>Ga0315905_10000061_pt1 | contig 109841 bp, 144 predicted proteins | sample LakEriMetagenome_5_FD_203522 | JGI IMG/M metagenome (GOLD analysis project Ga0315905, IMG submission 203522) | Freshwater fungal communities from buoy surface, Lake Erie, Ohio, United States - Buoy 4 MA121 | ecosystem: Environmental > Aquatic > Freshwater > Lake | place: USA: Lake Erie, Ohio...
TTTACAACAGTAGCATCCTCATATAATTTCTTACATGAACTATAATGTGTGAGTTGACGTATACCATGAATATCCCACGTTGTTGCAGCTAATTTAAGAGCATCTTCAACCAACATAGGATCTTCATAACACCAATGGTGGTGATAATCAAAAACTATTGGAATTCCAGTGTGAACCGAGACACCATGAACCAGATCACTAATACTATATTGATTCTTTTTATCATCGTTTTCTAGTGTCAGCCTTGTCTTTACAGATAAATCTAAGGTGTCAAATGCTTTAATGAATCTTTGTATTGCATCTTCTTTACCACCTGCAGTTGTGTTAATATGAATATTGATAGCAGCATGTGGAGTTCTAGGAAGACCAATGAGATCCATGATTTCACCATGTTGATTTAGTTCTTTGATTGAACGAACAACAACATTTGGGTTTTCACTAGCAATAACGCAAAAATGCCCCGGATGGAATGTTAGCCGCTGACCAGCATCCATTGCAATTTTACCAGCTCCTTTCAAAAGATTAGAAATCTTTACATAGTCTGGTAAATCTTTTAGTTCATACTCTGACATCCAAGGAAACATATCAGATGACATGCGATAAAGTTTGATTCCATTTTGATTATTCCATTTGATAATCTCAATAAGATCTCGAACGTTTTTGATTGCAAGCTCACTAGCATATTCAATTCCTTTTTGCTCAAAAGTCTTTTTAATCATACCACGGCCGATCGTGATACCCTTTTCTTGCTGAAGGGTCATGTTTATACAGCAATAGCCAAAATTTACACTCATATTTTATCTTTAGGTTCTGGAGAAATAATATTGTTTCTCCACCATTTTTTAAACGTAGATTTATCAGATAATTTTTCTACGTAGTTTTCACCGACCATAATTACAATAAAAGAAAGTAAACTAATGGCCATTAAAGTTAACACTATTTCCATATTTAATTTTTTAACTTATACCAACCTCTCTTTTAATTGTTTCAAGTTGTCTCTCAATATCACATGCTTCTTCAAGTGTTAGAATATCTTCATCTAAAAAAAGTAATCCACCTTGAGTTTCAACCCAAACTTTATTGTCCATAATTAAATGATCTGCGACCAAATGAATACTCGAATCTTCTAACCAGACGACGTGACTTGCTTTATTAATTCGATTGATTCGTTGTTGGGTTGACATTAGTCCCATTGTTTTTCATATTTGTACCAATGATCAGCACTTGCACATTCTCGTAAGGCATCTATAATTAGATAATCCATTGTCTTTCCATCAATCTTTTCAAAGAATTCAATAATATCATTCTTTGCGTGTTCAATCTCTTCGGCGGTTGGGGTTTGAGCAACATGCTCTAAACCATTAAATCCAGCTGAACATACTGCTGAAATAGCTCGACTCGCAACTCTTTCATTGTCATTAAATCTTGAACCGAAATAATAATCAGAACGAGGATCGAGTTTGTTAATCATATCCCAAATCTCTTCATTCGTATGTCGAAGACGAAATACTGAAACCGCGGTTTCAATAATAGATTTATAATTATGAACTGCCGGATAGTTTGGGTTAAAAGAAATTCCGTTTGCTTTTACGTTTTTAATGTCAATCATTTTTAATTTGTTTTGTTGATATGTAAATATAATCAATTTCTACGAAACGGTAAAATTATTTTTGAAGTTTTTTCAATAAAGCATCATGAAATTCACCATAGTATGACTTACCACCAATATTCCAGGTATCTAATTCATTAATAGTGTAATTCCTATCATATGTTTTCCAATCGTATAAGGTGAAAGTGTTTCCTTTAAAATTAAAGACCCATTCAACCTGTACTTTGTCATCACCTGATGCTTCATTATACGTTGGTTCTCCAAATGCTTCTACCAATTGAGAATAATAAAATCCTCGTAAATATCCTTGAAGAGAAGTACCACATGCATCTGCCGAATCTTTGTCCATTTTTTGCAAAACTTTACAGATAATCATCTCTTCTTCCCAAGGCTCTGATTCAAAATAGAGACCATATTCTTCTAGCAATGTTTCATATTTGCGCCAATTATTTGCTAATTCTAGTGCAACTTCTGTGAACTCTCCAGAGTCGGAAGGATCGATATTAATAAATCCATGATAGCTTTCATGATTTTCATCAAATTGAAAATCATTAGCAATAGTTTCAATGTAATTTTTAACTGTATTTTTCATATTAATATTGTTTACGTGTTTGTTCCCAGATGTTATTTGCCCAAGTGTTGAAATCTACTTTTTCTGATTCAACAGTTCTCATGATTCTGGGTTGACCAGGAGTTGGATAATTTACAGGTTCTCCGGCAGTTTTATTACGTCTGCGTTCCATGATTCGGTTGTTTACTTTTTCAATAATAATGTGTAGATATTTCATAGATTAGGGATTTATGATTTTAAATATAGTAAGACTCTTCTTGGTTATGTTTTGCAACCTGTTCAGCATCAAACTTTTCGTTTCTCCAGCAGAACGTATTAAGATTTAAGTTATGCTTACGTTCATTTTGAGTACCAGGATATACTGTGATCTGTACCAATTTATCAGTAATTTTTGTAATTCTACCAGTATAAATCAAATTGTACGAGTCATATTCGGCAGTATCTCCAATATTAAAGCTATTGGTTTGAACTCCGTTCACGAAAATCTTAATTGATTTGTTACGCTCTAAATCTACTGAGTATTTAGTTGCTACAGATGGATAATGTTTTCTTGCTTTGGTTTGAACTTGAATTAACATATTGTTTGTTTTAATTATTAATGATATGTAAATATAAACAATTTTCTCTAAACGGTAAAACTTTTTTCACTTTTTTTCAAAAAAGTTATTAACAAAGTTATTAACATTTTTCAAATTGCAACTGAGGATAGCGGCTGCAAATATCATAAACTCTACAAACTCGACTTGCTAATTCAGTTGGTAGAATTTCTAAAGCCAAAACTTGAAGGTCAGTATATAAATAACCATCAAATAGACCATACAACTTATTTTCAAGTTCAAATGAACGATCAAAATCTTCAGCAAATCTAACTTCTCTAATAAGAGCTAAAATTTCAGATAAAGTTTCTTCGTTCATGTTTTCATGTCTGTTAAATCTAGAATGAGCCATAATGTGTTTGTTTTAATTGATATGTAAATATAAACAAAAAACCCGACATAAAAAAATGTCGGGTGAAATATTTTTAAAAAAGTTATTAACAATTATTTCCAGAATAGCTGGACGCAGAGAAGCAGGATAGCTAAACCTAATGAGATAAGAGTCTTTGTATTCATGCCTTCTCCCATTATTAAATAGGTTAATGATGAAAATGCAATCATACCGGTTGCAAATCCAATAAATCTACCTGGCCAAAGTGCACCATCATAATAGGTAAATAATTCTCTAGTGGCCATTATAAACGTGTATGATATGATAACACCACCAAAAAGAGAAACCCAGAATGGATTCTTTTTAATCCACGGCCAGACAAATTGGCCATTAGTCTGAAACCAAACTAAAGATTGGCCAAATAGAAATAATAGAATTCCAAATATTAAATGCCTCAAAATAAAGATTCAGTTTTTGTAATCAAATGAGAAATAAAACTAGGTCTATGTTCAATTGACGGGCCAGTTTCCTGTATTGCTGTAATATGTTGTTTAGTCCCATATCCTTTATTAGAAGCCCAGCCATAGATCTTATTACTATCATGCTCATTTAGAGATTTCATATAATTATCTCTAGCAACTTTAGCAAGAATAGAGGCAGCAGCAATTGAGGTGTACTTGTTATCTCCACCAACAACTGTTGTATATGTTTTATCCTTATATCCATGGAATTGGTCTCCATCGATTAGAATAAAATCAAAATCAACTTCTTCCTGTACATTTGAAAGTGCTTGGTTCATACCATGTAGAGTTGCTTTAAGAATATTCATTCTCTCAATATCTTCTACGCCGATGTTAACAACACTCCATGCGATTGCATGTTGGAGAACTATTTCATGTGCTTGTTTCTTTTGAGATTCTGATAATAGCTTAGAATCTTTAACAAGAGGATGTTGAAAATCCTTTGGCATAATACATGCTGCTACAGTAACTGGACCAGCTAAAGCTCCTCTTCCAGCTTCGTCAACACCAACTTCAATAACTTCAGAATCGTTATTGTATTGTGATTTTAATAAAATTTGCATTTATATAGATTTTTTAAGATTTTCATAAATTTCGTTAATCATAGTACTTTCATTTGCAAAGATTTCTTTTTCCATGTTTCTGCGAATGTTTTCGATATGATTTCGTACATAATTAACCATTTTGTTGGCTTCGCTTGAAGTAAGACTCTTGGTTATAAAAAACTTGTGATTAGTTATTCTAACACCATCATCTCCTAAAACAATATAATAATCAAGATCTTTATTCTGTAAGTAATATGTTCCACTTACAGGGGCTATTAAGAATTTCGTGCCTTTGTTTTTACACATTGCCCTGACGATTGCATAGATCTTTGAAATTTCAGAATTCATCTTAGAACTTCCGTTTGATAAATTAGAATCTAAAACCCTAGTAATCTTTAATTTAGTAATCTTATAAAACCTTTTAAAGCCCATACAAATATTAGTTAGTTTAACTTAATACTTATATGGGCTTTTTATTAAAAGTTTATTAGTAAATTCTATTTGTTATTGTCGTACTTCCATTTCTCATATCGGCGTACAATCTCTTGTAAGATTTCAGCACGTACAATATCTTCATCACCAAAGGTATGGACACCAACCCCTTTCACGTCTTTCATCAAGTCGATAAATGCCGGTAGCGATACCTTACTCTTTTCAATATCGTATTGGCTAACATCACCCGCAATAACAACTTTACTATCATTACCCATTCTTGTAATAAATAGCATTAGCTGTTTGTAGTCGGCATTTTGAGCTTCGTCAAGAATCATAATTGCATCATCAAATGTATCTCCTCTCATATAAGCTAGAGGTTGAAATTCAATAACACCTCTGCCCATAATATTGTGAGCTTCTGTAAAACCAACAATTTTTTCAATATTTGAGGTAAATGATTTGATATATGGAGCTATCTTTTCATCAATTGTTCCAGGTAAGAAACCTAACTTTTCACCAGCTTCTTGTATTGGTTTTGTTAAGATGATTTTCTTGATTTTCTTTTCTTTGTAGAGTTTTAATGCGGCATACATTGCCGAAAAAGTTTTAGAAGTTCCTGCCGGACCGTGACAGAATGTAATTTGATTTTTAAGAATGGTTTCAACATATTTAGCTTGTGTATCTTTTAGATAGACTTTGCTAAGTGCCGATTCTGTTGTTTGTGCTGATGCTCGATCTTTTCTTGTAGCCATATGTGTTTTTGTATTTAGTCTCCAGCCATTTTGACTAGTGATTTTAACTTTAATAGAGTATCGCACTTCTCGTACTCTTCCTTCTTTTCGAAGTATTCAATTAATAAATCTATAAATTTAGATCGTTGACCTAAGCCATGTGGGATTTCAATAAGATCCTTACCTTCTTGAAACACAACGAAGCGATTTACAGTTTTTGTAAAGTTGCGGGTCAAAGTGTAGTAACTTGACCTCATAATATCATCCTTTTCTCGATTTGAAATTTGACTCATGTACTCAGTGATAACCATTCTTATGGTATATATTAACCGGAATATCGGCAATACGGTGAGATACTATAGTATTTTATGATTCTTTTTCTGAGTCAGTTTTTAACTTTTGAATATAAGTTGCCTTTCTAACCTCATCTCTTCTAGTAACAGATGGTTTGACAAATTCTTTACGATCTCGTAATTGATTAATTTGTTTTGTTTTAACAACTTTGGTTTTATACTTTTTTAAAGCCTGTTCGATATTTCCGTTTTTAACTTCAACTATAATCATTTTATCTCTTGTATTATTTTTTTAAGTTCATTACATTTTTCATATTCTTCTCTAGCCTCAAACCAGCTAATAATAAATGTAATTGCCTCTAGTTTTTCTTCTTTGGATGATGTACTATTTAATGCATCTTGTTTTCTATTTATTATAGCTTTATAAACAAGATCCATCATCTTCTCTCTGGGTAGATTTCTTACCGAATTAAAAAATCTAAGAGAATCCTCGTCCATTGAAAATTCAGCATCTTCTATCATTCTAATTCTTTAATTTTTCTTATTATTTCCATTTGTTCATCCGTTATCGATGAAAAATCACCATGGACCTTAACAAATAAATTACCAAAGGTATTTTCTCGGTATATTGGCATTCCCTTTCCAGGAATTCTCAATACTCTACCGCTAGTGGTCTTAGGTGGTATATTTATTTTATATTTTCCAAATGGAGTTTCAATATTGACATCGATACCTAATATTAAATCATAGAAAGGTAAATAGTGATCAATCCACATGTCAGACCCTTGAACTACAATTCTTTCGTCCGGATTAATCAATATGTTAATAATTAGATCGCCTCTAGGCGCAGCTGTATTATATGGGTTGTAAGATCCTCTGCCATATACCTTTAAAACCATTCCGTTCTGCAAACCTCTAGCAAAATCAACTTTGACTTTATCAAAATTTAAATCAAAGTTCTTAGAACAACCGTAATATGCTTCTTCTAATGTGAATGTTGCGTTAATTCTAACATTGGAGCCTGCTGCGTTTTGTTTATAATTTCGGTCAAAACTGTCACCCCAATTTCCATTCCATTGGCTGAATAAATCATTTAGATTAAAGCTATTAAATCCACTAAATTTTCTAGTAGAATCATACACGCTTCTTTTGTCAACGTTACCTAACGTCTCGTACGCTTCTTGTACTTTTTGAAATTTATCTTTAGCAGATGAGTCATTTGGATTTCTATCAGGGTGCAAATCTTTTGCCAATCGCCGATAAGCAGCCTTAATTTCTTCCGGTGTCGCCGTTTCTTGAACCCCTAAGGTTTGATAATAACTCATTCTTTTCTGCTTTTAACGCTTCTTTGCGCTGTTCAACGATAGATTTCTTTTGTTCACGCTCCATTGCATCAGCAACTCTTTTTACCTGAGCCGTTAATGCTGTTAAAGCTGAAATAAGTTCTTTATCTGTCATAGTTTTAAAATTAATTATACAATATGTATCATAATAAAAAAGGAGGCTTATGCCTCCTTAAGATCAGTCAGATATTTTTGTAATATCGTACATTTTTCGTATTCCTCAGTTTCGACGAACCAACTTAACATGAACTCTAAAGTGTCGATTAGTTGAGTATTATTGAGGTTGATTAGCTTCATTCTCTCAATGTCAATACCATTTACTTCGATATTTTTAAAGTTTGCTCGAACTAATTGATCGACTACGTCGTGATAAACACCTTTAATTTCGTTTGATTTCATAATTTGTTCTAGTTCATCATGTTCTTCCGTGAACTCGTTTTCTAAATCTTCGTTGTTAAACATATCTATTTGTTTTATGATATGTAAATATAAACAAAAAAATTCAAACGGAAAAACTTTTTTAAAAAATTTTTACTTTTTTAACTTCTGTCTTTTTAGAAAATGCAACACTCAATATTCCATTAGTATGTGACGCTTTTAAATTATCAACATCAACATCAGAACCTAGTGTAAATTTTCTAACAAATGATTTTTTAAACTTGTTAGAAGCTTTCTCATCGATTTCAGCAGAAATTACAAGATCCATACCTTCAACTTCAATACTCAATTCATCTGTTTCAAATCCAGGTACTGCTAAATGAAGGGTGTTGTTTTCAACATAATAATCTTTGAATTGATCTGTTGAAATCCAGGTTGTTTTCCAGATTGGTTCGCTAATGTTGTCGAACATTTTTTCTACTACTTTGTCAAATGAAGTTCCTCTTGTTGTAAACATAATTTATTATATTTTTGGTTTCTGGCTTATGCCATTACTAATATATGTACAAAAAGTATGCCAATTTGATTTTTATGCCAAATTGTCATATTTTTAAAAATCTGAGTTTCTAATTGGTGACATATTGGCAAATCTTAAAACTAGACTTCCGGCTGCCTCAATATCCTCTTCGCAATAATTTTTAATATCTTCAATTCTACCAGCCCAATATGCCGCACCGACTTCTCCAGCCGACATTTCATCTTTTGGATTTTTAATACCTAAAAGAAGACAAATATGAGCAAGAGCTGCGCTACTCCAGCCACCGGCTTTCCATACCTCGTATGTATCAATTAAACAGTTTTCCCATGGTTTCATTTTATGTAAATGAAGTTGTTTAGGTAGATCTAGCCCATGAACAATACTTTTTTTGATGATATATGGAATATCAAATCCTTTAATATTATGTCCAACTAATTTGATTCCAGGCGCCTTAAAAAATACAATCTTCATGAATTCAATAAATTCTGAAAGTAGATCCTTCTCATCGGTACCATAAAATGATTTCTTTTGCATGAATGGATTTCCTTCTTCATCGAATTTAACTTGACCAACTGAGATACACACAATTCTACCCCATTCAGCAGAAAGAGATGCTTTTTGATAATAAATCTCATCATCAGATAGATTCTTTAATTCAACGTCCTCATCTCTGATAAATTTAGCCTTTCTTTCCCAAAAACTTTTGAGAGATGGAATATTGGTAATAGCTTCTTGATATGTTTCAAACCCAGAGGTCGTCTCAATATCAATAAAAAGCATTCCTTTAATTTCTTCTTGATTATACATTATTCATATTTAGTTTTAGTAATACTGTCTACCTCTTTAATTATATCAAATATAGAACATGAGTAAATCCAATAAGGTCGACCCATTCGCTTAGTATCGTTGTCGCTTGCTGGTACATGGAATGAGTACCACTTAACACCATATGTTTTTGTTAAATTTTCATTAACACCAACACATTCGCCTTGATATGTTGTCATTTTAGCCCAAACAAATTCATAGAACTTGCCTTCTTTGGGATTCTTAACGTTAACGATTTGGATTTCTTTAGGTTTCTTTGCCATAATTTCTAATTGTTTATGTAAATATAAACAAAAAAATCGACACGGTAAAATTTTTGTGAAAGATTTTAAGATTATATGAGTAATCTTAAGAAAGTTTAATCCAACTGCTCAAATGGATCTGACCAGGTTCTAGACTGACGAACCTTAACATATTGGTCGTATGTTAAATGAATTGCTATATAACCTCCTGAAATAGAATATGGAGCATCGGTCTCTGAAAACCAATATTGAGGTGGAATTTCTACCCTATCATTTAAAAAATCAAAAAGCTCGTCGACGAGCATATGGTGTACATATATGGTTAAAACCATGCATTTGTTATTAGGGTACCCCATTATTTCTCTACTTTCCAAGCTGGATTCTGTTTTGTATTCTGTGCTGTATCTTCCTCTTTAAATTTCTTTAAAAGATCTACAGTATCTTGAGACAATTCGGTTTCATAATAATCCTCATAGATCTTTTGATATAAAATAGACATGATACCAAATAATGCACCTGGTTCCGAGTTCATTTCAAAAACATAAACTTTACCATCCTTAGTTTCAGCTAAATCAATTGCATAAAAGTCTAAATCTGAATGGGCATCTGAAAAATATCTTAAAACCTTTAAATGTTCTGGTTTAATGTTCTTAATATCTTTACAGATATATGAAAAATTAGTTTCTTTTTCTGGATCTTTTTTAGAAATATCAGCAGTTTCATCATCTAACGGAACTCTTTGAGCCCATTGGATCAACTCTCCTCTCCATAACCAGTATCTATGTTCTTCTGTAATATCTATTTTTTCAGAAAATGAAGTGAATTTGCTTAAATCAGCAGAATCAAAATCTTCTTCATCTTTAAAAACAACGATTCCTAATCCGCTATGCTCATTATCAGGCTTAGCAACAATAGGAAAATTAAGATCCTTTACTTCGCTTGGATCTGTAACGCTAGGTATAATATAGTTACTATCCTGATGCATTTCATAGAATGCTGACTTTGATGATATATTTTTTCTAGCCTCGATCTTATTATAAATCTGATCGGGACGAATAGCTCCTTTTTCTAAAAGTTGCTCTAAAGTACCACGATCATAATTAAGTACAGGAAGTCCTTTTGGAACATCAACAACATCTATATCTCTAGTTAAAATACACCAATATTCAGGAGTATGATATTCATCACCAGTTATAAAAGAATCTTCTAAATCTTTTCTTCTAGTAATGCATACCTTTTTAAACTCATCTTTTACAATGGCTTCAGATACAAATTGTTCAAATGTTAATAGTGACTTCATGTACTATATATTATTTGTAATGTTCTCCGCCTACCCAAAGAACGAAAGATCTTCTAGTTCCTTTAGTAACGGGAGTAACTCGATGCATCATATATGATGGAAAAACTACAACATTACCACGTCCTCTTGGGGCTTGTCGAATCCAATCTCCACCTCCCCAAATTTCTAAATCGCCGCCCTCGTATTCGCCGCCATCCGAAAGCTGAACTGTTATAGAAACTTTTCTTTTAGATGCCATTCCAGTTCCTAAATCTTGATGCCATGTATAATGTCCACCTGCAACATCGTAATATTCTGTATATTGAATTGCTTCTGGTGCTGCAATTAAATCAAATCCCCAGGTATGGTCATTAGCCTCAATTGCCATGGCCATTAATTTATCATAAAGCCATCCCCATTCTTGTGTTTGAGGAATCCATTTAATGCTAGAACTACGTACCTTTTTATCGACATTAGTTGATTCTCCTCCGATAATTGTAGCTTGCTCAAATGGAATTAAATCCACGTCATTATAAATTTTAGTTAATTCTTGTTCGGTAAATCCCTTATCGAACCAGTAATAATTCTGAGGATCATTCTCAGGTTTTGTAAAGATGTTTTGAAAGTTCATATATTATTTATTTTTGTTAATTAGGGTTTGAATCTCTTGATCCCAGAACGTATGTTCTTGTTGCATGTGAGAATCCTCAAATTCTTTACTGGTTACTGAAACTTCACCTGGTGTTTTAAGTCCTTGGATCCAATATATTTTTCGTTTCATGAGGTCTTTGTTATAGAAATATAGATAATCATCTCCAAAAAATATCTTAAAACAATGTGGTATTTTTATATAATTCTCTTTTTTAAGAATCATCATACAACCAAAACCATATCCTCTATCATTTATTTCAGTCAATTCTATAAAATCATTGAACGTATTAATTTCAGAATTTAAAAGATTATCTTTGTAGAGACCAATCATTCCAAAATTAGAATCTTTTTGGATCAACGTGTTGAACTTTCTTACCAAAAAATCAATGTTAATCGATATATCATCATTAAGTAGGCAAACGTATTTGTTCTGTGCAAGTGTTACGCCTATTGACCAAGAAGGATTGACAAATATGTTTGATTTTGGTTTAATAACTGTAACTCTATAATCCTTGCTTGCATATCCTTTCTGCGCATTGTCGATAATAATAAGCTCAGCATCCATGTTTTTGCAACTTTCAAAACTTTCAATAGTTTTGAAAATACGGTCGGATTTCCATAGAGTCGGTATTATGAATGTAATCATATTTTGTATATTTCATTGACATAGCATTCTTCTTTGCCAAATTTACTAGGAGTATTAAGTGGATTATTTGGATTTTCTTCATATGCCCAATCTTTATAGCCTAATTCCTCAAATCTATTTTTAATCTGCTCATTATAATGCCATGCAATAGAACGAACTCTTCTTTGAATATCCTTTCTAGCCAAATCATGTGAATTCATAACATTGCCATTGTTGTAGATAAATTGCAAGTAACCGAGTCTAGGTATTCTAACCATTTTCGTTTTTAAGAATGTTCTTACAATTAGTTCATAATCATCTGCAATTGCAAGATCTCTACAATGTCCACCAATTTCAAAATACGTTTCTCGCCTCCATGCTCTAACATGATTTGGTACTCCAACGATATGCCTGATTGTTTTTGGATTTATATTTGAAGAGACAGCAACTTTAAATGTTTTATCTAGAACAGTTTCTTTAACATATCTTCCATATCCTAGTGCGAATCCATCTGGATATGTTAGTGAATTCCAATTTTGATCTATTTCTGCTGAATCTGTATAAAAGAATCCGGCATCTTTATGTGCTTGTGAAGCATTAAATAAATCTTCAGTGCATGTAGGTACTAAATAATCGTCATGGTCCAATTCTGCTAAAATATAACCTCGACATAAAGTCGCAGCTCTCCATTTTACTTCACCGATATTACCACCACTTTTCGGATTAATATCAAATACTCTAACTCTTGGATCTTTTGATGCGATTGCATTTGCTATTTTAAGAGTAGCTCCACCATCACTAGAATCATTAACAACCACCCACTCCCAATCAATATATGTTTGCGACCTTAGTGAATTATATGTCATTAAAAGTTTTTCACCAGTGTTATATGCTGGAGTAAAATATGAAATCAATTTAGAATTATCAAAACTCATCATCGTTGTCATTGCACAATTATATGCTTTTTCACCGGTCAATGGATCATTAGGTTCTACATTAATCCACATTTTTCTAAATTCATGTGGCGCATTCCAAAGAGTTTTTAAATCTTCTGGATTTTCATATGCGCTAACAATAGCAATTGGTTTTACTCTAGCTAAATCTTCAAAAATATTTGAATCATCTTTGATATATTCAACATCTAAATCTTGAGATTCATAACTTGCATAGTAAGATGATTTTAAATCAGGTGTTCCTTCTCCAATATAAAGAATTTTAGGAACTTTGGCACTAGGTGCTTTTTGTAGATAATTGTAATGTGCTAAAATTTCATCAATAAAAAGAAATGAATTTGGATTGGATTCATATACCTTTTCAATAAATCTACCATCAGCATCATAACCACCTTCAAATTCTATTCGATCAAATACTCTTCTGTTTAAAACAAATTGAGCTAAATCAATATGTCTAACTTTCATATTTTCTGGCTTTGCGTACCTAACATCTACGCCAGTAAAATCTTTTCCAGCAACATGTTGATTAAATACAATTCCATCTACAGAATTGTCAATCGATTCTTTTATTTTATCATAGAAATTTTCATGTAAAATATTATCATCATCTAGAGAATAGATCCAACCCGATTTAATGGTATCTTTTATAATTCTACTCATTTGTGGATATAAATAGTCTCCACCTTGAGAGTATTCAAAATGAACTCTTGGGCTATATTCTTGTAGTTGAGTTAATAATTCAACATCAATATCTTTTAATCGAGTCGAATCAAATATAATGTGCCAAACAACATCACTTGCTTTAGGAATTGAATTAGCAACTTTTAGTAGGTTTTGAGGTCTACTACACCTTGTTAAAATATGTATTGTATTCATGTTTATTATTTTACATCAAAAAAGAACAAATGGAAGAATCTAGCATTATTAATATCGTCACCAAAATACTTAGTAGCAGCGTGAATTCTCTTTGAGTCAAAAAGAACTAATCTATTATAAACATTTCCAACCTCATCAATTTTTTCATACTGTGTTGAATCATAAAAGTTTAATTGTGAACTTCTACCCTTAAATGTTTTATTATATGCCTCAGCATCTTGAGATGGGTCATCAAACCTGGTTCTACCAGTAAATTTACTAGCGTAGAATGCAGTACCAGTTTCATACGGAGCTTCTTTAGTTAAGAAAACCATAGCTGCGTAATTTTGACTATCAACATGATATACAATTGGATCGTTAGCAACGCAATATTGGAATACACCATTTGCGTAAGTTTCAAGATTCCAGTTGACAATTTCACGACCAATAATTTGTTCAAACTTTTCTTTGGTTCCTTCTAAAACAAATCTTTCTTTGCTTCTTTTACCTTTATGATAATTAGATGGACTAAAGTCTAAATTATTAATGGCAAAATCTCTAACAAAATCTGGATTATCATAGAAATTATCAACAATGATTAAACCTTTATTTTCATTATTAAATCCAGAATGAAATGCAATATAGTTATCAATATTTCCGCACTGGTATAATAATTCACCAAAGTGAATATCAATATTCGAACTTGATCTAATAATGAATTCAACACCAACCATACTATTGTTGCCAGGGTAGTATTCCAGTACATCAGGTCGATCAATCGCGGTAAATGGTATAGTAACATCATTAATACTGATCGATGTTATTGGTTTAAACTGATCACCATCCTTGACAGTAATCCAACCCCGTACTTTATAAAAAACGCTAGCTTGTTTCTCGATAGAATCGAAATACCAATATACGTTTGGTGATTTTGTGAAATGATTATTAATCATAATTTTAGTTTATAGGTTTAATATTAAGTTAGTTTCCTCTTTTCTTATCAAAGTTTAAATATGTATCAGGATTTATTATGAGCTCATCCGAAATATCGTAGCATCCCTTAATAATATCATCTTTTGAAGCACCCTTATCAACAAGTTCTACTATCACTTGTTCAAAATAATGATTATGCTTTTCTAAATCAGTAAATTTCCAATTCTTAGGACAGCACCCACAGAAATATTGTTCTGGAGTAATATAACCATACTTACATTTAAAGGATTCTCCGCCATATCCGCATGGTTTTAAAGAAGCATAGTAAGAATCCCAATCTAATTTAAACCGCCAGTGTTCATCATGCACAAATGCACCAAATTCTAAAAAAGCTGAGTTAAGTTGAAATCCTTCGGGTTCTTTTTCTATTTCAGCTCTACCCCAGTTTGGATTTCCTTTAATTTCAATCGCATCTCCATTTTTATCAAAAAATTCTGGAAGAGGAAAGATTCCAACCTCATAAAATCTTTTATTTCTTCTAAATACCGGATTGTTTGTATATTCCTTTTTGGATAGATTCCAATATATTAATGATTCAAATTGATTTCTTTTAAGTAGGTTTTCTTCTTTTAACCAATATGAATATCCAAATTGTCGGTCGTCAATGTCATTTTGGTATCTTCTAAGAACCATCTGATCAAGTTCTAGATTAGAATCAAAACATCTAATTAAAGAATTAATCCAATTAAGTTCTAAACCGCTGATTTTTTGAGGTAAACATGTCCAATCTCCTTCTAAAAATAGAACATATTCATAATGTTCGGTCATTTTATTAAGTCGATTAATTCCAGCACCAACTCCTAGATTTTTTTTTGAAAGTTCAAGGTGCCAAGATACATTAGAATATTTGTTAAATAATCGTTCAGTAACTTCTAATAATTCATTATTATATGAATTTAAGAATATGAACCAATCTCCTTCAAAATTTGGATTAGCATCTAAAAAAGATACAATAGTTCTTTCTAGATATTCTGCTCTAAGTTGAGCATCGTGTGATAATGTTGCGATACAGAATTTCATATTATTATAATAATATACTACATTCTATATATACAAAAAAGCCGGAATGAATCCGGCTTTAAAATTATTCAAATCCTATTTTTCTGTTGTGGGTAATAATACCGTTTGCAATAAAAAGATCAGTATTTTCAACATCTAATCGATACACTATTGTTTTTTCATCGATTTCTTGTATAGAGATGATTTCAACTTCTTGTCCATTTTTATTTAGGAAAGTATCACCGATTGAAAGATCTGTAGTTTCACAGAAATTCCATATTCCATTTTGTTTTCTAAAATGAATATGGGTTCCTGACGCTATCAATAAACCATTATTAATAGAATAAGATGACCCAACACTAACTGGTGTAATCGATTTAACCGTTGCTGTATTAAATTCATACTCTAGAGTAGAATCAGACCAATTAACCCAAGCATTTTCATCTTCTGATAATCCAGAAATACTAACACTTTTTACTATGTCTTTTCGTCTAATATCTTTTAAAAGTTTAGTTGTACCATCTGCCATTTCAATAACAGAATCTCCTACCAGACAATTATCACCTCCACAACCTCTTGCTACATAAGTTGCGCCATAGTAAACAGTTCCCATACAAAATTGTTCTCCGTATCCAGCATATCCAACATACTGATTCCCGAGACAATCTAAACCTTCATAATACTGATCGAATCCTGAATAAGTATCACATTGTTGTGGCGGTGGTGGTTCTACATAACTAAAAACCGCGGTTAATCTATAAGTATTTTGCCAGCCATCTGTTGGAATATAGTATGAAACGTTTGCCGAATATGACCAAATTTCATATGGATCCACGCGATACCAATATTGAAATGCATAACCAGACTGAGCAGATGCGTCTATTGTAACCCAACTGTCATATGATTGCGTTACTGCATAAGTTGCTGGAAAATGGGAATCTAAATATCCGCTATACCATGGCGAAGTTACAGAAACTGTTCCGCCTCCATCAGAAGATAAAGTCCAGCATCTACTATTAATCCATTGGTTTCTAAACTGACCAGAAAAACTACCAGTTGAACTAGTTCCGTTGGGAGGGTTTGTAAAGAATTTACCTCTAATACTAGAAGCTGACGTGTATCCTCCTTGGCCACATTCAACGTATGATCGAAGCTGACTGAGCGTAACGCTACTGCCAGCGTAATAAATTCTTCCCATTATGAATTAACTATTTTTTGAACCCATTCATGTCTCCACTTAAAACCAGATTCGTATTTTTGATTATTAATAAGTGGACATATGTCATAACTTGCAGGAACTACTTGAGGAGCAATTTCAATAACTTGATTCTGTACAGTAAAACCATGATCTTCTAATATAAGTTTAACCGTACAATATTCAATTTCATTATTAATAACTATTCTATTAACTGCTGTAGAATGTCTATCGATCCACCATGCATATATACCATTAGTATTTAAATAGTTTTTAACAAAGTTACTAAATCCAAGTACTCCATTATAATCATCTGCAAAAGCATCAAATCCTACATTATAATAAATAAAGTCAAAATTAGTAGGAAATCCTTCTTCAAATAAAGCATCTTCCCATCTATTTTCAATAATATGGGTTGTTCCACCATTTACAAAACCTTGATTTTCTAATCTAGCTAATTGATTTTGATTTGGTTCAATAATCCACAATTCAGCACAATTTGCATTCTTAACAAGTTGATTAAGAATACCAATTCCACTACCAACAATTAGAACCTTCTTTCCAACAATATTAGTTGAAAATCTAGTAACCAAATCTTGATAAATTGGCATATCAAATGGATTAATTGTCCATCTTTCCCATTCAACATCGGTTAATAAGATGTTTAAATTAGGGTCATACAAATAACAATTAATCTGCTTGTTAATATCAGCAGGTGGTAAATTATTTGTGAAAACGTAATCTATTCGTGCTTGCATATTACTTATTTTCTAATTGTTTTACTCTTTCTGAAAGTTGTTTAATTGCTTCAATAAGAACACCAACTAAATCATTGTAACTTACAGTTTTATATCCATCTAATCCATCAACTACATTGTCTGGTAAAACTTTTTCAACTTCTTGAGCAATTAAACCAGTTCTCTGTCTATCTAGATCAGAATTTAAATTATATCTAACACCTCTTAAAGATTCTACAATCTCTAAAGCATTATCTATTGTTTCAATATTTGTTTTTAACTTTTCGTCAGAACTAATAGTAACATCAGAAAAAGTTGGTGAAGAGTTAGTGTTTACATACTGGTTTAACGAATTTGCATAACCATTATTTGTAATATAACTTGTCCAGTTTGCATTTGTTAGAATAGTTCTGTATGATTGGTATGCACCATTAGTGACTCTACGTACCCAGAAATTATCAGAGTGGAAGTCGTGTACAAGTTGGAATCCATAGTTAGCAGACCATGAGTTACCCATTGAGTTAATCCATTGATTCCAATCTCCAGATGGTGTTCCATTTGGACTAGATGCAAAGAAGAATCCGGATGCTCTATTAAATCCATTTAAGTCTCCGTCATTAGTACTCTTTTTGTCACCATCACCATATACAATTCGACTAATGCCTACACCACTTATAGAGCTTGCATCATATGATGCTGGGCCTGTTGGACCTGTAGGACCTGTAGGACCTGTAGGACCAGGACCTCCAGCTGAACCATCTCTACCAGTTGCACCTTGGGGACCAGTCGGACCAGTCGGACCAGTTGCTCCAGTTCCACCAGTTCCACCAGTCGGACCTGTTGGTCCAGTTGCGCCTTGGGGACCAGTCGGACCAGGACCTCCATTAGAACCATTAGTTCCATTAGGACCTGTTGGACCTTGTCTACCCTGTGCTCCAGTCGGACCAGTTGCTCCAGTTCCACCAGTTCCACCAGTCGGACCTGTTGGTCCAGTTGCTCCTTGAGGACCAGTTGAACCAGTAGGACCAGTCGGTCCAGTCGGACCGGCTACCGTAGATGCCGCTCCAGTTGCTCCAGTAGGGCCTGTAGGACCTTGAATACCTTGTGGTCCTGGACTTCCATTAGAACCATTTGTTCCAGCGGCTCCTTGAGCACCGTTTGCTCCGGCTAGTCCATCAATACCAGATGGTCCTTGTCTACCTTGTGGACCAGTTGCTCCAGTAGGGCCAGTAGGGCCAGTTGCGCCCTGTACACCAGTCGATCCAGTTCCACCAGTTGCTCCAGTTGCACCCTGCGGCCCAGTCGGACCAGGACCTCCATTAGAACCATTAGTTCCATTTGGACCAGTAGGACCTTGTCTACCCTGTGCTCCAGTCGAACCAGTTGCTCCTTGAGCTCCAGTTCCACCAGTTCCACCAGTCGGACCAGTTGCTCCTTGAGGACCAGTCGCTCCTTGAGCTCCAGTTCCACCAGTTCCACCAGTCGGACCAGTTGCTCCTTGAGGACCAGTTGCTCCAGTTCCACCAGTCGGACCAGTTGCTCCTTGAGGACCAGTTGAACCAGTAGGACCAGTAGGTCCAGTAGGTCCAATTGCCCATGAATGAGAACTAGAACTTGTGTAATAAACACCACCATTAGGAATAGTAACCATGCCAGGCATCCATTTTAATGCGCCTGTGTCGCCATTATGAGTTGCAATTAATACCCATCCATCACCAACCTGAACCGAACCATCATTATACGCATGAACTGCTAATCTTCCAGAATCATACGGATGGCTCATTCCTCGCCCAATTTTATACCAAACACCATTCCATGCTGGTACACTTAAGTTAGATACCGGACCGATATCTAAATATCCAGAAGATCCTAAACTATTATCAACTGGTATAATAATTACTCTTTGATCCCATGTTAGTCTAGCAGAAGACCAAGTTACATTACCTCCTCCACTTATAGCATAGTTTGCATTCGCAGTTTCATATTCAGTAGGACCCGTTGGTCCAGTTGCTCCTGTATTTCCTTGAGGACCTGTTGAACCTGTCGAACCAGTAGAACCTTGAGGTCCAGTTGCTCCTGTATTTCCAGTAATACCAGTTGGACCTTGATTTCCTTGTGCTCCAGTATTTCCAGTAATACCAGTTGGACCTTGATTTCCTTGAGGTCCTGTATTTCCTTGTGGACCAGTTGGACCCTGTCTACCTTGAAAACCTTGAGGTCCAGTAATACCAGTTGGACCTTGATTTCCTTGTGCTCCTGTATTTCCAGTAATACCAGTTGGACCTTGATTACCTTGAGGACCAGTTGCTCCTGTATTTCCAGTAATACCAGTCGGACCTTGATTACCTTGTGCTCCAGTATTTCCTTGAGGACCAGTTGGACCTTGATTTCCTTGAGCTCCTGTATTTCCAGTAATACCAGTTGGACCTTGATTTCCTTGTGCTCCAGTATTTCCTTGAGGACCGGTTGGACCCTGTCTACCTTGTGTTCCTTGAGCTCCAGTATTTCCTTGAGCTCCAGTATTTCCTTGAGGACCTGTCGGTCCTTGTACACCTGCTGCACCAACAACAGACATATCAGTTATATATGTCCATGTACCATTCCATAAATAAAGTGCTCCATAATCTGGATCAGTTTGCGGCAATGTTCCAGCAACTAAACCAAATTCTCCAACTGGAGCAACATCACCTAATAACTGTGCAGTACTATCATATATTCTATAAATTCTAAATCCTTGTCCAGTAGTTCCCTGGGATCCAGTTGGTCCCTGTCTACCTTGAAAACCTTGAGCTCCAACAGTTCCTTGTACTCCTGTTGGACCTTGATTACCTTGAGCTCCAGTTGAACCTTGCAATCCAGTAGGACCTTGGTTTCCTTGAGCTCCAATAGTTCCTTGTACTCCTGTTGGACCTTGATTACCTTGAGCTCCAGTTGAACCTTGTAATCCAGTAGGACCTTGATTACCTTGAGCTCCAGTTGAACCTTGTAATCCAGTAGGACCTTGGTTTCCTTGAGGACCTGTCGGTCCTTGTCTACCTTGTGCTCCTAAATCTCCTTGAGGACCTGTCGGTCCTTGTCTACCTTGAAAACCTTGAGCTCCAGTTGAACCTTGTAATCCAGTAGGACCTTGATTACCTTGAGCTCCAGTTGAACCTTGCAATCCAGTAGGACCTTGGTTTCCCTGAAATCCGGTCGGTCCTTGATTTCCTTGAGCTCCAGTTGAACCTTGAGGACCATTCGGACCTTGGTTTCCCTGAAATCCGGTCGGTCCTTGATTTCCTTGAGCTCCAGTCGGTCCTTGACGACCCTGACTTCCTTGCGGTCCTGTTGGACCAGCTGGAATACCTGTAATTCTGGTATCTATGGAGGTTATTTTTGAATCAAGAGACTCAACCTGCTTAATTTTAATTATCGACACGGTTTTCTGAATTATTTTTAAATCTCAATCTATATATTAGACTTAATTAGTAAGCGTCTAACCTATTTTATTAAATTTGTTTTCCAATCGTAAGACCATTTAGTCTTTTTAGATTTTTTATACAAATTAGAAATTAGTTTGTCATACACTTCAACTAATCCTGGATTATGAATTGTATATCTTTTTAAAATATTTTGGTTTCTTTCATTATATTCTTCTATATTATTGTCGTGATTCTGTAAAACCCAGTCCAATTGTTTTGAACCTATTTCAATATTAAAATCTGGATAATAATATCCAGCATCTTTAATCATGTCAGCATTATGAATTAACGGAAAATTAAAGAATAAAACATCTAAATATGCATAGTTTAATGGATTTTCCCATTGATGCGAAATAACAATATCTGTCGCCTCTGATAAGTAATGACATACTGGGTATCTTGGTGTAAATTTAATTTTAGGAGGTTTAGCATTTACAATATCTAAATGTTTAATCATAGTTTTATAATAACTATTCTTTAATAATCTTTCACCGCTTGCTATTTGTAATAAATCAAATTTTGCTCCATTCCTAAATGATTCTTCGGCTATTAAAATTGGAATCATTGAAAATTTAACAACATTGAGATTAGGTTCAAAAACAGATATTCTTTTTTTAGAATCTGGATAATATATTGGTAGATTTTTATTTAAATCAATTCTGGTTTTTAAATCTTCTTGTAAAAACATAGGATCCCAAACAAATGGAACTGGAATAGCATTAGTTCTAAAAATAGTTTGATAATAATAATGATTTTGATAACCTTGCTGTGGAACATACCATATTTCATCTGACCCTAAGTCCCACGTTGAAACCAATTCTTTAGATTCATTGAAAAGAGATCTTTCCATATCAATAACATAATTGTTACCGCACATGTATTTAATAACGCGCTTATGTGGAGAAACTGCTTTAAATTGATCCATGTGATCTTTAGGAAAAGAAGTTCCTAGAGTAATAAGAATATCAATATCTTTCCAGCATTCCCAGTATGATTTAACAGGAAACCTAGTATGATCCCATACAACCTTTGTATAATCCGTTAATTTATTTCCAGTGTCTAAAATATAAACTTCATGTTTGCCTATTTGCTTTAATGCGTTTGCTAGAAAGATAGCATTTTGCTTAATACCATTAACCCAAATGCTTTCATTTTCAGATTGTAATCCTAATGTGATACCTATTACCATAACTATTCTTTATTTAGATATTTATTGACATTAAAAAAGGGAGCTTTTCAGCTCCCTTTTATTATTAAAATATTAGTACTATTATGCTACAACGTATGTAACTTCTAAAGTATCATTTGAATCAATTTGATATGCTACTCCAGAGAATGTAATATCTCTACCTACAACAGTAGTAGCTACCAAAGTTTTTAAACCGTTTACATATAGGTGACAAACTTCAGCTCTAACTGGTTCAGTTGCAACGTTAATTACAATTGGTGCACCAGCTGCAATTGGAAGAGTTACAGCAGGAGCAGTAATTCTTTCAGATACAAAATCTTCATTATTTACATAATTCGTATCGATACTTGCTACAGTAGCTTGAACTGTTGAAATTCTAGTATTGATTGAAGTAACATCATTATTGGTTGCTGTAATTTCAGCACCTAATGCAGTTTCTAATGAGTCAACCGATGCATCAGCTCTTAATACGAAAGAAGCAAATGCAGAATCATTAGTAGTATCAACCGCATTAATAATAGATACGATTTCAGCAAAAGTATCGGCACTTGCAGTTGCAGCATTTAAGATTGCATCAATTCTTGCTTTTTCAGTAGATACTAAAGCAGCTAATGAAGTATCTCCAGATGTTCTAGCTGTAATTTCGCCAGATAATGCAGTTTCTAATGAATCGATAGAAGCTCTATCTTGGGTAACTGCAGCGGCTCTAGTAGATTCTTCAGCAGAAATTCTAGTAGTTAATGAAGTGTCTGCGGTACTTCTAGTATTTTCTTCCGTAGAAATTCTAGTAGTTAATGAAGTAACATCAGTGTTAGTTGCAGTAATTTCGGCAGCTAACGCAGTTTCTAATGAATCAACTGAAGAGGGTAAAGTAGCAATCACAGTTTCGATTGAATCTACTGAAGAACCTAATTGTACTAAAGCAGTTGATTGAACTGTATTTACAGATTCAACAGTAGAAACTCTTGTATCAACTGAAGTTTTGGTTGCTAAAGTTCCAGCTAAAGTTTCTAACGAATCGATAGAAGCATCTTGAGCAGTATTTGTTGTAGCAACAGTTGCAATAGCAGTTGATTGAACTGTATTTACAGATTCAACTGCAGTAACTCTTGTATCAACCGATGATTTAGTTGCTAGAGTGCCGGCTAGAGTCTCTAATGAATCGATTGATGCGTCCTGGGCTGTGTTGGTTGAGTTTGCGCTACTGATTAACGTTTCTAATGAATCAACGGAGTTAGTTAAACCAGCGGTTCCACCACCTACAGCAGATTCTAACGAATCAATAGATGCTAATGTTGTTGAAAGTAAACCTTCAACGGAATCTACTGAAGCCTCAACACCATCAAATCTAGTGTCTACTGCAGCAGCATTTGGGATCTGAACATCAGTAACGGTTGCCCAGTTTACCGTTTTAAGGAAGTCAGAAATTTGTTTTGACCTTAATTGCGACATGTCTAATTGTTATTTTTCGGCCTTAGAAGTTTATTCCTCTAATGGTTTATATATTTAGTCGCATCTTCCGAAATAACAATAACCTTATAATAATTTTAGCGGTGGATTTGATAATTGAAGTCGATTCGATCTGAATCTTCTAAGAAATAACCAGAAACTTCTGCATTCCAATACAATTGATCGCCTTGATCCAAGTCAACGTATGATTTTGCTGTGGTTCCGCCATCTCCTGAGAAATAGCATGCATATCCATTTTTAGTTCCATTTCCAACATCATTAATAACTCCATTTACGTTAACTTCGATATATGTTGTTGGCGCAGGATCTAGTGCTAAACCTAACCCAGTACCTTGAATAGTTGAACTTAAAATTACTAAATTTGGAATTAAGTTTCTTTCAGTATATGGCACTACATTTGGTGCTAAATTACTTTCAACTGGAATTTCAGCTGCTAAACTTGCTAATGTTGTAATACTAGCCGTTAAACTATTAATTTGAGAAATTAAATTAGATTCGATTGTTGAAACTCTTGTGTCAACAGAAGTTTTACTTGCTAATGTGATAGCTAAATTTTCTAATGAATCAACCGAATTTTCAACAGTATCTATTTCATTACCAGTCGTTGTTAAATCAGATCTTAATTCAGAAATATCTGTTACTAAATCGCCAACTTCAGTGTAAGCTTCTAATTGATACGATATTCTTTGACCAACTTCCCATTCTAAATCTTCAATAATATTGCTAGATGAAACAGATTCAAAATCTAATGTTAATTTAATAGCATCTGCAAAATCGGTAGATGAATTATTTGAATTTAGGTTAATTCTTTCCCATGAAATAATATCATATATTGCATATTGCGTTGGTGAAAGGGTGTTAATTATTGTGATTGTTGCTTTTTGACCAGGGCTTGAAAATCTCTGCATTAAAAAATTTTCAAGAGAAGACAATCTAATATTATTTTCGTTTAAATTATTAAAAATAATACTAGTTGTCAATTCTGGATTTGTGCTATTAACTGATGCCTTTCCAAAAGAAGTTGGATTAGATCCACTTACTGATATAATATTAAAAGTAGAAACTAGAATATCTCCGGCAACTGAAGTCTGTAAAGCTGGAACTCCTGTTGCTACAACTTCAGCAATTTTAAATTGTGCAAACTCGTATCTTTTAGTTGCAGGAAAGTAATTTCTAGTATCGGTGAATATAACTTCAGCATATAGATCTCCTAAATCTAAATTACTAGAATAAAATTGAGAAATTGTAAATGTTGCCTCTCCTTTAGATTCATCAAATTGCGAAATTGTAATAGGTTCAGCATATTCATTTGGATAATTGTATACAAGTAATCTTTTGCCAGCCGAATTGAATAAAGAAACTTTTAAAGTTCCGGTTCTTCTAATATCTAATTGTTTACCAATAAAGTCCTTGTATAAAGTGAGCTTAATATTGGTAGAAAGGCCTTGACCAACCGTTACTACATTTTCTAAATATATTAAAATGTCATCTTTAGCAATATAAGCCATTTTAGGATTTTATGTTTATTCAATCTATATATTTATATTAGACATAGGTGATTATCCTCCGGTTTGAAGATAATTGAATATTTTATAAGACAATATTGGAATAATCGCATCTTCAATAGGAAGATCCTTTTTAATGTCCGCCCTAATTATCATGATTTTTGGATCTTCCTTAAATTTATTTACAAAATCCGATATTTTTTCTAGACTAAATTCTTCTGGCCCAAAATTAAACTCGATTTTAAACTTCTTAGGATCTTGCTTTAAGATAGGTTTATTAAAACTATAAAAATATTGAGACAATGAAGTACATACAATAACATATCCAGAACTATAAACTAATTTTTTATTAGGAATTTGGGTTATTGCCATGCATTTTTCTAGTTCTCTCCATTTACCCCTAACATCCTTATATATTTTTTCAAGGAAAATTGTTGCATCTTCTGCAATCTTTTTTAAAACCTCTAATTCTTCATTATGCTCATTTTCGTAAGCAATTGACATAGTGTCTAGATCAATTCCTTTAATCTTTTGTAATTTAGATGAGTTTTCATCAATCGTATATTTAAACTTATATAGGCTTTCTAGATGTGATTCAATTTCACTTAATACAGGATATACTCTGTTCTCACGAACCATCGACTGATATTTCATACCAGCCGATAGTAACTTATACTTTTTAAATTCGTAATCTATTGGACCTGAAAAGATCCAATCTTTCTGCAGAATTTCCATGTGTTATTTATCATGGAAATTAGTTTTTACGGCGGATTTCTACTTTTTCAGTTTCTTTTTGGACAATTTGATGACCTACTGTGGTTAAACCCCATTGTAAAATAAACCAACTTGCTTCCATTTCCGACAACTTATCAGATAGACCGAGTTCAGATTTTATTTTCTTTGCACAATAATCCATAAAAATCTTTTGTTCTTCTTCGGTTGTTTTATAGTTCATGTACCAATTAGGTTCATTTACTACATCATCATATGTTTTCCCGAATGGTTCTAATTGTTTATTAATTAATTCAACAAACAATTTCTTTTGGATGTCTCTGCTCATAGTTCAATAAGTTCATTTAAAAGTCCTCGATCGATTAAGGCAATATATTCATTTGCAGAAATAGAAACTTGAATCCATCCTTTTGCCGGAACATTTTGATATAGAATAGAATCTTCGTCATCTTGTTCAAGAGACCAAATAATATTAAGTATTCTTTTGAAGTACTCAACTCTGCTGGATTCAATGTAAAAGTGGACGTTCATGTTTTATTTATTTTCTTTTAATAATACTATCAATAATTCCATAATCTAAGGCCTGCTGTGAATTTAACCAAAAATCTCTAGTAGCATCTGCTTTGACAACTTCAGCATCTTTACCACAATATTCTCCAAGAAGTTGGAATAGAATATCGTTTACCTTTTGCCATTCTTTCCAATCAATTTCAGCATCTTGAATATTTCCACTAAAACCGCCCGATGATTGATGTAACATTGTTGTTGAGAATCTTAGTGAAGATCTTTTACCCTTTGTACCGGCTCCTAATAAAACCGAACCCATTGAAGCAGCCATACCGGTGTTTACTGTTCTAATATCACTTTTAATATAATCCATTACATCCACCATTGAAAGGCCTGATTTAACAGATCCGCCTGGAGAATCAATATGCATTGTAATGTCTTCATTGCCGATAGAATCAAGAAACATTAATTGGGCTTGGACAACAGTAGACATGTTGTCATTTACTTCACCAGCAACCCATAATAAGCGGTCCATCATTAATCTTGAAAAAATGTCCATTTGAACTGCTCTTAATTCTCTTTCTTCTAAAATATAAGGCGTTAATGACCCATTTATCTGTTTTTGATAATAGTCTAAAGTTAATGAAGATACATTATGCTCAGATTTTGCATAGCGGTTGAATTCCGTTGATTTGTTTAAGTAGTTCATATTTTATTAATTAAATCTTGAATGACTTGGCAAGTTTCATAATCTTCTATTTTTAGAAAATACTCGTTTGCCTTTGTTAATGATTTTTTCCAACTTGATTTATCTAAACTTACATTATATTTAGATCCGTATTCATCTATAAACTGACACAGCATATTATGCTTAATTATTCCATTTACAGATCCTGAGATGTGCCGAATTATTTGCCTATTAAAAATGTCTTCAGATTCTCCGTCTACGTATTTTTCCATGCGAGGACTTCCTTGAAACGAAGTTAAAGTTATTTTAATAATCGGTACTTGCATTATTTTATATTTAGGAAATCTTTTAGAATTGCTAGATATCCGGCTTGTTTAGTTTCTTCTGAAATATTATCTATTGTATCAATAAATTTTTGGCCAGATTCTGTATATTTTAAACCACCATTAACAGTAAATAATGGTTCAATAAGATTCATAGTATATTGTTTATCGGTCGGTCCATTATCAAGAATTTGACTAGCTAATTCAAAGTGTCTTTCATAATAATGAATATTGTCAGCAAAATGTGAATATGTACCAAGTTCTAGAGATGGGTAAGTTTCTTTTAACCATAACAGCATATGTTGATGCACGAATGCAAAAAACGGAGCATCGAAAGTTAAACCATAGAAAATATCATTTGATCTCATTTGGACTTTCATGTAAAGCTTGTTATCACGGATAAAGAAATTTAAATACATTGTACATACAAAATCTTTATTACCCTTAAATTGAAATTTTGGTTGATTTAAGAATGCGATCGCTTGTCTAGTGTTTTGGTCTTCTTTTAAAGAGTTTAAACACCATTCCAACTGATCACCAAATAATAAATTACCATAATTTGAATTTATCTGATTAGTCCCAGGATTTGTGATACCTTTCCAAAAACCAGAAAAACGATTAATATAGTCAATATCAGTATCTTGTTTTAAATACCATGCTAATTCGCCAGCAAAGTATTTCCAATTAAATGATCGATCCTTAAAAGATGCAATTGGAGAAATTGAATCAATTGCAATTTGGCCGTAAATTAATTCACGAACCTTTAAACTTCTAGGTTGTGATTCTGAACCAAGCGTATCGATATTCTTAATTGTTTGTATAAATTGATTAGAAAAACTCATTAATATATTTTTTAGTATTATACACTTATTTAAAAGAAAGTTTATCAGCATCTTTTTCATGCGTGATTGTGTAGTACACTTCATTAGAAGGTTCAATTGACTTTTCAATAATTGCATCAGCCAATAAATCTTCAACATGAGATTGAATTGCTCGTTTTAAAGGTCTTGCACCGTATGCTGGATCGTATCCTTCTTTAACTAAAAACTGTTTAGCAGATTTTGTAAATCTAAGAGAAATATTCTGCTCTTCTAATCTTTCAATCACATCAGCCAATTCAATTTCAACAATCTTAAAAATACTCTCTTCTGATAATTGTTCAAATAGAATCATGTCATCTAATCGGTTTAAGAATTCTGGTGGAAATTTATTCTTTAATTCTTTTCTAATAATAGATTCCATTTTAGCTTTATACGTAGCATCGCTCATATCGGTTTGGAATCCGATACCAACTCCAAATTCTGAGAATTTACGGGCACCAACATTAGAAGTCATGATGATAATAGTGTTTGTAAAATCAATAGTTCTACCTAAAGAATCTGTTAAACGACCATCATCTAAAACCTGCAATAATGTATTGAAAATATCTGGATGTGCTTTTTCTATCTCATCAAATAGAATTACTGAATATGGTTTACGCCTAACGGCCTCGGTCAATTGACCGCCTTCTTCGTAACCAACATATCCTGGAGGAGAACCAATAAGTCTAGACACTGTGAATTTTTCTTGGTATTCACTCATGTCAATTCTAACAAGGTTGTCTTCAGACCCAAAATAATATTCTGTTAAAGCTTTTACAGTTTCAGTTTTACCAACACCAGTTGGTCCAATAAACATAAATGAACCGATTGGCTTTTTAGCCGAGCTAACACCGGTTCTAGAACGTTTAATAACTTTACATAAAGATTCTACAGCTTGATCCTGTCCAATAATAAGTTTCTTCAACTCTTTTGACATATTTAGAATCATTTTACTTTCATCACCGCTTAATCTTGCTACTGGAATTCCAGTTATTTCAGCAATTGTATGCGCAACGTCGTCTTCAGTAACAAGTCTCTTTTTATCACGAAGGCTTTTTTCCCAATCCTTAATCTTTTGCTCGATTTCTTTACGTTTAGCAATTTCTAAATCTCTAAATTGTGCTGCTCCTTCGTAATCTTGTTTGGCAACTGAAGAATGTTTTTGTTTTCCGAATTCATCAGCATCCTCTTCCATCTTTTTAATATAAGATGGAACTTTGATTTCTGATAAATGGATTTTTGAACCAACTTCATCCATAACATCAATTGCCTTATCAGGTAATTCACGCTGAGTAATATAACGCTCTGAAAGTCTAACACATGCATCAATTGCTTCTGGACTATATGTTACAGCATGATGATCTTCATACTTCTCTTTGATTCTATTAAGAATTTCGATAGCTTCGTCTAAACTAGGTGGGTCAATAAAAACCTCTTGAAATCTTCTAGTTAGAGCACCATCTTCTTCAATATGTTCTCGATATTCGTCAGTTGTTGTTGCACCAATACAATGAACTTGTCCTCTTGCCAATGCTGGTTTTAAAATATTTGAAGCATCTAAAGAACCAGAAGAACCACCAGCGCCAATTAAAGTGTGGATCTCATCAATAAAAACAATAATATCTTGATTTTCTTTAAGTTCATCAACAATAACTTTCATACGCTCTTCAAATTCACCACGGTATTTAGTACCGGCAACGATTGTAGTTAAGTTTAATGAAATTATGCGTTTATTAAAAAGTGTACGAGCCACTTTCTTTTCAACTATACGCTGTGCAATAGCCTCAACAATTGCGGTTTTACCAACTCCTGGATCTCCTAAGATGATTGGATTGTTTTTCTTTCTACGAGAAAGAATTTGGCAAACTCGATAAACTTCTTTTTCACGACCAATGATCGGATCAAGTTTACCTTCGGCTGCCATTTGTGTTAGATCTTCACCGAACTGGTCAATGAATGGAGTTTTACCCTTTGGTTGTTTTTTGGGGTTAGTATTTAAATTTTCATCAATATGATCCATCATAAGGTATTAATTTTCTATCTTGTTATTTATTGATATTATCAGCAGCATGAACCGCTGGTAAAAGGTCTGGTTTTATATTAGCATTGATTCCTAAGGATTCAACCCAACCTCTAGCGGCTGAAACTAATCGGCTTGAGGCATAACGGTCGTCTTCATTTAGGTCTAAATCTATGTTATGGATTTCTACTCCATGTTCTCTTAAATAAAGGGCTAGAGCAACGGATCTTTCAACTTCTTTCCATAAACGATCCCACATGACATCAATCCTCGGTAATCTTTCTCGCAAATAAAGAACATGACATCCAGTATCTCCAATATGGAGAACTACTGTGGTTGCATAGATTGAAACATCAGCTTTATTTTGACTATCACATCCAACATAGATTTGTATATCATCTCTTCCGCTTTCTTCTAAATATTGCTTGATATAACCTGCTATTTCAACCTCTTTCCCATCTGTTAATCTTTTCAATAGCATGGTAATTATATTAAATTTTAAAAATTGGTTTCGTTATTCTTTCGATACTTTTCGTTATGTTCAACTATTTTCTGTACGGCCTCTTCAGCAGTATCGACAATTCTAAAGAGTTCAAAATCTTTATAGCTCATTTTTCCGCTAGCTGCAACATAGTTCATCAACCAATCGTAGAGACCGCTCCAAAAACTAGATCCAACTAGAATGATTGGAAATTTAGGAGCATGTCCGGTTTGAGCAAGAGTCATGGCTTCAAACAACTCGTCTAGTGTTCCTAAGCCTCCAGGAAAGACAATAAATCCTTGTGAGTATTTAATTAATGAAACTTTACGAGTGAAGAAGTAACGACAGGTAATGCCATGGTTAACGTATGGATTCATTCCAGCTTCGAAAGGTAATTCAATACCAAGCCCAACTGATAAACCATCTTTTGCTCCTTTATTAACCGCCTCCATTGCGCCTGGACCGCCGCCAGTAATTACACCAAACCCATTCTCTACTAATAACTTACCAACCTTCTCGGCTTCAACATAGTGAGGATCTTCTGGTTTGGTTCTGGCTGAACCAAATACACCGATACACGGTCGGTCCAGGTGCGCCATCTCATCAAAAGCTTTGGTAAACTCTCCTTGAATTCGGAGAATCTGCCATGCGTCAATCATTTTATTCATTAGTCGTCAATTTCGTTAGTTTCTACTCGGTTCGGAGACCTTTGCATTAAACGCTGAACGCAATTACTACAAAGTACCGAAGCAGTTTCGGTTCCAGTGTGAACCCATTGGTCACAAACTCCATCGTCTGGAGCCGCGTCTGGATAGCGACTAAATTCTGGATTGCTATTCATGCAAATCATGGCGTGGGCCATCTTTCCAGTGTCATTGCCTAAATTAATCAATGGAATCATTTTCGTCTTCCATTTGTGCGTTACGCTTTTATTCGCCATCTTGTTCTATTTTAGAAAATTCATATTTGCCTTTAATGAAATGGTTAAGAGCTTGGCCGGCGCTAGTTGAGTTGATGAACTTTTTGTAGTCATCAGTCTCTACACCATGGTAGGCATAGCATGTGCCGTTCTTAAAAGTTACTACTAATTCCTTTGTGTCAGCATAGTAGTTAACCATGTCAATAGTCGAAGACTCTAGTTGAGTGTGTTGAACCTTAATCATATTTCTTTAATTTCTTAGTTATTGGGGAATTTTTCAATCTTAATTTATATGGGAAATTTTAAAGTTGTTTCCTAATCCAAGTACTTTAAGTACCTAAAGAAATTTTTGTACGCTAATACTCAACAGGGCCCACTAGGCCCATACCTAATAGTCCCGAGTCTAATACCCTCGCAACCGCCCTGAGGATCGTAACATGGGCCGATGGGCCGACTCTGAGGACCTTGTGCGACCCCCGACGGCAGTGAGGCTACTGGACCACTTCAAGCACTCTTTTAATAGACCACTCTAACGACTCCAATGGGACCACCACACTCTCTTCTGAGTTCTATAAGAACTAATAAAAATAAAATCTCTCAATGTTGTTTACAGTAATGGGAGTATAGTAAACAATTAGTGTTGTTCTAGAAGTGACGCACACTCACCACTCATAGATGGGCCCCTAGAGACCTTTGAGACCTTGGGGCCCGAAGGGCTCTGTGATAGGGGCGGGCATCCTTTCCGGACCGGGAAAAAAACGGGCCCTGGGGAACATCAAAGTCCTATTAGGGCCCCTATAGTAGTCCAAGTTACAATGGGGACGGGCCCCATCTGGTCATCGCGGATTCTCTCTGCGCTTCTAGTTCTTATTATAACGGTTTTTTATTAGGTTAGGGGTTCTTTGGGCCCTCGGTCATGCTCTAAGGCTTGGGAGTGAATCTGGACGGACCGTGATAATGTGTGCACTTCTGTGAAAGTGTTTTGCTATATTGCTAATTATTAGTAGTGATCTGTAGTGAAAGTCATGACCCTTGACTCCTGGACCCCTGCATGTCTACGAATTCGGGCCCCAGTGTTTACCCAGGAAATTGGCGCCCAGAGTCTGGGTACCGGTATACCCGCACCCTCTAGGACTCCGATGGCCTCTGAGCACCTGGACTCCCCATGTGCCTAGAAGCCTAGGCACCCTAGAGCCTCCCCTATTCGGGCGTTCCGTATCCGCTCTTCTATTACTCCTATACCTATAGGACTAGAAGTGTCTATAACGGACCACTAGGTGCCTACCTTACCTACTGAGCCTTCCTATGCGTCTATTAGCTCTATCTAAGCGGTTATTGGATTATTGGGCCGGCACGGGTAGATGACCACTGTGAGCTAGTGACCAGCTCACCACTAGGGTAGTGGCACGCCGGGGTGCACTCTAGGGTGAAAAAGTGCACCTGGAGTGTCACCTGGAAGCACTCCGGCAAGTGCTCCAGGAAGTGTTCTGGGAGTGCACTCCGGTAAGTGTTCCTGGAGTGATCACCGGGAGTGATTATGCTGCTACTAACTCTTCGTTTTTAACGAAAGCTTTACTTGCCCATGTTTTAGCACCTACTAGTGAATATTGACGTTGGTCATACAGGGCAGTATTTAACCAATAAGAGTTAATAGTTCCTACAGTTAAGTCCATTAAGATAGCTTCGTCGATAACTGGAATCTGTTTTCCTTTTTTAGCAAATACAGTTAACCAAATATCTGTACCTTCTGGGTTAAATTGCACTGTTTGTAGGGCACCTTTCTTAAAACCACTAATAAGTGTCTCAGGGTGCTTCATATAATGTTCATTGTCAAAGTCTCTACTATCACTAATAGTTAAGAAACCGGCACGACATTTAGTGATAAAACGGAATTTACCAGCAGTGTAACCTGACATAAAGTTAGATACGTGGATGTCTTTTTTGTTCGCTAAGATAATTGAATTGGTCATGAGTGGATGTTTTAATGTTATATGTAAATATAAACAAAATTCTTCAAACGGTAAAACTTTTTTCAAAGTTTTTTCAAATTATTTTTCATAAAAAAGGGTCCCTTTCGGGACCCTTTAAATGTTACCATTAGGTTTTTCTGCGTTGAGTCTTAGATAGTGGTCAAGGCAACATTTACATTACGACCGCGACCGCGATCATAAGCGGCATTCATAATACGAGAATTCTCATATTTGCCGTTAAGAACATCACTCACATGTGTTGAACTATAACCAGTTTTTTCAGCGATGATAGTTACATCACCGTGACGTTTACGTTGATTATAATTTGCTAATTTTTGGGTGTAGCTTAATTTGTTATAGCTACTTGGTCTGTTAGAATTAAACATATATTTGTTGTTTTGTTGAATATTATATAGGGGCCCTAGGAAAAGTTTCACAAAAATATTTCACAAAATATTTTTTTATTTCATGGATTTTGTTTATATTTACATATGAAAAATAACAAGATGACATAATGCGACTAACACTCACAGGGACTAACCTCCCGACAAGGGTTCGAACCTCCCCGGTTCGCAGAGGGTATACTCCGACCTGTTCTTTTTTTTAAAAAGACCTAGATGAGGTGCGTCAATATAAAATTAATCAATTTTCTTGACATGGTAAAATAAAGTTATTAACAAAAAATGTTCATAACTTTGTGAAAATAATGTGAAAAAAGTTTTACCGTTTGGAGAATTATGTTTATATTTACATATAACAAATTAGCAATAACAATGATTAATCTTTCTATCCAGGACAAATTCGACGGTTTAAACAAAATTGGTGACTTACGTAACGCTATCGGTCAAGAGTTCAGTTATAACTTCTCTTCTACTTGCCGTGCTAAACTACTTAGTGTTAGCGAAGATGGTAACCGTTGTACTTTTCAAGAAGTTGAAGCATATGGTCGTAAACCTAAGCCCGGTGTTGGTACCGCAGCTAGTTGGTTGATCTGGAACTCTATGTTCTTCTAATTGAAACCTTTTCTAAATCTCATATATAATAATAGTAATTTTTAACAAAATAAACCAAACAAACATGGCAACAATTACAACCCTTTCAAACCAACTAGTTGAGCAACGTAAACAGGAAACTCTTAATGCTCAATCAATCCGTAAAACAGTCCCTTTCCGCGACATTAACCTTATCGATGACAAAACTATCGAATATAAAGGTACACGTATCGGTATTACTAATGGATGTTTTAAGTCTCTATTGAAACTTATCGGTATGTCAAACCAGTTCGCTAAGAACTTCGAGTCATTATTTAACTCTGAAGCTAAAGCAACTTTTATTAACCGTATCAAAGATGCTATGGCATCTAACACCGGTCGTCTTAATGAAGTTACATTGGTTCTTTCACCGTTCAATAAAACTATCATTGGTATCACCCGTAAAGCAACTGATCTTATTTCTAATGAGCAGTTCTTGGGAGTAGCTGAACGTATTATTGATCGTCAAGGTTTCGATGTTACTAACTGGTCAGTAGACCCTACAAGCGGTATCGTCCAAATCAATGCATTTAACCCTAAAGCTACTTTCGAAGTTAACGGACTTAGCGATGAGGTTTTCACTGGAGGTATTACTTTCCGTAACTCACCTCTTCAAGGCTTCCAAGTTCTTCCATATGTAAACCGTATGTGGTGTACTAATGGTTTAACCACTTCACTTGCTGAAGAAGCTTACACTCTTAACTCTCTAGATTCAGTAACTATGGAGAAGTTCTTCGAACAACTTAACGAACTTCGTAAGAACAATTTTGCTCCAGTAAGTTTTGCTGATCGTGTTCGTAAAGCATCTAACACTCCTGCTTCACTTAATGAGATGCGCCAAGCATATAACCTCATCAACAAACACGTAGAGGACCAAGCAGATCGTTGGATCCCACTTAATGAGAACCTTTCTGCTTACAAACGCAATGGTTTTGAAAATATGACTGTTGACCAAATGAAGAATGCTAAATCTAATCAGTCTCTATGGTCAGTAGTAAATGGTCTTACTCACTTTGCAACTCATGCTCCTGAATTGATCACTTCTAACGTACAAGGTTACGATCAAACTCAGATGATGGTTCAAGCTGGTAACATCTTTGGTAAGAATCGTTTCGATCACGAAAACGATATGCCAAATCCGTTCGGTAATGACGCTTTGAACAACACGCTTCAAATCGGTTCACTACTTAACTAAGTTTTGTTTTAATTGTTATGAAAGGGTCCGCAAGGACCCTTTTTTTATGAAAAAAAATCAAAAAAAGTGAAAAAAAGTGAAAAAAAGTTTTACCGTTTGAGAAATTTTGTTTATATTTACATATCATTAATCGTTAAAGCAATATTTATGAACAAATTAACTAAATTTTCGCCGATCTACAACACAGCCTTTTGTGTATTCTTCATTTGGGTAGCCTATAGTACCGCTGCTGGAACTATCCAACAATACATTAAATTCGCCGGAATCGATAACGAGATCGCTTTCTGTTGTGTTGCTATGATGTTGGGAGCTATGTATTTCTACTTATCTGTATCTGACATTTTCGACGTAATCAAACGTTACCTTCAGAACAAGTAAAAATGTTAATAACTTTTTGCAAAAAAGTTTTACCGTTTGAGAAATTATAGTTATATTTACATATCATTTAAAACATCCACATAATGACAAGAGAACAATTCACAATTTCCGAAACCGCAACAGGTTACATGTTAACAGAAGTTAGCAATCACAGGCAAGAATTTATCGAGCCTAGCCACCCTAAATTTGAATGGGTTTCTAAGAACCTAGGCCGTATCGTAAATATTACCGAAGCCGGTCGTTGGAATAGCCAAAAAGATTACGAAAACCTATATGGCAACCAACCTAAATCACGTGGTAACCAAGAGGTAGCCACAGTTAAACCAAAGGTGGAGGTTAAATTAACCAAATTGGACGATCTAGATATTAACCCAGACTTGTTCGTACCACTTCCTACCAATACTATCTTTGACAAATTTGTCTCAGCTGAAGGTGGTTTCCTTCCCGGTTCAAATATCATGGCAGCAGGAGCTCCAGGTATTGGTAAGACAACTGTTCTCTTAGACCTCATCTCTAAACTAGATCAGGCCGGTAAGAAATGTCTCTTTATCTCTGCCGAGATGAACCGAATCGACATGGCCCGTTATCTTAAGCGTTTCCCTCACTGGGGCCAGTTACCTATCCTATTCTTATCCGACTACGAAGAGTGTCCGAAAGAGGCAATCGAAAAAATCCTAGATGAAGGTTGGGATATAGTCCTGACCGACTCTTATACCGAAGTAAACGACACGGTAAAAGAAGAGTGTAACCTTTCTCGTGGTAAGGTGGAGAAGTGGTTCCTAAACCTAATGTCCAGTAACAACGACGGTCATAATGCGGCCCGTAAGCATACAACCTTTATTACGATCCTACAGCTATCTAAAGGCGGTAACTTCGTCGGGTCGAATAAACTAAAACACATGACTACCGCGATGATGAACCTGGCTTGGGACGGTTCAGAAAACTCCGGTCAGCGTTATATGGAGTTTACTAAGAACCGCGTCGGCCAAGTAAATAAGAAACTCTATTTCGGTCTCCAAAACGGAGTTAGCTTCGACGAGGCCAGATACCTACGAGACCTGTATAACGACGAGATAGTCGAAGCAGAACGCGCACAGTTAGGTAAAGAAGCCGATGCCTTCGACAGGCTATTCGGTATCGGGGTAGAGGAGATAGAAGAATCCGTAGAAGAGAGCATAGAAGCCTAACCGACCGGTTAGAGCCTCCAGGTAATTTGGGCCCAGAGTGGATGCTGGGCCCTTACCTGTGTCTGGCGGCTGGTAGCCTGATGAGTCTCCGGGGTGATGGTCTGGGATGGTGTGCCGGCCACCACTGCGTGAATAATAGTCCCGGAAGGTGCAAACGCCGTGGTGGGGACCTCCGGCACTCACCGGGTAGTGGCAGGTTTCCGGAGTGTGATTGCGCACCCTTTGGTTTAAGGGAACCTAGAGGACTACCTTGCGGGCTTGAACACTATATATCATGTTCTTCTACGTACGCGCGCGTGTAGGGATGGTAGGATCTTAAGACCAGTAGGAGTCGGTTATGGCCTGGAGGCTTGGAGGGTAGGGACGGGACTTGCAGGGCCTAGAACGGGACGGGTCTTATATCTATATGCTGTTCTTCTATATCTGGATGGGTTGGGTCTTTACTTATATCCTTATTGTGCTTGTAGTACTTATCTAGGTTTCTTTTATTCTTATTTAGAATTTTATTTATTATATTGGGTATTGGGGGCACGGGTGGTTCTGGCTCTCCGGTGCCTAGTGATAGAAAAAGGGAGCCGGTTAGGACTCCCTCTTGGTTGTTGGGTTATCTGGGTTTTAGGCTTGCGCCTTAGGTACTAGGATTGCCGGGACTGGATCAACCGGAGTCCAAGTGCTTGGACGGGTTCTGGTTGGTGGTTCAATCTCGCCAGTCTCTTCGTTATTCACTGGTAGACCTACTATCTCTGGTTGATAAACATATACATCATGATTTGGATGCGCTGCGACTAGTCTCTCTACACTTCCTGGATAATGCTGTATCTGGTAAGTTATACCATTAATTTCTTCTTGTTGATTATAGATTATTGTATATGACATTGTAATTCTTATTTAGATTTAACCTTTAATTTCTACTAGTTTTAAACGGATTTCTTTTGGTAGTTCCGACCATGGAAGTTTAGTTAGTTCTTCGGTCTGGAAATCTTGGCCAAAACATCTCCATAACATTTGCTTACGTTCATCTAGGCCTCCGCGGTTCCAAAGCTCATTACCCCATCTTTTTAGCTCGGCTTCATAGATTTCGTTTTCAGGTACTCCAGCCTTGATTAGTTGACGGGTAAAATCTTCTTTAGCATCCTTTGATTTAAACTTATATGCGTCAGTTGAGGTTTGTTTACCGTCCCTAGAGAACTGGTCGCGGAAGATTTCACCAGCCATTAGGGCATATCTTAATGAAATGGTTACTTCATTCTTGGCCTCGCTGACAAACTGTTCGTATAGTTTTACGTGTTTCATATTACATTGACCTTTTTATTACTTCAAAAGTTATGTTTAATTCGTCTAGGAATGCTCTGGTATCTACATAGATTTGACCAACTCTGTCCTTCTCACCAGGATTATCACCATTCGTAATATCATAGATGGTTAAGAGTGTAGCATTTACTGGCTCTCTACCTTGTAAATTAGCATCATTTAACCATTCTTGGCTTTGGTGTAATCTAAAGGTTGGACGATCAGGTTTATTACCATTTGGCTTTACAACATGATATTGAACGTGCGTAAACATTGTTCCACCTTCAAAGCTTTCAATTCTCTTAGTTGCCTCTTCAGTGGTTTTTGAAGTTCTAAGCATGTATTTTTTTAGCCATTTCTCTGCAGTCTTTAAAGATTTTGAATCAGGACTAGCAGGTTTAAAGTTTCTACTAGTATATTCATTTAGCTGATCAGCTTGATTTGAAAATTCTTCAAATAATTTTACGTATTTCATGATTATGTGATTTTTTAGTCTTCTCTGTTATCTCTGTACCAGTATGCCCAATCTATAACCTCTTCAATAAACTCATCTAAGCTCATTGCAACTTGGTCGCCAGCTGGGACTAGTCCATCTTCAAAGCTTGCGATCCATTTCTCTGCATCTTCGTCCCATTCGAAACCAATATAGTGGTCATCTACTTTGTGAACGACTATGATTGAATTTTTTGATGCAGTTACTTTTAGCTCTCTAAAGAAGGGTTTTATCTCAGATGCTGCATTTTTAAAATCTTTATCTGAGTATGCGTTCTGATCTTCTACTGAAGTTTTATCTTCTGTGAAATAACCCTCATTTACTTCAGACTTCTTAATAAAACTTTCAAATAATTTTACGTGTTTCATTGTTGATTAATTTTATTTTCTTTATTTATCACAATAAAAAAGGGTCCTTGTGAGACCCTTTCTATTTCGGAAACTTTGTCTATTATCCTAAGTACATTTCTTCAAAGTGAAGAATGTCTAGGCGCTTATCGACATCAATTAATTGTAATGCATTTAATAAGTCAGAGTATTCTGCAACTGATGCAGTTTGACCTTGTCTAAACTCTTGTAAGAAATCAAACGTTGCAATATCAATCGAGAATAACATTTGAGAATCTTTATTATACTTGGTAAAAAGATCGTACTCTAATTTGTATGCTCCTTCAATAACTTCAGGTAGGTTAGCAAAATCAAAGGTTGTAGTAACCTTTGGAATTGTTGGAAGAGCGTTCCAATCTACAATATATTTTTGAATTTTCTGAGCATGCTCTAATTCATTCATTGATTCTTTTGCAAAGAACGCTGCTGCTTTTTCGTATCCTACGCCTTTACACCAATTAGATGCTGCATTGTAGTAATAATGCGCAGTATATTCATCACCAATTCTATCGTTTAAAACTTTAACAACAGCATCAGCAAGAACTACAGGTTGAACCATTTTTGAATTTGCAGCTGGTACCACTGCTCCATTAGTTGCTTGTTTCATTGTATTTTACTATTTGATTTAATTATTTATCTCTTTTAATGTGGATGCTTAACAAGATTAGCCTTAATCTTAACAGAATCTCCTAACTCTTTGGCTAATTCTTTAATTAAATTGATATTATTAACATCATCATCAAAAAACGTAATATCAACATATCCTTGTTCGATGAACCATCTCATTGCCTCTTTTTTCTTTTCAGCAATAGTCCCATTTAATCTCATCTTTGGGTCATTAATTGCCCAAATGAATTCTCTTTTAACATGGAAGCCAACATGTTCTTTTAACCATGTGTAAACCATATCTTGGTCATCTCGTGCTGTAATAACTCCAATGGCATTTCCTCTTTTGTAGTTTTTTTCAAGAATGTCTAATTGAGTTTGAATCATTCGTCCCGCCTTCATAATTTCTAGGCTTTTAAAATCATCAAAATTTAAGATATGATTCTTATTTTTTTGATAACCATTGAATTCTTCTGGAGTCAATTCATGACATTCTCCAGTTCGAGCATCACAAACTCGAATCTTGGCGTCAGTAATTACTAACGTATCATCTAAGTCGAAAATGAGAATTTTACTCTTTGAAAATGCTTCGTTCATCGTAAATTATACACATTTTTGCTAATTTGTTTATATATTCATTAAAAATAGTGTAAAAATAAAAAAAGGTGGTCACAGAGAACCACCAGGCTAGAATATCTTTGAGTGAAATGATATATCAATCACATGAATTTTGTGTTTAACCTATCACACTTTACGATAACTCACTATCTAATTGTTTATCAATTGTTTTGATTTTTTGGTTGTCTTGTCTTGCCATTTTTTGCAAAGTTCTTTTAATATCGTCATCTGCAAATTTAAGTAAAACTTCAGTAGATTTAAATCTTGCTTCTAATTTTAGTTTAGAAACATATTTAGCAAGAGTTTCATTCTCTTCTCCAATTGAGTCCATCATTGTAATAATATCCTCTTCTTGAGCTTCTAAAAGATCAATTTGAGCATCATGTGTTGAATCACTTTTATGAGATTTTGGAGCAGTGCCTCTAGTATTATAATCATAAGCATCATACTTAGATTCAAGTTCATCTTCAAATTGTTCAACTTGGTCTCCTTCGATTTTAAGTTTGCCAACCTTTACGCGAACTTCAACTAATTTTTCAGCTAATTTTCTTAGTTCTCTTTTCTTAAATGGATTTAGGACTAGTCCTTTAACAAAATCAAAGAATCCTTCACCGATTAAAGAATCTAATTCTTCCGGCGTATACTTTTCGCTAACATGTTGATGAAGATTGTTTACAAACTCCTTTCTTTCAAAATGTTCTTCAAATGTTTTAATTTTTTTCATTAGAATTCAGGTATACCACCAATTTTTTTAGCTCTGTTTCTCCAAAGATTTAAAACCGTTTCTTTATCTTTTTGATCTAGTTCTTGCGTATTTAAATATCTATCTACTGTATTTATCATTTTCTCTCTGCGCTTTCTACTCTCAAATCTAAGACATTGTATATTTGCATCAACCTCTTTTGGAAGCATTAGATATTCCGTTTTTCCCATTAATCCACTCTCAATCATGATTCTCAATATATCATCATTTTCAAAGGGTTTTCCATTTTTATAATTAGGACCATCTTGTGTTATATGTTCAATCTCATGTCGAATAACGCTACATAGATAATAATAGATTTCTTCCCAATATTCTGGCAACCAAGAAGGATCTACCATAAAATAGATTTGAATAAAAGGCGTTGTAGGATCTCCATCATCATCCTCATCTCTTCCATCTGCTCCAGTCTGATCAAGTATTTCAAATTTATCACCCTTAAAGTAAATATCGCAATAAATATCAAATTCTAAATCTTCTTCGATTTGGTCAAAATAAGAAGATTCTAACTTTCCATCTTTAAAGTCTTTTAACCAAAAAGAAAACGCCGAAGCTGCTATTCTCGATGAAAGTCGATCATAGTAACTCCGGCGTCTAGATTTATTCTTATTGATATTATTTACATAGTCCATCAATAATTATATTAGCAATCTAACTTTAGTTTCTCAATTTCTTGATAAAGTTCTTTAATTGCTTGAATTAAAATAGGAATTAATCCATCATAAATCACAGCTTTATATTCACTATTTGGTATATTTTTAACTAGATCAGGTACAATCTGTTCAAGCTCTTGTGCAATTACACCATAACTTAATTGTCCTGATTTATCTGGTGCCTTTCTAAGCATTTCTTCGCTCCAGTTATATGTAACACCATCAATACGCATAATTAAATCTAACGCATTCTTAATAACCTCTATATTTGTCTTTAATCTAGCATCTGAAGAAATAGTTACATCAGAAAATGTTGGTGATGAATTAGTATTTACATATTGGTTCATTGCCGACGCATAAACGTTTGAAGTTCCTGTTGGGCCTGTAGGACCTGTAGGACCTGTAGGACCTGTTGGACCAGGACCTCCATTAGAACCCGCAGGGCCGGTTGCACCTTGAGGACCAGTTGGGCCTGTAGGACCTGTAGGACCAGGACCTCCAGCTGAACCATCTCTACCAGTTGCACCTTGAGGACCAGTTGGGCCTGTTGCTCCGGTTCCACCAGTTCCACCAGTAGGACCAGTTGCGCCTTGAGGACCAGTTGGGCCTGTAGGACCAGTTGCTCCTTGTGCTCCAGTCGAACCATTAGTACCATTAGTACCGGCAGGTCCAGTAGGACCAGTAGGACCTTGTCTACCTTGAGGACCTAGTGGGCCAGTTCCACCAGTCGCACCAGTTGCTCCTTGAGCTCCAGTTCCTCCAGTTCCACCAGTCGGACCAGTTGCTCCTTGGGGACCGGTTGCTCCAGTTCCACCAGTTGAACCGGTAAAACCTTGAGGACCAATCGGGCCAGTAGGACCTGTTGGACCGGGACCTCCGGCTGAACCATCTCTACCAGTTGCACCTTGAAGACCAGTAGGACCTGTAGGACCAGTTGCTCCAGTTCCACCGGTTGGGCCTGTTGCGCCTTGAGGACCAATCGGGCCAGTAGGACCAGTTGCACCCTGTATACCAGTTGCACCAGTTCCACCAGTAGGACCTGTAAAACCTTGAGGACCAGTTGCTCCAGTTCCACCAGTCGAACCAGTTGCTCCTTGAGGTCCGGTTGAACCAGTATCTCCTTTAATACCAGTAGGACCTTGATTACCTTGAGGACCAGTTGCTCCTGTATTTCCAGTAATACCAGTAGGACCTTGATTACCTTGAGGACCAGTTGCTCCTGTATTTCCAGTAATACCAGTAGGACCTTGATTACCTTGAGGACCTGTATTTCCTTGTAATCCAGTAGGACCTTGATTACCTTGAGGACCGGTTGGACCTTGACGACCTTGTGAACCAATTGGTCCAGTTGGTCCAGTTGGTCCAACTAAATTAATTGAAAGAAACCAAAGTTCTCCATCCCATTGATATAATCTTCCTGTATTTAAATCAATATAAGTTTGTCCAGCAAATTCTCCAAAACCAGATGGATCTCCATATCCTGATGTTGATCCATTAAATCCATTTGGTCCTGTTGCTCCAGTCCCACCATCGTTACCAGTTGGACCAGTTGGACCTTGTCTACCTTGTGCTCCAATAACTCCTTGCGGACCGGTAGGTCCTTGGTTACCTTGTGCTCCAGTAGTTCCTTGAAGACCAGTTGGACCTTGATTACCTTGTGCTCCAGTAGTTCCTTGTAATCCAGTAGGGCCTTGATTTCCTTGTGCTCCAGTAGTTCCTTGTAATCCAGTTGGGCCTTGGTTACCTTGAGCTCCAGTATTTCCTTGAGGTCCAATAGATCCTTGAATACCTTGAGATCCAATAGATCCTTGAATACCTTGAAGACCTTGAAGACCGGTAGATCCTTGAATACCTTGAAGACCAGTAGATCCTTGAATACCTTGAAGACCAGTAGATCCTTGAATACCTTGAGCACCGGTATCACCCTTATCGCCAGTTGTTGTAAATGTTACAATTATATTTTCATTATCATTCCACGGGCCAGTTAAAGGTCCATCTACATAAGAAACTGGAATATCAAAATGATTTCCATGATGAATATGTGATGCTGTAATAGCGTAAATTATATATGATGAGTTATTGCTCTCTTGTGTTAATTTAATATAACCTTTAACAGCACTTGTTGAATCATCAATTGTTTGTAAAAAACTGCTAATATCTGTTGCAAGTCTATCGACACCTGAAATACCTAACAAAGTAGCAGCTCGAACATCATCACTAGTTATTAATATGTAACCGTCTGTTATATTTTCAATAAAAGTTTCGGTATCAAATCTATAATAAAAAGAAGCTCCACCAAAACTACCATCACGACCCTGATTACCTTGAGCTCCTACAGTTCCTTGTAAACCAGTCGGCCCTTGGTTACCTTGAGCTCCTACAGTTCCTTGTAAACCAGTCGGCCCTTGGTTACCTTGTGCTCCAGTAGTTCCTTGTAAACCGGTTGGACCTTGATTTCCTTGTAAACCAGTCGGTCCTTGATTACCCTGTGCTCCAGTAATTCCTTGTAAACCAGTCGGTCCTTGATTTCCTTGTGCTCCAGTAGTTCCTTGTAAACCAGTAATACCAGTCGGACCTTGATTACCTTGTGCTCCAGTAGTTCCTTGTAAACCAGTTGGACCTTGATTACCTTGTGCTCCAGTAGTTCCTTGTAATCCAGTTGGGCCTTGGTTACCTTGTGGACCAGTAATTCCTTGTAATCCAGTCGGTCCTTGGTTACCTTGTGGACCAGTAGGACCTTGACGGCCTTGAGAACCTGTAGCGCCTTGAGAGCCAGTAGCTCCAACCATATCAAATGAATAAACCCAAGTTTCTCCATCCCAAAAATATGCTCTACCAGTATTAATATCAATGTATGTCTGTCCATAAAAGTCTCCTTGTATTGAAGGAAGACCTTGAAAAGATAAAGTACCATTATATCCATTATTTCCTATCGGACCCTGCACGCCCTGTGCTCCTGTATTTCCTTGATAACCAATAATACCTTGAAGACCCTGTGTTCCAACGGCACCTTGCGCTCCTGTTGCTCCTTGATTTCCTTCAAGACCAGTAGGACCTTGACGACCTTGAGAACCCTGTACACCATCTATACCATCTCGACCCATGTCACCTTGAGGACCGGTAAATCCTTGGTCTCCTTGCCATCCCATCGAACCCATATCACCTTGAGGACCTGTCATACCCATGTCACCTTGAGGACCGGTAAATCCTTGGTCTCCTTGCCATCCCATCGAACCCATGTCACCTTGAGGACCTGTCATACCCATGTCACCTTGAGGACCGGTAAATCCTTGGTCTCCTTGCCATCCCATCGGACCTATATCACCTTGAGGACCTGTCATACCCATATCACCTTGAGGACCTGATGGACCTTGAATACCTGCAGCTCCTTGAACAGACATATCAGTAATATATGTCCATGAACCATTCCATAAATAGAGTGCTCCATAATCTGGATCTGTTTGGTCTAGCGCTCCTGCAACTAATCCAAATTGACCAATTGGGGTTTCAGTATATGATAATAAATTGTCTAATGTATTAAATATTTGATGAATAATAAAACCTTGTCCACTAGCACCCTGAGAACCATCAGTACCACGATCACCTTGAGAACCTGCAGCACCTTGAGCACCGGTTGCTCCTTGAGCACCTGTTGCTCCTTGTGGACCTGTTGCTCCTTGAGCACCGTCATTTCCACCTTCACCCTGAATAGAAGGACCAGTAGGACCTTGAGGACCCCTAATATTTCCTTCTTGAAGCCAGTTATCTCCATCCCATTCATATAAATCGCCAGTATCAATGTCTATATACTGATCATTTCTAATAGGATTTGGGATAAGAACTGGTGTTTGAGGTATACCGCTTCCTGAATACCATTTAGAACCATCTTCTCCCGCAGCGCCTTGTACTCCCGCAGCGCCTTGTGTTCCTATAGAACCCTGTGCTCCTATTTCACCCTGTGCTCCTGTTGCTCCTTGTGCTCCATCTAATCCAGATCCACCTTCAAGAATTGTCCAAATACCGTTTCCTCCATATACTAAATTATATGCAGTGTATGGAACATCCATTGAAGAATATCCAATTGAATTGATATTAACACCATTTATAATTATATTAGCTGTTTCATCAGGATGCCTGATGATTTTAGGACCTCCATTGCTAATGACTCCATTAGGATCGCTAATAGAGAATGTCATTCCTGGTAAGAGTTTAATTCTACCAGATTGAACAGTTCTAGGAAGTCTAATATAAAAATCAGGACCGCCTGTTCCAGGCCCTAATATAAATTCTGAACTTGTTAATGGAAGGACATAATATGGTTGTCCACCTGTTGAAGTAATGGTACTAACATTAGTAAATGCTGACATTTAAAGTGACGTATTTTTGGTATCTTTACTATGTATCTATCCCTAAAAATAAGTTAAAAATTTAGAATTATCCTAAATTCTAAATTGAGAATGCCTAAGACTAGTCTTAGGCATTCTCTTTATACTAATTTTGTATTATTAGTATGGACTTATAGTCGGCATATTAAATACAATAATATTAGGAACTTGTGAATTTGGGGGTAATTGAATCCAACCGCCTTGAGGATCAATACCACCAGAAATACAATTTGAACCAACATAATAGTTATCAACTGCATTTACATCATTCCATAATGATAAGTGTAATCCAGTTGGTGAGTGCATATAAACAGAATCTAATAAAATGCTTCTATCTTGAGTACCTACTTGCGGTGCAGTTAAGATAAATCCACCACCTGAAACAATATCCATTGATGTTTGATGCAATATAATTCTATGTTTTATTGAACCGTTTTGAGTTTCTCTAATAATCCATGAATTTAATGCTGCATAACCCGTACCTACGTCTGGTGTTGATTCTATATCATAGCCTTGATGATTAAGTTTTAGTGTTGATGATTTAGAACTAATAGTTCCACTAATCAATCTAATAACTGAAGACCAACCTTGTGCTGTTGAAAATAATTCTAAATGACAATTATCAACGAATAAATCGGCATTTACAACTTCAACAACAACGCCATCCATAAATCCAGAATCGCTGCAATCAACTTTAACATAAATATCATTTAATGATATTATCATTTCCGATCCATCGTTACCTTGAATTAATCCTCTACCATTAACATATATTTTGCTTTGACTTCTTCCGCCTCCCTTTATTTTAAATTCAGCACCGTTGTTTATTTCGAATATACATGAAAGTTGACCACCTACTGCATTAATTCTTACATTTGGTGAAAGATTTAAAGCAACAGTACCGATAATATCGATTGGATTTGTAGCTGACATGCCGTAAATACCAGGATTTACGTAAACTTCATATCTTGTAATACTATTTGTTATACAATATCCCATTGCTCCTTCAATAGTTGCCCATGGATTTGTAGGATCTCCTAATACAGCAGTACCATCGTTACCATTTGGATCAACATATAATATTTGATCGTATAATACTGAGAATCCAACTCCATTAGAACCTTGTGCTCCAGTTGGACCTTGGTTACCTTGTGCACCACTAGTTCCATTAATACCTTGGAAACCTAAAGGACCTTGATTTCCTTGAGGACCCGCAATACCCTGAGCTCCGGTTGGACCTTGACGACCTTGAGAACCTTGAGCTCCCGTAGAACCTTGTGCGCCAATTGTATTAAATGAGAAATCCCAATTTCCACCATTCCAAGTATAAAAATCACCAGTTAATACATCAATATATGTTTGACCTACAAATGATCCTATTACATTATTACTATTAGGATCTCCATTTCCAGAAAGTGTGCCACTAGCACCATTATCACCCTGTGATCCAGTGTTTCCTTGAGGACCAGTTGGACCTTGTACACCTTGTAAACCTTGAGGACCGGTTGGACCTTGTCTACCCTGTGCTCCCGTCGAACCAGTATCTCCTTGAGCTCCAGTCGGACCTTGACGACCTTGAGAACCTTGAGCTCCTGCAGAACCTTGAGCTCCAGTAGAACCTTGAGCTCCAGAACTACCAACAGAACCTTTAATATTTCCTTGAGGAATCCAGTTTGCTCCGTCCCATTCATAAACATCGCCATTGTCTAAATCTAACCAATGTTCTCCAATAATGAATATTCCTGGATTGTATGCTCCTGGAGGTACTCCATTTTCAGAATACCACTTAATAACTTCACCAGTCGAACCTTGTGCTCCTGCAGAACCTTGTGCTCCAGTTGGACCTTGAATTCCTTGAATACCAGTTGAACCTTGCGGGCCATGATCTCCCTGGAATCCTTTTTCTCCTTGTGGACCCGTTAAACCCTGAGGACCTGTTGAACCTTGAATACCAGTAGGTCCTTGATTTCCTTGAGGACCTGAAATACCTTGATTTCCTTGAGGACCTAAAGGACCTTGATTTCCTTGAGGACCTGCAACACCTTGAGAACCAGTTGGACCTTGAACTCCAGCTGCACCAACAACCGACATATCAGTAATATAAGTCCATTGCGCACCATCCCAAAGATATAATTTACCATAATCTGGATCGCTTGGATCTAAACTTCCTGCAACTAAACCAAATTCTCCGGCCGGAGTTGAGGTATCTGATAATAAACTATTCAAATCATTATAGATTTGATTAATATGGAATCCTTGACCAACATCACCTTGGAATCCTTGAGCTCCAATTGAACCTTGCGCTCCAGTTGGACCTTGGTTACCTTGGTTACCTTGAGCTCCAGTTGGACCTTGGTTACCTTGAGCTCCAGTTGCTCCTTGAAGACCGGTTGGACCTTGGTTACCTTGAGCTCCAGTTGCTCCTTGAAGACCGGTTGGACCTTGGTTACCTTGTTGACCGGTTGGACCTTGGTTACCTTGAGCTCCAGTTGCTCCTTGAAGACCGGTTGGACCTTGGTTACCTTGAGAACCCTGTTGACCAGTTGGACCTTGGTTACCTTGAGCTCCAGTTGCTCCTTGAAGACCGGTTGGACCTTGGTTACCTTGAGAACCCTGTTGTCCAGTCGGACCTTGATTTCCTTGAGCTCCAGTCGGACCTTGATTTCCTTGAGCTCCAGTCGGACCTTGATTTCCTTGAGAACCCTGAGGACCAGTAGGACCTTCAGTAGCACCTAACGTTGTAACAATATGTGAATAATCAGCAACACCCTCAGTATAAAACTTAATAGTTCTATTAGCATTATCATCATTTGTTGCAAATATTTCAACTAATACTTTATCAGTTGGGTCAACATATTTAGTTGTTATAAATAGATCTTGGTAAACATCAACAATTGTGGTTGCATTTGTGTCCCATCCAATTAAATGTGCATTCGTTGTTCCCCAAACTTGTAAAACATTACCATTTGGATCAGTTCTTGATACTTTTACGTATACTTGAATATTATCATTTACCGATGCTTTTGTAAAGTGCATTTTAAATTGCTGAATTCCCGCCGGAACAAGCGCAACGCCTAATCCAACGGGTGTTAAGAATTTAGTTACTAATGCATCTGATTGTAGAGCAGTAAGATTCGTTGTAACAGTTTGTTGAGCTCCAGAAACTGGAATCGGAGATATTTCATTAATATCATTTGCTCCTCCTCCATTATTAACAAGAACAACCGACTCATTCATATAGAATGTTTGTCCGCTTGACGAACCTCTATCACCTTGGAATCCTTGAGGACCTTGATTTCCTTGAGGACCAGTAACTCCCTGCAATCCTGTTGAACCTTGTAAACCAGTTGGACCTTGATTTCCTTGTGCTCCAGTTGCTCCCTGTGCTCCAGTATCTCCTTGTGCTCCAGTATCTCCTTGAGGACCAGTTGGACCTTGATCACCTTGAGGTCCTGGAGTACCGGTTACAAACGATATGCTCCAAATATTATTTGAAAATACATCATAATATCCAGATCCTCCTGAAATAAACGTTAAAGCATAAAAAGCATATGTACCGTAAAAGCTAGAAGTTGTTATTTCGTAAGTTGCATAGCTATTAGCGTCTACAGTATTTGTTAGAATAACCTTAGTTCCGGCGGTAATTGAAGATAGAAAAGAAGTCTGATCACCGATTGGATTACCATTCACATCAATAGCCTCATTACTTACCAATAATTGAGCAAATCCAGCTAATGTATTACTAGGACCACCATTAAAACGGTAATGTGTATTTGATGGATTTCCTCCTATGTAATAATGTAATGTTGTTGATGGAGAATCAATACCTGTATCTCCTTGAGGACCGGTTTCTCCTTGAGGACCAGTAGGTCCTTGATTTCCTTGATTTCCTTGTGCTCCAGTTGCTCCTTGAGATCCAATAGAACCTTGAGGACCTGTAGGACCTTGTACACCATCAGCACCTTGAACCGACATATCAGTAATATATTGCCATTGGGCACCATCCCATAAATAGAGTGCTCCATAATTTGGATCATTTTGCGGTAAATTACCAGCAACTAAACCAAATTTACCAGGTTGTACATTCTGGCTTGGATTATCAGCTAATAGCAATTGTAGGTCATCATAGATAAAATCAATTTCAAAACCATATCCAGTATCACCTTGACTACCTTGTGCTCCAACATTTCCTTGTGCTCCAACATTTCCTTGAGCTCCAGTCGAACCTTGAGGACCTGTTAGACCTTGAAGACCAGTTGGACCTTGGTTTCCTTGAAACCCAGTTGGACCTTGGTTTCCTTGTGCTCCTAATCCACCTTGAGCACCTACAGAACCTTGAACTCCAGTTGCTCCCTGCGCTCCAGTATCTCCTTGAGGACCCATTATTGAACCTTGAAGAATCCAGTTTCCATTCTGGAAAATATAAACATTTCCGCTATTAATTTCTAAATAGTGATCGTTTTCTTCATATGGCTGACCTGTATATACATTAATAGGCTGAGGTTGTATAATATCACTATACCATTTGCTTCCATCAGCACCGCCAACACCTTGAGAACCTACAGCTCCTTGATTACCTATAGAACCTTGAGCTCCTGTATTACCTTGAGCTCCTGTTGCACCAGTTGAACCTTGAGCTCCTGTATTACCTTGAGCTCCTGCGGAACCTTGTGGTCCAGTTGGACCTTGTCTACCTTGATAGCCTTGAGTTCCTAAAGGTCCAGTTGCTCCTTGAGCACCAGTATTTCCTTGAGGACCAGTAGGACCGCCAGATGAAACTGATTCAACATTCCAAAAGTAATTACCGTTAATATCTTGTCTAAATACTAGTGTTTTACCAATATCTGAATTAGACATTTCATATTGATCTTCGCCGGTTGCATTACCTCTAATGGCATAATTTTTAATCATTTCTCCAGCAAGAGCAAGATTATAGTCCATTTCTTCGTGTGTCAATGGACGATCAAAATCCGATGGAATTAATGGAATATAAAAACCATTAACGTCACGATGTTTACCGTGATCGAAACTGTATTCTGTGATTTTCTTTAATGTAGACATTAAACTGATTAGTATGTTTTGTATGTATTATATAATTGAAGTATTTCTTCGATTGATGAATTAAACATCTGATGAATATATCCGCAGTCAATATATTCGCTTTGAGCTTTAATATATTCATCAAGATATAATTCATCATAAATTTTACGAACTTTATTAAGTGTTCTAGTGTATTCAGATAATTGTGAAAATTGCATTGCATTAATCTTATCCACATCTTTGGAAATCCAACCAGTGCCTTCTCTATATTCGATAAAACGATTAGCTCTATCAACACTAAAATTAAAACTTCTTAATGAATATAAACATTGATCGATACAATTTCTTTCAACTGCTGTTCTAGTGGTAATTGGAGCTGTATTTTGTATATAGTCTCCAAGTTCATCCATATTCATTTTCACAAGAGTTTTGGTTGAGTTTCTAAACTTGTTTTCTTTCAAAATCATGATTTCATTAACTTCTCCGCCAAATGCTCTAAAATTATCTAGGTAAATGTACGCTAGAACTAATGTGATTCTATCAACTATCATATTATTTCACTCCCATATATTTAGTAAAGTAATAAATGATAATAGTACCTATTCCAGAAAGAAGACCCCATAAAATTTTTGTCGCAGTTGACTTAAATTTCATAAGTTCTTCATGTTCTCTTACCATTTTTTCATAATTATCCTCATCTTTTTCTTTTTCAATTCGAAAAGATGTGTTTTTATTCACAGCAACAACAATTCCATCATTTGGATTAAGTAGTTGTTTTTTAAGCTCGCGAATTTCATTTTTCATTTCATTTTGATTTTCCATTAGGAGTCGAATTGCTGACTCTAATTGAATATACGATGGATCTTCCATCTTACGACGAAATGATTCAAAAGCCTTATATAAGCTCTCGATTAACTCTTTTGGTGACTGATTGTCTGGATTTTCTGGAAACACGATAAGTCCTATTCTTTTTTTATCAGTTTATATATTCTTGACAAAAAAGAATAGGACCAGTTAAATGATATATACTTGGCTTAATTGTTAGAATCTGAACCGTCTAAATTGGCTCCTACAGCATAGTGTGCCATATATTCTTCACGGCTCATAGCATGTTGAGATGCTAAATGTGCAATTTGATCGCGATCAAAATTAGGATCTGGAGTTGGAACTTGAACATTTGAAGTTCCAATGTTTTTAACAGACCAAAGTCCATAAGTTAAAACTTGTGGATTTCCAGCATTAGGATTAGTTACAATAACATCATCTTCAATGCCTTCTTGTAATTTATGAAAATTTTGGCTTGCTTGTGTAATATAGTTTTCAGCTTTTGCAATATGGTCTTGAATCCAACCTGGAATATCAAATTCCATAGTACCAATTTTACCTTGCAACTCGGTGGCCGCATCAATAATAGCCTTTAAACTATTATGTGCCATTGAAACTTCATGGTCTCCAGCTTCTTTAATAAGTTTTTTACTCATCGGAATTGTATAATTTTTCTATTCTATATATCTTTATTGGAAAAGTTCCTTCAGATCATAGTCATCGATGGTCTTTTTAAGAGCTTGAATATAATGAGGTGCTTCAGCATAGCTAGCAGAAAGATATTGATAATATGCTTCTTCAGAATTTATACTACCTAAATAACGAGCTTGGTAAAATGCATAATCATAAACTGATTCTCTCCAAGTATTATAATATGCATGGTTATTTTGAGTACCAGATGATGTTGTAACTCTAGCTCGAGCCTCTTTCATGCCAAATAGATTATTGTTCTCACGAAAGATGTGGCTTTTCCAGTGACCAGTTTCAACCATCGATTGAGCTAATGGAATCCATGGATATTTGATATTTAAATCTTTCATCATCATGACGAGTTTATCCTTGGTAAAAACATCATGTTGTTTGATTTCTATCACTCTCTCCATATCAGACATTCCCTCTAAAGCCTTCATTTTACCACGTTGATAGGAAATGTACATTGTTAAACAATATGCTGTCGTGATGATTGTAAATACACGTAAATAAGCCTTGAAACTTATTTTTTCGTGGATAATCTTTGATTTATTGTAACGATATAACATAATCTTATTTTTGTTTACAATGTAAATATAAACAAAATTTTTCAAACGGTAAAACTTTTTTTGAAAAAAAGTGAAAAAAAGTGAAAAAAGTTTAGAGAGCAAAGTCAAGTGCTGACCCGGCGTACCTTCATTTGCTCTCTACTTGTTCGTCTTTACGACGCAAATAAAAGTATAAGCCAAAAAATGATGCTGATCCTAGGTAAAATATTCCAGACGTCATCCAATAAGAATTTGTCCATTGCATTACAGTATAAAAAGCTGCGTCGAAACCCAGGGGGTTCAGAAAGGTCGCTATCACCAAGGCAGCAGTTGCTCGATTCTTTTTGATTATTTTTCTCACGTTGTATACTGTCTCCGTCCATATTATTAGGTTGTGATTTGTTGACCATAGTCGACAATCTATATATCTTTTAAAAGAAAAAAGCACCTTGTTTCCAAAGTGCTTTAATTTTTTCATGCTGGACCTCCAACTCCGAAATAGACCCACCAATCTGACTCATCGTTTTCATCGATGTGAAAATACGAAAGATAGTCAATATTCTCATGGAGACTATTTTCTAAACTTTCTAATTTCTCGCACACAGACTTTACCGGGTTTGTCTTACTGGGATCATTTTCAGAAGGACGTAACAGCTCTTCTGATAAATGTTCCATAGTGCTGAAAAATGATGTTTTTGGTGTGAAGTAGAATTACTTCTCAATCTATATATTATAATAATACTAAAATGTTTACTCTTTAGAGTGAAATATTTTAATTTTGTTGTGTTATCTTACTGTTAACATAATCAGTCAAATCTTTAACACTTCCTCTAAATGCTCTAATATCTACTAATCTTTTATCTTCACCTGGATCTCCAACAAATGTATCAGAATCTTTAGATTCATTAAGATTATTCATAATGATAATTTCAACATCTAATGGACTAAATGTGTTTGATAAAATACCAATGTCTTCTAAATTGGCTCTAACTTGTTTTGCTGCTTTTTCAGCATCTTTTCCAATAAGAGTTTTATGTTTCTTTAAAGCATCTTCAATTTCACGAAGTGCTTCTTTTGGAATATAATTAACATGAAGTTGTGCAGTACTATCTAGCGCATCTAAAATATTCTTTGCAATCTTAGAAAGATTAGCAGCCTCATTTACATGTTGTTCGTATAACTTAATATGCTTCATGTTATTATTTTATTTGTTGAATAGTATATTCAATTAGTTCTAGCGCTGGTTTTTCTAAATCTTTATCCATTTTAAAGATAGCGCGTTTATTAAAGGGTTCAAAGTTCATATCAAAATACTTCTTAGCAGCAATAAAGATATCTGCAACTTTTTTTGCTATACCCTTTGGATCTGCTTTAAGTTCATCAATAGTGAGTGTTATGGTATCACCGATAGATTTACGATAGAGTTTCACACCTTTATCATCTTCAGAACCACACCCTACTTTAACATAAAGCTTATTATCACGGTTTGAATGCTCAATAACTATAAGAACATTACTAGGTAATCCGAGGTAATTCAAGTACTTACCCCCAAATACTTCACCTGAATAGTAAATGTAATTTGTGCCGTGATGATTATTTATAATTTCTGGGTTTCTTCCATTCCAAAGAGCAGCATTAATAGTCAATCTTTCTGCTTTTTCTTCGTTAATAAAATGTTCGAATAACTTAATATGCTTCATGTTATTATTTTAATTTTTTATCATGACCGCCATCTCTAACTTCTTTGGCTAAATCCTTGTCAGCTTTACCCCAAGTTCCATCACCTTTAGTAAGGAATGAATTTACTCGAGCATAACCCCATTGCTGTTGATTAGCTCCAGGTCTGTGGCCTGTTTTCCAAGCTGCCATACCACGTCTCATTACTGCTCTAAGAATTCCAATTGGAACTCCGGTCTCTTCAGATTTATTCTTTAAACCAGTTTCAATAGCATCATCATCAATAGGACTTCTATCAGTTGATTGTTCTACTTCCTCGACGATTCTTGAAATTTCTACACTAGTATATTCAAAAGCCTCATCCTTCTTATCACCGTATAATTCATGATAAGTTTTAGTATGTTTAGATGTTTTTACCTTTCCTTTTTCTCTAGCCTCTTCATCTCCAGGTAATTCTTTATAGGCTTTTGGATTATCATCATCCATTTCAGCCTGTTTCTTCATCTGTTCTTTCTTATCCTCTTCAGTTTCATCATCTAATCCAGTCATATAAGGGTCTGGACCGCGCTTTTTATCAGCTTCAATAACGTATTGTTCGTATAGTTTAATGAATTTCATTATAAACAATTAGTTTTTTGGCCATAAAAATACTGTTCCTGGATCGCCAAATTGGCCATACCAACCGCATTTATCTAAGAATTTAGCAAGATCTTTATGTATTCCTTGTGGATATTTAGATCCACCATGATAATAGTTAAACATATCATCTTTAGCATTTGGCATTAATTTACCTTCACTACCACCTAACCAAATACCGCCTTCTTCGCCATCAAATTCTTCAGAAGTTTTTACAAAACTAAGGCCATATTTATCACGCATTGTAGTCATCATTTCATCTCTTGTTAAGATTTTAGCTTCATTAACTTTAGATTCAAAAGCTTTATCTTTTTTAGGAGCAGGAAGAATATCACCGGGTTGAGGTAATTTATCATATTGTTTTAACCAATTCTCCTCAAGCATCATACCAAACATTCCATGGAATCTTTTATCTGGAACCTTTGAAGTATCAGGAAAACTTGACATGATTACTTTATTAACATTAATAACGTAGATTTCATCGGCTTTAGTATCAATTGCATAAGTTACTAAAGTTTTTTCGTAATCTTTAGCCTTAAACATTGCTTCATTAACAAACATCTCTTCATTCCAAACTACCATTCCACCAGCATCTTCAATATGAATTTTTGCTCTAGGATATTCTCTACGTAATGCTTCAAATTCAGCAGGTAAAATTTCTTTAGTTTTAATATCAATTCTTTGACCTACTACTTTTTTATTCTCAATAGCAACTAGTGACCAAGGACCAGAACCTCCAGCCTTAACACCTCTCATCATTTTTGCCCACGATGTAGTTGCTTCTTCAAATATACCATTAGATGCTAAATCAAAAAGAATTTCAGCAATCTTTTTAGCCTTTGAGCCTTTATGGCCATAACCGCTTACAGTTTCTTCTGCTTCATCTTTGGTCATATCACCAAGTTCCCATGGATCATATTCTCCTAATAAATCTTGAAGAATTGCTTTTGCTTCTTTTTCTTCAGCAGATTCATTAACAAATGATTCTTCAATTTTCTTAGCAGCTAATTTAGAATCTTTCTTAGAAACATTATCTAAGTAAGAACCATCTCCCCACCAAGCAACAACTGCTTCAGTATCTGCTGTAGAATGAAAACCTGATCCAGCTTTATAGATTGCAATTTCTTTGCATTTACCTGATGCAATCTTCTCTTTAGTAAATAACATTGCGTCTTTCTCAGATTTAAACTTTTTAGCAGCACGAACTCCATCGGAATAATGTACTTCAAAAGCTTCGGTTATGAATGATTCTTCAATATAGCTCCAAACTTCTCCATCTAATTCACCAGCACTTAAACCTTCTCCATCAAATGAACCAGAATTTAATTCTTTATCATCTCCGTCATAAATGGTCCACCAAATGTCATCACCATCATTGTCTATTTCAAGCCTTCTTTCTTCACCATCTTCATCATAATATTTAGAAGCTAGTTTGCCTTTTACATCCCAACCATCTCTTTTTAAATCAGATAAAACTGACGACCATGATGAACTACCAACTCTAGCGGCTTCACCAATAAAATGTTCAAATAATCTTACTTTTTTCATTGTTTAACTATATTTTATAGTCTATATATTACTTTGATAAAAGATAATCTAAAACTATGCTCCAATCTTTGAAATTAGGCTGTCCAAATTGAATCCATTCACCTTTAAATTCTGCGGCGCCATTATTTGGTCGATCATCAATAAGATAATCACCAATGCAAAGGTCTTTACGATGAGAAAGGATTAAACGTTTATGTGCATATTTACCAAGATGTTGTTGAACCCATCTGCGCTTTGCACTGAAAGCACTTACGTTGCTCCAAGGAGCAGTGCTTAAGAAATAAATGTCGTATTTGTCCCAAAGTGTCTTGATAGCTTCAATGGCTCCAGGCATTGGATCTGGATCATCAAATAGATGTTTATCAATCGAAGTTAATTTACCTAGTTTTGAAACAGCATCGGCGCCATGGCGCTTAATAGCATGATTTTCTAGGTCGACCATGACTCCGTCAAGGTCAATATACAGGATTTTCTTATTCATATTATCGTTCTAAAATTACAAATGTACCAAAATGTTTATCAAAAACTTGAACTAAATGTTCATAATCACCAGCAATCATTTCTCCAATTATTTGATCTTTATTTAAACCGAGTTGGCTTGCTAATCTGGTCGCAGTTCCCATTAAGAAGAATGCGTTTCCTTGAGGACCAGTAAGATCGATAATAATTTCTGAAGATTGTTGTTTTTCTCTAATCATATTCTTTTCTAATTAATGATATGTAAATATAAACAATTTTCTTTAAATGGTAAAACTTTTTTCACCATTTTCAAAAAAAGTTATTAACATTTTTAAATTAATCACCAGAATCAATATGATATGCATCACCGCAGTGAATACATTCATGTCTGTGATAACAATTACTTATTGTTTTAGAAACATATTCATGAGTACATGGCGTTCCGTCTGGTCGTAGTTTAACTTCTCCAGTTGGTCGACCAAACATGTATTGGCTTCCACAGTTTCCACATCCCAAGGTATGAGTTTCTTTATCATACCCAGAATAAATGCGACAATATCTTTCTTGTTCTGGTTTTACTGGAACTCTTTTGGTTCCATTGCAAACGGGACAGGTTCCCTTTAGATTCGTATTCATATTGATTAATTTATGTAAATATAATCAATTTCCATGAAACGAAAAAACTTTTAGTGAATTATTTTAAGAAATTTTATTCTTGTCTGGAACTGACATTTCTTTGATCCATTTCTTACCGATCGGATTCTCAACTGGTTTATGTGCTGATTTGCCAATAATGCGTTCCATTTCACTAACTGTACTATTATCGCTTCCTGAATTATCAACAATAAACATTTTATTCTTAAAGAAGTTTTGAAAACGACCTAGATTTTGTTGAACTTCTTTCCACATAGATTCAACCATTTCTGGAGCTAGTGTTCTCTGGCGCATCATATTTCTTTCCTGTGCCACTTCTAGAGAAGTATTTACAAAAATCATATGAACATCATACCCAAAATCTTTCAACATAGTAGCCCATCCTGTGATTTTATCATAGTCCTTACCAGTACCATCAATAATCATGCCTAAACGACCATTAATATACGCATCCATTCGGTGCTTAGTAACATTCTTAGCCTTGTCTCTAAGTTTCATTACCTCATCCCAAGTTGTTGCATCATTTTTATAATCACCTAGTTTCGAGGCTTCATAACCCATTCTTTCAAGTTCATATTGAAATGCAAGATCTGAATTAATTAATTTTAGGCCAGTGCTCATTGAAAGAGTTGAGGTTGAGTCCTCTCTAAAGCCAAAAATTTGATTAACCACATAAGATTTACCTGAACCTGGTCCACCAGCCATAAAATAGGCTTTTAGGATCCCTGGATCGTGAACTCCTTCACTAATAAACTGTTCAAATAATTTTATATGTTTCATATTAATATTCAAATGGAGGTGTTCCGTAATCAGAGTGTTTTACAGCATACCACATGCTAGCAGGACCTTGAATATACCACCAACCACGATCAGAATCTACCAGTTGATATTCACCTTTTAATTTAACATCTTTAAAACCACCTCTAGAGAAGTTTTTTGTTACTGGAACTCCATCGTCCCAAGTTTTATTAGTTGATTGAGCTTTAAAAGTTGTACCATCAAATTTACCTAGAAAAACTTTAGCATCATATCCATCAGCTTGCTCATCTTTTGCAAATTGATTAACTGCACTTTCATTAGCTTCATTTACAGATTCTTTAACTGCAGCCTTGGCAAGTTTACCTAAATCTTGGTATTTGATGCCATATTTCATCAAACCATCTTCATCAGCATACATATCTAAGAATTCTTCCATGCCTTTAACATCACCAGCACTAATTAGTTCATAGTATTCATCCTGTAATTCAGGATCTTCAGGCATCCATTTATCAATGTTACCTAACGCATTTTGGATTTTGTCTTCATTAACGAAGCTTTCAAATAATTTTACCTTTTTCATATACTATTTATTCTAATTCTAAGTTATCAATATCACCGCGCTTAATTGCATCTAGTTGTGTCTTAATTTCATGAACTCTCCATTCATAGTCAAAAACTTCATCAGCATTACAGCGACCGCCTTTATGTGCCTTTTTGATGACTGATAACTCCTTCTTGGCACGTTGTAATTCTTTTTCTAATGCCTCTTGAATAGCATGATTTTTATCAATGGTAACAAGTGAGGGCTGCTGAGGTTTCTTTTCTTCTTTCGTAACTTGGATTCCAAAGTCGCTAAAGATGTACTGGGCCATTTCAAAACGTGTCATAGTGGTAGAGTTTTTATTTTCCAACAACTCTTTATTTATTCACTTCTAAGTCTTTAAAATATTCGTCTTTTAAAATATTATTAGAATCTACTAAGGTTACCATTGATCCAGCGTGGTGGGGTTGCCCTTCATCATGAACTAGGACTTTTTTGCCCGCACTAATTCCAAGCCACATGTGGTCCCCAGCTCCGCAAATTAAGTAATCTGCCCAATGCAGCGCATTCCAAACATGTCCCCAATTCCCATCAATACGAATGGCATCTTTCAGGGTCATTCCAACACTCAGGATGTCTCGACCCATGCGCTTATGTATATCAATAATCTCTTGCCAAGCATCTAAACTAAGTGAACTGCCTTGATTTGAGACAACTACATATCGATTCTGTGTTGGTCTAGAAACAGCTCTCAGAGTTACAAATTGTAGCCTCTCTTCAACTTTAACGCCTAATTGTTTACCAACTTCCTCTAACCAATCACCATCGGTTAGGTTAATCTCCTGTGTCATATCAATTTCAGGTTTCCAAATGCTCCATTCAGTAGGCCACATAGGAGCAACTTTTGCCTTACGAGTATACCAACCCCAGTTAATTATATCATGAAAGGCTGATCGGAGCCAAACCTTACCCAGACCCTTCTCAATGCTCCATTGTGCAATGGCTTCGACGGCTGCAAGTGTTGCGCCAAGGGTTTCGTTCTTGAGTTCTAATAGAACATGTGCACCTTTTAAATATGGTGCATGTCGCTCTTCTCGATCCTCCCATTTTACCGTAATTGATGCGTCCTCTCGAAGTGGTAGTGCAATTCTAGTTTGGCGTTCATCTGAAAGTAAAATTGTTCCACCCTCTTCATTACCTAGACTCCATTTGATCTCACACTCTCGATCCGAGAGGTTAGTAACAATTGGACCATTGTGCCATTCAATACTCAATTGATGTGGTGGCTGCTCTACTGCGTCTCTACTAGGTTTTTCTTGTAATAGGTCATGATATGTTAATGATAACTGTTGACGAAATCTAATGTTATCCTCACCATTTATTGGTTTAGGACTAGGGCATCCGCAGTTTAAACGGTCATGTAGTGTAAATACATCGGCATCTAGGTTTCCGGTCATTGGAGTAAAAATGCCCTCATATTGGTCTCGGTATGACCGAAGCGGCAATGCAATCATGCGAACTCCATAGGCCATGGCTTGTCGGCATTGGAAAGGGTCAATGTCTTGGATGGTGGTGTGCAGCATTATGTCGGCAACTCGAAGCCACTTCCAGACATCTACTTGCTCTCCCCAGGCGATGACATTCGGTGGCAGGGCCAGTAGGTCGACCTGGTGGCCCATGGGTCCGACCATGTGAAACTGGTATTTATCACCTTGGGTTTCCCAGAATTTTTGGGCTATGCTTAGGAAATAGTCCTGGTTATTGGCCTCGGTGAAGGGGCCGATATTTACGATATGTTTTTTCTCACCTGAAATTTTAAAATCTCCTAAAATCTCCTGAGTGCTCATAGACTCTGAAGAATCTTCAACATCAATAGGAAATTGGATTAGAAATAGGGGCGACCTCATCAGAGCAAATTGATTCTCGACTTGGTCTAATGAATGTAGATAGAAAGCATCTGGTTCCCACTGTTTTCTGCAAATTGCGTCAGCCGCCGAAGTGTGCGAAGTTTCTACTATTCTCCAATTCTTTTGAGGGTCATAAATCCAATCATATAAGTTTTTTGGCATAACTGGTTCTAGATTCTCTGGCATTTCCTCAAAGTGGATAATATCAGGTTGAACATCTAGTAGGAACCCTGTTAATTCATTAGGAGTACCAAGAGTCAGGAAATGGTTATTATCAACCAATTCCATTACTTTATCCCTGTGTAAGCTCGGTGTTTTGGTCCACTCAACAATATACACATCATGTGAATCTTTTTTCATTTCAACTATTCTTCGCATCAGCATTGTAGTTGCTGGCGACATTTCTAATCTCGGAATGATATAAACTATTTTTAAACTATTCATAGCTTTCTAATATTTGCTTAATTTCTTGTTTAGTTTCTTCAATAACCCGGTATACCGAATTAATTCTGGTTGTCTTAAACCTAAATTTATAAATGTAATTATTATATTGTCCTTTTACTGAAAGTTCACAAAAAACAGTATAACGTGGTTTCTTTTTTAATAAAAATTCGGCCAAATCAGTTTTAATAATTTGAGATTTAGCCTTACCAGTTAGAGCGTAATCAACCGTCACATAAGCAGATAGGTCTAGATACTGGTTGTCATATTCCATAAAATCATATCTTCTTTTGACACCATTTGTTAAAAGAAACATCTCATAAGCAACAAAAGCACTTCCTTGTTGGACGTGCTTAAGAGTGTTGCTTTCTAATTCTTTTGAAATATATGGTCTTGGAATATTAATTAGATTTTCAAGAATCATACTTATTTTCTTTTAAGATAAAAACCATTTTGATCCTGATCTTTATCAAAATCAACAATTATAGATCTTTTTGTCTTATTAGAATTAACTAATCCCTCGCTAGATTCCTGATTTGACTGTTCAATAATATCAACTAAATCTGGTAAACTTTCAGAAGATTCAATGCTTTTTTCAACTGATTGAAAATCTTCTTCGGTTGGCTGAACATTTTTAATTTCTTCTTGTAAATCATCGTATGAATTTACAACATTTCGCATGTCCTCAATCGATTCTTCCAGAGGATATTCAGGAGTTTTAGTATCAGGTTTAATATAATCTACTAATGATTTAATAAATCCTAGTGCTACAAGTGGTAAGATAGCACCAGAAACAAACGCAAGAATACGCTTTTGATACAATGGATCTTCTTCAATTAAATTAAAAAGTTGAGACCATGTTTCATAATTCTGAATATTCTTAAATGCATAATACATGTTTCCTTGCATCTGCATTAATGTAATCGTAATGAATAATGCCCATACTAATGTTTTATTCATTTTATCTAAAACAATTAATGATGCTAGTGATGCTGCTGCACCAAGCTCAAAGGCTATAGCCAATGTTACTGCTAACCAATACGGGTTTGATAATTCAAAAAAGTCAACTACGTGAATGGTAGAAATAACACTAACCATTAAATATAATGATACAAAAGTACCAATAATAAATTTACTCGTTAGGTTCTTCATCTTTATTTTCCTTTTGGTTTTTATACGGAAGCCATTGATTAACTACTTCAGCTCGATCTTCGCAGCCGCAATCCTCGTATCCCGCTAATTTTGCTATAGAATCAGCAAGTTTGGCGATCCCTATTTTTTTATTAAAATTTAATAGGGTATCGCCAAATCCACGTTCTTCTTTTTCAATTGCCATTATTTAGATGACTCTAATTTTTGTAATTCTTTATCAATTTCAGTCTGACGTGTTACATCAAGCAACTTACGATCAGTTGATTGAATCATACGCTTTTCAGATTTTAAACCTTCGATTTTAAGATCTTTAGAACTTGGCAAAGAATCAATTACTGCTTTTTGAGCTTGAAACTCTTTTTTAACTTTAGTAATTTCAGAATCAATAGAGCATGCTTTTAACCATGTCATGATAACTAATGCTAAAATTAGTTTAGTTCCGTGTTTTTCTAAAAATAAATTAAATTTTTCCATGATTTTACTTTTTATATTATATTCTATATATTTTGCATAGATTGTTTAAACTCGGCAAGTCTCTTTTGAAACTCAGCGAAATAGTATTTTATGTCTTTTTCTGTCAATGTGAATATCTGCGGACATTCATCAATCTCATTAGCAATCCAAATTTCAGCGCCCATTGGTCGAATTCCAGTTCTTTCCCAAAATGCAACGAAATAGGCTGCGGCCTGTAGATAATAATCTTGAATCCAATCATCTTTCTTAGGCTTTCGGCTATTTTTATAGTCAATAATAAGTACTCTTTGATTTATCAATCTTGAAACATTATCGACTGTTCCAGCATATCCACCACCCTTAATAGACCATAAGAATTTTTCAGCGGCTAAAACCTCTTCAATCTTATCAAAAAACTGATCATGATTGTTCCAAAACTTCATAAAGAATTTTAAGCCTTCTTCAATGAATTCTACATCAAATTTCTTGATTTCTCGATCTTTATATAAAACCTTTCTTAATTCACCTAGTCTTTCCTCTTTAGAACCCTTTATTTGCTTGTATAATTCTATAAGACGGTGCATAACAGTTCCCCTGTTTGCTGAAAGTGTTGAGATTCTATTAGCCTCTTCTTCTCCAACTCTCTGTCTCCATGAATCTAAACCAGACTGATCACTGGTTCCACCAAGAACCGTGGTTACAGACGGAAAGAGGCCAAGAATTTCTTTGCCTCTTTTGACTTGGTAAAACCTTTTACCCTTTATTTCAACTCGTTTGATTGTTTCACTCATACTATACTATTTTGTCCCATGGTACAAACTTAACGATTGCCCAACCTGCAACAGAATATGCACTGGTCATAAATGATGCAGTTAAAAAGGATCCAAAATTAGCATAATCAGTTTCTGGATAGAGAATCACAAGATACGAACTTGTACCTTCAATTTTACGGATATCTGGATATAAAACATCAGATAATCCATATTTCATTAAAATATTACTAATTGGACTTAAGGCTTGAATCACTAGAGATTGTTGTAGTAATTCTGGTTGTTTTAATTCTTCGTCATCTAAATTAATAACTGCATAAACTCTACCGATCCAATCTACTCTCAATCCTTGTTCGAATAGAGTAGGCTCAATTCCTTTAACAGCCTTATAAGCTTTAAATAATAAAATAAGTTCTTTTACAAAGTACCACCAGTACCTTACTAAATTAATTGGATTCCACATATTCTAATTTGGTTTTCAGATTTTGTAAACTCTGAACACCGTGTAAACGATCGATCGGCTCGCCATCTTTAAATATTATAATCGTAGGAATATTCCTAATATTGTATTTAGATGCCATATCAAATGCCACATCAATGTCCACGCGATGAACTTTTACTTTACTTATATACTCTTCTTCAAATTTGTTTAAAGATGGTTCTAAAGCTCTACATGGTTGGCACCACTCAGCTCCAAATTTAACAAAATGAATACCCTTGTCTTCAAATTCCTGCGTCATTTTATTTCTAATTTTATTTGTTTATTTGTATTGAACCATCCATTCTCTTGGTTAGCCTCATCAATTTCTCCAGATTCTAAAGATCCAGTATATTGAAGAGTAGAAGAATCATAATACACTTGATTCGGACCTTCAACCAAAAGATGAACTGGATGTTCGTAATAAGAATCGTCATTAATAATTTCTTTAAAATTATTTGACAAATATTCTAAAAATGCCTTTTCTGTTTTTCCTTTAAATTCTGGAAAATCAACTGAATCTAATTCTACTGGCAATGTTGTTACTTTAATAACGCGTTCTTGCGTTCTTCTTACTGTTAACTTCATAGATTATTTATTTGGTGTAAAAAACCATAGCAGAAGGTATGGTGCGCCTAATCCTGGAATAAAAACAAATGCAAATCTCCAAAAAATAGGATCAATACTAGTGTATTCACCTAAACCCTCACATACTCCACCGATATAACCATCCTTTGAATTTCTATAAAATTTGCGCATATTTAACTATAACTAAAATTATTACTATTATCATAATTGCTATGAAAGAATAAGCTCCCATTTTTTCAAAAAACTCAACTTGATCCTTTCTTCGACCTTGGTAATCTCTAGAATATTGAAATCTTTCAATATCTTCTACTGCCTTTTTCTTACATTTTGGATTTTCACAAAGATAGATTTCTCCAAGGTCTGGTTCAAAACCTATTTTCTTAACGGCTTTTTTATTACAATTAAAGCATTCCATATTATTATTGTTAGTAAACTATAAAATCTTTAAATTCTTCTCCATACTTTTCAAGATAAAACTTTTTAAAAGCTTTTTCATAAAGAAAAGCTTTAGCTTGATGTGGTGGTAGCGGATTTTTAATTAATTCATTAGTAACATAACTTTGGACTTCTTGATGAATTCCATAGTTATATGCTTGGAATAGAATTGCTTCTATATGTTTTCCATCATTAATTGGCATCGCGCATTTTTTGTTTTTGTTTAATAACATGCTCTTTCAATTTTCCAGTCCATTCATGGAATTTTTCAATTGCATTATTACTATTTACTTGAACACATTTAAAAGTTTCGCCATCCTTTCTAATGAGAATTAAATCATCAGATAGTTCAATTTGGTAGCCGAGTTCGAGATTGTTAACCATACTTATTTTATTTTAAATTTTGATTTTGTTTACTAAAAATTAAATAGCTTCAGTCAAGCTAAGTGGAGCAGAAATAAGACTAATTTTACCATCTTCTCTTAAATGTACTTTAGTGCGGTTGATTTTGACAACTTTAAAGGTTTTACCAGCAGCTTGCGGATGGTTTACTTTAACAGTCATACCAACTTCAAGAGAACGTTTAACCATACGAGCATCTTGGCGGCGGCGCATTTTAATAATGTCAATAAGATCTGCATTTAACTGTGAAAGTTCGGCAGTAGAAAGGGTGTTGATTTGAGAAAGGATTTGTGAGTAGTTCATTTTGTTATTGTTTTAATTAATGATATGTAAATATAACTATAATTTTTCAAACGGTAAAACTTTTTTCAAAAAAGTTATTAACATTATGCAGCTTGTTTCTGCAAAGACTTTCTCCAATAAGGTAACAATTTATCATGAATGGACTTACCAGCAGAAGAATAGGTAGAAATACCTAATTTCCAAAGATAGAAATCAATATCCCAACCGCTATCAACAACACCAGCATCAGCCAACCAACGAAGAGCTGTACGTTCATTACCAGCTCCTAAAGCAATGGTCTTTTTAACAGACTCGTTAAAAGCTTCAACAGCTTTAGCTTCGGCTACAGCTTCAGCTTCAGCATTCTCTTTGCATACTTCAGCAAAACGAGCAAAATCAGCCTCAAGATCCTCTAAGGACATAGAATCATAATCGATACCACGGGGACGAAAACCATAAGCATCTTTATGGAAGTCAGAATAGATTTGAATCATTTCTTCACGTGGAGTAAGTTTTGTAAGTTCTGAAGTTGTCATAATGTTATTGTTAATTTGTTATATGTAAATATAAACAATTTTCTCCAAACGGTAAAACTTTTTCACTTTATTTTTAAAAATTTTTTAAAAAATTTATAGGTTCTTGACGACCAATATTATAGGATGGAATATTAACCTCTTCTCGTTCAGGATGCCATTGAACCCCCATGATAGTTTTATCAGGATTAATAAATCCTTCTACTGTGTAATCTAATGAATAATGTGATGGTATCAATTTTCGACCGATAATTGCACAGTGTTGATGGTGTCTAGAATTTACAATGAATGTCTCTCCATTCTTAATATTCTTTACCCAATGAAATTGAGATAATCTTTCATTATGGCATTCATCATCAGCAAATTGATCGATTAGATGGTTTTCTAAAACTCGTTCATTTAAGTTTTCTACAGTTCCACCAAAATGTATGTTGATAAGTTGCATGCCTCGACAAATACCTAAAACTTTATATCCTCCTTCGATTGCTTGTTTTAGCCATTCAAACTCTAATTCGTCTCTAACTTTATTAATTCCAATATCTGGCCCACCAGACAAAATTAGGGTCCCATCAACTTTATCTCCAGCTGATAGGACCCTGTATTCAATTTTGTTTGCAGCCAACCATTCAATATAATTCTTAAGTTCAATAATTCCTTTAGGTGGTGCGATATTTACCATGGTTCTACTTTTTCCAAGTTAATTTACCATCAACATGAATTTCTAAAATCTTAGATGCATCCTGTGAATTTAGAAGTGTGTTGACATATTTACTAGGATATTTAATCTTATCATAATCAACCGCATGTGTTTCAAATATAACCCTGACGACTGAACCGCCTGGTTTGACTGAAAGATGATTAGTTCTCATCTCATCAGTTGGTTGATATAATTTTTTAAACTGTTCGTCCATTTTCGTATACGTGTTTTATAACTGGGAATCGAAGTGAATAACCACCATTTTGGTTTTGGCTCTCTTCAAAATACTGAACTGTGATTGTTTTACCAATGATTTCTCCAGGACTTGTGTAATAATGTCTACGTTGTTCTTGACTAAATCCACTACCAACCTGAACTCGACAACCTTTATGTTCAATTACAACATTTCGCAACATGATTTCTTCAACCTCTTTACCATCAACAATTACTCGGTGAGGACCCATATCAACATCAACAACAACGTATTCTTCATCAAAGAATTGTTTAACTTTCATAATATCGTTGCTACGTTTTCCTTGGTATGCTGCATCTTTACGGAGCATTAAGCCTTCCCATTTGTTTTGAGTTGCAACTGCAAGGTGTTGTTGAAATTCTTCTTCAGTATCAACTTTAACTTGCTCAAGTGGAGTAACAAAATCTAGTTCTCCAGCATAATTTTCAAACCAAGCTTTCATATTTGCTTGGCGTTCACTAAAAGTACGAACTGAAGATTGTGAACTAAATTCGCCAATCGTTAGCATATCAAATACAACAAATCTTGGTCGACGAATGGTATGATTTTTGCGTTTGATTTCCTTCATGATACCTTGGAAATCTTCATTTCCGTTCTCATCCATGATACAAATTTCACCATCAAGAACCAAACTTTGTGGAATTCGACTTAATTCTTGTTGAATAACTCCAAGGGTTTCGAATTCATTTCCAGCGCGTGAGTAGAATTTTACTTCTCCGTTAGGCTGCATAATACAAATACAACGACAACCATCTAATTTACGACTTACGAACCACCTGTCTGACCACTTTACTTTCTTCTTTGTATCATTATTATAAGTCGCAGCTAGTGCAACCTCGAATGTCGGAATACATCCAGGAATCACTTTATTAATCATTGATGTAGTTGATCGAGTTTTAAGGTTTCGATCAAGAATCATCCAAATTATCTCTTCGAATTCAGCATTTTCGCTAACAAACGTATTAACAGCTTGAATGGCGGAGTGGCCAGTGATATTACGATCACAGAGATCATCCAAAAGACTAAAAATATTAGTATAGTTGTTTTGTAGACCACGTAGGTCGTTGCGTTTTTGACAATTTTTTGAAGTGACATAATATTGTTTAAAAGGCGAGTAAGTATACTCTAGAGCCTTAACAACTTCAGGATATTGAGAAAACTCTTTAATAACTGCAAGTTTGTCAGTGTTAGAGTTTGTCTGGTTTGATTTGTTTACAAAGTCCTGTAGTAGTTGTAACGTTTTTTCCATATTTATTTTATTTGATAATTTCAATTTGTTTAATTTGATATGTAAATATAAACAAAAAACCCGACATAAAAAAATGTCGGGTGAAATATTTTCAAAAAGTTATTAACATTATGCCTTTAAGTACTTCTCAGGTTCTCTAATAATATATTCTTCGGAGCTACCTTCAAATCGGCCAAAAATCTTGTTTCCTTCGATTTTAGTGATTTCTACCGGCTTTACAACTTTAATATTCTCTTTAGCCTTAGGATCCCATTCCATACCGTGCCAATTATAAGTTTTACCAACCTTAAATTTACCTTCATTAATGAAGCTTTCAAATAGTCTAACCTTTTTCATATTAATCTTTTAATGATAAAATTTTCATGTCCAATTGTAACATTTGATTCTTTAAATGATTCTTTTGGATCTTTAATTGTGTGATTGCCATTTTAACTGGGTCTGGATCTTCATCCTTTCCCATATCTCTTAATGATTGTTCTAAATCTTGAAGTTGACTTCTAACATCTGTTATCTTTTGAGATAATTCAGATCTATCATTCTCAAGTATAAATTCCTCAAATAATCTAACAGATTTCATTAAATCTCTAATTTAATTTTTTCGCCATTTGGTTGACTATAAACTATATATTCTGGATTAACTTGAAATTCCGTACCCTTTAACATATCAACATATTTCTGACCAAGACCCTTTTTAATATATGCGATTGTCATGTGTGGATGGTAATCAGGATATGAGTTAGTATGTGGTAATTTACAAAGTGCATCATTACAAGCATGCAAGAAGTTATTGCCTTCTTCCGTATAACCAACATCAAATTTTAAAACATCATATTGATTTTCAAAAAGAGATGCATTATGTAATTTTAATTTGTCATATTGAAATTGACTAACAATTTCTTTAATATCATCAACCGTTACTTCTTTGTGTAAACCGTATAAAAGTGTACAATGTGGCTCATCTTCTAAACCATAAGTTCTGTCTTCATCTTCGGTATAAAGATGATCTGGATTTATTGCGTCATGAATTTTATTAATTTGAGAAAAACCAAAATATAACATAACACAACCATAGTCATAAGAATCTCCTTTCTTTTCATCGATTGCGATGAATTCTTCAAATAATTTTATATGTTTCATATCTTTACAAGATTTACTTTAATTTTAGTTTCACCAAGAGCCCATGCCGTCATTAATCGATGGTGACCATCATAGATTGATATTCCATCTGAAAATTGAACTACATTAATTATTGGTAATTTACCAGGCTCAGCAATCATTCTTTTTACTTTATTGGCCTGAATATTTGGTTGAGTTATTTGAATATCTTTTACATTTACTGATTTAACTTTTGCATCTTTTTGGTTAGATTCAAATGCCTCAATCACTTCACTCCAAGTATGCTTGCTTTTATCAAAAACACCATCAATTTTTTTGGCATCTTCAAAGGTTGCACCCTTTGGCAAATCATCAATTTTTTGATTTGCTAATTCAACCTTTGATTCGTTAATAAATTGCTCAAATAACCTTACGAATTTCATTATTTCTTTGGTTCTTTTTTATCATAATATTCCCAAACCTCATCTAATTGTTTAGGATCTACTAACCAACTTTCCCACCAGCCACCTCCAACTTCTTCAACAAGAGATCCGTCTTTTAATTTACGATATTCTTTCTCGTGAACTGTAATTTTAAAAGTTTTAGGTATAAATGGTAATGATTTAATATATTGAAATGAACCGACCTTTTCATCACTGCCTTCGGTGATAGAAACGCCATTTCCAGTAAATCCATAATCTTTTCCTTCAGGTACAAATACGATTGCATTCAGATAGTAAGGTTTACCATCTTTACCCTGTTTAAATACAGAACTAAGTCTTTTATTTTGAAATGTTCCAGTTCCTTCTTCAGCATCTTCATAAACTGAGCAATCTGACCATTCATCATCAGTACATTCAATACCTTCACCAAGAGGCTCTTGTGCCAACATCTTTTTAATAGTATCAACAATTGCTCCAGCCGTAAAAGGCGCTGAAGCTCCAGATTGACCTGATTGTCCAAATTTATCAACAAGTGCTTCAATTTCTGGTACAAATTCGGCTATTAAAAGATTTTTACCTTCTTTTTCTGCTTTATCTAAAAGTCTCTTTAATTCAGGATATTTAGATTCATTAAGAGATTCAACTTGAATCATCTTAATTCCTTCATGCAGAACTTTAACCAATTCCATCCTAATAGAATCCGTTAAAAACTCTTCAAATAATTTTATCTTTTTCATATACTATATATTATTGTAACATTTTGATACGCCCCTTGACTGATGGTGGCATCTTACCAACTAGGCTTCGGAAACAAGCATCTAAAACATATGTTACAGCCCAATCATCTTTACTTCTGACTGATCGACCAACACCTTGTAAAAAACTAACTGAAGTTTTCCAATCATACCAATCTGGAACTTGTGTCATTTTGGCTTTAATATGTGGAGATCCTAATGATGGATATGGTACTTTAAAAAAGACCTGGAATCGACTAATATCATCTTTTAAGTCTAGACCTTCTAAAATTGATGGTCCAATTAATATACCATTCTCTGAATTTTTAAACTTATCTAGGGCATCAGCCTTTGATTTAGAGTCAACATAACTAATTAATCGATGTTTCCATTTACTCGACTCTAGAATCTTCTGAGTAAACTCGTATGAACCTGTGTGAATTACACCTCGATGTTCATTGTGTTTAGATAGAACTTTATCTAAAATTTCAAGTACGCTGCCAAAGTTCTTGTCCTTCTCGCGCATTGACATTTTAAATTTATTTACAAATACAATTGGTGATTTATCATAATTAAAATCGTTGTTCAATCGGATAAATCGGGCATTCTCAATTCCCATAATCCTCATGTAACTGGCCGGATCGCCGATTGTTGCACTCATGAAAACTTTAAAATCAGCCTTTTTATGTAAATGTTTCTTAATTAACCATTGTTCTTCAATACATGTAAATTCAGCCTCTTCCGCCATTTGATTTGCTACCATTTTGTCAACTCCAACTTGCTGCAAAATTTCAATATAATCTTCAAATTTACAATGCATGTCCTTGATTCGATCAAATGAAGTAAAAGCAGATTGCCAGTCCTTTGGAACTGAAGAGTCACCAAATCTTTTCTTAGCAGTATTCTTAACATCTTTACCAATTGCCAAATAAATTTCAAAGAATTTCTTCAATTCTTCCATTGTCATTAGTAGTTCTGGTTTATTAGTTGATTTTAAGAGTGTATAGAATATTGACTCAAGTTTATTCTTTGTGATATGTGGTTTATTAAAAGCCCATCTAGCCAAGAATTGATTTAAAGTTTGAATTCTGGTTAAAATAGTTTTATCAATCTTTGGACTAAAATGATTCTGTACAATCTCATCAATTTTATGCGCCTCATCAAAGAATGCAAAATCTCGTTGTTCAAATGGAGATCCACCTTCTTCGGCTCTTTTATCTTCAACATAGTTGCGTTGAATCAGCCAAAAACTATAATTTAATAGTGCAATTCGGCTATTAATTGCCTTATCTCTAGCATTTAAATATCCACAGTTTGAATAACACGATAACTCTTTGGCCTTTTCGTAACTCATGCCCTTTAATCGACAATCACCAAGGCTGAATGGTAATCCATTCACCGAACAATCATAATTGTCAACTCCTTTCACTGAACCCCAGGGTAACTTTAACCTATATAAGTCCGATTCGTATTGGTCCTGTAAGCTTAGATCACTAGTAATTAAGTAACCTTTCTTACCTAACTCAATTAGAACCAAACTAGTAGCCATGGCAATGATTGATTTACCAGTTCCAGTCGGAGCATCAATTACAATAGTGCCTTCTGAATCTTCAAAATATGCTTGACAAATGGCTTCAACAGTTTCTCTTTGCCCAGTCCTAAATTGAAAATCGGGCCCAAGTAGGCCCTTCTCCAATATTTTATCTAATGTTTGTTTTATTTGCTCTTGCACTTAATATCTTTTAAATGTTGAATCCAATCTTCTAATTTATGTGTGGGTTTCCAATCTAATAATTCTTCAGTATCAGATGGAAACTCTTGACTTGTAAATCTTTCGCCACGTCTAGTAGGTATTAATTTATATGGAGTTCCAAACAATTGTGCAACTTCTAGAATTGTTATATTTTTACCAGATCTAAGATGCCATTCATGGCAAAGATCTTTATTAGCAACTTTAATTAAACCACTAACAACATCATTAACATGTGTAAAATCTCGGCTTTGACTTCCTGGTTCAACAACTGTCAATTCTTCATTGTTCATAAATTGACGTTCAAAAATGCCAATCACAGTCGAATAATCGCCTTGCATAATTTGGCCAGGACCATAAACATTAAAGAAGTAACATATTTCATATTTTAAACCAAACCAGTCACCGTAGTTTTTAATTAATTCAACCATTTTAGCCTTACACCATGAATATGGAGAAAGGTTTTCATCTTTACCTCCATTTCCAAATTTAGATGAGGATGCTGAATAAATTAGTTTAGCTCTCCATTCTCGACATAAATTAATAATGATTGGTGTTCCTGTTAAAATAGTACGTTGAACATAGTCAATATCATCAAATGATTTAACTATTCTAGAATATTCACCGAAATGATAGACAATATCAAAACTTTGGTTTCGAAAAATATGGTCAGCTTCCCATGTATGGCCTCGATAATATTCAACCCCAGATACATGATTCTCTTGTTTTCCAGTAAAATAATTATCTAATACAGTAATTTGAGAATCTGGATATTGAGCCCTTAAGGCTTTTATTAAGTTACTACCAATAAATCCAGCTCCGCCGGTAATAAGTATTTTATTCATATAAACATATTGGCATTTGTGATCCCGTCAGGATTCGAACCTGAGACCTACTGCTTAGAAGGCAGTTGCTCTATCCAGCTGAGCTACGAGACCATTTTGTAAAAATACATTATCGTTCTCTAACGAGTTTATTTTTTATTCTTTACAGGATCGCAACCGTTTTTGATTGTGTCCATTAATCTTGACTCTAATTTGTCTAATCTTGAATCTAATTGAGAATGTGTATTACTCTCTAATTCATCTACTCTGCGATTAATATCGTTTCGAAGGTCTTCAATTTCAAGATATAAATCTTGACTTGTGCGTTCTAATTCTTTTTCTGTTTTTCGTGCCTTAAAGAATCCAACAACAGCAACTACTGCTAATGCAATAACCACCACCGATGACATCCCTAAAACAAATGATGTTGTTTCCATAATCTTTATGTTTTTTTATGTCAAAGAACGATAATGTGAGCTTCCGACAGGAATCGAACCTGCAACCTATTGATTACAAATCAATTGCTCTACCTATTGAGCTACAGAAGCATAAATATATAATAACATATTATATATTCTTAATAATGAAGGTCGATGAAAAGAAGGTCTTGCTCGTCTTCGTAAAAGACTGGTGACCAAGCTGGATGGTATTGTTCTAAAAGCTTAGAATCTTTTAGGTCTTGTATATATTGTTCTGGATCTTCGATTCCAGGATATTCAGGTTCTTCTCCATTTTTGCGTTTCTCAACTTCTTCCCTCATCTTGATATTTAATTCTTCAGCTTCATAGAATGCATATCCTTTTTTTGGATAAACTCCCCATCCTTCTGCTTTGGTTCCAGGTGGATAAGTTCCTCCATCTGAAGTTTGCATACCAGAAATATCAATGCCTTCAAAATACTTATCTTCTACACGTTGAATCATAATCTTAGCGGTCAATGGAATGTTACGTTCTTCAATAAATTCAAGTAAATCTTGAACTGTCATTCCTTGACTTTCAATTATTTCATTTTTACCAATTATCCTCATTAGAATTAAATATTTGTACCTCAGGAGAGACTCGAACTCTCAATGTCTTACGACGCTAGATCCTAAGTCTAGTGTGTCTACCAATTCCACCACCAAGGCAAGTTACGGGATGCTGTTTTGCTTTTTCCAATAAAAGTTTGTAAATTTGCTGAAAGCATCCCTGTATTGTGGCGCTAATTACTTAGCGGAAGGTGCCAATGTAGTTGGAGAAACACCAGGAGCAGCAGGATCAACTGTTACAGTTGAATCTGTTGATGTAGAATCAGTTACTACAGCAGTAGAATCAACAGCAGTTGAATCTGAACCAGTTGTAGCAGTTCCGCTACCATTACCACAAGATGTCAATCCAATTACCATTGCGATTGCGAAAAGAAAAGTGTACTTTTTCATGTTTTTGTTATTTTTTGTTTATTTGATAATTATATAGGGTACTTAATCTTTGTTTCAAGTTTATTTAGAAACTTTTTTGAACTCTAAGAATTCAGTTGCCATTACAGCATCTCTATAAGTTTTCATTGCCGACTTAAAACTAACAGGCCGGCCTGATTTAGTTACAAGATGCGTAAATCCACCTAAATGATAATCTTCATTAGGAGACCAAATAAGATAATAATGCTTCTTAATTCTATTTTTAGAATTAAGTTCATATGCTGGAGCCAAAGATCCAGTTCTCCAATCTTCTTTAAGAACGTTAATACTTTCGGCAAGTGCAACATGCTTTGGTAGGCCAGGACCATAATTGGCCTCAGTCCTTTGATACTCTATTAGAATATCCATTTTACCAATTTTAATGTGTTCGATTTTTCTACTCATAATTTTATTATTTACCAAGAATCCTCATCTGTTAAATCTAACTCAAGTTTAGTTAAGTGATTGTATACTTTAATAGAAGATCCCATACCGTACGAAGTAACTGACCATGTCATTAGGCCATATTCTCCGAACAGATCTTTAATCTTTTTAGCCCATTCATCAAATTTGGACTATTGTTCGTCGGATAATTCGATTTGTATTACTTTATTTGACATAAGCTTTTCTAAATAACATTACAACATCCATAGCATCTTCAATTGCATTGTGTGTTACCACATCTCCTAATCCGGCACGTTCTTTACAAAGGCTAAGTCCAGGAGCGCAATCATCATTTTGCCAATCAATAAATAGGACAGATGGATCTAGAGTTCGGCCACGAGCTTTTAAACATTGCTTCCATCTTGGTAACCTTTCTAAAAACTTGTTATCAAAGTTGGCAAAGTTCTTACCAGCTGCATTAAAGTAAAAAGGTTTCATTTTGGAAGTTAAAGCTGGATATGATTTACCATTAACGATTTCAAAATGACCGGTTGGATCGTATTTACCATCTAGTGCACCATTATCATATAGGAATTGAAAGATTCTCTTTGCTACATCTTCTTCATAAAGATATTCACGACCAGTTCGTTGCTCAATTTCTTTACGTTCTTCATCAGTTCTAGCCAATTTGTATTCTAAAATGTCGGCAATTAGTTGACGATTCATATTAATCGCAAAGATTTCACCTTCAATTCTTTCACGAATAATGGCAATTTCTAGTTTTGGTAATTCTTCAATTGGTTTAATATCAATAGTATCTTCTACTACTAATCCAATTGATAATGTCTGTGTTGATTCGTTATCGATTCCGGTGGTTTCGATATCAATGCTTACGTATTTCATATTAAAAATTTTAAGATTTCTTCTTTAACACCGCTCTGTTTGATTCCTTCTCGATTACGAGGAGTATGAACAAAATTTGTTAATCCTGGCTTTTTATCACTACTATCTTTAGAAGCAAATCGATCGCCTAAGAATTTAACACTCATATCTAAATCATCAATGGCAACCCAATGTGTAATTTCTGGGTGATTTTCAACCCAATGATTGATTTCCATGCTACGTTCTAGTTCTAATTCAGCTCTAAAACGAAAACCAGACCATTCGCTTGGATACAGGTCTTTAAACATATCAGTCGTTGCAATTGGAGCCTTAATAATACCTTGATTTAAGTAGTATTCTCCTAATTCTTGTAAATTAGCATGCAATCTCCAATCAGAACTAACTACAATTTCAGCTCCAGTTTGTTCTAAAATTTCATTTAAGATTTTAATTGCTTTTTTATCAAAATTATCGAATCTGTATTCGACTGGCATTTCACGAGTAGTCATGGATAGTTTCCTACCACCCCATTCCTTTTGCTTTTTGAAGCGACCGCCCCAATTATCAGCAAGGCAAATTACGCCATCGTTATCTAAAAATACAATTTTCATAAGTATTATATGTTTGTTTCGGAAAAAGTTTATAAAAAAACCCTGACGAAGTCAGGGTTTTATATGTAGATTTTAAATGTGATTAATGATCTGCATTTTCGCCTTCTTCGCCTTTTGGCTTAATAAGTGCTTCGATTACGGCAATGATTGCCAGGTATTTTGCGGTTGCTGTAATAAAATGAACAACTGTACCGATTCCAGGAATTACGCTGAGAATTGCTCCTTCTGCTGCATGTTTTACTTGATATTCAGCAACAACACCGATGATTGATGCTAATACAGCAAATTCATAAGGTCCTGGTGCTCCAGCAAGCTGAGTTGCATAGAATGAGAATTTATTAAGTGCTCCACCTGCAACTTTTTCTGCTGCTTGTTTAACTTTATCTAAAAGGCTAAATGGAGGAATATGGTGCATCTTATGAGCGATTGCAGAAACAAATGGAATTCCTCCACCCTCTTCAACAATATCAGTAAAATCAACTGTTCCATTAAGAATGGCTTCATTTAGTGAATGTACTATAGCTAATTCAAAACTTTCATTAGATTTATCATCTTCTTTAGCAGCTTCCATACCAGCTTTAGTTGCTTGTGAAACGAAACCAGACAGAGCCCAAGTTTTCATTGCTTTAGCAGAAGCACCTAATTGTTTTACCTCTTCAATTAAAGCATTTTTAGTTTTTTCTCCAGCACTATCGATTTTTTCTTTAATAACTTTACCTGCCTTTCCTGCTTCAGCTTTATAATAACTAGCTGCGCCATTCCATGCTGATTCAATTGCTTCTTTAATTTTGGTTGCAATTAATTTAACAACGCTTACAATATTTCCGCCTAATTTAATGATTTTTTCTTGAGCATCGGAAAGAGCATTTTTACCTTTAGTTTTAACAACATCTACCGCATTGTCAAATTTGGCTTTCATTTTAGCAACTAAACTTTCTTCATTAATAGTTTCAATAAAAGCTGTATCGAAAAGACCAGATTCAATAATAATTTGAGCTTCATTTAGAAAAGGCTTTACATCATTGAATTGAGAGATAATATTAAATAAAAGTTCTCTACGAGATTCTACCAAAGTGCTATGATTAACAAATTGGTTATAAGACATTAATTGGCTCACAGTAATTTACACAATTTTTATTTCTTTATATATTTCTAATATAAAATTGAGCGGAAGACGAGATTCGAACTCGCGACCCCAACCTTGGCAAGGTTGTGCTCTACCAGCTGAGCTACTTCCGCATTATGGGTAGGATCAGACGTGTTCTGCATAGCAGGTCTGCCTACCGAGACCTCGTCGTTAACTTTCGTCAGAGCGTACCGAGACACTAGGTAAAAATAACAGGATGGGTTTTGTACGTGCTCTACCAACTGAGCTACTGGTCCCGAGAGATCAGGCCGGACTCGAACCGACGACCACGAGGTTAACAGCCTAGATTTTATTATTTGCAGTAACCATCCTTATTTTATATCTCATTATATGATTCTTCTAATATTAAATTAATTTCATCAAATAATTCCTTATATTTTTCTTTAATCCCATTAAAATGATCTAAATCCGCTAATAATCTTAACAAAATAGAAATCCTAACATGCGGGTTATCATAAAGAAATTTCTTGCCCCAAATATGCTGTATCTCATCTTCTATTTTAAGACTCTCTTCGCTAGAACTAATGTTAGGAATCCATCTTTTATTCCAAATCATTTCTTCCATATAGAGACATGCTCTATAAACATTTGGTTTAATAGTTCCATAGGATATTCCTAATTTTCTAGCTATAACAGGTAATAATCTTTGTTCAATAAAAAGAGAACTTCTTCTTTCAATTTTTTCATCATCTATTTCTTTATTGTATGATATTATCTTAATAGATTCGTCATACCAATTATCTATAAGTTCTCTTGTTCGATTTTTAAAATGAAGAATTGCAGCGTTTAATGGCCAATAATTCCAATTAAATCGATTAATATCTTCAAGATCTAGCCAATTAGAAGGATCATGGTACATGTTGTATTTTGAATCAGTATCAAAATTCTCTTTATGAAAGACATGGAAATCGTAACCCTTATCAATTAGATTTTTACCTTTAATCCATAAGTCAGTATCGAAGATACAAAACTCATTATACATTTTAGATAATTCTCTTGCTACAAATATTTTTGAAAAACTCCAATATCTAGATGCTTTATCTTTATGAGGCATTCTTGTTAATAAATGTAAATCGATTCCATCATATTCTTCAAATATCTTGTATTTTAAAATAGAATCTAAATGCTCTTGATTTGCAATTAACCGCATTGGACCATAATTTTCTTTCCAATATAAAACAGAGACAAGTTGTATTAAAACGTTGATTGCATCGTATTTATTATCTTTAATCTCTCTAAATTTATTTTCAAATTTATAATAAACATGATAGCCTCTAATCATTGTTCTATAATATATTTCGGATTCCTGTTATATGGACCAGCGCGTTTACCAATTTCGCCACCCTTCAGATTATTTATTCGATTGTTGAAGGGGTAGGACTCGAACCTACAGTATACCGGTTTCTTTCCTTAATTTTGCTGTAAGGAATCCATTTGGCGGCTCGTACGGGACTCGAACCCGTGACCTTCGCCGTGACAGGGCGACATTGTAACCAACTCTACTAACGAGCCAAATAGTAGACAATGATGGACTCGAACCATCGACCTCCTCGGTATCAGCGAGGCGCTCTAACCAACTGAGCTAAATGTCTAAATATGAGAGGTCTCCGATGCCTCCTCTCGCGGTGGATATTTAATGACGTTTTGTATAATGCTGTATCAGCAAGTCGCAAGTTCCACTTATACGTCAAACTCGAATCGGTATTAAGGTGTAGCCCGTACGAGAATCGAACTCGTCTCTCATCCGTGAAAGGGATGCGTCCTAACCGATAGACTAACGGGCCAAATTTGCTCCCCGGGTAGGATTTGAACCTACGACCACACGATTAACAGTCGCGTGCTCTACCACTGAGCTACCGAGGAATAAAATAAATCTTCCATGCGCATTAACATGGTCAAGAAGTAACCGATGGTTTGTTCCCCATCGCCTGATGCCGTGCACAGCAGAGCAGGGTCTCCTACATAGCAACTCGGGGCATGATTACTCTCAATAAAGGTTGCGATCCTGCGAGAGCCGAGTTCCCTTTCAACGGTGCTAATCCGTCCTATGTGAGATTTATTCGTGGAGGATATCGGATTCGAACCGATGACCCCTTGCGTGCAAGGCAAGTGCTCTAGCCAACTGAGCTAATCCCCCGAAAAGAGTTAGGATCTGAGTCTTACGATACCTAGGATTCTTCTGCTCCATCCATACTCTCTTTGGTAGCGGGGGCGGGATTCGAACCCGCGACCTTTGGGTTATGAGCCCAACGAGCTACCGCTGCTACTACCCCGCAATATATTGTTGTCCCCGAAGGATTCGAACCTCCACTAGATGGACCAAAACCATCTGTCCTGCCATTAGACGAGAGGACAAGATACTGGATGCGCTTGTGTCAAAGTTAAAGTTTGATTTTGTAAAATTTGCTGCATGCATCCAAAATTCTTATTGCTCTTCCGATATGTCAAAGATCGATTTGCCTTTTTTAGTCATAAAGATAATGTCTTCACCATTAGCATCTTCAACCCAATCAATTAGTCCATCTTCTTTCATTTGGTCTAATTCTTGATTAAATCTTGCTTTAAAAAAAGCATATTCAAATTGCTCTTCAGTCATTTGAAATTCTTCTCCTTTTGTAAAACATTCGAAGAATATTTCAGAAATAGATTCAACTAAATATTCAGGAGTTGGATCTTCTTCTTGCAATGTTGGTTTAAGTAATTCAACAACATTTTCAGCTTCAACTCTGACTTTCTGTGGCCAATTTGTTTTTTCCATTGTTATTTTATAATGAATACTCGATAAGGTTTCATGAGTGTCAATTTAGAACCATCTGAATTGTAGTACCAAATAGAATCTTCATTCTGACCATAAATTGTATCAGTGTACGCGATTGCTGGTCTAAGTTCTTCTGTAACATTAATCTCAGTCAAGCCAACTTGACGCTCGATTCTAGTTGGAACCATTCCTTCAATCTTGTACTTATATTCTTTACCTTTACATGAAAAGAAAAGAATTGATAAACCTATTGCATAAATTACTTTCATCTTATAAAATTTTGGTACTCGAGGCGGGAATCGAACCCGCACGAACCTTACGGTCCATCAGATTTTAAGTCTGACGTGTCTACCTATTCCACCACCCGAGCATGTTTAAGTATCTTCAATAACTTTAAGAACGTTACATCTATTATATCTGATGAAATCAGATTGTTTCATAACATGTTATTGAATTATCCGCAATAAAGATAACCGTAGATTCCAGTTGCCTTACCTTCACTATCAAAAGTACAATCTTCCATACATTTACCCAATGTAAATGAATTTATAGTTTGTCTTTCCTCGTATTGAGGTGTTCCATTGTCAAATCCAATAATGACATATTCAACTGGTTGTTTCATTGCGTATCCTGGTACGTCAGAAGAACATAGTAAATCTCCTTTTAGAACTGGACCATTTTGGTTACATACTTTTATACCTTGTAATCCTGTTTTAGCATCGAATGAATCTCCTAATGAAGCAACTCTCCATATACTTTTTTGATTTCTGTCCGCCAATGGTATTTTATTTCCAAATGAATCTCTATATTGATAATCTTTTTCTGAAGTATCTTTTCCATTTATTAAGAATCTATCTAATGGACTTTCCTGTATAGAAAAATCAACTTCTTGCCATAAAATACCAACAATTGCCGGGTCTTTTGCAGAAGATGCTTTAACTAATTCATTGTTTCCATCTAATTTAACAAGATCTCCAACTTCTAATATAACATCATTTCTTTTAGTATATTGGTGAGACAATGTTGTTGCTATTGCTTCTCCATATGGTTGCTCACGAGGATCTGTACCTCCTCTGTAATTTACATAGTCATCTGCGAGTAATTCAAAATCTTGTTGATATTGAATAAAATTAGTTTTCGTTGATTCAAAATCAGTTTTAAAAGCACCAAATCTTGTAGTTCCAATGTACGCATCATTTCTCATTTTAAGCATTTGACGTGCACCTAATTCCGGATCTTCAACGATGTCAACTTCAAAGAAATCATTCATTGGACTTCCGCCTACCGTAGCACCTGAAGTAATATCAATATCTCCTTTAAATGCTGCGGTACCGTCTGGTGCAATATAGAAGTTTTTAGCATTGATTGCACCTAGATCTAAGTTAATACCCATACCAGCCGTAGAATAAGTATTCCATGCTGATGTGTGATTTGCTGGGAAGTTACCATTCTTAATTATACCAGTAGTTATCTTTCCACCATCAATAGTAGTGGATGTTGTTAAAAACTGAGAAGTATCTGGAGCTGGACCTTGTGGACCTGTGGCTCCCTGAATAGATTTTGCAAAACTTTGAGTTTTAGTAAAGCTAAAACTTGCACCATTTGCTCTTTTTCCAGAAATCGTGTATGTTATCGATGCTGTATTAGCTGTCATATTATTATGATCGCCAATCGTTGCATAATTACCGCTATCAGTAATACTTCCCGGAGTAATTGAACTACCTGTTCTTGTTAAAGTCCATCTACTAGCAGAGGTTCCTGATCCATCATAAATTAATTCAGTAGCTCCTTCATATAATCTTATGGTAGTTCCTGAACCAGTATAAGTAACAACACCAGCACTAGTTGTAGGTAAAGTATGCGCTTCATTACTAAGAATTACTGTCATACCATCAGTACCAGGTGCTCCATCGATACCATTAACGCCATCAACTCCGTCTCTACCATTAACGCCATCAACTCCGTCTCTACCATTAGTACCATTAGTACCATTAGCACCATTAGTACCATTAGTTCCTGGTTTAATTCCAGACATTGTGATTTGGTCACGTGCTAAAACTGTACCTGTTGTACCGCCTTCTCTAATCTGTACTTCTATTTTGTCAGGCATACTGTCAAAACTAGATTGTGGAGTATATGTGTATGTTGTAGAAGTACCATTTTGAACAGATACATCATTTTTAAAGAATTGATAATATACAGTTCCGCTTGTATTTAAAGCAGCTGCAGTAATTGTAGTGCTTGTAGGAGATGGAGTTGTTCCAGAAGTATTATATACAAATACCTGATCTACACAAGTTAGGTTTACAGCTCTTGCATTTGCTCCAGCTGCACCGTCTGCTCCGTCTGCACCGTCAACACCATTAGCACCTTGAATAGATTTTGCAAAACTTTGAGTTTTAGTAAAGCTAAAGCTTGTACCATTTGCTCTTTTTCCAGTAATAGCATACACTATAGAAGCTACGTTAGCAGTCATGTTGCTGTGATCGCCAATCGTTGCATAATTACCGCTATCAGTAATACTTCCCGGAGTAATTGAACTCCCTGTTCTTGTTAAAGTCCATTTACCAGCGGTAGAACCAGATCCATCATAGACTAATTCAGTAGCGCCTTCATATAATCTTATAGTAGTTCCTGAACCAGCATATGTAACTGTTCCTGTGTTTGTTGTTGGCAGAGTATGTGCTTCATTACTAAGAATTACTGTCATACCATCAGTACCAGGTGCTCCATCGATACCATTAACGCCATCAACTCCGTCTCTACCATCAGTACCATCAGTACCATTAGTTCCTGGTTTAATTCCAGACATTGTGATTTGGTCACGTGCTAAAACTGTGCCTGTTGTACCGCCTTCTCTAATCTGTACTTCTATCTTGTCAGGCATGCTAGCAAAACTAGATTGTGGAGTATATGTGTATGTTGATGCTGTCCCATTTTGAACAGATACATCATTTTTAAAGAATTGATAATATACAGTTCCGCTTGTATTTAAAGCAGCGGCTGTTATTACTGAACTAACTGGTGAAGGATTTGTTCCGGACGCATCATATACAAATACCTGATCTACGCAAGTTAGGTTTACGGCTCTTGCATTTGCTCCAGCTGAACCGTCTGCTCCGTCTGCTCCGTCAACACCGTCAGCTCCTTTGACTAAAACCCAATTATAAAGTGATGAATCTGTTGAATCAGCTTCGGTAAAATCAGTATAAGTTCCCATATACTCTCTACCAGTCGGATCGCTTACGCTAAAATCAATAATTTGATTGCTGCCATTTTTATTTGCATATGCAATATGTAAATATGAAGTTTGTCCATCAACACCATTAACACCAGGAAGACCATTCTCACCATTAGCTCCATCAGCACCTTTAACTAATTGCCATTTCCATAAAGTACTTCCAGATGGTGCATCAGCAGCGGTTGTATCAACATAAGTACCTATGTATAATTTTCCGGCTGCGTTTTGACTAAAGCCTCCTCCAGAAGCATTGTCAGCATATGCAATGTGAAAATACGTTGAAACACCATCAGCGCCAGGAGCACCAGGAAGACCATCTGCACCGTCTAAACCATTAGTACCTGGGGCACCTTGTGGGCCAGGAGCTCCATCTACACCATTAGTACCAGCAGGACCTTGTGGACCGGCAGAAAAACTAACAGCTCCATTAAATGCAACTTGTCCATCGATAATAGAGAATGGAGTTAATAATTGTCCATTTGGACCTCCAGTAGATACTTTAAAAGAATCTGCTGTAAATGAAATTGAACTACCTGTTTCATCAGCTCCTAATCTCATTCCAGCAACATTACCATCAGCATTTACTTCTAGAGTATATTGTGCATTTACTTTATTAGTAAGAGCATTAATATCAGCACTCATTGATTGAGTTACTCCAGCAGTTTGTTCTTCTAATTCTGCTATTAAATTAGTTGTTGAAGTTACAGTTGCTTGATTAGCAGTTGCAATTGCTGAATCAATAACTGTTTTAAGAGCAGAAGACTGGCTAAAACCAGTTATTGATCCATTATCTATTGTATATTGTGCTTCTAGTGTATTTAATCTAGTTACAGTTGCTCCATCACCATTACTTAAAGAAGCAATCTCTTCACTAATATTTGTTAATGCCTCTGCTCTAATAGCAGCTTCTCCAGCAATTGCTTCAGCAATATCAACTTCGAATTGCGTACCTAAATTAGTAACTGAAAGAGCAACGGCTTCATTAGCAGTTGTTAATGCGGATATTGAACTTTCAACTCCTGCAATTGCCTGTGTTCTTAAAAGATTTTGATTATCTTCTAGGTCTGTTAAATCACTTGCAAATGAAGCACTTAAATTAGTTACTGCTTGTGCAGTTGCTGAATTAGCATCATTTAACGTAGTCAATGTTTGATTTATACTGGAAATTGCTGATGTTCTTGCTTGAGTTTCAATTCCTAAAAGTCGTGCTCTTTCAGCAGCTTCTTCAGCAATAGCACTAACTCTTTCAGCAGCTTCTGCTTCTAAATCTTCAATTGTTGCTAATCCAGTTAAATCAGCACCTGGAATTGAACTTACAGCACTTTGAATTGCTGATGTTCTAGCCAATACTTCAGCTGCTAGAGCATTTTGTCTTGCTAATGCTTCAGTTGAAATTGCTCCAGTAATTTCACTAGTAAAAGATGTGCTTAAATCCGTAACTGATTGCGCAGTTGCTTCATTAGCATTAGATAGTGAAGTTAAAGTTTGATTAATATCTGAAATTGCAGATATTCTTAATGCTGCTTCAGAACTAACAGCAGCTTCAATTTCAGCTTCAAAAGAAGTATTTATATTATTTACTGTTTCGGCAAGAGCTTCATTAGCATTAGATAATGAAGTTATAGTTTGATTTATATTTGAAATTGCAGCTGTTCTTGCTAATGTTTCAGCGCCAACTGCTGTTTCAATTTCAGCTTCAAAAGAAGTATTTATATTATTTACAGTTTGTGCGAGTGCTGAATTTGAATTAGCTAATGTTGTTAATTGACTAGTTACGCTTGTTAATGCTTGTGTTCTAGCTGTTGTTTCTAAACCAATAACTCGGGCTCTTTCAGCTGCTTCTTCTAATAATCTACTATTAGTAACTAATTCATTACCATTAACTTGCATATTACCATTAGCCATGCTAATTGAATTTGATCCAAGATAGATTGTGCTGTTACTTAAGTAAATATCTCTAAATCTTAGAGTTGGCGTACCTAAATCATGAATTTCATTTTGATCAGGTATAATACTAAATGCAACTTGTCCATTAAAAGACGAACCAGTCCCGCCTTCAAAACCATCAAGTAGTTCAGAAATTTCAGTAAGTTGCTGATTAATTGCAGCAAAATTATCGTTAAGCGTTTTACGCGAATCTTTTATACCATCGGTTCCTAGTAGTGGTGTTATTGAAGCCATTTCTTAGTTATTTTATATTTTAAATATCGTATTATATATTTAGTTTTTTTGCGGAAGCTACAGGATTCGAACCTGTGGGACCGTGAAGTCCGCCACTTTAGCAAAGTGGCACGATAGACCGCTCTGACAAACTTCCAATGGGGTGACCAGTGGGGATCGAACCCACGACAACTAGAACCACAATCTAGTGCTCTACCAACTGAGCTATGGCCACCATGTGTTGCGAGACCGGGACTCGAACCCGGAACTTCGGCTTATGAGACCGACGAGATAACCATTTTCTACGCATCTCGCAATATAATAAAAAGAGGTTTCGGGTCTTTCAGGGTTACTGATTATTAATGTTAAGGAGATGGGTGCACTGTCTACTCTAAACCCTTTTTCGACCTTTTTCCATCTAATTAATAATTACAGCTTCACTACCTCTTTTTTGTAGTCAATAAAGGATTCGAACCCTTATCTCTTGATCCGTAGTCAAGTGTTCTATCCGTTGAACTAATCGACTAAATTATGTGGACCAGCCTGGGCTCGAACCAGGGACCTACGCATTATGAGTGCGGTGCTCTAACCAACTGAGCTACAAGTCCATTTTGCACGGGTGGAGAGATTCGAACTCCCATCGACGGTTTTGGAGACCGGAATGCTACCATTGCACCACACCCGTAAATTAAGGAAAAGAGAAGATGGTTCAGTGGACATCTCTTTTTACAATCGGCTTTACTTTGGTTTATACCTGCAAACTCCGATAATAACGATCAGTATAAACTCTTGAATCATAGTTATTATCATTCCCCGATTAACCTTAGTGCCTGCAGAAGGACTCGAACCTCCGAACCCGTAAGGGAGCTGATTTACAGTCAGCTGCAATTGCCGCTATGCGATACAGGCAAATTCCAATTTTGATGGGCTCATCTGATAATATGTTTCAATTACCCAGCACTTGAGATTGGGAACTCCTAGTACATCTTGAAGGATTCGAACCTCCGACCCTCTCGGTGTAAACGAGATGCTCTAAACCAACTGAGCTAAAGATGCATGGCGCTTCATATTATTCACAATTGATAATCATATTGGATTATCCACTCAAACTTACGACAGCTTTTAACTGAGAGATCGTAAGATTGTGTATGAAGCATGTGTGACCCCGACAAGATTCGAACTTGTGACTCCCTCATTAAAAGTGAGGTGCTCTAGCCAACTGAGCTACGAGGTCAAATTTCGTCTTTTCCTTACCGCTTACTATTCACATTGCCAGTCCGAAGTTACTGTCGGATGCTTACTTCTTTCGAAGAGTCAATAGTACATTGAGCAGGTAGAGAGAATCGAACTCTCATCTCCAGATTGGAAGTCTGGAGTAATAGCCGTTATACGATACCTGCTTGTTGTCGGATAGGCAAGATTCGAACTTGCGTGCTCTGCATCCCAAATGCAGCGAGATAAACCTAACTCCTCTACTATCCGTTTATTTTGTGGTGCGGGGCAGGATCGAACTGCCGACACCAGGATTTTCAGTCCTGTGCTCTACCTACTGAGCTACCGCACCAAGTTGAGTACAAGGTTGGAATCGAACCAACTCCGCAGATTTTGCAGACCTGCTGGCCTCCAAGACCAACTCGTACTTTTTTTGCCAATATGTCAAAGAACTCTTGTTCCTAAAACTTTATGCTAATATAAACAAAAAGTTTCAAATAAAAAAATATTTCAAAAACTTTTTCACTTTCACCTAAATAAAAAAAGCTCGACTTTTAACGGTCGAGCTTTCTTGTTAGGATATATGAATATTCAAACTGTTACAAGAGAGCCCGCCCACGATCACATGCGCCATACGGTTTAACGCTAAACCATAAATTCATGTTTTCGATATGTTGCCCTATTCGTTGCATTAGTTTGTTATTTTTGTAGTATTATAATCTATATATCGGTATTGTTTCAAAAATTATTGATTTTTATCAAATTTTTTACAATCAATTTTTCCTACTTCCTGATAAGCTTGAAATAAGAGTGTTAAAGCTTCATCGACTTTGGTCGAAACTTCTTTCTCTAGCTTACATACTGGATGCTGTAATATATGGTCATCTATTGTACTCATAATTACATGAAGTCGATCCAGCATTTCATGATAATGAAATTTATCTAATTTATCTTTTACACTCATATAAATGAATCTAGTGTTACTATTTTAAGACCGCATAATTTATCGCAAATTTCTCTAGAAAAATCTTGATCTGATTGATAGTGAATTCCGCCTTGTACTCTAGTGTGTGCAACTTTATCACAAAACTCTGCAATTTTTTCTGCATGTTCTGGATATTTTTGACCAAGAATAGAAGCAATCATATATGAATCAAGAGCATGTCCACTTGGGTACGATGCAGTTGCAGCATTAGTCGGGCAAACTTGAAACATTCCAATTCCTAAAGGTCTTGCTAATTGCCATGGTCTTGCTCTATTATAATAATTCTTTAATTTATAAAGAAGAGGATCTGTAAAATCTGCGATTTTCTTTATTAAATCTTCATTGTCATCTAAACCTAACTCTTCTAGAAATTCGCCAATCACTTCATTAATATCTTTTTCAACATCTTCAATTAACTCAATATCTTTATCAGTTAAATTATTTTGTTGTTTTAAAATGCTTTGTAATTCTTCAGCAGCTTCTGGACTTGAATTCTTTGGAAAAGGCTTGTTAAAGAATTCTTCTAAGATTCCTTTTTCACGACACATCTTCATAACAAGAGGTTCTTCTTCAACCATATATGTTTTACGATGTTTTAATGCTTCATTACCATAACCAAGCATATCAATTTGGTTAAAGTCAGCAAACTCATTATATGATTTAATTTTTGCCATTTTTAATCTTCTTTGTTATTTTTTTAAGACCTTCGTTCATAATACGATTCTGCTCTGTTAAAGTTTCATCAATTTGAATAATTGTTCGTTGCGATGATTCCATTTTAAGAACCCTTTCATCTCCTTCAGAACCTTCATCTATTATATTAGTTTTTTGAAGATTTGTTTTATTTGGTACCTTACAATTTGCTGCAGTTCTTTGTAAATCTTCAATCATTTTTAAAATTTCTTGCTCTCTTTGAAATACTCTATCAGTGCATTCAATTTGTGTTTCTTGAACTCGTAGATTAAGGTCTGACACTTCTTTTCTAAGTTGATTAATCTCATTAGCCTTTTCGGTTAATTGAGTCTTTAGCTCAGTATCGTCATACGTTAGTGAAGAAACTATTTTGGGACCAACTGTAATAAAAGTTATTGACAATAATAAAATACACAAGGCCAGTATTCTCTGACCCTGTGTAAACTTACTTAATATTTGTGATATGTACTTAAACATTATTTAATATCACTTGATTCAATCAATGTATAAGTGAATGACTTACCATGGATTGCAGCTGCTTTTCTACAAATTGCCATAAATGATTCAAAATCTGCAGCTTTTTTAAATACTTGACATCCTTCTGACCAGTTTTCAACATAAGTCGAATCAGCGCCAGCTTTGTGAATATTAATACCGAAGATACCTTCTTGAATTTTAGACTCATCATAAGTCATATCTCTATTTGGATCACGATAAACTTTTACGGGTTTTTGTTGCTTAAGAGCTTCATATTTACCTTGGTGTAAACCTAAAGTATGCGAACCTCTATATTGACCTTCAACTAATCTAGCAACACCAGCAGCATTATGATATTCTTTAACACCTTTAGTTCCTGGATCTGTTGTACAAGGCCAGAAATGGAATTTCCATGCGCCGCCTTCTTTATATGAAACAGTCATAATGTCATCAAATACATTGGTAACTTTATTTCCCGTAGCTGAATTTCTAACTCCTACGATATTAACATCGAAATCTTTGGCACCTTCAAACCACGCATATCCTTTTGCTTTTACCGCGGCTTCGATTTGTTCTCTTGTGTAACTCATAACTAATTATTATTTTTATTTTAGGATATTTATTCTTTTATATTGTTGAATAATTAAGCATTGTATTAGACCCAGAATCTACAATTTTAAGTCCTTCATTTCGGTCAATAAATAACCATTCACAATCAGTTAAATCAAATTTATTTAGATGGTCAATAACTTCTGATACTTCAAAACACGAACATGAGTAAATATCAAATTGAAACATTGCTGGATCTTGTTTATCCCAAACATGTATTGCAGCATGTGATGTTGCTAATGTTACTGTTCCGGTAATTCCTTCATTTCCAGGTTCATCTACATAAACAGAAGTTGGACCTGCAACTACTACCATTCTTACTTTTTTAACTAGTTCTCTAAACCAATTGTTTAAAACTTCTTCTGATTTTGGTGGGTTTTTCATGTGACCTTTTACTAAAAGGTGTAAATGATTTGGCGTAAACATAAATGCTATACTAAGTTTTCTTTTATATATTTGTCGACGTAGTATGATATTATTGATGTTTGATTATCTGATTTACTGCATTTAAGAATAACCAATCTTCGACATTTTCTAATTTACATAAAAAATTATATTCATACACGTATGCATCATGTTCTTCCTTTTTCTCTGTTAATTTAATCTTAGCTCTCCAAACATATAGGTGGTATGATTCGTGAACCAGGATGGCCGCAATATTATTAATTGAATTCATATTCATATCTCTAACAGTGATTGCTATTGTACTCGGAAGTTTCGTCGTTGAATGGTCACCAATAATAAATTCAACCTCTTTACAATGGTCAATTAATAATTTATAAGCATTTGAATCTTTCTCTTTAATTAGAGAAATGGCTGAATCTACCTTAGATTTCCAGCCATCTCCAACATCATCGATTTTGATTTGTCCAAAAAGAGTATTTGTGATTAATAAGAATACGAATATTAAGGCATTTTGGTAACGCATTGTTCAATAGCTCTTTTTAACGCGTTTGATACTGTCATTTTTGAGAATGGAACTTTACCATCAACGAGTTCAATCATTACTGCTCGAACTTCAGTTTCAGACTCTCCAAATCCTTCATATTTTTGGCCTTTATAATAGAATCTAACACCAACTTGAGTTACTTGATTAGTTTTTTCAACTCCTGCAATTCTAATAGTTGTTTTAGGAATTCCAAAATAAAATACTTCAATTTTAACTGGTTCCCCTTTTTCTGACAAACAATATTTTGCTGATAACATGTCTTCAGCAATTTGCTCAATACCAAATTTAATATCTCTATTGCCAAGTTCTCTTAATTTTGCAGTTGAATAAACTGTGTCTATTTTAACACATTCTTGCGAGAATACAAAAACTGGCATTAAAAATAATATAATTAATAATAAATTTTTCATTAGTTAGCGAATCCTGTTTTTATCAGATAGAACGTTGAAGAACCACCTGCTGTTGGGTTAGTTAAAGTTACAGTTTGAGTACCTGGATATGTTGCAGACAAATTAGATGTTGATGTGTTTATAATACTCCATTCGGTATTTGTAAATAATCTATATGACGGTACTGTAAACGCGTTTCCATTAATTCTTTTATAGATTAAATAAACATCAGATATTGTTAAATTAGAATTTCCATTGGTATTCATTCTATAATAATCTTTAGCATTAAATGTTTGTGATAATACCTTTTGATTAAATATTGCTGCGTCAGCTGTGCTAGGTGCTGAAAAAGTTAAACCATCAATAGTTACTTGAAAATCATAACTAGCAATATCTAATGAAGTTGAAATTGTAAATACTCCAGAACTATTAGTATTATATGTTTGTAATAACGTATATGTTGATCCTGCTTTTGTTTTATAATATAACTTAACAGTGATATTTTGAACACCAATTCCTTCAGAATTATAAATAGTTCCTGAATAAGTAAATGGGGTTGGATAATTTACAGTTGCAACAACTGGGGTTCTTGTTGAACTAACACATCCAGTTGATGAATTTCTAGCTTGTACGTAATAAGTTGTAGTTGCTGAAATACTGGGTGTTGTAAATGATAGCGTTCCAGATCCACCAGATAAAACGTTACCTCCAGTTGCATTAGCATACCAATCTGCAGTAATTCCAGTTCCAGTGGTTGCTGATAATGATACTGTTCCAGCAAGAGTTCTACTTCCATCAACTCCAGTCGGCGCAGATGGTGAAGTTGCAGGACTACATGCAATTTGATGAGTAACAAAACCTGTATAAAATTGAGTAAATGTTTGATTTGCTGGATCTGTCCATGTACCAAACTCAACTACATATCCACCGACACTTGAAAAATTACCATCACGTAAATCATTCCAGTTGCTATTTCCGTTCCATTTAGTTACAGCATGGTCTTCTCCAATTGAACCATCTGAATTATTAGGTTCTCCACCAGCCCATGCTGAATATCGACCGGGTGCTGTTGTTCCAGTGGATCCGTATGACCATGTTGTTGCATTAGTAACAGAAGTAGATGCAGTCCAAATAACAGTTCCAGTTTCTGGTCCAGCATCAATTCTCCAAGATCCTTCTTGAGTTGCATCAGATAAAGCTATCCAAATATTACTTACAGGTACATTTGCAAAGATAAAATTCTGTTCATCAGCATCCATGATATTTGCTAAATATCCAGTTTGACCTTTAAATGTTTGGGCAGCAGCTGCACTTTTTGCAGAAGAATAAGATACTGCACCGGTGATTGGTCGATAAAAGTGACCATTTGATGGTAAGTAAAAATATCCAGTTGGATTTTCGGTTGCAGTTACTGCAATATAAAGATTTCCTGGAACTGAACCAGTATTTACTCTTAATGAAGCTAATACAGTATTAATATTTGATTGGGTACCAGTAAAACTAATTCTAGTAAAATTAGATGTTATGTTATAACCAGTACTTGCTGATACACCAGAAGTAGTATTAAATCGCAAAGTTGTTCCAGCTGGAGGATTTACTAATCCAACAGTAACTAATAAAGTTGTAGTTGAATTAAATCCAGAAACAGAAAAGCCAGAAGCGCTTTGATTTGAAGTACTTTGATTGTATGAAGTTGCTGACGGACTTGTAACACTTTGTGTAAATCCATCTAATGTTAATAAAACACATGTTAGAAATATTAATAATCTTTTCATTACAATAACATTCTAGTTCCCATCATCACTGTATAATTTAGGGCAGCATCTTTAATAGCCCAAGCTCCACCAACATTAATATTTATTTTAAATCTTTTTGTGATACCGACATTAGTTCCAATGATAGGTAAAACTACATGAGGTGATTTTAATAATATATCGTTATAATAACTAACATATGGGGCGTAAACATAGAGTAACATTGTTTTAACTGCGATTCTCTTATTTACATTCCAATCATGCATTCCTCCGGCAATTACGGCAGTTCCAATAAAAGGTTCTCCATAAACTTGACCAGAAGAAGCTGTTAACATATAAACAAGCTTCATATTTTTAGGCTTATTAAGCGTCCACATCTGTCCTAACGCTAATGTTCCATAAAGAGTTGGCTTAGCTTCAAATCCAATTGTTACTGAAGTTGAAATTAGGTCAATTCTTTTTGGTTTCATAAATGCATAGAATCCTGTAATATTTGGACCTCTAAGTGCAGAAGTGTAATCAGCATTTATACCCCAACTTCTTCTACCATCCCATCTCATTGATGTTAAACCACCTGTAACTTTACCACCGTAAGTAACATCAGAATTCTTAAAGTTGAACCCAACAAAATCACTACTTGCTAAAATTGAAGGTCTATTTCCATTTTTTGCGCCAGCTCCCGCTGCTTTATTATTTCCACCAGAACTTCCACTACCATCTCCAGAAGAAGATCCAATTGAATTTACTGAGCTTCCAACTAAGTTTGTTTTCCCTTCGCTTTCTGATCCAGTTGTTCCTGTTTCTTGAGAATTTCCTTGGCCCGAACCATTGCCTGTTCCAGTTCCATTCCCGCCTGAACCAGTATTGCCGCTATTCTGACCTGATCCGTTGTTGGTTGTTGATCCTGTAGTTCCTGAGCCTTGCGAACCAGATCCGGTTGAACTCGAACCTTGCGAACTTGTGCCGGTTGAACTTGATCCTGTGGTTCCTGAACTTTGCGAACTTGTGCCGGTTGAACTTGATCCGCCCTGTGTGCCATTTTGGTTTCCCTGTCCATTATTAGATCCAGTGCTACTTGAGTTATTGCCAGTCCCGCTACCATTGCTAGAACCACTAGACACATTATTGTTACTATTGTTTCCATTTGATTGGTTATTTTTATTACCACCTTTAGATCCAGAACTAGAATTTCCACCGGTAGAAGTTTGCATACTACCAACACTTCCACCCAGCATATTACTAGTTCCAGTTGCCATATCTGCTAATGATGATAATGAGTTAACAATACCTAAAAAATTAATAGCAGAACTTTGAGCAACTGTTACAGCAGCTGGCATACCAACAACGCTAGCACATGGATTATTATTACCAAACGATGAAAAAACACCTTGCGCCCAAGACTCGAACGTTCCACTGTAAAAGTCTCCTGGCGCAAATGTTCTAATTTGTCCGTAATATGTTACAGTAACTCCATTAGAAGGTACCGATATTGTTTTTATTGCTCCAGTACATGGATCAGTGTATGAATATGAAATTGTCTGTCCATAAGATACTCCTGAAAATAACAAGAAAAACAAGAAGATGATAAGATTTTTAACATACATTTTATGATTTAAAGATTCCTTTTTTAATCATACGACTTACAATTCTTGCTGCGGCTGTTTCTAGTGACTTCTTAGTTGTAATACCAATATGAGATTGATTGAATTTAATTTCACTATCGTCAATTCCATCTAGAATTGAAACAGTTTTAACCGTTTTAGCCTCTCCTAATCCAGATCCGACTAAAACTTCTCCAGTCTCAGCATCAACAAAGCGAACTTGAAGACCTAAACGCGTAATTTGTGTTGTTTGAGATTGTCCATTAATTTTTACAACCTCATCATCAGATACTGAAAAGTCATATACCTCAATATAAACAAAGTATTTAGCAAGTTTAATTTTACCCTTGCCATCCATTGTATTTTCAGTAAATCCTTTTGCTGATGCTTTAAATTGGTTAATCATTCTTTCTTTGATTTCCAATTTATCTTCAGTAAATACGAATCGGTTTGTATATTCTAAATATTCTAATACAATATTAGTTACACCAAGACCAACTCTTTTGTCCTTTAATTCAGGGTACATTTCATATAGTTCTTCGCTGATTCCAATTTTTAAGATTTGAATTGGAATCTTAATAGTGTCTTTATATTCAGGTACCGAATCAATTGACATTTTCTTTTCAAAGTCAGCTTGGTACTGCTCAGACTTGATAGTTCCGATCTGAGCAGTTGCCATAGCTACATTGAAAATTAAACAAATTAAAAGTGCTAATTTTTTCATTTTAAACATCTGTTGTATTTGATAGAGAAACTCCATCTTCTTCATCAACTTTTTGAATTAACATTTTGTCTCTGTCTTCTGAATTGAACCAATAATCTACAACTTTATTAAGATTACCAACAAAGGCTCCTAATAAGATTAATAACATTTCTTTCCAATCTTCACCGACAGTTAATCCAAACATAATTCCTGCATTAATTCCTAATATGATAAAGAAAAATAAGAATAATACTATTCCTGTAATTTTCCAACGATTAGATTGCATTTGTTGTAACATAAAATAGAATCGATTTTTATCTTCTACTTTTATGTAATCTTCTTTACCAAATCCTAACATTTTCTTAATTGACATAAAGATATTCATTTATTTTTTACCAAGGAGCGTCTTCAGTTTCGCTCTTTTTCTCTTTTTTCTTCTCTTCTTTCTTTTCAGTTGCTGGTTTTTCAACAACTCTTTCACGAATGATCGTGTTAGTTCCACCACCATTTGATGAATTATTTTGAGATGAGTTATCAACATTTAAGTTAATAACAGGTTGCGCTGGAGCAGCTTGTTCAGTTTTGGTTTCTTCCTTATCGTCACCACCATTGAAAAGTGTAGTAGTAACCCAAGTACCGCCAGCTAAAACTGCTGTTGAAAGAGTACCGATTAAGGTTTTCTTTAAACCTGACCAAGTACCATCATTAGTCTCTACGTTTTGTTCGTCTGACATAGTAATTAATATTTGTTTTGTTTAGTTTTTAATAATTCTAACCGATCCCTTTTGACCAGTTGCTTGTAAAGTTCCAAAATATAAGCCTTGCGCGACATGATTGATATTAAAATCATAATTATAAACTCCAGCAGGCATATCTTTATCAAAAATAACATGTATTGGTCGACCATTCATATCATATACTTCTAATCTAACTCGACCTGTATTTTTAACTTCGAATTTAATATTTGCGTAACCAGTGGTTGGATTTGGATAAACCATCATTTTAGTTTCTTCTTCAGTTACACCAATTGTACTTGGCGCTGACATTTTAAATACAACTAAAATACCATTAGTTGGAGAAACTGATAAATCTTTAGAATTTACATCTCCTGAAAACTTTCTAGTAGTTGCAAGAGGTGACTGACCCCATTGATTTTGTGGTCTTTTTGCAATAAATCTTAGTTTAAAAACTTCATATCCGTCAGGAATCATATAATCTTTATTTACAGATGGGTCATAACCTGCCCATTCAATCATATCGTCCATTGGATTAAGAGAAGACATCCAAAACATTGCTTTTGGCGAGTTTTTAATATCTTTAAATTCTAATAAACTATCATTATAAATTAAACCTAATTGAAGTGAAGATACTTCTAAACCATTAGTATTAACAACTACTGGAAGTTCAACTAAGTTGCCTTCAGTAACTGTTAGGTGTGGTAGGTTCACTTCAATATTGTTAGTTGGAAAATCATATTCAACCTTCATGTCAATCACATTTTCAATAGCGGCTGGTGTGCCGGGTTGAGGATTTGTGGTAACTTCAATTGGCGTTAAACGCGCCATGTTATAACCAGTACCGTTCGCATCACCAGGAACTAGAACATAGAATTGAACTGAATCAGGTTGACCTGGTAAAATATTATAATAGAAATTAGTTACACCAGGAATAGATGAAGTATAGTTAGTTGCAGGTGTACCAGTGATAGTATTCTTTTCAGATACTGTAAAGAATTTAACATCTTTTACACCATTGGGCCAAGCTGAAAATCTTCCGGCAATTCTACCAAATACACCATAAGCATCGGTGATTGAGATATTATTAGATCCATTAACATCGCCAGTGTAGAAATCCCACGCTGATGGAGTTGCAGATCCTAGTACCCATTGATTAATTAATTGAGCATCTGCTGTTGAAATTACGTTGCCAACAGTCATTGTATCACCTTTAATTGCTAAACGAACATCATAGTATGTTGTATCAATTAATTCAGTAAATGCAAAATCGCCATTTAAATCAGTAGTGTAAGATGCATGTTGAGACCAAGTTGATCCAGTTTTAACTTTCTTTTCTAATGCCAATGTTAGGTTTTTAGCACCAGTTCCAGTTACGTTTGTAAATGTACCATGGAAATTAAGTTCTGGCTTTTCCCATACACCACCATAACTATGTAAAGTTAAAGTTGTGTCCATACCATCTTGAGTAGCTGCAACTTGAGAATACGTTGCAGAACCAGTCCATGTTAAATCAGAAATTGCAGAAAGAGCATAGAAAGAAGATGCAGTAACGTGTGTGAATGTCATTTCAAATCTTTCTCCATCTGGAATTTCATACGTAGATGACGAACCTGTATAAACAACGGTAGCGGTAAGATAACCGCCAGCATTATTGTCAACAAATTGTAAGTTTAAGTTTGATGTAGAACCTAATAGAGCAATAGAAGCTGCTGAAAAGGCATTTTTATCATAAAAAATTCTAAACTGATAACCAGTTATTAGAGTTGAAGTGGTGTTTTGAACTGTTAATTTGGCTTTTGATTGAGCCTGAATACTAGTACCGACTTGGTATGTTGTATCGATAATAACATAGATTCCATTACCTGGTGCCGGAGGTCCTGTTTGAGAGAAACCAACGAATGGAGTAATGAAAGCTAATAGAATGAGTAGATTCTTTAAAAAGTTTTTCATTTTTTATTTTAGATTATTTTAAAAGGTTGTAGTATTCTTTGAAATGCTTAATACGATCAGCAAGACCAATTGTACCACCGTTTACTCTTTTAGTTACTGCAGTAACTGTAGCATCATCAGCACCTCTATCACAAATAGACCATAATCCATTTGAATTAAAGAAGAATGCAGCAGAAGCTAAAGGATATTTAGTTGCAACTAAATCAGGATTTGCAATAGTATCTTCACCAATAAATTTAGCAAAGTTTGTGTAGTTTGATTTACCAGTTAATTGGATATAACCTCTACCACGGAATTTAAATCCTTCTTTTGATGCCTCATCTCCATTACCCATTCTAGATGCGTAAACCTTTGATGCAATTTTTTCAGGGTTTCTAGCATATCCAGCTGCTGTAGTTGCATTGAAATACTTTCCAAAGATTTTTACTAATCCATCAGCTGAATAATTAAGATTTTCTGAAACTGCCTTGAAGCCGCCACTTTCATGTCCACATTGTGCTAGAAAATGAGCAAGTCTTAATGTATTTGTAATTCCAAACTTAGCAGCAGTATCTGGAATTTGTGCAATAACGGCGTCAGGAATATGTCCTTTTAAAGCCTCTAACTTAAATTGAGAAGCTGGAATTGAAACTGGAGCTGCGGTCGATGCAGAAGATCCGAACATCTTTCCCCAAGTTCCATCACCAACAATACCATCTGGTGTTAAACCATTTTTTGATTGCCAAGCCTTTACAGCTTCAGTAGTTTTTGGTCCAAATGAACCATCGGCCGGAAGGCCTAATTTTTCTTGTAATTTTTTAACGTCTTCACCTGAAGACCCTACTTTTAGTAACATAGTATATTAAATTATTTTTCTTATTCTGCTGTTTCTTCTGCTATTTCTTGAGAAGTTGCTTTCTTTACATCTTTTTTAGCAGCTGTAAATTTATCAATTGAAGATAAACCTAAGCAACCAAAAGCTAAAAGAGCAACTGCATCTACAAGGTAAGGAGCAGGAGCAACATCAACAGTTGAAAAACTATTGTGATACATTGTTACACAAAGCGCTACAGCACACATAATGCCGACAAAACGTTTTGATGATGGGGTTCCAGACTCGTCTTTGAACAAGCCGCCAACCCATTTTACAGAGTTTTCGATTAATTTTTTCATGACCTAATTGCGATTTAATTTAAACTGAGTTGGGTTCAGTTTGCTTTATATATCATATTAATATAATAGAAAAAGGACTCAATATTGAGTCCTTTTAAATATTTAAAGTTAATTAATTTTATCTGCAGTTACATTTAAATTTAGTGTAATCTGAGTTTAGTGGTTTAACATTTGGAAAGAAATAACAGTCAATATTATTTCCGTACCTAACAGTTTTATAGAATCCGGTTGGAATTGCAGCACCAGATGACAATCTAGTTATTTTATTAAATTCAACTTTGATAGTTACATAGACATCGTATCTTTTTGCAAGCTCTCGTTCAGAAATTTCTAGCATTTTCCATGGTCCACGATTTAGGCTTTGTTGTTGAAGTGCTGAATTAGCGTATGAGAAAGTTGTACGCAGCATTGTTGTGTTGCAGTTAAAAGATGCGGCTGGGGCCATGTGACCTTTATCCCATTCATTTGCAACATAATCAGCATTATCAGAAGTTTTAAGACCTGGCACCGTATAGAAATCCATACCCGATCTTGATGCAGTTCCAGTTGGACATAAAACTTTATATTCAACTGCTCTAGGCTGTTCTAATACTTCTGAATAGAGAATCTTAAAATACTCGTTTTGAACTACAACACTGTCTCGAAGAGTTTGTGACCACCCTGTGACAGCTGTCAAGGTGATTAATAGAAATAATAATAATTTTTTCATTAGTCTGGTTTTATTTATTAGCTTCAATCAATATAGTAATACCAGCTGCTCCAGCCGATATCATATATTTATTGTATCTATTATCATTTAACCAGCCATATTTTTTAAACTCAAATATGATAGTATCTTTATCCTCAAACCAGACATGTATCGCATTTGTTGCATAATCTATTGATGGATGTTTCATTAAACCCAATTTCCAACTTTCTCTATATTCTTCCTTTAATTCGTCGGGTGTTATATGAATAATCATTTACTTTTGATATTTTTCCTTGACTCTTTGGGAAATTGGAATTGCAGCTCCGTGGTCATCGATTCTAACAAATTTAATCTTAGTTGATAAAATTACAGTTTGTTCTCCAGAATAGACATTATGTGCTCTTGCCTCAAGATAGAGAGTTATTGAAGTGTTACCAATTTCAAATACTTCCCCATAAATTTTAAGTAGTTGACCTTCTCTTGCTGGTTTGGTAAAAACACATTCATCGATTTTGATTGTAACCATTCTAGGAGTATCGCATACTTCCATTGCAAGAGCAGCTCCAGCCGCATCAATCCATGCCATTAATTTTCCGCCAAAAAGATTAGCATGAAAACCAAGATCGGCTTTTTTAATTGGGTGTGTTGATATTAATTGCATTATTCAGTCTCGTCAGAAATTATATTACCATATTGTTCAGCTGCCTTTGGATTTCGCTCTAGAAAAATTTGATATGCAACTTCATATCTTCCTAACTCCACTTCAAGTGGAAATATTTCGTAATTTAATGAATCTAATTGATACTGTAGAGAATCGATCTTTTTCTTATCTGCAATTGATTGTTCTTTTAATTCAGATAGTGAAATACTTTGATATGATAGTATTCCAATGATAAAGACGACAAGAACCGCAAGAAATCCATTTTTCATATAGTATTTATTTTAATTACTTAAAGGTGCCTTAATTTCAGGCTGTGATTTATAGTTTACTAATTTAATTGAGTTTCTATCAATTTTTTCAAAAGCAGTTATGTACCCTTGAGTTTTTTCGTATTCAAAATCCAAATTAATAGTTGGTAGTTCTAAAGGTTCGCGACTGATTTGTTCTTTTGCCTGCTCAAGATGATTTAAATACAAATGAGTATCTCCAAGATTTCCAATCAATTCATCAGGAACCATGTTAACTCGCTTAGCCAACATTTCCAATAATAGACCATAAGAAGCAATATTAAATGGTAAACCTAAGAATGTATCGACTGATCGTTGATTCCACATTAAAGAGATTGCTCGTTTTGGAACAGGGTATAGTTTATCAATTTCATCATGGTCAATTTTAGCAGGATGACCAAAATCAAATGGGTCAAATACGCTATATGTTTTTGCTGCTAAATCTAATCTTTCTGATACATTTAGCTCTCTTGTATAAACTTGAAATCCATAATGACAGGGTGGAAGTGTCATTTTATCAAGATCTGCAACATTCCAAGCGTTAACCATCAGGCGTCTAGAATCTGGATTCCTTTCAAGATCTGCAATAAGTCGAAGTATTTGGTCATACCAAAGAGAACCATGTCCAGTTGAACCATCATTATTTTTATATTGCATCCAACCTTGCCATTGTCTCCATTGTTTACCATAAACTGGGCCAAGTTCTCCCCAAACTTTTGAGAATTCTGGCCAATTCTTAATTGCATCAACAAATTCAGCTTCGGTCATAATACGAATCTTAGACTCTTCAAGATCCTCAACATGAACACTCATATCTGGCTCTTCTAAGTTAGAGGCATACTGTTTATATTTCTTGTAGGCATCTCCATTCCAAATATTACAACCATTATCAACAAGATATTTGATATTAGTGTCGCCCTGTAAAAACCAGAGCAGTTCAGTTACCATTGACTTAAATGCCATTTTCTTAGTTGTCAAAAGAGGATAACCTTCAGACATTTTATGGCGGATCTGGCGACCAAAAACAGAAATCGTACCAGTTCCAGTACGATCTTTTTTAACTATGCCATTTTCAAGAATATCTTTTAATAAATCTTGGTATTGTTTATCAATATTATTCATATATGTTCAATGTTTCTAATAAAATAAAAATAGTAATAAATGGAGTCATAATAACTCCAAATAAAAATGCGGTAATTCCGGTTAATGCTCGCCTCATATCGATTGAATATATGTAATTAATGTTAGTGACAATTTATAACCAGTAAAGGCTCCAATTGCAGATGGAAGTGGGAAAACAATAAGTTTTCCCAAGTCCGTTACATATTTAGGTCGGTTAACAATCCTTCCCATATATGAATAATAAACTAAATATCCAAGTAAAACTGCTATATCTGTTCTTGTTGAAATAAAAACTACTAGAATTGCACCTAAAAATCCAAAAATAAAATTATCACGGACTCCTTCCCAAATCTCTTTAGTCGTGGCTTCATTCCACTCTTTAACAATTTTATGATATTTAGTCTTTTTAGACATATTTGTTAAATATTTCTTTTGCTTTTGCAATTTCTTCTGGTTTATCTTCACTCTCCAAAAGAGTCATAATAATAGTTGTAGCCTCTTCTTCACTACATTTTGTTTCGATAATTTCAATATACTTGTCAACATCTACTTCTAATGTGTCAGCAATCACCTGATCCATTATATCGAAAAATCCTTGCATTGTTAATCTTTTTTAGATGTGCTACTTGTTGATTTAAATAACAAGTGAAATAGAATATTAATTCCTAGAGCTTGCCAAAACCCAATTTCATGAACTCCATCTACTGCAGGAACTAAACATCCATTCCATAGAAGTTGAGTTGGCCAAGCCATTACTACAGCTGCAATAACCACTGTTACTAATGCCATTCCGATTGTTGCAAATACTTTACTTTGATCCATTTTTTTATATTTTATATTAACAAAATTGTACTAAACCGCTATCTCGAGAAACTTCAAATGCTTTTGCAAAATTATCATATGTTCCCATAACCCAATCATAGCTTTCATCATCCGAAATAAAGTTATCAAGACAATACTTAATTAATGTTTTACGATGAGTTATAAAATCATTGTAAAGTTTTTCGCTAACTTCAGGACCAAAACAACCATCACAGTCTGAAAATTCAATAATTTCGAAGAAAGGTCGACCTTCATAAGAATCATTATGTGCCCAAATTGTTGCAGCTGGAACTCCATAAATAGCTCGTGCTAGAATATTGCGAAAACCATTATAAGTGCCATAGCTTCCGGCCCTAAAATGATGTTCAACAGATTCATTTGTTCGATCATAATTACCTGGCTCGAGACCACCAATTCGGTTAAAGCTGTCGACCCAAACACTAAGCTCTGATTCTTCTTCATTTACTTTTTTAATTCGGCTAATTGCAAAAACATCTAATCCCATATCTAATTTAATTTTAACTCTATTATTATAGAGAGAATCTTAAAATTGTTTCCTAATAATACAGATCGACCAAATTTTTATTTAGGATTGAAATAGCCAAATTAGCAAGTTCATCGGTTAGGCCATGGTTATGTGATGTTCGAATAAAATGTTCTCTTTGACCATATAACATATCAGAATCATCATCTAAAATGATATAATTCTTAACCTTAGCCTTATTAATATATTCTAATTGTTTCTCTTCACTCCAGTTGATTCTTTGAAAATCACCATAATTATCTAACCACCAATCAATTTCACAACCTCTTGGAACTCTGTAACCATCCATATCTGGGTATGGTTTTTGACACCAAAGATGTGGAGTTAAGCCAATAACTTCACCTTTAACTCCAACTGAATCTAAAAGTTTTTGTAAAGACTCAACAGTTTCACCAGATCTCCAACTTGAACTAACTACAATTTTAGCTTCAGTTTTCTCAATGATTCTATTTAATCTTTCTACAGCTCTTGGGTCAAATTCATAGAAAGGATATTGTGCGTTGACACTGTCCATTGCGACATTATCCCTTCTATAAATATACCAATCTTGTGAGTTTAAAACTCCATCAATATCTAAAAAGATAACTTTCATTATTTTTCATTTAGTAAGAAGGTATTAGAGATTGCCTTAAAACTAATAGTTCGATCCATTGTTCTAAATACTACTCCCTCTCTATCAAATTTATCATTTAAGACTGATTTTCCATCGGCAAAAGCTAGAGCCTCATCAATTGTTTTTGGCAACTTCATGGTCAAATTAGTTAAAACTGGAACAGTGTCTAATTTAAACTCATGTTTCATAATCGATAAAAACATTGGTAAACCATAGTAAGTTTGAGAATCAATATCAAATACATTAAAGAATTTCACAGTTTGTCCTTTGATTCCGTATGGATTTCCCTGTATGCCTTCTCCAATTAATTCTCCTTGAATTGCCAAATTCCTAGCAGAAGCTCGTAATTTCTCTTCAATCTTCAATTCTCTAGCAACTTTCCAAAAAGTATTCTCTTCAGTTTCGGCTAAATCTAAATTTCTAGAACAAACACCAAATTCTCCATTATTAATATAGAATGTTGCAGAACTACCATCTAGCTTTTCAGTTACATAAAAATCTAGTTCTTGTTCAATCCAATTATCATAGAATTTAGTCAAGTTTTGTACTCTCTCCTCATCAGTTTTATGTAAGAAAGATGGAAAGTTACCACGAACTTTTCCTGCCAATTCTGCTGGAATTGGTGGTTCATATTTAACAATGCCCAGCATTTCAGTAACGTCCATACCTTCACTTACAACTTCGCCTAATGGAAGTACATGAATTGGTAATAATAAGCCTTGGCTTAATTGACCTCTTAGTCTAATTGTTTTAAGACGGAAACCTTCCTGCCCAGCCATTTTCTTATATGAACTCTTACGTAAAAATTCAAACTCTTCTTTAATAGGCAAGAATGAGTCAATCTCGCAATAAATACAAAAGTCTCCAACTTTGTATTCTCCTTTTTTAACAACAACATCCCAGTTATTGATTCTTGCAACTTCAATAGCATCAGCACCTTCAATCGGTCTGATTTCAGCTACTAGTTGAATACTTGCTAATTTTCTTTCCATTTTATTAAAAAATTATTGTTCTCCAAAATTAAATGAGATACCATGTTTTAACCAAATTAGTTGGATCTCATAACAACCATTTAGCATTTTACTGTGTGTGATTTTTAGGGTTGGAATCAAATAGATTTGATATGCAACGCCAAATACTTCTACTTTCATATTATTCATTAAAAGGTTTTTCATACTTAGGTTTAACCAATTTCCAAATTATTTCTGAGTAATCTTTTTCATCTAACATTTTAAACAAGATTCCAGGATGCATAAAGTTTTTAGAAAATTGAGCAAATAACTTTCTAGTTCCTAATCTTTTAATTGAATCAAAATGATCTAAATATTCATTTTCTAATTTAGAGTATTCTAATCGAATATTTTTTTCAGTTCTTTTAACCCAGTTATAAAACTCATCAGGTACATCTTTTAACATTTCTTCTGGTAATTTACCAAACTTCATTAAGTTTTCCCAAATATCATAAGAAGATACATTTGTCAAGATACGGTGCAAAGCAACATAATCTTCAAATTTAATTTTAACTCGAGTATTTGATGGAAAGAAACGCAAAACATAACCTTCTTCGTTCTGTTTATTTAAAGCCTTTAACTTTTTATACAAATCATGGCCTAAATGCTCTTTAAAGATTTGTTCAGTTTTTACAATATCTTTGGCTTTAATACCAGACATTTTAAAGTAGGCTTTTGCAGTAGTCCAATGTAACTCATCTTGGTCTGACTCTTTCCAACCGTTAAAAGTCCAGTTAATTACAGCACCCAGGAAGACAAGATTTTCTTGTTTATAATTAACTACAATTCGATTCTCTGGGTAGATAATTTCACAAATATAGGCCACTGAAGGTTCAAATACATCTAAGATATATTTTGACTTTAAGATTTCCATGCCACGAATGGCTTGATCCGAAGTAAAAGAACCTCGAGTTGCCATAATCCATTCGCCATTATAATTAAATAAGATACCTAATGAACCGTCCATTTTATCTTGGACATATACATATTCTGAACTCAACCACGGTACATCATTCGGTATCTCTTCGTAGTTAAAAAACTTTGAAAATGGTTTAACTATCACCTTACCGGTCACATCATCAGTAATCACGCCTCGACACGACAGAGTAACCTCGTCCCAATGAGATTCATATTGAGTTGATTGTGAATAGTTGTATATAGACAATGGCAAAGACGGATGGGTCTGTTTAATTAACCATCCATCTTCAACATATTTGTCTAATATCTTTTTGTCTAATTTCATATGTAAATATAAACAAAAAACTTGACGCGGTAAAATTATTTTTGAATTTCTTTCAACTTTTTTCTTTGCTCTAATTCGGTGATAATTTCATTGCGCCGAGTTTTTAACTTTTCTAATTTAACCTGTTTAAACCATTTACCAAGCCATGAACAAGGAACATGGTTTTCAAAGTATTCTATTTCTACATTAATTAACTTTAATTCCTTCTTCAGGGCCATGGTATTATAGTTTAACTTCAAAACGATTTTTCATACGATCTAATGCCTCTTCAGGAACACCATGTATATTTTTGCCACCATGTCGATTTTCAACAATTAACGAAGTAACTTGATAACCCCATTCCTTTGCAAGTTTATAATAAGCATCCATTTCCCATTCTTGTGTAAATGTATTAGATACAATAATTTTGCTATTGTGCCCAGTTGTATGATTTAACAACATTGCATGTTCTACCGAATTTTGACACCATTGATGCGCATCTTTTAATTTAGTAGCATCAAACTTATATTCACCATCAACCATAAAATACATATCCGCCTCAAAGTGTGCAACACCTGCACCTCCTGCTCCTAAAAGCGTTGCTGTAGTACTTTTACCGCTTCCTGGCAATCCTCTTAATAATATTAAATTTTTCATAATTGATTAAATTTCGTGGTGGTCTAAATTATACATTGATTTTATCGGTTGTTTCTTCATGATGGCAAGAACTTCGCTTAAATCAATTGGAAACAAATCATTACCATCAACTCCAACATCCATCATTTTGCCAGGTCCAACTCGACGTCCTTTTGGTAAGTGAACATGTCCATGTAAGTGCATTACGCCTTGACCCATATCTTGCCAACTTGCAATTGGAAAGTGACTTAAAATAAAACGATGCTTCATTGCTGGTTCGCCTTTAGATTTAGCCTGCTCTACAATTGTCAAATAACAGTATTGATGAACACTTGAGAAAATATCTTGAATGTCCTCCTTGTTATTTGCAATATGGTGGTCATGGTTTCCTAGAACCAAATGTACATTTTTACAAACAATTTGGTTTCGAAAAGCTGCAATTGATTCAAATCCACCAAAACTCCAGTCTCCTAAGTGAATCAATATATCGTTTTCACCAACAACCTCGTTAATGCTGTCTACCAAAACTGCATTCATGTGACTCAATGTTTTAAAATCTCGAGTTCCACGAGATCCATCCCATTGAGAAACACCACGACAAATATTAGTGTGGTTGTAATGAGTATCGCTGGTAAAAAATACTCTCTGTCCTTTTTGTACTACAATTTTCATTTTAAACTATTTTTACGCCATCTACGTGTGTTAAACTTACTCCTTTCCAAGTCCATTTTTTTGTAAGTTGAAATAACTTATCCCAGGCTGATTTTTCATCAATTGCTTCGATTTCGCAATCATCCCAATCAAAATCATCGTAACCTGGTACCCATCTAATTCCTTGAAAATAATACTTTTTAGTTTCTACTACTGGATTTATAACTTGATTTTCCATATTGTTTTATTTTAATGTTATATGTAAATATAAACAAAAAACCCGACATGGTAAAATGTCGGGTGAAATATTTTCAAAAAAGTTATTAACATTTTTTAGATAAATGCCTGGAGTTTGGCTCTTAACTTTGTTATTTCTTTTTCTAATGACGCTCGACGTTTAGTAGGCCACTCAATATTTTGGGTTCTCCAAAATTCAATTCCATTTCTCATAGTTTTTTCAACAGATGCCAAATATTCTGCTTCGCTATTATTAAAGTTTTTAGCAGCTCCATTTTTAATAATTTGAGCCCAATCTGGTTGGTTATATGAATAGTGACCTTCATCTTTTAAGATTTTTGCAATCTTTTCATCAGTGATAGTTCCCATTTCAGCAAATTTAGCATCAATTTTCTCAATATCACGTTCAAGATACTTAATCTCATTATTTAACTTTTCGGCCTTAGTCATTTTCTTTAACTTCTCAGCATATTCATTAGCTAAAGTACCCTTAATTTTTGCATTTGGTAACTTAGTTTTAGTCAAATAACGGAAATGAAATGATTGGATATTATAACCGCCTGCTCCAATTGCCTCAGTAAAATAATCATATTCCTGACCTTCTCTCTCAATCTTTGCATAAATCTCAATACCCTTTGAACCACTTCTAGGTTGAATACTAATTAACTTATCAGAAGGTTCTGTATACTTTTCAAAAGATTTTAGCATATCTACGATTAGGCTAATTCTGATAGATTCAGCCTCCCATTCATTGATTTCATACTTAATATCTTTCTTTGCGTACATCTCAATAATTTGAGCTTTAATACGATCAACCATTTCTAAAATAGTTGGCTCAAGGGCAGATAAAACAGCATGAGAGAATTGAGATTCTACTGATTCATTTACAAATTGTTCAAATAGTTTAATTGGTTTCATAATTAAAATTTACCCCATTGTGATTTATGTCGATTCTCTTCAGCTATTTTAAAACCTAGCAGAATGTCTTTGAAGAATTGTTTTATCTTTTTCATAATAATCTATTTATCTTAATCTAAGCTTGATGGTAAGTAGAGAAGGGTTGGATTCTTTTTCTGAATATCAATGTCTGGATATTTTGCAGAGAATTGCATAACATCAAATCTTCCAGTAATTAGGTGATAACCATTCTTAGTTGGGATCCTTGCTTCAATTTTAGGACCATTAGGTCGACATTCATACTGTATAAAGAATTCAATTTCACTTAAGAAATATGGGTCTTTAGTATCAACATCAACAATCCAACGTTTCTCTTGGGTCTTTATTTGACCAACTACAGAATCAAA
>Ga0315905_10000062_pt1 | contig 109471 bp, 122 predicted proteins | sample LakEriMetagenome_5_FD_203522 | JGI IMG/M metagenome (GOLD analysis project Ga0315905, IMG submission 203522) | Freshwater fungal communities from buoy surface, Lake Erie, Ohio, United States - Buoy 4 MA121 | ecosystem: Environmental > Aquatic > Freshwater > Lake | place: USA: Lake Erie, Ohio...
TGTTGGGGGAATGCCAGCGCATTCAAATATGACGTCGGCACCCTTTTGCCCATATCGCTCTTTTGCCTCTTCAGGCGTAATTGCCTCGTGCGCCCCAACCGCAAGAGCTTTTTCTCTGCGTAAGGCGTTGGGCTCAATTGCCACAACTCGACCCGCTCCGGCAGCCTTTGCTGCTTGCAAGGTAAGCAGGCCGATAGGGCCGCAACCCTGCACCACTACTTCTTGGTCGGGTCGAGGAAGTGTGCGCATGACGGCGTGATACGCAACGGTTGCTGGTTCAACTATGGATGCCTGTGAAGTTGACAGGGCAGTGTGCGTTTTTACAAGTCGCATTGCATCGAGTGCTATGCGAGGTGCAAAACCGCCATGGGGTGGTGCGAGTGGATCTCGTCCGATCATGCCCATAAAGGCGTACATGCAGTAACCACTCTGACCACCTAAGCACTGTGGGCACTTGCCACACGCTGGTGCGATTCCACATACAACCCGGTCACCCTCACGAATATGGCGAATCTCTTTTGACACTGCCGAAACCGTGCCAGAGAACTCGTGCCCACAAATTGCTGGGTTGTAGGGGTCGTGTGAGAGAAACCCGTGCAGGTCTGTACCGCAAATACCGCAACTATCGACGTGAACTACGGCTTTGCCTTCAGAGACAACTGGTTCGGGTACATCGACAATGGTGAATGTTCGATGACCTGTAACGAGACCAGCTTTCATGGTTTAGTACTTGATGCGCTTTGTGTATCCACCATCAACAGTTACGTTGCTGCCTGTGACCAAGCTTGCAGCAGGTGATGCAAGGAAAGCTACGACGTTAGCAACTTCCTGTGGTTCTCCGAGACGCTTGATTGGCATTTTCGCAACAATGGAATTGTAGAAATCTTCCATGTTCTGTTTAATGGTGTCCCAGTTGCCGCCATCAAAATAGACGGGCCCTGGCGACACAATGTTGACGCGAATATTTTTACCGGCAAGTGACTGAGCCAAGTTGTTTGCATATGCAGTCATTGCAGCCTTCATTGCTCCGAAGCTTCCCGGACCAGCAAATTCTTCTTGAGCAGCAATTGTTGACAAACAAACAATGGAGCCGCCGCCGCCTGCTTCCATAATTGGCGCCAAAATTTCTTGCGCGCGCACAAGGCCCAGTACGTCGAGTTCAAGGTTCTTGGTCCACTGTTCTTCGCCGCGACCTGAGGCACCCGACATGTTGTGAATGAAAATATCGCAGCCGCCGAGTTGGTCGGTAGCTGACTTTAGCCATGCTTTGTACTCGTCGCCGTTTGAGGCATCGATACCAGCACCAACGACCTTGGTTCCGTGCGCAGAAAGAGCTGCTACAGACTCGCTCACATCGCCACGCGCACAAATTGCAATATCTGCGCCTTCTTTGGCGAGGAGGGTTGCAATTGCAAAACCCAATCCACGCTTACCGCCGGTCACAATGGCTTTTTTTCCACGCAATCCAAGATCCATAATTTTCCCCAGTACTAGATGACTATCTGCCCCAGCATAGGGTAAGAGCATGAGTCGTAGCGAAGTCGCAATAGTTACAGGAGCGGGTTCTGGAATTGGTCGGGCAACGGCCGAACTTTTCGCCTCGCGGGGTTATCAAGTGGTCGTCAACGACATTTCGGGCGACAGCCTGAAGTGGGTAAGTGCTTCCCCAGATGCTCAGTCGTTTCTCGCTCTGCCGGGCGATGTGTCTGATGGAGACCACAATGCCGCCTTGGTTCAGGCCGCAATGTCGCATTTCGGGGGCTTATCGGTTTCTGTGTTGAACGCTGGAATGGTAGGAACGCTGCCGTGGGAAGACCCTGGCGCTGTAGAAAAGTTTGAACGAATTATGGCTGTCAATGTCACCGGCGTGGTTCACGGTATTCGTCACGCAGCAGAAGTAATGAAAAAGGCTGGCACTGGGGTCATTTTGGCCACGGCCTCGACTTCTGGTCTCCGAGGCGACCCAGGCAACTACGCCTATAACGCGTCTAAGGCTGCTGTCTTTAATCTTGTGCGTGCAGCAGCTGTCGACCTAGGCGTTTACGGTATTCGCGTCAATGGTGTTGCCCCAGGGCCAGTAATCACCGGCATCACTGATCGCCTCAAGGGAGTCCCTGGCGCAATGGAAGAAATGTCGAAGCGCATTCCATTGCGGCGTTGGGGCCAACCAAGCGAACTTGCGGAAGCCTTCTATTTCTTGGCGTCTCCAGCTGCTTCGTTCATCACTGGAACCACGTTGATGTGCGATGGTGGGCACTCGGCACACGCAGCGCACTTCGACTTACGCGACAAGGCATAACTGAACTAATTTGTTTTCACCGTTACTAACAAGCAGGGATCATGGCAGACAAACTCATTACCAATTACGAAGACGTGACCGTTTATGGTCTTGATGCAGATACTGAAGTCTTGTTGCTTGCGCAGCAGAAGGAATTGACGTTTTGTTGGACCACAAAAGATGGTTCACCAATGGCCTCTATTTTGAGCTACTTCTATGCAGACGGAAAGTTCTGGATGACTTCAGCGGCTCACCGCAAGCGCGTTCCTGCAATCCGTCGTGACCCCCGCGTAGCACTGGTAATTACATCGGCCAACTTGCCGATGGGTGGTAGTCGCACAGTTACATACAAAGGAACCGCGCGCGTACTCGACGACGTCGATACGAAAAAGTGGTTCTACAGGGCGCTTGCGGAAAGGCTGTATGAAACCTTTGGCGAAAATCGCGTGAAAGAGTTCGCGATGATGCTCGATTCACCAGACCGCATCATTATTGAAGTAACACCTGGCCTACGAGTTGGCTATGACGGCGCAAAAATGGGCGCTGCCACTACCAAGTCTCGTGAAGCCGGAATTCTTAAGGTCGACTAGATCTTCAGTAGGTTCATTGCTGTGTCACGCGTGATGTTGTAATCGGCCTTGCCACTAGGGCTTCTGTAGACAGCATCAACAAACACCACGTGGCGCGGGCACTTATACGCCGCAAGAGTTTTGCGCATTTCAGTTAATAGTTCCTCAGCCGTAACAAAGGAACCAGGAACGCGTGAAACGACAGCAGTAACTGCGTTGCCAAAACGATCGTCAGGAACTCCAACAACCGTGCAGTCGGCAATGCCCGAGATAGATCGTGCTACTACTTCAACCTCTTCTGGGTAGATCTTTTCGCCGCCGCTATTGATGCACACTGAACCGCGTCCGAGTAGTTGCATCACGCCTTGTTCATCGATCAGGGCGTAGTCGCCTGGAATGGTGTAGCGCACACCGTTGATTTCCTTGAAGGTTTGAGCGGTTTTTGCTTCATCTCGGTAGTAGCCCTGCGGCATAGGGCCCGAAACACCTAAGACTCCCGGCACCGTGCTTCCACGGGGTAGCGGCTCCCAAGTTTCATCGTTAAATGTTGTTGCATTTGGGGGTGCTATGAACACGGCTGTTGCGATGGGGTCTTCATTGGGCGCAGTCATTGCTATTCCAAATGGTCCGCCTTCACTTGCCCCAAGCATGTCGATAATTGTTGCGTTCGGCATGTATTTCTGTAGCAAAGACTTTTGGTCACCAGAAAATGTTGCTCCAGATGAAGTGATGCGAATAATGCTCTCCAAATGTGGAAGCGCTTGATTCTGCTCTGCAAGAGTTTGTAAATATCGAGTAATTGGTTTGCAGAATGCATCGCCAACAATCGATAACTGAGTGACCGAATATTTCTCCGACAAATCGAGAAGTTCCTTTGCGTCAAATTTTCTTGATTTGAGAAGAATTACTTTCCCCCCGAGCACGAAACTAGACATGGCCAGAAATAGGGCTACTCCATGCATCAGCGGCGCCGCGCAGAGGTTTGTAGGGCTCTTGTTTTCAGAGGCTAGTTGGGCTGCAGTTTGGCCAACTTGCTGCACAGTTGTTGGAATAGGTAAACCCAAAGCGTGGTAACCCGAAAACGCAAGGGCTCCAAAAAGGTCTACGTGTCGCCACATAACCCCTTTAGGCATTCCGGTTGTACCACCTGTGTAGAGGAACAGAAGATCTTCACCCGATCGTTCAATGCGTTGTGCAGGCAAGGCACGCGTGAGAACTTCTTCGTATTGCAGATGCCCTTCTTGTGGAACGAATTCTGGACCCACGTCATTGACGCAAATAAGTGTTTTTAACGTAGGAACAAGAGCTTCAATACCAACAAGTCTTTCGGCTAGCGATGCGTGATAAACAAGTATCTCTGACTCGGAGTTGTTGAGAATGTATGCAATTTCGCCCTGCAGGTAACGATAATTGATGTTTACGGGCGTGGCACGCAGTTTGAAAAGTGCGTAGATCGATTCAATATATGCAGCGTCGTTGAACAGCAGTTGTGCAACCTTTGAACCAGCGCCAACACCCTGCTGGGAAAATACAGATGCGAGTTGTGCTGATCGTTGGTCGAGTTCACCCCACTTAATTTCCGCATCACCAAGGACTACAGCTATATCGTTTGGTCGTTCATCGGCGAGCGCTTCCCAAAGAGTTGCCCAGTTCACGCTTAGTTCACTTATATTTTGCGACATGCATACATACTTGCACTTAGGTAGGCAGTAATTCCACGCCTAAGATGGTCACATGCGCATCACACTCATTCGTCACGGAGAACCCGAATGGGTAAAAAATGGACTCAATGTTGATAACCCTCCCTTGACCACCAAAGGTCAAGAGCAAGCCGAGATGGTTGCGACGTATCTTGCCGACACTCCATTCGATGAAATTTATGTGAGCCCCCTGCTGCGAGCTCAACAAACTGCAGCCCCACTTCTTCGGCAAAGCGGGCGTACAAGCATTACTACCAATTGGCTTGAGGAGATTCGCAACCCCATTTGGCATGGAACTCCCGTTGAGAAGGCTGTAGAGGCGTATAATGAGGAACGCTCTCGACCAAGTGTCCAGCGCTGGGGTGGATTAAATGGTGGCGAGGCTGTTTCCGACTTCGTTCAGCGAATCAACAGCGATTGCTCGCAGTTTCTTCAAGAACATAGTTACGAGAAAGTCGATAGCGATCTGCCGGTCTGGACGCATGGAAAAACTCTCGATAAGCACATAGCTTTCGTTGCCCACGCCGGTACAAATTCTGTTGTTATATGCCACCTGCTCGGTTTGAAACCTACGCCATGGGAATGGGAGCGTTTTGTACTGGGTCATGCATCGATCTCAGAAGTTGAGCCCCTCCCATTGTCAGATGGTGTCACCTTTTCACTCACACGGCTGTCTGGCGTTGAGCATTTGCCGAAGAGTCACCGAACCGTTTAACTGCCAATCACTTGTTGGGCCAAGGTCTACCATTAGTGAATGACCTCAACCGATCGAGCACTAGACCCAGAAGCGCTCAAGCTTTTCTCGTTTAATGTTTTCTCTCAACTGGCAGGCGCTGTCACTGCAGGCATGATTCATATTGGTGACCAATTGGGCCTATATCGAACCCTGGCAGCCTCTGATGGCATGACCAGTAGCAACATTGCTCACGCATCCAACCTCTCCGAGCGGTGGATCAGAGAGTGGTGTGCCAACCAGGTTGCGGCGCGCATTGTTGTTGCAGAGTACTCCTATGGCGCGAACGAGAATGCAGAGCAAACTGACGAAAACACAATTTATAAACTCACACCTGAAGCGGTTGCGGTATTGGCCGATGAAAATCACCCTGCGTTTGGCATGGGTATGTTCCATCGGCTCCCAGCGACCTTTGACAGATTGAAAGACCTCCCCGAATCTTTTCGCACCGGTGTTGGTTTCGATTACGACGCGCACGGCCCCGACGGTGCCGTTGGCATAGAACGCTCATTTGAACCATGGAGCAACGCTTTCCTCGTCAGTCTTGTGTTGCCGACACTGACAGGAATGGTGGAAAAATTGAATGCCGGAATAAGCGTGGTTGACATTGGATGCGGGGCAGGGTCTGCGGTACTGCTTATGGCTCAACACTTTCCCAAGAGCAAATTCATTGGCATCGACATTTCTGATCATGCTCTAGCGAGAGCATCGGAAAAATTAGCCCTATCGGGTCTCAACAACGTGAGTTTTATGAATGCGAAAACCGCAGATTTGCCCAACGAATCTTCTGTTGACTTCGTCACCACGTTCGATTGCATACACGACATGACGCATCCGCAAAAAATGATTGAAGATATTTACCGCATGTTGAAAGAAGACGGATCATGGCTCCTCGTCGACATTAAGGCTGGTAATACTCTTCAAGAAAACGTTAAGAAGAACCCGATGGCTGCATTGATGTACGGAATAAGTGTTCTCTCTTGCATGGCTTCTGCTTTGTCGGATCACAACGGAGAAGGGCTCGGAACTCTTGGTCTTCCATCACTACTAGCTGAGGAATTTGCGCATCGGGCTGGTTTTAGTTCCTTTCGTCAATTAGATATTTCGCACTCTGTGAATGCTTTCTATGAGATTCAGAAGTGATTACTTCTTTTTGCAAGCGTCAACAGCCTTAACGATTGGGTATGGGTTCACTGGAGCGCCACCTTTAGGGTGTACTTCGAAGTGAAGATGGTCGGTATTTGTATTGCCAGTTGAGCCGACGAAACCAATTACTTGTCCAGCCTTGACAGCTGTGCCAGCAACAATGCCAGGAGCGATGGAATCGAGGTGAGCGTAGAAAAAGTACGTTCCATCTGCGGCTGTGAGGCGCAAGCCGTTGCCCGACAATGCACTGGTTGCAGCGTCATAAGTGCGTGTAATTACGCCATCGCTTACTGCGAGTAATGGTGTTCCGCGGTTTGCAATGATGTCAACACCTTCATGAAGACGTGTTGCGCCCCGTGACTCCTGCCAAGTGTCAATGAAATAGCAAGCAGGCTGCACAGGAAATACTGCAATAGTCACATCGAGAACTGGGCGCGGGAGAAGGCCAAGTTCTATTGCTGTGTCAACGTCAACTTTGCCCGTAGCAACAATGTTCTTTGTTTTTTGAAAAGAGGTGATTGAAGCTTTTGTTCCGTTACCAAACACACCGTCAGCTCCACCCTTCACCTCAACACCAGCGAGAATGAGAGCGTTCTGCAATAACACAACAGCTTCACCCATGGATCCAATGACAGGAAGAGTCTCAGGAGTAAATGCAATTGCGGCTACTGGCGCAGGAGCAACAACTGGAGCTGCTGCCGGTGCAGGCGTAGCGACTGGTGCTGGTGTCAAAAGACCAAGAACTTTTGCCGTCTTACGATCAAGCTTGCCTGTTGCCTTTAAACCAACAACTTTTTGGAATGAGCGCAAGGTGGCACGTGTGCGAGGGCTAAAGGTGCCGTCGACTCCACCCACAAGTGTGAAACCATTCTTCAAGAGAGCGGTCTGCAAAGACTTCACACTCTCGTTAGCTTCACCGAACTTAGGCAATTTAACGCTCTGAGCCTGAACAGGAGATGATGTAGCGGCCGAGGCGCCAGTGGCACCGAATGCTGAAATCGAGATAGTGGCGACTAAAGCGATAGTGAATGTCTTGATTGCTGAGGTGTGAGAAATACGCATGTGTTGCTCCTTGTGTGATCCACAAGAAACAACGGCACCCCTGAAGAGAACTTGAGCAGATTCTCACTTAAAATATTTATACAAACACTCAGAGTGATATCCGGCGTAGAAATCCCACTTTCGGTCATTTCAATATCACTCAGGGCATAAAAAAAGAGACCCACCAGTGGTGGGTCTCTTGAGGGCTACAGGGCCAAAAGGCTTAGTTGCGTTCGATAATTTCCAGAATTCTCTCTGCAAAGAGCCATTCGCCATCAACCTTCACATATTTGTCTATGTATTTGGCAAGAAGATCGCCGCGTTCGCCATCGGTACGCTCATAGCGCTCCCGAACGACCACATGACCCGAACCGGTGCCCTTGGCTTCGTCAATATTGAGTGAAAAGTGTTCTGCGGTTTGAATGGTCCAATTAAAGGCCCCCATTGCTGTGGTCCATAGATCAACAATTGCCTTTTTACCCAGCACTTCACGACCCATGCCGAGGTTCCAATGAGCATCGTCAGACCATGTAGCCCCCCAAATGCTGGCATCGCGACGAATGACGCCGTCGCAATACTGATCGACGAGCCTGCGGATCGATATTTCTGTCTCTATTGATAATTTGGCCACGCGGTATCTACTTTCTTCTGAAGAACTTGTGTTGGTTCAAATGGTAGTGACTTTGATCTGGTCACAGTTTGTCGGAGATTTACCATCCGGGTCTAACGTAGAACTATGTCGTCTACCAAGGTAGTTACCTTTGATGAGTTGTTGATCGAATCAAAGAGATTCGGTCGTAATGCCTACATCGCTACCGTCTCGAAGGCCTCAGTTCCTTTTGTTTCCCCAGTGACCTTTTCCTGGTTTGGCGAAGATCTCTTGACCTTTCTCGCAAGTAATGAACAAAAGGTGAAAAATTGCCGGGAGAATTCTGAAGTAAATATTCATTTTCCCGTGTCCGAAGAGAACAACTGGGACAGTTTTCTTTTGTGGGGTAAAGCGCGCATCGTTTCCGACACAGCAGGTCGAAAGTACCTATGGGACAAAATGGGCTACGACTGCAACCTCTTTGAGCCTGGTGGCCCAAGTGCCGACACACATGTATTTATGCAAGTACGCCTGCACAAGGGTCTTATATTGCGTCGCTACGGAATAGATGGTCGAGAGGTGTGGAGACGTGAATCGTAGGATTTCACCACGCGCATACGAGAAGTTGTGCTTGGCTTCGTACATATCGCTATTCGTCATTGTTATTTCCGGTGGACTCGTGCGCCTTACAGGTTCCGGATTGGGATGCAGCGACTGGCCGCAATGCAACTCTGAACGATTTATAGATGTTTCTTCTGTACACGGAGCAATTGAGCAGATCAATCGGCTTTTCACAGGTGTTGTTGCGGCATTAGTTATTGCTGCTGTTCTCGGCTCATTGTTTCTTGCCGAGAGGAAACGCTCGCTTACTCAACTATCGCTTGGGTTGGTAGTTGGTGTACTGGCGCAAGTGATTCTTGGAGCAATTGTTGTTTTAACTGGTCTGAATCCATTCGCAAATATGGGGCATTTTCTGCTTTCCATGTTGCTGATAGCTAACGCGATTGTTTTGTATCGCAAGTCGCGAGTCGCACAAAACACTGTCTTCGATGGCTCACCGCAAGAGAGAAAATATTTGTTGACTATCGGAGTTTTATTTGGGTGTGCAGTCATCTCTGGCACTGTCGTGACTGCAACTGGTCCGCACGCCGGCGACGAGAATGCTGTGCGTTTCGGGTTCTCCATAACATCTGTTGCCCGTGTGCATAGCTTTTTCGTTTTACTGTCACTACTTGTACTGCTAGTTGTTCTACTCAAAGTGCGTAAAAGCCCCCAAACCAGAGAATTCCTCGAACAACGATTAGCTGCGTTTCTAGGTGTAGGACTACTTCAAGCCCTCGTGGGTTATGTTCAGTACTTCAACGGCATTCCAGTTATTTTGGTTGCAACGCACCTCTTTGGTGCAGCTCTCATTTGGTCTTTAGCAGTAGACACCATCACTGTGTCGGGAAGCGCTTTATCGCTTCCCAAAAGCCAGTCATCGTCTCATCGATAATTTGAGCTACTGGCTTTACTGACGTAATTCGTCCTGCAACTTGTCCGGTCAGGGCAATTGAGGATTCCATGTCGCCGCCAAAATATAAGTCTGTCATGTTGGCGAAATTTTCTAGACCAACGTGATCTTCATGTTCAAGGAGCGTTGTCTTTTCGGTTCGTAGTGCACGTAATGCTGGTCGTGAGAACCGATTAAGAAAGACAGTGTCTGTTTCTTTTGCGTTAATGATTGCTCGTTTCCAATTTTCGTGAACAGGGCTTTCCAAAGCAGACACCATACGGGTACCCATCTGAACGCCTTCGGCCCCTAACGCAAAAGCTGCAGCCATCGATTTCCCATCAGTAATTCCTCCTGCAGCTATGACGGGTATTTCCACGGACTCGCACACCAAAGGGAGCAGAACCATCGTGGCCACATCTTTAGGATTCTTAAATCCTCCGCCCTCGCCACCTTCAACTACTAGACCATCAACTCCGGCGTCTTGCGCTTTCAATGCTGCAGCCAGTGTGGGTACGACGTGAAAAACCTTGAGTCCGGCCGCCTTCAATTGTTTGGTGTACTTAGTGGGGTCACCAGCAGACGTAGTCACCACGCGAACGCCTTGCTCTACAACAAAGTCGGCTATTGATTCATCACGTACAAAGAGTTGAGCAATGTTGACGCCAAAAGGGTGAGGGGTGAGTTCCTTCATCAATAAGATTTCTTTGCGCACTGCGACAAGATCACCCGACGATGTTTCGATAATTCCCAGAGCCCCGGCGTTGGACACGGCTGAAGCGAGCGCAGATCGAGCGATATAGCCCATAGGTGCTTGAACAATGGGGTAGGGGATGTTGAGGAGTTCCGTTATTCGGTTACGGATGGGCGTCGGCGTTATTTGGTCCATCTGAATATATTTGCACATTTTGCTTCGGCTAACTTATGTGAATGGCCCCATCGGATACACCTCAAGAAGTTCTCTACGAAGTTGCTGACCACATTGCAACAATCACGCTTAATGCTCCGGAGAGAATGAACACAATCTCCAGCGCGATGCTCGATCAGATGTCTGAGGCATTTTTACGTGCCGAGAAAGATAGCGATGTGCGCTGCGTCATTCTCACTGGGTCAGGTAGAGCATTTTGTGCAGGACTCGATCTTGCTTCTCAAATGTCTGGTCCGAAAGATGCCCTTGGTGGTTTGGGCAACCTAGGCGCAGGTGCAGGCGAGTTCGACATACGTAACGCGCCACCGGTGGTGTTGCACTACATGGACACTCCCACTATTTGCGCGCTTAACGGCGGGGCTGCTGGCTACGGGCTCGACATGGCCTTTGGTTGCGATATCCGCATTGCAAGCGCAACTGCAAAGCTGAATCCTGGTTTTGCAAAGCGCGGCATTGTTCCGGAAAGCGGAGGCACATGGCTGCTCCCCAGAATGATTGGATACGCGAAGGCGGCTGAAATTTCGTTCACCGGCAAAACCCTCACCGCCGACGAAGCTCTATCGCTGGGAATTGTGAATCATGTAGTTGCTCCCGACCAGTTATCTTCTTTTGCTCGTTCAATGGCAACAGATATTGCAAGCAATGCGCCGCTCGCCGTGAGGGCTATTAAACGCATGATGAGAGCAGCTGAAACAGAAACATTTGAGCAAAATATTCATCACGTATTCCTGCAGCTTCTACCTTTATTCAAGACTAAAGATTTCCAAGAGGGCGTAGCAGCGTTCATGGAAAAGAGAGACCCAAGTTTCATTGGACGATGAAGTGGTATGGGCAGAGAATCTGCTCGAAATATGCCAGCCATACTCACGTATCGATATAGAAGCCCAGCAACGCGTGCTCATGAAAACAGCGCATCCCGATGCTGGCGGGTCCCATAGAGCCTTCATAGATGTGACGAGGGCAGCGGAAATTCTGTTGAGCAAAGAGCAGATTCATAAACCAACACCAGATGTTTCTTATGTTGGCTCCAAAAGCGACCATCCATCGTTCACCATTGATGTATTGCCAGTGGATGCATATGAATATATCTATGTTGCTGCGAACGTTTTAGGTCAAGTGGCTGATGAAGATCCGCCATATTCCTTACAAGTGCTTCTCAATGAACCTCAGCATTGCTGGTGTTTAATTTCTGTGGTTCCTGAAGCTGGAGGCTCCATCGTGAGCATCACCGTTCATAATGCTGACGACAGTAGAAACAGAACATTCAACATAGAGGAAATACGTGACATGTGGGTGAGCACCATTAATGAGGTGCAGCTGCCTTAAAGAGGCGATCGCGAATGGCCACTCCGATGTCCATTGACTCAGGCAATAAAACAAGAATCTCCTGCGGATGATGAGCGTCGGCGTCGCGAATTAACGAATAAAGTTCGCGAGCATAAAGTTCACGATCGACGTTCCCGGTGATGGAAACACACTCAACTGCGTTTTCTTCACATTGTTTCGCATATGTGGAAAGTGATTCTTTACTCTCAAATAATTTCACCATTGCGCGTGGTGCATAATGAGAAAGTTTCATACCCGGAGCACGAGAATCGCCATCAAATTCTTCTGCTGCAACAACTCCAATTGGTTTCAACGCTGAGTTCACCATTCCCAATGTGACAGCACCTTGTCGAAGAATGACGGGAGGGTTCAGTGTGCAATCAACGATTGTTGATTCAATGCCAACAGCACAATGACCACCATCGACTACGGCGTCAATGAGGTTCCCCATGTCGTCGAAGACGTGTTGGGCAGTTGTCGGGCTAACCGAGCCGTACAAGTTCGCTGAAGGTGCTGCAATTGCTCCAGAGCCTGTTTGTGAGAAAGCGGTAAGGACCAATTGAAATGTTTCATGTGCTGGAACGCGTAGCGCAACGGTCTCTCGACCTCCTGTTATTTCGTTAATTACCCTGTTCGAGCGATTCACAAGAAGTGTGATTGGCCCAGGCCAAAATGCAGCACCAAGTGTTTCTGCAACTTCATTAAAATCACATGAGAATGTTCGCGCAGTTTCTATATTTGCTACATGAACGATCAGCGGGTGTCCTACTGGCCGTCGCTTGGCCGCAAATATATTCTGCACAGCCGACGCATTGGTTGCATCGGCCCCGAGGCCGTAAACCGTCTCCGAAGGAAGCGCTACTAATCCACCTGCAATAAGAATCTCTACAGCCTTGTCAACATCGCTTACGTTGTCCTTTAATTGCAGACACCTGCGTGATTCGCCATTCACGAAAAATTCTCTTCCAGCCATTGAACCAAGGCATCAATGAAACTAAATGAATTCGGCGTAGCGAAATGATCTGTGCGAGGAAGAATTTTAAGTGTCGATGAGGGCATCGACGAACTAAATTTCTCCGATGGAAAAGCGAAGTCTTTATCGCCAATCGCGACGAGTGAAGGTTGTGTCAACGTAGCTAATCCGGCAGAGGTAATTTCTTCTGACGGGGCACGTCTCAAAATTGCTGCAAGAGCAGCTGGATCATTTCCTTCTCGATTCCCGTATTGACCGAATAATCGGGCAACGTTGTCGCTCGGATCGGCTCGACCCTCTAACCCCGCGAGAATCCTCTCAGTTTCTTCAGGCTTGTGAGACTCAAAGACCCCGTCACCTATTCCGGCGAAACACAGACCAATAAAGCGCTCAGGGGAGCGAACGGCGGCTCTCACCAAAGTAAGTGCTCCGAGGGAAAAGCCAACTGCTATGACCGGCTCTTCGGGGAGTTGCGACAAGAGATAACCCGCCAGATTTGCATACGCGGCAGGCTCATGAGGTTTATCTGCGGTGCCATGGCCGAGTAGGTCGATGCCCGTGACATGGAAACCCGATTCGGACACGATGTCGGTCACGCCCGGCTCTTGCCAGGTACTTGCAAAAGAACCACCCCAACCATGCACGAGAACCACTGTTTTCTGACTCATAGAGGCATATCCTAAGACAAGTGCGTTTTTTAAGCGAGCTTCCCGCCCATGACCTGACCTATAACGATGTGTTTATGGTCCCCAGCAGGTCTGATGTCCCCAGTCGATTCAACGTAGATCTCACTACGCCAGATCTCATCGGTACCACAATTCCTGTTGTTGTAGCCAACATGACAGCTGTTGCTGGCAGGCGAATGGCCGAAACCATTGCGCGTCGTGGCGGGTTGGCGGTAATGCCCCAAGACATTCCGCTCGACATCATTGAATCTGTTACTCGTTTTGTGAAGAGCTGTCATGCCGTATATGAAACTCCTATCACCCTCGCGCCTACGGACACTGTTGGTAATGCGCTGAGTCTCATTCATAAGCGCGCACACGGCGCAATTATTGTTGTTGACGAATCAAATAGGCCCATTGGTATTTTTACTGAACACGATGCATCTGGTTTCGACCGTTTTACACAAGTTCAACATGTAATGAACAGAGACATCATTTCGCTTGACGATCAGATGTCACCTGAAGAAGCATTTAACTTCCTCACCGATTCTCGCCTCACCTTTGCGCCGGTAGTAGACAGCAGCGGTGCGTTAAAAGGTTGCATGACACGCAAGGGCGCATTGCGCAGCACTATCTATAAGCCCGCTTTGAATGCGGAAGGCAAGTTCATTGTTTCGGTAGCAGTCGGAATTAACGGTGATGTTGCATCTCGCGCAAAGAGCTTGCACAGCATGGGTGTAGACGTGCTTGTTATCGACACCGCACACGGACACCAATCCAGAATGATTTCCACCATTGAATCGGTGCGCAAGGCCGTACCGGGCGCAACTCTCGTTGCTGGCAATGTGGTTACACCACAAGCCACGCGCGATCTCATCTCGGCAGGCGTAGATATCGTAAAAGTAGGTGTCGGGCCTGGTGCCATGTGCACAACACGCATGATGACAGGCGTTGGACGTCCTCAGTTCAGTGCTGTTTTGGAATGCGCACAAGCAGCTCGTGAACTTGGTAAACATATTTGGGCCGACGGTGGCGTTCGTTACCCACGCGACGTAGCTTTGGCACTCGCCGGTGGAGCGGCAAGCGTGATGTTTGGTTCTTGGCTTGCAGGCACCTACGAGTCGGCAGCCGATACCTTGCGAGATACTGAGGGTCGTTTGTATAAAGAAAGTTTTGGCATGGCTTCAAACCGTGCGGTGCGCAATAGAACAAGTACTGAAACAGCCCTTGACCGTGCACGCAAAGAACTATTCGAAGAAGGCATTAGTACGTCCCGTATGTACCTCGACTCCGATCGACCAGGAGTGGAAGACATTGTCGATCAAATTGTCGCTGGCGTACGTTCTGCTTGCACATATGCCGGAGCATCAAACATCAATGAATTCCATGAACGCGCTGTGGTAGGCATTCAAAGTGCAGCTGGCTACGACGAAGGACGTCCTCAAGGAACCACCTGGTAAGCAGATGACCAAGCGCCTCCGCATAGTGGCAATAGACGGTCCAGCGGGAGCCGGGAAGTCGACAATCGCGCAAGCCCTGGCACTCGCTTTAGAAATTCCGTACCTCGATACGGGAGCAATGTACAGAATGGTCACCTATGCGGCCCTCAGAGACGGCACCGACCTGCAAGATGAAAACGCTGTGGCCGATGTAGCAAGGCGAATGAAGGTCACCATGCCTGCGAATCGTTTTGTTGTAGATGAAGTAGACGTCACGGAAATCATTCGTGGTCCGCAAGTCACTGAAGCAGTAAGTACTGTCGCTGCTCTCAGTGCGGTTCGTAATGAACTGCGATCTGCTCAACGAGCTTGGGTTGAAAATGCCGGTGGTGGAGTAGTTGAAGGTCGTGATATCGGAACCGTTGTGTTCCCCGACGCAACTCTCAAGGTTTTTCTCACCGCTTCGCCAGCGGTACGTGCTCAACGTCGCGTGTCCCAATCGGGTGGCGATGTGTTGGCTATTGAGGAGCAAATTCGTAAGCGCGATTACCTTGATTCCACTAGGGCCGATAGTCCACTGCGCGAATCTGAAGATTCACTGTTCATCGACACCACCGACTTGAGCATTGAAAGTGTTGTGAAGCACATTGCTGATTCTGTGGCGAAGATAGAAGGCTCGACACATGAGTGACGTGGAAAGCTTCTTGGCAGGTGAAGGATTCGCCAGTAAGGCCTTCTATCGTTTCGCACGGTCAATTATCAATTTGCTCTGCAGAGTTTATTGGCGCGTGCGAGTAACGGGAAGAGAGAATATCCCGTTGTCTGGGGCATTCGTACTTGCTCCAGTGCACAGATCGAATATTGACACCATGCTCGCTTGCACGGTCACTCCGCGTCGCATGCGCTACATGGGAAAAGATTCACTGTGGAAGAATTCCGTTACAGGTTGGCTATTTTCTGCACTCGGCGGTTTTCCTGTTACTCGTGGCACTGCAGACAGAGAAGCTCTTCGTCGCTGTGTTTACGTTCTGCAAAGCGGACAACCTCTAGTGATGTTTCCTGAAGGTGAACGCAAATCTGGTGCGGTTGTTGAAAAGCTTTTTGATGGCGCCGTTTACGTTGCCATTAAAGCCAACGTGCCCATTATTCCCGTGGGTATTGGTGGCTCAGAACTAGCCATGCAAAAAGGCTCAAAGATGATTAGGCCCGTGCGTTGCGCAATGGTCATCGGCAAACCTATTTATGTCGACGCTAACGATGGCGCGCGAACAGCACGTTCTTCCGTGAAAACTATTTCAGAGGAATTACAACTGTCTTTGCAAAACCTTTTTGACACTGCTCAGAAGTCTGTTGAGCCAAGAAGGTTGAAAAGATCTACTAAGTAGCCAGGATCTCTTGTTCCACACATTTCGCGCACGGAATGCATTGAAAGTTGCGGCACCCCAACATCGATGGTGTCTATTCCTAATCGGGTAGCAGCTATCGGCCCGATGGTACTTCCACAGGGCATCGCGTTATTTGCCGCGAATTCTTGAGTAGGAATGTGTGCACGACGAGCGGCTGCAACAACACGGGAAGCCAATTCTCCGTTTGTTGCGTATCGCTGGTTGGCATTTCGTTTAATGGCTGGACCGAGGTTGACCATTGGGGCATGGTGTTGGTCATGCTTCTCCGGGTAATTGGGGTGAATTGCATGCGCATTATCTGCAGACACCATGACAGATTTCTTTACAATTGCAGCAAACCCCTGAGTGCAGTTGCGCCGAAGCATTAGTTCACCAAGGACATGTTCAAGAAGCGGTCCGGCGGCACCGTTGATGCTTTCCGATCCAACCTCTTCATGGTCGAAAAGCGCCACAATGACTGGTTTTTTAGGGTCAGAATTCTGAATGATGCTGGCGATAGCTGACCAACAGGAAACCTGGTTATCGAGACGTCCCGAAACAAGGAACTCGGATGATGAGCCAAGTACTGCCGATTTCTGTGTGTCGAATAATTGCAGTTCAAAACCAGAGAGCAGCGATGCCGAAGTCGCACTCTTTTCGCAAATCCATTTGCTGAACTGCAACGAGGTGTCTGTGCCCCAAATTGGTTTCATGTGGTTTTGACGATGGAGTATCAAACCCTTTTCAGAAATTTCACGATCTAAATGGATTGCTAATTGAGCAATACGCGCAACTGGCTCATCAATACAAACGAGTTGGCTTGTGCGGTCTGCAAAATGCAAGCGACCGGCGATTCCTAGGTCTCTGTCGAGCCACGAGTTCAATAACACACCGCCGTAGATCTCAACATTTAATTGAGCCCAACCAAGAGTTGACGAAGAACTGTTGAGTTTTAAATGTAGACCTGGCGAATCGCTGTGTGCGCCAAATACTGTGACGCCGTCGAGTGCAGTATTCCCTGTTGGCCAGCTCCACGCGATTAAAGCGCCTCCACGTGTTACTACGCCTTTGTCATTTGCAAAATGCGAACCATCTGAATCGACATATTCCGCTGAGGCATAGCCGGCGTTTTCTAATTCTTTTGAAGCATTTTTCACTACATGAAACGACGTTGGAGATGCATCGAGAAAATCTCGCAGTGAAATCATGGACTAACCCTTTTGAACCAAACCCATGGGTAGACCAGTTCCGCGAAGATGGGATGTTTCATTGATGGTGACGATGGATCTTTCACCGCTACGAGCAGCAGCCACCCGATGGATGGACGTGTAGTTGGGGTAAAAGAAACCCTGAATGAAGTTGGTGAGCCCAAGAGTATGAGTGAGGTAGGCGTTAATGACGCCGCCGTGGCAGACAATGGCTATGCGGTGACCTGAATGAAGATCAATGAGTTTTTCAATAGCACCAATGGTGCGCTTGTTGAAGTCGTCAACAGACTCTTCGTGCACATTCCACTCGCCCTTAAGCATGGCTTGCCAACGGGGGTCGTTTGCTGCCTTCAGTTCTTCAACAGGTACATATTCATTGGAGTTGCGATCCCATTCAGCAACATCGTCAATAAGAGTGACATCTACATTTTGCAATGCGGCGAGGGGAGCAGCAGTCTGCTGAGCGCGACGCAAGGGACTGGCGTACACCGCATCGATTTTTTCGGTAGCGAGGTACTTCGCAAGATGCTCAGCTTGCAATAAGCCTTCTGGCGCTAGCTCTGGGTCGGCAATTCCTTCCGTGAGCTCGCGGCGGACAGGAAGTGCGTGACGAATGATAAGAAGTTCCATGAAGCCTCTACGTTATTGCACAGAGGCCAATTTGATGAAGCCGAATGATTATTTGATCAACTTCGCAGTATCGATACTGATGTCCTGCCCGAAAAAGGTGCAGTTCACTGATTCGGCACTCGTATTACCCTGAACTTCTTGAGAAATTTTTTCAGCGCAATCGGCTAGGGAAGCGCGTTGGGAGTAAGCGACACCCCCAATCAAGGTCAAAACGAGGGTCAAAATGATTTTAGTGACCACTGAGCTGATGAATTTCAAAATAACAAGCAACAAAATGACGCACACCGCGATTGCAATAAGCGAACCATTTTTGGCTTGATCGACGGTTAGCGAACTGGTGATGCTTTGGAAGTCCATAAGGAAACCTTAGCGGTCTCTCATATTGCAGATGAGGACATCTCTTTGGTGGGAATACGGTAACTTCTGCATATGGCTAATGTCTCGCTCACTCCCAGTGGTCCACCTGAAACTGTTTTGCCAGTTGACGCACCGAATGTTCAACAACTCATTAGTGACATCTCTGCTTCACAGCATCTTGATCGTGAAAAGTTGCTGAAACTTGTGTCCTTGGCGCCAAGGTCGCCAAGTGTTTGGGCGCTGTACGGCCAGAACGGCCAAGATACTTTAGAAAGGTACGCCGCATTTCGTGTGGGTTATCACCGTGGCCTCGACCTCTTGCGCGCCAATGGTTGGAAGGGTTCTGGTTTCGTCAGATGGCAACATCCAAGCAATAGAGGTTTCCTCTTGTGTCTCTTGGGGTTGCAAGTAAATGCAGAGCATATTGGTGAAATCGACGAAGCCGAGCGTTGCCGGTTGTTCTTGCTCCAGCTAGATCCGTCTGGGGTTCCCGAAGACAAATGAACTCTTTGTGGGCAATATTAAACGGAGGAAAGAGTTCTCGGTTTGGGTCCCCGAAGTATCTCGCGCAATGGAATGGTCAGTCGTTTTTAGATATCTCCAGAAACAGAATAAGAGAACTCGGCAGCAATTCCGATCGTATTGTTCTGAGCGGTGGGCCGTCGCCTGACGAGTCGTGGGAAGTGGTGGAAGATAGCCACCAATATTCAGGGCCGCTTGCAGGTCTCCATGCTCTTTTACATTTAGCACTGCAAACGAAGAGCAACGTATTGATTATTCAGCCAATTGACATGCCGATGCTTCAATCTGAGCATCTGCACTCTCTACGAGATCGAGCCTGCTCAGTTAAGGGAATCGTTGTCGCAGAATCACAAAACTCTTCAGACAAACATTGGGTTCTGGTAGCAGTGCACGCCTCTCGGTACAAAGATGCTATTGCCCGCATTGAAGCGGGCGAGTGCGGCTCTTTGAAGAACCTGTGGACAGAGTGTTCTTGTGAGTACCTCACATTCACCGATGAATTTCTCGCTAATATCAATTACCCCAACTAACGATTGGCTCGTAGTGATGTTGTCTTGCACCTGTCTGACTAACATTGAGTTATGGCAATTCTGGAAATATCGGTAGACGAGCTAAAAGCCTTATTACCCAATGTTGTGCTCATAGACGTGCGTGAAACAGATGAATATTTGTCTGGCCACGTTCCGGGTTCCATTTCAGTTCCGCTCTCAACGGTGCAAAGTAATGTTGAACCATTTCTCGCGCAAAACCCTACGTACGTCATTTGCCAAGTGGGAGGCCGCAGTATGCGTGCCTGCGAATTTGCAGAACAGAGTGGCGCGGTCTGCATCAATGTCGCAGGTGGCACAGGAGCATGGATCCAATCGGGCTTCGATGTAGTACTCGGTGAATTGCCAAACGCATAAATGAGCACTGCTTATTGTTGGGTAGACGAGGACCAAGCTGTCTTGGCTCTCGCAGATCGCTTGCGTGGCGTTGCGAACTACGCAATTGATACTGAGTTCCATAGAGAAAAGACATACTTTCCCCAGCTTGCGCTCATTCAGATTCGTGTTGAAGACGAAACATTTCTTCTAGATGCTCCAAAGATTTCTGTACCTGCGGTCGCAGATCTTTTCAATAACAGTGCTGTTGCAATAGTTCACGCGGCTCAACAAGATTTAGAAATACTCTCACTCGCGTGTGGCGCGAAACCAGAGTTGATATTTGACACTCAAATTGCTGCAGGTTTCATCGGATACTCCACGCCTTCACTCGCATCGTTGGTTCAACGCGAACTAGATATCTCACTACCTAAGGGCGACCGACTCACCGATTGGCTCAGGCGCCCGCTGACGAGTGACCAATGTTCCTATGCGGCAAGTGATGTTGAACATCTGCATGACCTACACAGGGTCATTAGCGCTCAGCTAGAGGAACTTCACCGGGAAAGTTGGGCGCACGACGCTTGCGCTGAATTAGTGAGGCGTCCGACGCAACCCATCGACCCTGCATTGGCGTGGCTGCGCATGAAAGATGCGCGCACATTGAAGCCGAAGTCGCGCGGTGTTGCCCAATCGGTTGCACAATGGAGAGAAGAGCGGGCACAGAAGCTCGACATACCCATCCGACAAGTTCTGCCAGACCTGGCGTTGTTGGGTATATCGCAAAAAGCACCTCAGAACCACGATGAGTTGTCTCAGTGCCGGGGGGTCGACGGAAGGCATCTCAAAGGCGCCATTGCTAGTGAAATTCTTGCTGCAGTAGCGAGAGGTCGTGATGTCGTCGCAGAGTTCCCGGTCAACGACGTTGAAGACTTCGACCGCGACCTCAGGCCAGCGGCCACTTTGATCTCGGCCTGGATTAGCGAGGTTGCAGGCAAAACGAGCATTGAAACAGCCCTTCTGGCTACCCGAGCCGACATCATCGATTATCTACGTGGCAATAGTCACGCCCGATTGCGCACGGGCTGGAGAGCGGAAATTATTGGGTCTGATCTCGACGACCTGCGAGCGGGTTCGGCCGGTATCTCCTTTGATGGAAAAGGCGGGTTACGCCTAGTGCGGGCGGCTCCAGCAGAGAACTTCGAGCAATAACAGCATTCTGAGACCAGTCTGCGATACAATTTAAAACTGTTGTGTCCAAAGCGGTGGTTTCACCGTTAGTTAGGTCGGAGCCCTCTCGTGAAAAAGGGTCGTCATCGTCGCTTCGAAGAAGCGCGCAAATTAAAGCAAGCTGGGCCTAGTGCCGCAGATCTCGGTTTCAGTGAACAAACATCTCGCACGAAGAGCGAAGATGATGAATACGCTGCAATTGCTGAGAAATATGGAGTTCGTTTCGACGAAGACGAAGACGAAGAAGACGATCGCTCCGAATTTTAGGTCAAGCTATTTAGGCAAACCGCCATTCCAGTCAGTTTTCGCTGCTGTCCCGTTCACCCCTTACTGATTGTTGATCATTATGACCCCACGTAGAAATATCGCCCTTGTAGCCCACGTTGACCACGGTAAGACCACGCTTGTCGACGCCTTGCTACGCACCACTGGTACCTTTGCCGCCCACCAAGCTTTAGTCGAGCGAGTCATGGACTCCGACGACCAAGAACGCGAACGCGGAATTACCATTTTGGCTAAAGCCGCTCAAATTACTTACAAGGGAACCTGCATCAACTTGGTTGATACTCCAGGCCACGCCGACTTCGGTGGGGAAGTTGAGCGAGCATTGCACATTGTTGACGGCATCGTTTTGCTCGTTGATGCTGCTGAAGGCCCGCTGCCTCAAACCCGTTATGTGCTCTCGAAGGCCATGGAAGCGAATCTTCCGGCAATTGTTGTGCTGAACAAGGTTGACCGCCAAGATGCCCGTACACAAGAAGTACTTGAAGAGGTAGAACAACTCTTTCTTGATCTCGCTAAGACAGACGAACAACTAGCTTTCCAAGTTATTAGCGCAGTAGCGCGTGAAGGAAGGGCAATGGTGGGCGTAGGAATGCCAGCCGCCGATGCCGATCTGTCTGCGTTGCTCGATTGCATGTTGACACTACCCGCACCGTCAAGCGACCCAAATGGCATATTGCAAGCACTAGTAACCAACCTCGATGCTTCCGAGTATCTGGGTCGCCTCGCTATTGGTCGCGTGTATTCCGGAACCTTGAAAAAAGGCGAGACCGTAGCCGTAATGCAAAAGCCGAACGAAGACGGTTCAGAGAACGTCATTCGTCGTCGCCTCACTCAGCTCTACGCGTTCGACGGCATTGGTCGTCGTGAAGTTGATTCAGTGGAAGCGGGCGACCTCTTCGTTGTTTCTGGTATTCCAGAAGTTCAAGTAGGCGACACTCTTTGCACTATTGACCAACAGGTTCCATTGGCACGACTCAGTGTTGATGAACCAGTTATTCGCATGAGCTTCGGAGTGAACACTTCACCATTGGCCGGACGCGAGGGCAAATACCTCACCAGTCGTCACCTCAAAGAACGTCTTGATCGTGAAGTACTAGGAAACGTGTCAATTCGCTTGACCGATACCGGTTCTCCAGAAATCATTGAAGTTGCCGGACGTGGAGAATTGCAACTCTCTGTACTTATTGAAAATATGCGTCGCGAAGGGTACGAGCTTCAGGTAAGCCGGCCTCAAGTAGTCACGCGAGAGGTAGATGGAAAACGTCAGGAGCCACTCGAAAATGGCGCCTGCGACGTACCCGACGAGCATGTAGGTGTTGTCACCCAAACCTTGGCACCTCGTAAAGGCAAAGTAACCGATATTCGCCCTGGCGATGTTGGTCGCACCATCATCAGTTTCGAGGCTCCTTCACGAGGTCTCATCGGTTTCCGTTCCGAACTCATCACCCAAACACGTGGAACTGCTCTCATACACATGAACCACGCAGGGTGGACTCCTTGGGTAGGAGAACTTCCACAGCGTCTTGGTGGGGCAATGATTGGCGACCGCATGGGCAAGGTAACCGCGTATGCACTCGACAACCTCCAGCAACGCGGAACGTTATTTGTAGAACCTGGAACAGAAATTTACGAAGGCATGGTCGTTGGCGAAAATGCGCGAAATGACGAAATGGTGGTAAATGCTGTTCGCGAAAAAGAAAAGAACAACATTCGCACACACAGTCACGACGACGGGGTAAAACTTGCTGCACCAACCTTGCATAGTTTGGAAACCGCAATTGAGTGGATCGCCGACGATGAATTGGTGGAAGTAACTCCAAAATCAATTCGCATCCGCAAGCGCGGATTGTCAATTGAAGATCGCAAACGCTCCTTCAAGAAATAGGAATTATTTTTTAGGTCGTTGGGTTAACACAACTGGGTGGCCAACTGCGGTCGATTTGCGCTTGTCCAATTCAATTGCAAGAAGTTCATACACTTTGTCGCCGACCATCTCGGAAATTTCGTCTTTGAGATACTTGTAAACAGGCTTGTCGCCAACGAAGGCGAGCCGATCATCGTTGCACCACCAATGAAACTCGTGACCGCCTTCGCCCCAGTCGCGGCGCTTCCATTCGCGAATGAAAGTAACTACGTGGCCATCTTCGTCTGTTGTGTCTTGTGAACGCATAGGCACCTGCCAACATACGTCTGGTTTCCAGTCCATTGGGCGCTCACCAGCTTCAGTTGCGCCAATGTGTAACGCGCAACCGACGCCACCTTCAAAACCGGGACGGTTGAGAAAGATACACGCGCCGTCGACCACTTTGGTGGTGACAGTTCCGCTCTTGTCGGTTTTGCTCCAACCCTTCTCATCGGCCCTCGCCTTGAACTGCCAGTTCTTCGCAGTGAGTCGTTTCGAAGACTTCTTTACTGTCTTCACATCGTCTGCATCTATGAAGTGCGCACCGAAACTGCAGCAACCCTGCATGAGTTCTGGTGTGGCTTCCTCATGTATTCCTTGGCAACCTTGTCCATAAATGCACATCCAGTTGGAGAGCATGTACGACACGTCGAACATATAAGTGCGTTCTTCTTCTGGGTCTTCGAAACTTACCCATTCATGGAGATCTTCAGGTGTAGACACAGTTAGAGACGATACAGACGAAACCGTGAAACTAACGAATTACATCGTGAACTTTGGGTTGACCTTTGAGTACTCTAAAGAAATGTCAGGTGTTGTCCAAACAAATACTGCAGAGCTCTTTCTTGTCGGTCAAGATGCTTCGAATATGTCGGGCAGCCCTGCGGGTGTTTGCTACCCAACCTCTACGACTGAAGTACAAGAAGCTGTGCGATGGGCAAGGGCTCAAGGAATGGCCTTCATAGCCCGCGGTGCAGGTACTGGTTTAGCAGGAGGAGCCATACCGACAGCCGGATCATTGGTCATTTGTCTGACGAAGATGAACAAAATTCGCAGTATTGATGTACCGCGTCGATCGGCTTGGGTTGAGCCTGGGGTGTTGAATGCCGACTTGTCACGTCGCACCTCACGCGATGGTTTACATTTCGCTCCAGACCCCTCGAGCCAGCAGAGCTGCACCATTGGTGGAAACGTTGCCAATAACTCTGGCGGACCTCACTGCTTGTCAGAGGGAGTGACCTCTGCCCATATTCTTGCTCTCGAGGTGGTGCTTCCTTCTGGTGAGGTGTGCATTCTCGACGCCGATCATTCACTCTTCGACCTGCGTGGGGCCTTTGTTGGTAGCGAGGGGATGTTCGGCATAGCAACGGCTATTGAAGTGCGCCTTGTGCAGAATCCTCCGCATGTTTCAACGATGGTTGTGGGCTTTGCTTCGGTACATGAAGGCGCAATGGCAGTTAGCGCCATTATTGCCCACGGCATCATTCCCAGTGCTTTAGAAATGATGGATGCCCCCATTACGCGGGCCGTTGAAGAGTATGTGCACGCAGGATTTCCTTTAGATGCTGCAGCGATGCTGATTGTAGAAATTGACGGTCTAGAACATTCGGTGTCAGATGGCTCGCACGTAGTGAAAGATATTGTTCATCGGTTTGGAGCTACGAGTTTTAGGGTTGCTCAAAGTCCTGGCGAACGAGCGCTCATTTGGAAGGGGCGCAAAACTGCTTTTGGCGCAATTGCTCGCATTCAACCCAACTACTACCTGCACGACACTGTGGTGCCGCGTAAGAAACTCGCTGAAGTGTTATCGCAAGTATCGGTCATTGCCGCAGAAGAGCAACTGCAAGTAATGAACGTTTTCCATGCAGGTGATGGCAATTTACACCCCATTTTGATGTTCGATAAACGAGTAACTGGTGTCATGGACCGTGTTCATCGTGCCGGATCCGAAATTGTTCGCGTTTCTTTAGAAGCTGGCGGCGTTTTGTCGGGTGAGCATGGAATTGGTCTCGAGAAACGCGACTTCATGAGATGGATGTTCACAGAGAACGATCTGCTATTCCAACAAAAATTACGTTCTGCTTTTGACCCAGAAGGCATTTCGAATCCGCATAAAGTGCTGCCCCGGGGTTCGGGCTGCGCAGATATGTCATCGATGCCGCCAGGAAGCTGGATATGACATGTTGAGGAATGAAGTGAATTTGGGAAGTGCAGTTGAAGACCTGCAACGCCAAATGGCCATGAGTAACGATGTATGTATTGTTGGATCAAACACCACCGGTGTTGCCCCCATGAGTACCGATGAATGTGTGCTCAAGGCGCCGACGGGCATCATCTCCTACGAACCTGACGAACTCATGATTTCTTTGTTTGCTGGCACCTCTATAGCCGACATCAACACCGAGTTACAAAATGCGAGTCAACGTATTGTTGTTCCGGAATGGGGAACCATTGGGGGAGCCATTGCTACCCGCCGTAACGGATTAAGAGATTCTCATCACCTCACACTGCCCAATAATGTCCTGCGGTGCACTGTCATTGCAGCCGATGGAAGTTTGTACCAAGGAGGAGGCCAGGTCGTGAAAAACGTTTCAGGCTTCGATCTGGTCAAGCTAGTTGTGGGTAGCTGGGGACTATTGGGTTTGATCGTCGAGGTAACAATGCGCACAGAGCCAACTCCTGAAGTTTCGCAGTGGGTTCACTCGTTCGACCCCACGGCCTCAGATCAAATTTGCAACTTGTACAGGCCGGCTGCTGTCACACAAATCAATGGAGCTACGTACGTTCTATTGGAAGGTCACGAGCAAGATGTTCGCCAAGAGATCTCACAGCTCAATGGTTTTACAATGTGTGAAATGCCTGAACTGAATCAGTCCACGCAGCGGGCGAATTTAGATCGGCTCTCTCATAACCTGCCCCATTCCATTGAACGAAGCATACGCAAACAGTTTGACCCCAGTAACAAGTTGAACAAACACATTGCCGCGCAGAGAGACCTTTTAACATGAGCAATATTCCAGGTCACTTCCAGTTAGTTAACGAGGAAGATCTCAACACCTGTGTTAACTGTGGTCTTTGTTTGCCGCATTGCCCAACTTACAGAGTGACAGGCGAAGATATTTTCAGCCCGCGAGGACGCATAAACCTCATTCGCTCTGTGAAGCATGGTGACATGGAACTGACGAAAGACGTTGTCAATGCTCTAGACACCTGCATCCAATGTATGGGGTGTGAACCAGCTTGTCCGTCAGGAGTGAAGTATCACGAAATTATTTCACCAGTAAAGGCTGAATTGCACGCACGTTGGAAATGGCGAGATGCAACCTTACGTTGCGGTCTATACATCGTTACTCACATGCGCACGTTGCGATTGTTCTCTAGCGCAATCTCGACGGCACAGAAATTAAAAATCTTTCCGAAACGCTTACCAGTACCCACATTGAGTTTTCGTAGACCAAGATTCCCCTTTTCTGTAGGGGACTCATCAAAGACAGAAGTGCTCTTGTTCACGGGTTGCGTTATGGACGCCTGGTACCGCAATGTTCACCTTGACACCATTGCATTACTTGAGGCCCTTGGCTATTCGGTGAAGGTTTCTGGAGATGAATATGGATGCTGTGGTGCACTGCATGAACACGCAGGGTTCTCTCATGCAGCGACAAAAATACAACGGAGAATTCCGCGTTCTGCAGACCCGTCTATCGTTGTGGTCAACTCGGCTGGTTGTTCTGCTTCGTTGAAGAAAACATTTGCTGAAAGCCGTGTTGTGTTAGACATCAACGAGTTGCTTTATCGCCATGTAAAAGATCTGCAACAGATACTTGTACAACGAAATGAAACAGTGCTTGTTCAAGAGCCATGTCATTTGCGACACGTGCAAGGCATATCACGTGAGGTGAAGGAACTCTTAGAGATCAGTTTCGCTGTTGCGCAACTTGAAGATGACGGCCAATGCTGTGGGGCCGGTGGATCCTTTAGCTTTAGTCAACCCGCAATGGCTACGGCAGTGCGTGGTCGAAAACTCGATGAGATCAACCGGGTCATTGACTCCATTTATCCAAAAGCTGTCAAATATCTTGCATCCGCGAATCCTGGGTGTTCATCATTTTTGTCTGGGAGCGGATTCAATATTGAAATTGCACATCCAGTATCTCTTCTCGCTCGGTCTTTGAATCCACAAATTTCAACTGGAGGCCAGCAATGAATAATTTCCGAGAAAAATGTGACGACGTGGTCGCCCAATTAGAAGCGATTACCGAGCATTTGAGTGATGTATCGCAATCACTTCTATTAGAGGCATTAGACGGTCAGACGGATGCAATAGCTCATGAAAAGAGAGTTCAAAAGGCGAGAGGCCACCTAGCGAAAACTATTCGGTTACTTCAAGATGACGCGATGGGGTAAAAGCTATTCAGTCTGTTAATCAGGCGACGAAGGTCTCCATATTCGACTTTTGTAAAAGAAAACTTTATTCGAGCAAGCTCTGGATGATCATTATCTCGAATCTCGATTTTATGAGTTTCAGTGCGTTCAATGGAACCTTCAGTACATAAGTAACGGAATTCTTCATTGATGAGTTCTAATTGTTGGTCGGTAATGAAATGCTGAAGACGGATAATGAGAGATTTACCTACATATCGCAAAGAATGATAATTAGTGTAGAAATTGCGAATTTCACTCACTGCCTCTTGAATATCGTTAGTAATAAAGAAAAGAGATGTGTCTGCTCCCGATACCAACTCTCTTGACACCAACTCATTTTGAATAAAGGCATTCACTTGCTCCCAGTACGTATCGCCTGGTGCATCGAGAAAAACTATGGGTACCGGCATGCTCTTGCCAGTTTGAACAAGAGTAAGAAGTTCGAAGGTTTCATCGAGTGTGCCGAAACCGCCTGGCAGGCACACAAAGGCTTGTGACTCTTTAACAAGCATGAGCTTTCGCGTGAAGAAGTAGCGCATACTGACATGCTTGGAATCGTTTGCAATGAGAGCATTCGCTTCGTTCTCCATCGGCAAGCGAATGGACACACCGATACTTTTTTCAGCACCAGCTCCTTTCATTCCGGCTTCCATAATTCCAGGGCCAGCTCCGGTGACAACCATCCAGTCGTGCTTGGCTAGTTCAGAGGCAACTTCCACAGTGTGGGCATAGAGGGGTTGATCTTCTCGAACCCGCGCGCTGCCGAAAATAGTTGCTTTCTTGTTGTCCGCAAAGGGGGCGAACACACTGAATGCTGCTCGCATTTCTTGGATGGTTGTTTTCAGAATTTTTGCATCAAGCCCATTTGGATGATCGAGAACAAAATGCAACGAATCATTGATGATTTCTTTGAGAAATAAATGAGACTTTTGCTGTTCCAAATATGGGTGAAGTTCTGAAATCAACTTCTGGCATAACTCTTCAATACTGACTCTGTCGGCACTACTTGCCATTAATTTTCCCAATTTTTATTTCAAGTGCTTCAAGAAGCACATCAAAGCTTTGTTCAAACGAGCGCACACCATCGGTCTCCAATTTTTGAGAGACCGCGTCGAAATTGATGCCAGAGGACAACAGTTCGTTCCACAGCGCAGGGGCATTGCCCAACTTCTCTTCAAATGATTTGCTTGCCACCCCGTGATCATGAAAGGCAAGCATCGTGTCTTCTGGAATTGTATTCACGGTGTTGCGCCCTATGAGCTCGTCAACGTAGAGGGTGTCTTTGTAGAGCGGGTTTTTTGTAGATGTACTCGCCCAAAGGGGACGCTGCAAATGAGCACCCTTGGCTTCTAACTTTTTCCAGCGTTCCGATTGCTGCACGCTCAAAAAGTGAATGTAAGCCATTTGTGCCTGCAAGATCGCCGACTTACCAGAGAATTGAGACGCCATTTCGGCACCTAACGCAGCGAGTTCTGTGTCGACTATTGCATCAACACGGCTGATAAAGAACGAAGCTACACCCACGACGTCTTTAACACGCTCGGGCGATTGTGCGGCGAGTTTCTCGAGCCCTGAAACATACGCCTCCAGAACTTCCTTATAGCGCTCCAAACTAAAAATGAGTGTGACGTTGATGCTCAAACCGCGAGCCACCAAATTCTCTATGGCAATGAGCCCATCTTTTGTGGCGGGAATCTTGATGAGAACGTTGGGGGCTTTGAGTCGGTTTCGAAGTTGCACGGCTGCCTGCACCGTTGCATCTGAATCATAGGAAAGATGAGGATCGACCTCGACGCTCACATGTCCATCTTGACCGTTGCTCTTGCGGAAGAGATCTGAAAAAACATCGGCAGCATCAGAAATATCTCTGAGGACAAGCTCCCAATATGTATCGGCTACCGACAATTGACGAGACGACAATTGAGAGAGTTGCTCGTCGTAGTCCGACGAGTCTTGAATTGCCTTTTGAAAGATTGTTGGGTTCGACGTTAAACCTCTGACCCCAAGTGCTACGTAGCGCTCCAACTGACCAGTTGTGATGTAGTTGCGACGCAAATTGTCGAGCCAAGGACTTTGGCCATACTTTTCATATAGATTTACAAGACGCGAATTGGAGCTTTCTGCCATGCCTATGAATGTAGTTGAATTGCGCGATCGGCAACGTTGCTTGCCGATATACCGAAATGCTCGAGTGCCTGCGCACCAGGGGCGCTGGTTCCGAAGCTTTCAATACTCACCATGTCATCGACGTATCTTTCCCAACCGAAAGACACACCCGCCTCAACACCAACAATGGGGATGTCGTGGGGAAGCACTTTGGCCTTAAAGTCGGCTGGCTGGCTATCGAAGAGCGAAAAGCACGGAGCCGACACCACGTTTGCAGAAATTCCACGACTTGCCAATATTTCAGCCGCCTCTAAACACACAGCAACTTCGCTGCCAGTTCCCATGAGAACAAGATCGGGTTGATCTACAGAGCGAATAATTGCAGCACCCGTTTGAACAGCAGAGCCATCGCTGATGATGGGAAGGTTTTGACGGCTCAAAATGAGTGCTGTTGGACCATCAAATGCAAGAGCTTGCATCCAAGCTGCAGAGGTTTCATTACCGTCACATGGTCGGATGACTTGAAGACCCGGAATGATGCGTAATGAAGCCAGTTGCTCTACTGGTTGGTGAGTCGGCCCATCTTCGCCAACTCCAACTGAGTCGTGGCTGAAAATAAAAACAACCTTTGCTTTACTTAAAGCTGCAAGGCGTAGTGCGGGTCGCATGTAGTCGGCGAACACGAAGAATGTACCGACAACGGGCAACACCATGCCATGCAGCGCCATGCCGTTTGCTATTGAGCCCATTGCATGCTCACGGATTCCGTAATACACCTGTTTGCCCTCAGGGTGAGAGGCACTGAATGCACCTTCGCCAGTGAGCTTTGCCCCGGTATTTCCTGTGAGGTCGGCAGCACCAGAAAGCAACTGGGGCAGCACCTTTGAGGCCTCTTCAAGCACCTTTTGAATGGCGACTCGCGTAGCTGGAGACTCATTGCTCGCGAATACCGGCAGCACGGCAGACATCTTCTGAAGAACTTCACCAGCCGAGTAAGCAGCAATTTCATCTGCCTTCTTTACCGACTTCGTTTGCCATTGCACATATGTGTCTTTAACACGAGCGAGTGCGTGTTGTCTGTGTTGCTGAACAACTGCGGTTGGTGCCCAAAAAGGTTCATTGGGCATGCCAATGACTTCTTTTGTTCGGGCGATGTGATCTTCCATGAATGGGTTTCCATGTGCAGCATGCTTGCCAGTGAAATCTGGCGATGGGAAGCCGATTCGCGTTGGCAAAATAACGAGTGTTGGTTGCCCAACATATTGTTTGGCCTGCAAGAGAACTTTCTCTAATGCGTCACAGTCTTGAGAAATATCGCCACATTCAATGACGTTCCACTGATACGAACGGAAACGTTCAGCAACATTGTCTGAACATGTGAGGTCCAATGCGCCGTCAATAGTGATTTTGTTATCGTCAAAAATTGCCACCAAATGGTCGAGCTTCAAGTGACCCGCCAAAGATGCCGCTTCGTGACTGATTCCTTCCATCAAGCAGCCATCACCCAAAATTACAAAAGTGTGGTGATCAACAAGGTCGTTGCCGAGCTGGGAGCGCAAGTGCGTTTCGGCCATTGCCATACCAACCGCATTTGCAAAACCTTGGCCAAGCGGGCCAGTAGTTACCTCAACGCCTGTGGTGTGACCTACCTCTGGGTGCCCAGGAGTTAATGAGCCCAACTGACGAAAGTCTTCGATGTCTCCTATTTCTAAGCCATAACCATTGAGGAACAGGTTGGCGTACTGCAATATGGAAGCGTGACCATTCGACAAAATGAATCGGTCGCGGTTTAACCACAACGGGTCGGCTGGGTTGTGGTTCATTACCCGTGAATACAAGACGTGGGCGAGAGGAGCAAGGGTCATCGCCGTGCCTTGATGACCACTTTTCGCATAAAACGGAGCGTCCATGGCGAAACCTTGAATAATGGCAATTGCGTTCGCATCGAAAGATGCTGGGTCGAGTGACCCGATTGAAGGTGCTGTTGTCACAACGAAAGACTAATCGGCGACAGGGGGGAGAAGGGTTAACGGCACGATGTTCCACGCGTCTTGGTTCAGACGGCAATGGGCGAAAATCTGACAATATTCCGTGAATTCAAGTTCGGCGCGCACAAGACGATATGTGAACTTCCCCGGATCAACACGAAATGGACTGACGTTTCGCGCAATTTGCTCGCTGTCTTGAGAAATTCCTTTCCGGAAAACAACCTCAAAAATACCCTCGCCTTTTTCATTTGGTTCGCAAAAGATGAGCGCAACGAAATGAGGCGTGAGCGTGAGTGGCAGTTCGCCCTGCGCAACAGTGGAGAAGAACGCTCCTGTTATATCGATGCGAGTGGCTGGACCCGCAACCTGGCGGGTTTCAAAATTATCCATGAAGAGGCTAGAAACGAGATGCATTGGAGGAAATCTACTCAAGGCGCACTCTGAGAGCCCAGTTGATTGTGGCCAAAGAACTAATCTTTCGCCATGAGCACTTTGTCAGAATTCGCCAGTAAAGAAATCCTCGCGCGGCACGGTCTCCCTATTTTGCAAGAGAGAGTCGTCACCAGCAGCTCCGAGGTCAACGGAGTGCTAGCTCAAATGATTCTGCCCGTGGTTGCAAAGCTCTGTGGTCCTTCAATTGCCCATAAAACCGAGCGCGGTCTGGTCAAATTGAATCTCCAGACAAATGACGATGTGCGCAAAGCTGTCGATGACCTTCTTGGGGCGGCATTGCCTGCCGACGGGGAAGTGGAAGTTCTCATTGCGCCCATGATCAAAAGCAGCCGCGAGTTCATTGCAGGCGTTGTACGTGACGCTCAATTTGGGGCAAACGTCATGCTTGGCGTTGGTGGCGTGCTGGCAGAAGCCATAGTAGATGTTGTATTCCGCCCAGTTCCTTTGAGCCCACACGATGCTCACGAAATGATCACTGAGTTGCGTTCACAGAAGTTGTTAGGCGAATTTCGCGGCGAACCAGCTGTTTCTATTGAAGCTCTTGTAAGCGTGTTGCTGGCTCTATCGAATGTCAGCGTGGAACGCTCCGATATTGCGTCAGTAGATTTGAATCCTTTACTTGTTACCAGCACGGGTGAGGTAGTGGCGGTTGATGCACTTGTAGAAATTGAAGATGCATTCACCACTACAACAAATCACGCAATAGCTTCGTCTGTTTTAGATGACGAGCACTTCCGTGCACTTTTCGAACCAAAGGGCGTGGTAGTAACTGGCGCTTCTAGTCATCCAGGAAAATTTGGCTTTGTATCTGTCCATAACATTCTGGCAAGTGGATACAGCGGTGCAGTATTTGGCACCAACCTTTCCCAAGAAGAGGTTCTCGGAATTCAAACGGTGGCAAGTCTGGATGACATTCCTAAAGACGCTGCAGATCTTGTTTTCGTATGCACGCCAAGTAGCGCGAACCCAGAAATTCTTCGAGCATGTGCACGGCGTGGAATTAAAGCGGCCTTCCTTACTTCTGCCGGTTATGGCGAAGCAGGGGACGAAGGAATTCGCCTAGAACAAGAACTCATTGCATTAGCCAATGAACTGGGAATTTTGCTTGCGGGTCCAAATGGTCAGGGCGTTGTAAGCACCCCGACGCAACTGTGTGCGCAGATCGTTGCCCCGTATCCCCCTCGAGGTCGCATTGGCGTTGCCAGTCAAAGTGGAAACTTCGTTTCCAGCTTCCTCAACTATTCCCGTCAAAGTGGAGTAGGAGTAAGCCGGGCGGTCTCTGCAGGAAATGCTGCTTGTGTGTCTGTGGCCGATTATCTGAAATGGTATTCAACCGACAAAGAGACATCTGTCGGGCTTGCGTATTTGGAAGGCATTTTCGATGGAAAGCATCTGATGGAACAACTGCAGCAGGTCACTATGAAAATGCCGTTGGTCGTTATGAAAGGTGGAGCTACCGAAGCAGGGGCTAAAGCTGCTGCTAGCCATACAGGCGCTCTTGCCGCAAACGACAAGGTGTTCGATGGGGCATGTCGACAAAGTGGAATTAGCAGGGCAAAGAACGTTGAAGAAGCTTTTGATACTGCGGCAGGTTTTGCTACTCAACCGTTGCCCAAAGGTGGTCGCACGGTCATCTTGACAACTGCAGGTGGATGGGGCGTTGTTACCTCCGACGCTTTGATGTCGACACAAGAACTCACACTGGTAGATCTGCCCGATGACCTGAAGGCAGCTATCGATGAGAAGCTTCCGCCGCGTTGGAGCAAGAGCAACCCCGTCGATTGTGCGGGTGGAGAAACTCGCGACACCATTCCTGAAGTGATGGGGCTCATTGCTCGTCATAAAGATGTCGACGCCGTCATCTATTTGGGAATTGGTATTCAATCAAACCAAGCCCGACTGATGCATGAAGGGAAGTTTTACCCCGACCATGGCCTCGAGCGCATTGTGGCCTATCACGAACGCCAAGATGCTCGTTTCGCAGAAGCTGCCGATGAACTCATTAAGGAAACCGGAAAGCCCATTCTCATTGCCAGTGAGTTAGCAATAGGTGACCCCGACAACGCTGGTCCGCGCACAGTGCGCGAAACAGGTCGGTATTGCTTCCCAAGTGGTCATAGGGCCGTGGCTGCTCTAGCTCATATGGTTCGCTACTCGAAGTACCTTGCCGTTCATCAATGACCTCCACTGCGCGTCCAAGCAAACAACGCCGCACACGCCGGCCAGGGCTTGTACTCGGAGTTGTTGGCGTACTTGGAGCACTGCCTTTAATCACTTTGTGGGTGGGTGGTAGTTCGCTCGCACAGAGAACTGCCGGTAACGACGTTGTATCTATAGCGGGTTTAAATACTCCGGTACTTTCCTCTCGGCGAGTTGCGCAGAACATTGTCGATGAAATATCACGCGATGCTCTAGCAAACGATCTCTCAAATGTTGCTTCGAAAATTCCGAGTAAGGCATGTTTGAAAGTTGCTCGAGGAAATGGCGTTGTTTACGAGAAGCGTGCCGACTTACTGCTCATTCCCGGCAGCAATCAAAAAATAGTAACTGCGGCAGCGGCAGCAACTTTGCTCCCACCTAGCACTGTTTTCACAACTCGAGTATTCGGAAAGGTTGACGGGTCGAAGGTCGCAGGAAACATCACACTCGTTGGTGGCGGTGACCCGTTGCTCACAACGAGCGACTACGCGCAGATGGAAAAATTTCCTACCTTGCAGCGCACCTCACTTGAAACACTTGCTCAACGCGTATTCGATACAGGTATTCGTACCGTGGAAGGTTCTGTTGTTGGAAACGATGACGCACTTTCCCAAAGTCGTTACGTGGATTCGTGGGGAAGTGGCGTGCGAGGCATTGAGGGTGGACCACTTGGCGCCCTCATGGTGAACGATGGTGTCGTTGTATCGAACCCCATTAAACCCGATGACCCCAGCCTTGCTGCAGCAACCGAATTCACGAGGGTTCTGCGAAAACTAGGTGTTGCAGTAACTGGCGAGGCTTCGTCGAAAGGAGTTGTGCCCAACGGTGATTCTGAAATTGCAAGCATCGCTTCTGCACCACTCGTTGATGTCATTGCTGAAATGCTTACGAATAGCGACAACAACACCGCTGAAATTCTGATACGCCACATTGGTTTCGCCCACAACGGCAAGGGCACAACAGAGTCTGGTTTAGAAGCCACCAGTCAACTCTTGAATAAATGGGGTTTCACAAATTATGCACTGAAAGACGGTTCCGGGTTGTCGCGCGATAACCGCCTGACATGCTCCCTGCTTGTGTCGCTTCTCTCACGTCCAGAGCTATCTGCTGTATTCGACCACGGTCTTGCCACCGCGGGAACAACTGGAACTCTTTCAGACACATTTAACAAATCGCCTGTTGCGGGTAAGTTGCGTGCAAAAACTGGCACCTTGCTGAACGTCAAGTCTCTGAGCGGTTATTTGCCTCAGAAAGACGAAAGCACCCTCATTTTTGCTCTCATTCTCAATGGCACCGCCATTGCAGACCAGGGGAACTATCGACCGCTTTGGGAGGCATTAGGCCTCAGTTTGTCTCGATATCCAGCACGTAGCTTGACTGCGGCTTTTGGGGTGTTGCCGTAGCGATTTGGAGTAATTTGCAGAGTTCGCTGCTACAAATGGGCATATGGGTTTTTCTCCCTCTCCACATGAAGATGTTTTAGATCTTGTTGTGTCGTACGCCAAACAAGAAACCATAGAGCCACTGCGCGGCGCGCTGCGCTGGATTCTGTGGGGCTTAGCGTCTATGGCATTCATTTGCACCGGGCTTGTTTTCCTCGTGTTAGGCGTGGTGCGCGTATCACAAGATGTGTTGGGGGAGTCCTTCCAACATTCATGGTCATTTGTTTCTTACTTTGTTGGTGTCTTGGCATGTGGAATAGTTGTTGCCTTTGCGCTGTCAAGCATTAAAAAGGATTCCTTATGACCGCCAACGAACGCATATCGCGTGAAGATCTAGAAAAGCGTTTCGCACACCTTCAGGAAGACTTCCAAGGGAAACTGGAAAATAAAAAACAAACGGTAGTCACTGTGGCCGTTGCCGCAAGCATTGCGCTCATGTTGTGCAGTTATCTCTTCGGACGGCGTCGTGGTGCGCGTCGATCCACTCGGGTTCAATTCCGACAAAAATGAGCAGGCCCAAAAAATCCACTTTGGCTTCGGTGGCTTTGTACTTTCTTGTAGGGCGAATACCTTTCAGTAAAAAACTGCTGACATCAGCAATCGCGCGCTCGCGAAAGGTAAGTGGTGCCTACTTGATATTTCGCATCGTGCGCCGGTTTGTACGGACCCCAGAGCGAACTGAAATCACCGTCATCACAAAAGAAGCACACGTAGAGACCCATTAATACGTCTCAACTTTGATGAAGTTCCATTTCGTTCAGTCATACTAAAGGTATGGATTCTCTGGGTTTTGCGCTAGGCGACAAGGTGATGTTGGTAGACCGCAAAAAAAGGCGTTACCTCATTGACCTCGTCAGCACCGGAGAGTTTCATAGCCATGCTGGTTTTGTGCCGCATGTCGACATTGTTGGATGCTTAGATGGCGCAGAAGTGGTGTCAACCAAGGGGGCCCGCTATCTCGTTTTGCGTCCAACTCTTGAAGACTTTGTGGTTGAGATGCCTCGCGGTGCACAAGTGATTTACCCCAAAGACCTTGCAACAATTTTAATGATTGCCGACATACGACCTGGAGTAAAGGTGTTGGAGTCGGGCGTGGGTTCTGGTGCGCTTTCCATGGCAATGTTGCGCGCGGGAGCCATCATTACTGGCTACGAACTACGCGAAGATTTCGCGAATCGTGCTATTGCAAATGTGCGGGGCTTTTTAGGAGAACAAGCGCTCAAGAACTACCACGTGGAATTACGCAATTGCTACGACGGAATTGATGCAACCGATCTGGATCGTGTTGTTCTCGATTTACCCGAACCATGGCTTGTGGTTCCTCACGCAACACAGAAAATGAAACGTGGTGGAATCTTGGTGGCTTACACGCCAAGCATCACCCAGGCAGTACAGGTAAGAGAAACTTTCGACGAGCGCTGGACGAGCGAACGAACATTAGAAGTCTTGCATCGCACATGGCATATTGAAGGCCAAGCTGTACGCCCAGACCACAGAATGGTCGCGCATACAGGGTTCTTAACAGTTGCCAGATTTATTGGAGATGTTCAATAAGCCGATTATGGCTCAATGAAGATGCATTCGCCGGGGCATTCCTCGGCTGATTCCACAACGGCGTCAATTTGGCTATCGGGGAAGTTTGCGAGACCGTCGGCACCCTGCGCGTTACCTTTAGCGGTTGCAAAAACTTTGGCACCCTCTCTGACGTAGGCCAAGCCATCATCAAGCAAAGTGAACACGTCAGGGGCAATCTCTTCACAAAGACCATCACCTGTGCACAAATCCTGATCGATCCAGACCTTCATGTTGGGGGCTCCCTCTGTATAGAACTGCGCTTCAGCAGTTGTACTGACTGGCAAAATGCTACACGGCGGGAGTCCCAAATGGGAACTTTTCGCGTTGTTTGCCCTCGCTAGTGTTTGCTGCCCAATTTCGGTAGATAATGAAGGAAACGAGGTCAGGAGCCACTGCAGTGTCTAGCGACAATCAACAACCTGAATCACAAGCGAACAAGACCTCGCTCGAGTCTCGGTTGCTCGAGTCCAAGGGTCAACTAGCGCGTGCTGTGGCCCAAAACGAGAAGCTTGCTTACACGTTGCGCGAATCACGTGAACACATTGCTCAGCTGCGTGAAGAAGTAGAAAAGTTGACCCAGCCCCCGCACGCATATGGGGTGGTCGTAGGAAAGAATGATGACTCTTCGATAGACATTTTTATTCAGGGTCGCAAGATGAAAGTGCAACTGCATCCCGACATCGACTTCGATCTTCTCGAGCGCGGCTCTGAGGTGCTCGTCAACGACAGCATGAATGTAATTTCAACTCGTCAACCCGAAACATCAGGCGAGGTTGTGCAACTTAAAGAAATCTGCGAAGACGGTTTCCGCGCAGTCATCACCTATCGCGGCGACGACCAAAAGATTTGCGAACTTGGAGACTCGTTGCGGGGCATGCATTTGCGCCCTGGAGACCTGCTGCGTTTGGAACCAAAAAGCAATTTGCTCATCGAGCGACTCCATCAACCTGAAGTCGAAAATCTCTTGCTCGAGGAAGTGCCGCTGGTGAGCTACAGCGATATTGGTGGCTTGGATACACAAATCGAGCTCATTGCCGATGCCGTAGAACTTCCGTACCTCTATTCCGATCTGTTTGCCGAATATCATCTTCCCGCACCGAAAGGTATTCTCCTTTATGGTCCTCCCGGATGCGGAAAGACACTTATTGCTAAAGCTGTTGCAAACAGTCTTGCAAAAAAAGTTGCCGATGTAACTGGTCACGACAAAGGTCGTAGTTACTTCATCAACATCAAAGGACCAGAGCTTCTCAATAAGTACGTCGGTGAGACCGAACGTCAAATTCGCTTGATCTTCCAAAGAGCACGCGAAAAGAGCGAAGAGGGCTGGCCTGTCATTATCTTTTTCGACGAGATGGACTCTATGTTTCGCATTCGTGGTTCTGGCATTAGTAGCGACATGGAATCCACAATTGTTCCGCAGCTGCTGGCCGAGCTTGATGGTGTTGAAAGTTTGCGTAACGTCATAGTTATTGGTGCAACAAACAGAGAAGACCTCATTGATCCGGCCATTTTGCGTCCAGGTCGACTTGACGTAAAGATAAAGATTGATCGGCCAACTGCAGACGCAGCGCATCATATTTTCAGGCGCTACCTCACTTCAGAGATTCCTATTAGCACCGCCTTGCTCTCTGCATTTGAAGGGTCCACCGAGGCAGCGCTTGAGTCTTTGCTCACTCGATGTGTCGCACGAATGTACAGCGACGCTGACGAAAACCGCTTCCTCGAGGTCACATATCAAAACGGCGATAAGGAAGTTTTGTTCTTCCGCGATTTCTCATCTGGAGCAATGATTGAAAATATTGTACGGCGTGCCAAAAAGTCGGCAATTAAACGAACTATTGATACCGGTGAAAGGGGAATCACTGAAGGTGACCTCATTGATGCCATCGCTCAAGAGTTCAGAGAACACGAGGACCTGCCGAACACCACAAACCCAGACGACTGGGCGCGCATATCTGGCAAAAAGGGTGAGAGAATTGTGTTCATTCGCACACTTATGAGCGAACATGCAGACCCTGGCGCGGCTTCAGGTGGCAAAGCAATTGATCACGTTGTAACAGGTCAGTACCTGTAGTCACTTATGGCGCTACCGAAGGTCTGCGGCATTGAAACGGAATACGGAGTCATTTCCCGTGGTTTCGACAGTAGCCCAGTTGTTGCATCGTCAGTTTTGGTTAATGCCTACGCTGGGGCCTTCAAGCAAAGCATTCAGTGGGATTTCGGCGATGAAACCCCAGACCGTGACGCACGAGGCTTCGCGTTAGAAGACGCTTTTCCGCCAGAGGTTGAAACCCATATGGCTAACTCAGTTTTAACTAACGGTGCTCGTTACTACGTAGACCATGCCCACCCCGAAGTCTCTACGCCTGAATGTCGCACAGCAACGGAAGTGGTGCTGTACGACCGCGCCGGAGAAGAAATTATTAAAGAGAGCATGGAGCGAGCAAATGCTTTGTTGCCCGACCGCCATGAAATTATCACTTACAAGAATAATTCAGACGGCAAGGGCAACTCATATGGTTGCCATGAAAATTACCTTGTATGTCGAGAAACGCCTTTCGGACAATTAGCCACGTTCATTACGACGCACTTTGTCACACGGCAAATTTACTGTGGAGCCGGAAAGGTCGGGTCAGAATTCTCAATGGAGAAGCCTGATGCGGTTTCATATCAAATTACCCAGCGAGCAGATTTTTTTGAAGAGGAAATCGGTCTTGAAACAACTATTCGCCGCCCGATTATTAACACTCGCGATGAACCGCACTGTGACCCAGATAAGTATCGCCGACTTCATGTCATCGTGGGTGACGCAAATATGTCGGAATACGCAACTTATTTGAAGGTTGGCACAACCTCCATCGTGCTGGCCATGATTGAAGATGGAGCATTTCCGTCGCATTTGATTATTGATAATCCTGTGAGCACCATCCGCGCGGTCAGTCGAGATATTGACATGTCAAAGGCAATTCGTCTTTCTAATGGAACATTGAAAACCCCACTAGAAATTCAATTTCTCATTTTGGAGGCGGCTGAGAATTACTACCAACAGAGCGGTCTCGATTGCGTGAGCAGCGACGATTTTCCGCGCGAAGGAGAAAATATTCTTGCTCTATGGCGCGAGACGCTTTCAAACCTATCCAAAGGTGGAGTCGGCTCATTTGACACCATCGATTGGCTCGCCAAAATGCGGCTCATTAATGCCTACCAAGAGAAAAATGACCTCTCACCAAATGATGCAAGGTTGAAAGCTCTCGATCTGCAATACCACGACATGCGTGTGGGTAAAAATCTCTCGGGGCGCATGAATTTGAGGAAGCTCATTACACAAAGTGACGCCGAGACTGCGCGTACCGAACCACCCCATAGCACTCGAGCATTTTTCCGTGGCATGTGTTTACAGCGCTGGCCAGAGTTTGTGGTGTCGGCCAATTGGGATTGCCTCATATTCGACGTAGGGGACGGCCCATTGCGCCGCATACCAATGATGGAGCCATTGAAAGGAACGCGCACTCTCACCGCAGACCTGTTTAGCTCGTGCTCCACTCCAATGGAATTAATACTTGCGCTCGGTCTTGAACATTCTGAATTAACTTCGTTCAAAGTTTCCGATGCGTTCTAATTTCAATAGTAAGGTGCGACCATGACGGAAAAAATTCGTAAAAGTGTCTCCATTCCTGAAGAAACCCAAGTTGAGGTCATTGAAGATCTCGCTGTAGGTAAAAACACTCATGCCGAAAATTTGAAAGCAGACCTCGACAACCTTCTCGATGAAATTGACTCTATTCTTGAGACAAACGCCGAGGAATTTGTGAATAGTTACGTACAAAAGGGTGGGGAATAACTCCTACACTGATGCTATGTCAATGCCTTTTTTCACACCAGGCGACCATCCAGGTGCCAGTTTTGCCGAGTTGCTGAAACGTGTTGGTATCGATCCGTTTCAAAAACATCTCACCGAATCATCAACTCAAGTTCATTTTCCACATGCAACAACTTGCGTAGCTCTCAGGTTTGCAGATGGCGTGGTGATGGCCGGCGATCGTCGCGCAACATCTGGCAATGTCATCTCTCATCGCTCTATGGAGAAGGTTGTTGCGGCTGACAAATTTAGTGGCGTAGCAATAGCAGGAACCGCTGGTCCTGCCATGGAAATGATCAAGCTTTTCCAGTTACAACTTGAGCATTATGAGAAAGTTGAAGGTCAATTGTTGTCACTTGAAGGCAAGGCCAATCAGCTTTCAATGATGGTTCGAGGAAACCTTCCCGCAGCGATGCAAGGTCTAGTAGTTGTTCCCATTTTTGCAGGGTATGACCTTCAAAAGGGATACGGCCGCTTATGGGATTACGACCCAACTGGTGGTCGATACGAAGAACGTGAATTCGTTGCAACAGGTTCAGGAAGTGTGCACGCCGGAGCGGTTATTAAAGTCGGCTGGAGAACATCGATGTCTCAAGATGCGGCAGTGCGCCTTGTATTGAAGTCGCTCTGGGAAGCCGCCGATTCGGATTCAGCTACCGGTGGCCCCGACACCTTGCGTGGCATTTACCCCATAGTTGCGTCAATTACGGCCAACGGGTGGGAACGCATTGAAGATTCAACTTTGTCTCACCTGGTAGAAGAGCTTATTGCTGAGCACCAAGAACGAAATCAGGAGGTGTGAAATGAGCATGCCTTTTTACGTAGCCCCAGAACAGATTATGAAAGATCGTGCCGATTACGCACGAAAAGGAATCGCTCGCGGCAAAGCCCTCATAGCTATGCAGTACTCCGCAGGTATTGCCATTATCGCCGAGAATCCTTCAAACACGCTGCGGAAAATAAGCGAGATATATGACCGCATTGCATTTGCAGGTGTCGGAAAATACAACGAGTTCGATCAGTTACGAGTATCAGGTGTTCGTGCCGCCGATTTAAAGGGTTATCAGTATTCGCGTATCGATGTAGATGCACGAAGTTTGGCTAATCAATATGCTCAAATTCTGGGTCAAATATTCACTCATGAAATGAAACCCCTTGAAGTAGAGATTCTTGTTGCTGAAGTTGCCGATGAAGCAAGCAACGACCAGTTATTCCATATTTTTTACGATGGCACTGTTCTCGATGAGCGTAAATTCTGTGTACTAGGTGGCGATTCAGACGCTATTTATGCGCGCGTGAAAGACTCACCGCTCATGTCACGCTTAGACACAGTAAATTTGGCCGAAGTTGTTCAATTGTGCCGAAATGCCCTTTCTGGTCCAGATCGACAACTGTCTGTTGAAGAATGCGAAGTTGCCGTACTGAATCGCACCGGTGATCGCCGCGCATTTACCCGGCTTGATGATGCCGAAGTAAACGCACTAGTTCAGAGCTAAGGGCAGCCGTGCAAGAGTTCTCTAGACGCATCTACGGGTTAGAGAACGAATACGGAATTATGTGCACGTTGAAAGGGCAGCGTCGTTTGAGTCCCGACGAGGTAGCGCGTTACCTCTTTCGCAAGGTTGTGACGTGGGGGAGAAGTTCCAACGTATTTCTACCCAATGGTTCACGCCTGTATCTAGACGTTGGTTCGCACCCCGAATATGCAACAGCCGAATGTGACTCGCTACTCGATGTTGTAGCTCAAGATCGTGCTGGGGAATATATTCTCAACGATCTACGTGTTTCGGCTGAAGAGCGTCTTGCCGACGAAGGAATTCGTGGCGATATTCACATTTATAAAAACAACACCGATAGTGCCGGCAACTCATATGGTTGCCACGAAAATTATCTCACTTCGCGCACCGATGACCAGGCGCGCCTCTCTGAGGTAGTCATTCCATTTCTCATTACACGACAAATTTTCAGCGGTGCAGGCAAATTATTAATGACCGCAAAAGGACCTCTCTTCACTATTGCGCAAAGAGCGGAACACATTTGGGAAACCTCTAGTTCTGCAACCACACGAAGTAGACCAATTATCAATACTCGTGATGAGCCTCATGCCGATGCGGAGCACTACCGCCGTTTGCATGTCATCGTTGGTGACTCAAACATGAGTGACTATGCAACATTTCTCAAAGTTGGTTCAATGGCATGTGTATTACGCATGTTTGAGAATCCTGAAATTGATTTCAGAGACCTCACCTTGGAAAGCCCTGTGCGCGCAATTCGTGAAATTAGCCACGACATCACTTGCAAAAAGAAGGTGAAACTGAAGAATGGCAAAGAAATGAGCGCTCTCGACATTCAACGTATCTATCTTGATAAAGCAATTTCGTATAGCGAACGCTTCGGCTTTACAGAAGAAGAAAATCGTGCTTTGCAGATGTGGGAACACTGCGTATCCACCATTGAAAGTGACCCACTGAAATTGGAAACCGAAGTTGATTGGGTTGCAAAATATCACCTCGTGTCGAGATACTCGGAAAAGCATGACATTTCTTTGGGTGATCCGCGTTGTCATCTCATCGATTTGCAGTACCACGATATTGACCCTGCACGAGGAATTTATTACCACCTGAGAAATAAGAGCATCATGAAGTCTGTTTGTACCGAGGAACAAATTGTTGTAGCCACAGAGTCGGCCCCGACCACAACACGAGCTCACCTTCGTTCGCAATTCATTACAGCTGCGCAACTGAAAAAGCGCGACTACACAGTCGACTGGGTACATCTGAAAATTAACGATCAGTCACAGAGAACCGTTCTTTGCAAGAATCCCTTCAAGAATGTAGATGATCGTGTTCAGAAATTGATAGATTCTTTATAGGGAATTCTGTTCATTTGACCCCCAGGGCATCTACAATCTTCCTGTGCCTGAAGACGTGAACGATGTAGAAAACTTAGAAGAGATTGCATCATCTTCAGATTCTTTCAAAACTGTCCGAGACTGGGTCATTGTCCTCGTTGTCGCACTTGTCGTAGCGCTTGGCATTAGAACGTATGTTCTTCAGCAATTTTACATTTCAGGCCCGTCGATGGAGACCACCCTTTACCAGCCAAACAGAGTGCTTGTAAATAAACTGTCGTACCGCTTGCACGATGTAAACAGGGGAGATGTAGTTGTTTTTGACCGCGTCACTTCAAACGGCGAGTCGATTCAACATGACGATCTGATTAAGCGCGTCATTGGTTTACCAGGAGAGAAAATTTCCATTAGTAAATGCGTTGTTTATGTCAACAAAGTTGCTCTGAAAGAGCCCTACCTCGACAGTAGGGACACAGAGCAAGAAGATCTCAACGAACGTTGCCGACAGCCCGAAATGGCAGAACTGGTTGTACCAGCCAAACAAGTTTTCGTTCTCGGCGACAATCGCCCACAGTCCATGGATAGTCGGATGTTTGGCTCGGTAGACAAAAACCGAATAGTTGGTCGCGCCTTCGTTGTTTTGTGGCCTCTTAGTCGTTGGCGTTGGCTTTAATCGTAGAACCGGTCGGGCCAATCGCTGAAAATGCCATTGATGCCTATTTTCGCCATGTCTTTAATGTTTCGCACAAATTGACAGTCCCATGCGAAGCATTGGAGATCAAAACGTTGAAATAGCGCAACTAGGCCACCATTCCAATCACGATGATGCATGTTCATTACTTCCACACCAAGATCACGCATGCGCGCTGCATGCATTTCGGGTCCTTTTTTCAATTTTGCAAGTCGCACCGAAGAAACAAGCGATATACCCTCTGAACTACTTCTCTGTCTCTCGAGTACATCTAAGTCTGGATGACATAAATATATGAACGGCGACTGCTCTCCGTGAACTAAACGCACCTCGTTAATGAGGGCCTCAAAGCATTCATCGTCTTTTACATCAAGTGATATAGGGAGACCCTGCGGCGCCAAAAGTAGAAGATCTCGAAGAGACGGGATGTGCTCAGGCAAATCTTCACGCAAGTAATTCCTAATGGGTTTCTTCAATATCCGCTCTTGAACCACACCATCGTGGTCGAGGACTGGAACTCCGTCTTTGGTCAGCCACACGTCAGATTCGAGACCAGTGGCACCCAGGCGCAAGGCAAGTTGGAATGCTTCAAGGGTGTTTTCTCTGACATAAGCCCGAGCTCCACGATGTGCGAAGGCGATATAGGTCAGGTCTCGGTAACTGGCCCTAATTTCGTCCATATTGCCATGATAATGACAGAGGGCGCAGTTCTAGTTCATAGACTTTAACCGTGTTCAATATGTCCGGCAGCGAAATAGTCTTTCTGCTACTTATTGGTCTCGTTGTCCTAGGTCCAGAAAAATTACCCGAGGCCATGCGCAAATTCGGCCGGGTATACAACGAGATCAAGAATGTTGCTACCGGAGTGCAACGTGACCTGCGCACCGGCTTCGAAGACCCATTACAGGAAATAAAGAACACCGCTGAAGAAGCAAAGCGGATCTTCATGGGCAAAGACGAAGTACCGACTGCAGCGACTGATGAACCGAAGTTCATTCCTTATGAGCAGCCCGTAGACCCTAAAGAAGACCAGATTCCATGAAATTGTTCCGCAAAACCATCGGTGTTCGGTCTTCTACTGACGAAATTACAATGACGCAGCATCTTGCTGAACTCAGATTTCGCATCATTCGCTCGCTACTTGCTGTCATTATCGGGGCTCTGCTCATTCTCAGCTTCTACGACCCTGTGTTGCGCTTCCTTACCCAGCCATATCGTGATCTTTGTTTGGCACGGCCAGATTTCAATTGTGATGGAACACTCTTTGGTTTAGGGCCACTAGACGGCATTTCTGCGCGAATGCGCATTGCATCGTATGGTGGTTTAACCGCTGCATTACCTGTCATCCTTTGGCAAATTTGGCGTTTTACGGCCCCCGCCCTTCATCAGCGAGAGAAACGGTACGCAACAGGTTTCATCATTTCCAGTGTCAGCCTGTTTGTCCTTGGTGGATACATCGCATATTGGACGCTTGATAAGGCGTTGGAATTTCTCATTAGTTGGTCTGGGGCAGATGTTTCTCAGTCTTACCAAATAACTAAGTATGTGAGTTTAGTAACTCTGATGGTTCTTGCTTTTGGTGTCGGTTTTTTGTTTCCAGTCCTGCTTGTTTTCATGCAACTCGTCAATGTCATCACTCCCAATTTGCTGCTGAAGCAGTGGCGCTGGGCTGTAATGGCTATTTTCCTTACCGCGGCAATCATTACTCCTTCGGGCGATCCCATCAGTATGTTGGCGCTCGCAATTCCAATGACAATTCTCTACGTCATCTCTGTAGGCATCGGCTTTTTCATTCAATGGCGAAGAAAAAAAGCCAACCATGAGTAACCCCAAATTCCAGCCAGACCTATTCCAGCAAAAAGCCATGCAAGCCCTCAACGAAGGTGCATCGGTTTTAGTGGCTGCACCCACGGGTTCAGGTAAAACCTTCATAGCTGAGCATGCAATTTCAGAGGCTTTAAACAGAGGGAAAAAGTCTTTTTATACCGCCCCTATCAAGGCCCTTTCGAATCAAAAGTTTCGTGATTTCCAAGAGCTCTATGGTTCAGACAATGTAGGTCTGCTAACCGGAGATACCAGCATTAACTCTGATGCGAAAATTTTGGTGATGACCACTGAAGTACTGCGCAACATGATCTACGCATCATCAAGATCTTTAGACAATCTCTCAGTAGTAATACTTGACGAAGTTCACTTCCTGCAAGATCAATATCGTGGTCCGGTGTGGGAAGAAGTCATCATTCATCTTCCCCTCGAGGTCACCCTTGTTTGCCTATCAGCAACAGTTTCAAATGCGGTAGAAGTGAGCGAGTGGCTTACTCTTGTGCGCGGAGATACCCGGGCAATTATTGAAACGAGGCGCCCTGTGAATCTTGAGCACCACCATATGGCCTTTGATAAGGCCACTGGTGACACGGTGATGTATCCAACCCTTATTGATAATCAGGTGAATCCGCGGGCTAAAAAAGTATTCACCGACCAAGGAAAACAACCCAGCGGCTCTTCACGTAATAGCAACCATCAGAAAAAGGGTCGTCAAGTTTCCGAAAGCAGATTCGGACCACCGAACCGCAATGAGGTAGTTGAACAGCTAGCTAATGCAAACATGTTGCCGGCTATTTATTTCATTTTTAGTCGCAATCAATGTGACGATGCAGCACGCGGTGTACGTCGTAGCGCTCTTTCATTTGCTACTAAGAGCGAGACTGAACAAATACGTAAAATTGCTCAAGATCGAGCTCAGACGCTTTCTTCAGACGAGAAGAATGCGCTTGATTTTGAAGGATTCTTATCTTTAATCTCCACAGGCGTTGCAGCTCATCATGCTGGAATGGTGCCGATTTTTAAAGAGATCGTTGAGGAAGCTTTTACCTTGGGTCTCTTAAAAGTTGTATTTGCAACAGAGACTCTTGCAGTAGGCCTCAACATGCCAGCACGAACTGTTGTTATTGACAAACTCACAAGGTTCACTGGCGAAAACCATGTTCCGCTGAAACCTTCAGATTTCACACAATTAACAGGACGAGCTGGCCGTAGAGGCATTGACGCTGTTGGTCATGCCGTCACGCTATGGAGTCCGTTTGTTGGTTTTGATGAAGTGTGTAGGTTTTCACTCAATAAAAGTTTCAACCTCACGTCGGCCTTTCGTCCGACTTACAACATGACGGTCAATTTGGTGAATAGCCATTCTGAAGGCGAAGTTCGCCATCTCCTCAATCTGTCCTTTGCTCAGTATCAGGCCAACTCAGGAGTTGTAACGATGCAGGCCTCGATTGAGAAAAAGAGAGAGCAACAGCGCGTCGAAGAAGAAAAAGCTAAATCACAATATGGAGATATTTGGAGTTACCGACGCCTTCATGGGTTACAGCGCCAAAAGGGTCCATCAAAACCCCTCGCCGATTCTGTGCAGGTTTGGAATACCTTCCGACCTGGCGACATCATTGCCCTGAAAACTGATGAGCTAATCAACGCACGTGATACTCCGTATCAAAAATTCATGGTTCTGGCGACATCTAATAGGCGTCGCGGCATCAAGATCACAGCTGCCGATGCAGTGCAGTCTGTGCGAGGCATTCTTTATGAGGACCTCATTGGTGAACCCATCTTTATTAAACACGTCGCACTAGATGCTGACTTTTCGCAGTGGAACCCTGGCGCTCTTCGAGAGGTTTCTCGGCTGATCAACGAGTGCAATTGGGTATTTTCACAAAACGACAGCGAAGACAGCAGCCAATCCATTGATGACGATGCACTTGCTTCAGTAGATGTTGCAAATGACCCGTTGATTTCTATTTTGTTGAAACATGCCGATGCCGCTGATCGCATTCGCAACGATATTGAACGTCTAGAACGTCACCTTAAGAATGAAACCCAATCAGTTGGGGCAACATTTGATCGCGTTTTGGATCTATTGCGAAAAATGGGATACATCGATTCCTGGAAACTGACAGCGAAGGGTTCGGTTCTCGCCGGCGTGTTTCATGAGAGCGACATCCTTATTGCTGAAGCTATTTCCCAAGGCCTTTTTGACGGCCTCAAACCCACCGACCTTGCTGCTGCAGTGTCGTGCGTGGTGTATGAACGTCGCAATAGCGACCAAGACGATCTTCCGTATCCGTCAAAAAGGTGCCGCGAAGTTGTTGAACGCGTAGAGGATCTGAGCATGGAGATTCAAGACCTACAAACTGCGAGCGGTCTGCCTGTTCACCGCTTTCCCGATCCGAACTTTGCTCAATGCGCAGCCCTGTGGGCTTCGGGGAAAAGCCTCACTGGTGTTCTCGAAACTGTTCCCGAAATGAGCCCAGGAGATTTCGTGCGCACAATTCGCCAAATTGTTGACCTATTGCGTCAAATTGAGCGAATAGGTCTCGATCAGACACTGCGAGAGTCGGCACGTATTGCCGGTGAGGCGATGTTTAGAGGAATAGTTGTGGGTAACGAGGCGCTCTAATGGTCATTGCGAAAGGCGACGAGTGGGGTCAGCGCGTTCACAAGCAAGGCGTTGTCTGTACGCGAAGTGATCACGATGTTTTCTTGCACCAGGCATTCCCCGTGAGGGGTGACATTGCACACACCATTGGCAGCGATTTAGGGAAGCGATCTGCAATCAAGCAATTCGATAATCGAACTCAATGGCTTCAATTACCTTTTGATGTTATTGAGGTCAATATTGATGGAGTTTCACTTCGTGCAGCTGCACATATACGTATAGGGCACCTTCTTTGGGGCGAATGTCATCTGTTGAGCAACGTTGCCTTTTACAAAGGCAAAAGAGTTTTCGCTAAATCACATCCAAATGATGCCAAGATTGAAGTGTTATCCATGGCGCGCGAAATGGGAACTCGTCAGCGTTTTATGGCTCTTATGAAAGTGCGGCAGGGGAGTCATTTACCTCACCCGCATCTCGTTAGTCGCCAAGTGAAGGAAGAGTTATTTCAGTTTCGTAAATCTCTGCCCATCTTCATTGATGGAAAAAAAATCGGCAATACATCTGAGCTAAGAATGTTGGTCATTGCAGATGCCATTAATATCTACATACCTAGCGCTCAAGAGTAAATCCGTCGAGGAGAAGCCAATGAATATTTCAGATATCGCAGAATTGAAGAGAGAAGTAGCACTTCGTGTAGACCAGTTAGCAGAGCAACTTTTAGATATCAGCCACGACATTCATTCTCACCCAGAGACAAATTACGAAGAAACCCACGCACACCAGTTACTTACAGATGCTCTCAGCACACAATTCACAAATGTGCAACGAGGCGCCTATGGGTTAGAAACAGCCTTCGCCGCACAAGAGAGTGGTTCGCTATCACCAGGCTCGCGCCGTGTAGCCATCTTGTGTGAATACGACGCATTGCCGGAAATTGGTCACGCATGTGGACACAACGTCATAGCAGCAGCTGGTCTCGGAGCCGCCCTCGCCTTGCAACCCTTCATGAGCAATCTCCCCGGTGAACTTCATGTCTTTGGCACACCGGCCGAAGAAGGCGGTGGCGGAAAAATCGCCATGGCACGTGAAGGAGCCTTCAATGGCATCGATGCCGCCATGATGATTCATCCAGCAGATTTTGATCTCACAAGTATTAAAGCAATCGCAATTCAAGAGTGCTGCGCGTCGTTTCATGGCAATGCTGCCCATGCTGCAGCCGCTCCTCACCTTGGCAAGAATGCCCTCGACGCAGCAGTACTGGCCTACGGCTCAATAGGTGCGTTACGACAGCACATCAAGCCTTCTGAGCGCATTCACGGCATTTTCACCCATGGTGGCGACAAGCCAAATATTGTGCCCCATTTCGCTTCTCAACAATGGTACGTCCGCTCCGATTCACTCGACTCACTGCAACCCCTGAAAGAGCGTGTAGAGGCCTGCTTCCATGGTGCGGCCATCAGTACCGGATGCACCGTAGAAGTGGAATGGGAGAATCACGCGTACGCAGATATGCGCGATTCAGAGTCACTACTGAATTTGTATTTACGCAATGCGCAGCTTGTAGGTCGCTCGCCGCAACGCCCTACAAGCGATTCAATGGTTGTTGGTTCAACCGACATGGGCAATGTCAGTTATCTTGCACCGTCTATTCACCCGATGATCCAGGTCGCCCCTCACGGGGTGCCGATACACACCCCGCGTTTTGCTGAATACGCCCGCGCCGAGGAAGGCGACAAGGCTGTCATCGACGGAGCCAAAATTTTGGCCCTCACGGCTCTAGATGCCCTTCTCGACGATGCAGCAGGAGCGGAAACGGCCTTAGAGTTCGCCCGCATCGGCCCGAAACCGGTCGGACTTATTTAGTGCATGATCCCTCAACCTGACGCCCGCGACTTCTAACATTGACCGTCGTGACGGTCTATGTACCCGAGGAGTTCACTCCCGCTGAATCTGACATCTTGAAACGGTATTTCACCAATCTTGATTCCCCTGTATTTGCTCTCGTAAACCTTCCAGAGGTGGTGAAGGGTGCTTTGTTTGCCCGTTACAGCCGCAGCGCAAAAAGTTTACGGAGGCTCTTTCTCGATGAGTTCGTCAATGAGCTCGAGGTACAAGGAGATGTTTCTCTCGATGCAACTGTTGGCATTGAGCGGGCGGAGAGCCTTTATGAAAAAATCTTTGTGGAATACGGAGACGACTCTGTTGCCCAATTAGGTGGTGTACACCTGGCTTGCGAACAAGCGTCAAACCTGTTGACCAAAATTCTTGAATGGGGTCGCTTAATGAGCTACCTCGAGCAAAGCACGCGATACATCTCTTACGACAATCGTCTTGGCGGCAGATACCGTTTCTATCGCGATCCAGAGGTGCTATCTGGTCGTTTTGGCACACGGTACGTAGGAGACATGGACCGCATGTTCGACTCGTATAGCGGTCTTGTCGAAACGCTCACCACACACGTGCGCAAAGTGGTGCCCCAGGGCCCTAAAGACTCTGACTTTATTTACCGGCAAGCCACAAGGGCGAAGGCGCTCGATGCTGTGCGTGGGCTTTTACCTGCCTCAGCACTGTCGAACGTGGGCATTTACGGAAGTGGTCAGGCATATGAAGCCCTGTTGCTGCGCATGCGGGCGAACCCTTTGCCAGAAGCGCGCCTGTACGCAGACCTCATGTTGACGGAACTACGCAAAGTGGTTCCAAGCTTCCTGCGCAGGGTAGACCAGCCAGACCGCGGCGGACGTTGGTCGCAGTATCTCTCGGATACATCTATAGACACGAAACATGTAGTGCATGATCTCTTTGCTACAGAAGAAATACAGCCGGAAGAATCTGTTGTTCTCAGCGACTTCGACCCAGAAGGCGAAGACAAGCTTCTCGCTGCAATTTGCTACAGCCATTTAGCGCTGAGCGAGTCGCAGATTTACAAAAAAGTTCAGGGCATGAGCCACGATGAAAAAGTTCGTCTCATTCGCGCCTACGTGGGAGACAGAACAAACAGGCGCCATCGCCCAGGGCGTGCATTTGAACGCACCGACTATCGATTTGATGTGTTGTCTGACTACGGAGCATTTCGCGATATGCAACGTCACCGCATGCTCACCATTGAGTGGCAGCCATTAACACCAAATCATGGTTACGTGCGACCAGACATCGTTGACGATGCGTCTCAAACATCAGCGTTCGATGAGGTCATGGAGCGTTCAGCAGATCTTTACGATGCGCTTCTTCCTGAATACCCCACGCAAGCTGCTTACGCCGTTTCAATGGCATACCGCATTCGCTATGTCATGCAGTTCAATGCTCGTGAGGCAATGCACATGCTCGAATTGCGCTCTAGTCCACAAGGCCACCCCGCGTACCGCAAGGTTGCCCTCGACATGCATGCACTCATTCGCGATCAGGCCGGCCACAAGGCAGTTGCCGAGGCCATGATCCACATGACAACAGATGTACCTGAATTGGAACGTCTTGAATCGGAACGACGAGCAGAGGCAAAGCGCAACGGCTGACCGCCTTCATAAAAGGTTGAAAATCGTTGAAATTATAAAATTTTCATCAGATTTTCGCACGATTTGCACGAACACACCGGCTAGCACCTATGGTACGCGCTGAAGGCGAGCAGATTGTCTACAGTTCGCTCGCCCCCAATGCAATAACGAAAGGTTTCGGTTTATGGCAAGCAGCAAAAAGAAGCCAGCTAAACAAGTAGATATCGATCCAGAAGATGAAGTAATTGAGATTGAAGAAGGCGACGACGTTGACGCCATTTCCCTTGTTGATGACCTTGACCCCGATCTCGACCCTGAAGATCTAGCCGAAGAATTAGAAGACGACCCGCTGCTGGAAGACGAAGACTTTGTCGCTGCAGACGAAGATGAAACCGACGAAGCAGAAGCGATGACGCCTGCATCACGTCGTGCTGCAGCAAGAGACGAAGAAGATGACGATGATCTCACCACACCAGACGACGTAGAAGAAGATCTCGACAAAATTCTCAAAGATCGCCTTGTTGCCGCCGACGACGTCCCCATTGAAGACGACGATGAAGAAGGCGAAGTTGACGAACGCAATACCGATGGCGACCGACTACAACCACGTCAAGCTGGCGAAGAGATGTGCGCGCAGTGTTTCCTTTTGGTGCGACGCAGTGCTCCAAACTGCCCAGTCGGCGACGATGCCTGCCCCATTTTTGCGGTGAAGTAAGAGGAGGCAATCATGAAACAACAGTCATTAAAAGATGTCACAACTCGCTTAGATCAACACCTGAGAAATGCGCGATTCATAGGTAAACTTTCTGTAGACGTAGCTCAAAAGAAAATGCAGCAGTTCTGTTCCTCTTCTCATGACTCTTCTACGAAAGATTCCGACCTTCCAGTAAGCACTGTGGAACCGTCTTCCGAGCCGCCTATAGATAATTACGATGCCTTGACAGCTAAAGAAGTTGTGGCGGCCCTTAAAGGCTGTTCCCCAACCCAATTGCTGGCCATCTTCAATTACGAAAACGCTCATCGCCAGCGGAGAACCATCTTGAAAGCGGCTAGTCCAAGCGATGAGTAGGGAAGTAGCGCTAGCTACTCACCATGTGGGGTCACTTTGCTTCAACGTCTTTGAAGTGCAACAATCCGACACCAATCTACAAATCATAAGAAGCTCGACCGAAGCCGCTTCAGGGTCGCAACGTGGGGCATCTGCTTGGTCATTTTTTACAGCATTGCTCGGCGAAACATCTGGTAGCAAACAATTTTCTTTGTTAACCGAAATCGACAACATTGCTGTTGGATACTTAACCGGTCACATCATTGGCAATCGCTGCATTGTTACTGCTCTTTACGTTGAACAGGGGTGCCGTTCGCTAGGAATCGGTGCGCGTCTCTTGAACTGCGCACAGCAATTTGATGCCAACACCAACGAAACTCTCGTATGTGTTTTGCCTGGGCAAAGAGAATTGAAAAACTTATGTGAGCAAGCAGGGCTTCCTGCTCAGCTCATATTTGCCGGTTCGCCCTAGCGAGCTTTCCAGTTCGGGAGTCGCTTCTCGATAAAGGCAGTAAGACCTTCTTTGGTGTCTTCAGAAGCCATGATTGCTCCAAACTCTGCATTTGTCATAGTGATGAGGTTTTCATCAGTTTCAAATGCAGAGGCAAGCACAACTTTGCGGCTAGCCCACACAGCAAGAGGGGCAGCGGAGCAAATGCGTTCAGCAATCTCTAGGGCTTTTGGCATCACTTGGTCTGGAGCCACAACATGGTTCACAAGACCAAGCTCATAGGCCCTTTGCGCAGCGAGTGGTTCACCAGTAAGAATCACTTCCAGAGCAGCAGCACGACCAATAGCTCGTGGCAGGCGAAAGAGTCCTCCGGCCCCTGCAATGAGGTTGCGCTTCACTTCAGCAAGACCGAATGACGACCTATTACTTGCCACCACAAGATCGCAAGACAAGACAATTTCACAGCCACCCGCAGTTGCTAAACCATCGACTGCAACAATGACTGGTTTGCGACGCTCACGATAAGCAATGCCTGCAAAACCTCCGCGCTTTGTGCTTAAGCCACCAGCGTTGCCAGAGTTAATTGCTTTGAGGTCTGCCCCCGCACAAAAAACAGGCTTTTCCTGACCCGCAGTATTTGCGGTCACAATTCCGACCCAAATGTCGTCGTCGGACTCAATGATGTCGAGTGCTGCTTCAACGCCGCTTGCAACGTCACCATTGACGGCATTGCGGGCTTCTGGACGATTCAGCGTGATGATGCCTACGCGGCCACGCTTTTCAAAAAGGACGATGTCTGACATGACAACATCTTAGGACCCACAGCCAAGTGAGATGAATTTATGCTTGTGTTGGCTCTACGGGAGCCTTCACTGGCTTTTTCTTCTCTACAGGCCGTGTAGGGCGCAATGGACGCGGCATAGCGGTTCCAGGCGTTACAACAATGCTGAATAATGCAGCGATCTTCGGAATTGAAGGCGCAAGGCGAGTGATGGTGGTTGCCAACTCGGTGGTCACCGTATTTGGCGGGGCAGGCGCCACAAGCTGTGACCTAACCGGGCTAAAGGCGGCAGCTTCGAGCACTGCAATCCAGCGATCGCTTGGCGCATCGGCTTCAAGATTTTGCGAAGCTGCAGCAGCGAGGCGTGAACCGAGTTCTGAAGGGAACGGGGCTCCAGCTTTAGGTGGCTGTGAAGAGAGCTTCAAGGCGCGAACGATGCGGCCGACCTTGAGCGCTGCGTCGATATCGGATAACCATTCTTTTTGATCTTTTTCTTGACGCGCAACGAGTCCTTCGCGAAGAGTTTTTGCAATAGCGCGTGTCGTTTCATCACGCGCAATGGCTGGATCGTCGCCAGAGGTGACAACCGAACGCAGATCGCGCAGGTCGAGTGTGTCGAGATCGGCAACAGCAGCATCGGCGCGATCGAGCCATTCAGCTACGCGCAATTTTGGAAGAAGATTCTCGGCCATTGTGATGAGACCATCGGCAGGAATGAGTTCTTTGCCTTCTTGCTTCAAAACTTTATTTTGGTCGGCGATTGCGGTACGCACTGCAGGAATACCACCAGACAACACACGTTCTGCAATAGCACTTTGTGCTTCTGGAAGATTCGCCAAAATTGTATTGCGATGTGCGCGACCAGGCTTCAAACGTTTTGCGCGTGGGCGCTGCGGCAGGTCTGGTGGAGGAGTGAATGACGGCCGGCGACGAGTATCTGCACCCTCTGGGCGTGGCTCGCGAGTTCTACCTTCATCTTTTGCACCGTCTTCACGACGAGGGCGACGTGCGCCTTTGTCTCCGGGTTTGCCATCGCCAGGCTTGTCGTTACGACGACCGCCGCGCTTGTCGCCCGAAAAGGAGCGCTCAGAACGTGGTGCTTTGGTTTCCATTACTGCTTGGAATGGTTTGTCCGAAGGAAGGATTTCAATTCTTTCTAATTTCTCTACGCGTTGCTTGCCAGCAACAACGCCCAAGATGGTGATGCCGTCGATAGCAAATTCGGCATCGGCTTTAATAACGTCTCCAACTTTGTGCGACGAAGACAAAATAGAACCGTCGAGCACACCTTTAGGATTCTTTGCTCCAGCAGCTCGCCAGGTCCACGAACCGTCGGGGCTATTACTAGTGAGTTCAATTTCAATCCTGCGCGACATAGGCAAGGAACGCTAACGGCAAAAACAGGATATTTTTCTGTTCACACGACATTGTCAGTGGTGCGTCTTGCACCATTAGTAACATGTGTATGTGCCTATTTACGCTCTTGGAACCCAGGTTCCCACTATTGACCCCACTGCCTATGTTCATCCCGATGCAGTAATTATTGGCAGTGTCACTATTGGACCTGAATCCACCATCTGGGCCGGAGCGGTTCTTCGTGGAGATGACGGCAAAATTGTCATTGGCGCCCGTACAAGTATTCAAGACGGAACGGTTATTCATACCACTCCCATGTATCCAACAACGGTGGGTGACGACTGCGTCATTGGCCATATTGTGCACTTAGAAGGCTGCACAATTGAAAGCAACGCTCAAGTGTCTTCAGGAGCCATTGTGCTGCACCAAGTAGTGGTGCGTTCCGGGGCAATCGTTGCTGCCAATGCTGTTGTGCTGAATGGAACCGAAGTGCCCAGTGGCGCGCTTGCTGTTGGGGCACCAGCCACAATCAAGCTCGATCGTGCTCGATCTGCCGACATCGCAATGGGTGTAGCAGCGTACGTTGCAAAGAGTCACCGATTCCGCAAAGAACTTCGCCGCATCGATGACTGATTCGTCGCAACACTCAGATCAAAATATCCTTCTTGAAATTTTAGTCGAGCAAGAGTTCTGCGAAATTGTGAGCGATGCACTGTGGGCGTGCGGTGCACAAGCCGTTGAGGTAATAGACAGTGTGAGTCAATGCGTTGTTCGCACTCATCTGGGCAATGATCCGCTTGGTCAGTGGGAATCGCATGTTGAGCAGTTCGGCAACGAAGAAAACAGGCTGAATGAATGGCCGGTTCGATTATTTACGCAAAATAGCGACGTAGCCAACACCTGGCGTGAATTTGCGACAACAACTGTTGTTGAATCTGTTGCTCTCGTTCCACAGTGGAAGAGAGAAGAATACGCTTTTTCAGATTCATTGTTGCTTCCCATATTCATCGAACCTTATGGCTCCTTTGGAATAGGTGATCATCCGACTACTCGAGCAACTCTTACTTTGGCCTTGCGTTATCTGCAGAGCTGTGGCGATGCCCCAAACATTCTCGACATCGGATGTGGATCAGGTGTACTCAGTGTTGCTTTAATTAAAACATTCAACGGCGTGGCACATGGAATAGATCTTGCTGCAACCGCAATTGAGGCAAGTATTTTCAACGCTCAACTCAATGGGGTAGAGGGTTCATTCACTTGCCAACAAGGTGGCCTTGAGTGCATCTCTGGCACCTACTCACACGTGTTGGCCAATATCTTGGCTCCGGTATTGCTCGACGGTTCAGTTTCCATTGGGGGCGCTGTACAAAAAAATGGATTCCTATTCCTCAGCGGATTCACCGACACACGAGAAAAAGACATCGTGACGTGTTATGAAAAACTCGGGTTTCGCTATATCAACAAAATTGAAATTGATGGCTGGCTTGCGATCAGCCTGCAGCGCGTGAGCGCACACCAATTGGCGCAATGAGGTGAAACCCAGCACTGTGGCGCTCTTCTTCAGATTCGCCACCCCAGAAACCATATTCATGATTCTCTCGTGCAAAACTGCGGCAGGTGTCGAGCACAGCGCAGGACATACATACTTCACGGGCCATTGATTCGCGACGTAAACGCGACTGAGGACGCTCAGCTGCAGGAGGGAAAAACACTGTGGTGAGTCCGCGACATGCGCCTTCGCTCATCCATTTCTCCACAGCAAAATCGCGCCTGGAGTAAGATTCAATTGCCGCCATCACACACCCCCCGATGTACTGCTAAAACCTGATACTTCATTCTAACTACAAGTAACTCTACAGTCAATTAGCCATTCAACCGTCAAGTTACTATTTGGTAAACCGCTTCAGCGAAAGAATTCACATCGCTGATCTCTGTATCCCACGAGGTCATCCATCGCACGCGGTGGCGCGCTGGTTCCCAATCCCAGAAGAATGACACCTCTCGCAGGAGCTCAGCATGACGAGGAGAAATGGTGGGGTAGAGGCTGTTCACCGCAGGTGCCTTTAGTAATTCAAGAGACTGAATTGGTTGCACAGCCGCATACAACGATGCTGCTGCGTCGTTAGCAGATGCGCCAATCTGAACCCACAGATCGTTCTTCAACACCGCTGCAAATTGCGCAGAGACGAACCGCATTTTGGAAGGCAACTGTGTTGTTTGCTTTCGAGCGTAAGGCGCATACCGCAAAGCACGCTGCGCATTTTCTTGCGAAAAATCTTTATACGAATGCGCCCGAGCAGCGCCTTGAGGAAAATAGAGAACGGCCTCTCCATACATCAATCCATTTTTGGTTCCACCAAAAGTGAGTACGTCTACACCTGCGTCAACGGTGAATTTACGTAAAGAAGAAATGCCTCCTAGCGCAGCCGTTGCATTTGCTATACGTGCGCCATCCATATGAACAAGTAGGCCGTGTTCGTGTGCGCATAAGCACAACTGCTCTATTTCTTCTGCCGTATATAGCGTTCCCAATTCAGTTGGTTGAGTGAGCGATACAACACGTGGCTGAGCATGATGCATTACACCAATGTCGCCAGCAACTCGTTCAATATCTTTTGTCGTTACTTTTGCATCGACACTAGGAACCGCTAACAATTTGATACCGGCGCGTTCTGGGGCACCCGTTTCATCAATGTGCAAATGCGACCACTGGCTACACAGAACCGCGTCACCTGGGCCACACAAACTAGAGAGAGCAAAGACGTTGCCGCCAGTGCCACCAAAGACGAAAAACGTTTTGGTACCTGCTCCGAAGATTCTCTCGAATTGATTCTCGGCCTCGGCAGTAAACACATCGCCGCCGTAAGCAATTGCATGATCAAGATTCGCTGCTTGCAGGTTCTCCATGACCGCTGGGTGCACACCAGCAAAATTGTCAGAAGCGAAACTTCGAATGGCGGCCGAATGAGATGACATCGACATCAGTCTCTCAAATAAATCTCTAAATGTGCCATAATTTCGTCATGACGAAATTACCCGTTGACCAGCAGTGGCAGAGGAAAGCAACGCCCGATGGACCCCGTTGCCGGTGGTGTCGCCGAGTGCTCGTAGAACGCTCCGGCCCGGGTCGCCCAAGGGCATATTGCAGTCAACCTTGCCGTCAATGGGACTGGGTTGCACGCCAGCGCGCTCGAGAAGTTCAACTAAGCGACGAGCAATTAGTGATGGCGCGTGAAGAGCTCAACGACGTACACGATGCGATGTACGTATTGTCATGCGCCGTGCAAGATGTTCAGCGCGATCTAGCCGCCAATAAGCAGCCAAATGCTAAGGAGCTCAAAGACATGCTGCAATGGATTTTGGAATGTGCTGAACCCATTGGGTCTCTACGGTTACGCCCATAATAAGCGTTATGTAAATTATTTATGTATAAGAATATTGACGTATTTGAACCCCACTAACCTGCCCATATGAGCAACCCCTCAAACGACATCTTCAGCACAGCTGCCAAATCAATTTTGAGCGACTTAGAAGAACTTCGCGTAAACGATATTCGCTGGCGCGATGGCAAGGCATTTAGTTTGACCTACTGCGCCTCAGATGAGGCTCGACATCTTTCTGAAACTGCGTACCGCATGTTTTCCCATGAAAATGCCCTAAATGTTGCCGCATTTCCCAGTCTGAAAAACATGCAAAAAGAAGTGCTCGATTTCGTCATGCAGCTTCTTCAGGCTCCACCAACTGGTGCTGGCTTCATGACCTCTGGTGGCACCGAGAGCCTTGTGCTCGTGGTCTACGGCGCTCTGCAGCGAGCTCTTGCCCAGAGAGGCTCAGAGCGCCCCCAAGATCAACGTTTCAATGTGGTCTTGCCCTCCACGGCCCATGCCGCGCTCGAGAAGGGATGCGCTTATTTCAATGTAGAGAGTCGCCGCGTTCCGGTTCGGGCCGATTGGCGAGCTGATGAACAAGCCATGATTGCCGCATGCGATGAAAATACCATTCTCATTGCTTGCTCTGCCCCACAGTATCCCCAAGGCGTAGTTGACCCAATGGAACTCATTGGCCAAGAGGCACTGCGACGCGGTATCCCCTTTCATATTGATGCATGCATGGGCGGAATGCTTCTCCCCTTTCTCGCTCCTGCGAATTTGCCGTGGAATTTTTCCGTTGCAGGTGTTACTTCAATGTCGGTTGATCTTCACAAATACGGCTACACCGCAAAAGGTGCTGGCGTCATTATTTATGCCAACAAAGAATTGCGCAACCACCAAACTTTCTTCACCGACAATTGGTTGGGTGGAATGTATGGATCATCGGGAATCTTGGGAACAAAAAGCGGCGGCCCTATCGCGTCTGCTTGGGCAATGGTTCAATATTTTGGTCACGACGGTTATCGCGACCTTGCACTTACAGCGCGAAAGGTTGCACTAGAAATTGCGCGACACATCAACGCTATTCCTGAACTCGTGTTACGCGCCGAACCCGACACAACACTGCTATGCATAGGCGCAAAAGACCCGCAGACGCTTCCCATATTTTCCGTGTCACGAGCCTTGCGTAAAAATGGCTGGTATGTAGATGAACAGACACCGCCAGACTCCATACATCTGACCGTCAATGTTGTTCACGAAAACAGAGTTGCCGAGTTTGTTGCCGACCTCAAAGCTGCCGTTCAACTCGCTCTCGAAAATGCCGCGAGTACAACTAGCAGCGCTCCCCTGCCCTACGGATCTGTTTAAACGAGTTATCAAACCGAGATGAGGAACCAATGAAGTTTGGAATATTTCTTCCGCCCATGCACCGCACAGGTATTAATCCCACACTCTTATTGCATAGAGATCTTGAGCTCGTGCAATGGCTCGATTCGCTTGGCTACGACGAGGCGTGGATTGGTGAACACCACTCTGCAGGTTCCGAACTCATTGCTTCGCCTGAAGTATTCATTGCTGCGGCTAGCCAACGAACACAGCACATCAAGCTAGGCACGGGAGTGAATTCACTTCCCTACCATCACCCCTTCATCCTCGCGGATCGTATTGTCATGCTCGATCATCTCACCCGTGGTCGAATGATGTTCGGCGCAGGGCCTGGTCAGCTAACAAGCGACGCTGCCATGCTCGGCATTCCAGCCGACCGGCAACGCCCGCGAATGGAAGAAGCATTCGATGTAATGATGCGTTTATTCGCCGGGGAAACGGTAACGAAACACACCGACTGGTTCACCTGCGAAGAAGCCGTTTTGCAAATGAAGCCATATTCTAAGTTTCCTGTTGCAGTTGCATCGTCGCTTTCGCCTTCTGGTTCGAAACTGGCGGGAAGGTACGGAACTGGATTGCTGTCAATTGCAGCTACCGAACCAGCAGCGTTCCATGTGCTCGACTACAACTATTCCGTTTGGCAAGACGAAGCCTCTCGACATGGTCACAGTGTGACGCGTAATCAGTGGCGCCTCATGGGCCCTATGCATATTGCAGAAACCGAAAAGCAGGCGCGAGAGAACTGCCGCTATGGGCTGCAATGGGTCTTTGAGTATCTTTCTCACATCATTCCCATGGGAGACCCAAATGACCCTCCTCCCCCAAGCGACTTCGACGACTTTGTAGATTTTGCGAATGAAACGGGACGAATGGTTATTGGCACGCCGGAAATGGCAATAGCGCAACTATCTCGACTAGAGGAAAAGACCGGCGGATTCGGCACTTACCTCTTTTTGGGCGCAGACCTCGCCGATTGGGGCGCCACGAAGCGCAGTTACGAACTATTTGCGGAGAGCGTGATGCCTCATTTTCAAGATCAATTGCGTGCCCCGCAGAATAGTTACGAGAAAATTATTCACGCGGGTTCGCGGTGGGTAGATGCAACTCTCGGTGCCCAATTAAACGCAATTGCCGCGTATGAGCATGAAAAATCGGAGCGCATCAACTAGGTTTAAGCCACAACTTAATCACACTCTCGCTGGGAGAGAACCTTCTCTGGTGCCAATAAAGCAGCAGTTGAGGGTCGCCGAAGGAGCAACCGCCCCGGAACCTCTCAGGCCAAAGGACCGGCGAGAAACTCACACGCTGGAAAGAATGTGCTTGCACATCACCGACGGGGAAAGCGATTTTTTCGCGAAGCTCTCAGGTTCCCAGACAGCGGGGGCTGTTCAACGTTTTTAACGACCCTAAAAGAACAGCAAGTTGCTGAAACTGGAGCCTCACATGAAGTTGTCACCATCGCATTATTCACAAGACCGTTTTGCGCAGCGCCATATTTCCGAAAGTGAACAAGATGTTCAAACCATGCTCAACGTGGTGGGCAGTACCAGCATCGGCGAGTTGTGCGCAGAAATCGTTCCAAGCAATATTGCACTCAACACGCCTCTCGACTTACCACAGGCACTCTCTGAGCGCGATGCCACTGAAGCGTTATTGGAACTCGCCAACAAAAACATTGTGGGTAGAAGCGCCATTGGCATGGGTTATTTCGGAACCATTACCCCACCGGTCATTAAGCGCAATGTGTTGGAAAACCCCGCCTGGTACACGGCATATACGCCATACCAGCCTGAAATATCTCAAGGTCGCCTAGAGGCACTGCTGAACTACCAAACAATGATTTCAGAGATCTGCGGCTACAACATTGCCAACGCTTCCCTTCTCGATGAGTCAACTGCAGCCGCAGAGGCGATGGCCATGGCTCACCGCGTTTCTTCATCAGAGTCGAACACTTTTTATGTTCATGAAGATGTGCTGCCGCAAACACTTGCCGTTTTGCAAACACGTGCTGAGCCCATCGGTATCACTATTGAAGTAGGCGACCTCGAGCTTTCGAAGTCACAAAATTACTTTGGTGGTCTCATTTCGGTTCCAGGCGTGAGTGGTCACGTACTTCGCGAAAAAGAGATTGCAAGCTTCGCGGCAAATATGGCTGCAGTGAATGCAATCAGTATTGCCGCAGTCGATCTTCTGTACTCCTGCATTGCAACTCCGGTCGGTCAGCTCAACATCGATGTTGCAATAGGTACCTCCCAACGGTTTGGAGTACCCCTCGCAATGGGCGGCCCACATGCTGCCTTTATTGCAATAAAATCGGAGCATTCCCGTTCGCTTCCAGGGCGCCTCGTTGGCGTGAGCACCGACACAGAGGGTCGACCCGCCTTACGGCTTGCTTTGCAAACTCGCGAACAACACATTCGACGAGAAAAAGCCACATCAAACATCTGCACCGCTCAGGTACTGCTTGCCAACATCGCAGGTTTTTATGGGTCATGGCACGGTCGTGAAGGTTTACAGAGCATCGCCTTACGCGTTCATTCGTACACATCTGTTCTGAGAGCGGCTCTATTGAGCGCAGGACACACGGTTACGAACGACACGTGGTTCGACACCTTAAGCATTATTCCACGCAGTGGCGATGCTGCTGCACTTGTTTCTACTGTCGCAAAAGATGAATGGTATTTACGCCATTCAACGCCAAACGAAGTTGGGGTCTCCATTGACGAGACAATGACTATTGAAGACCTCAATACCCTGGCTGGTTTTTTTGGTTGTGCAGGTGAAATTCAGAATTTGTGGTCAACCGAAGTGGAGTCGTGTTTCACTCAAGTGCGCCAAGACTCATTTCTTAATCACCGCGCATTCACCGACTATCGCACCGAGCACGAGATGCTTCGCTACCTGCGCCAATTAGCCGACAAAGACCTAGCCCTCGACCGCACCATGATTCCACTTGGTTCATGCACCATGAAACTCAATGCCACTTCGCAAATGGAACCAATTACTTGGCCTCAATTTGCAAACATCCACCCTTTTGCCCCAACGAATACCCAGCTAGGTTCACGCGAGCTCATTGATCAATTAGAAAAATGGCTATGCAGCATTACCGGTTATGACGCAATTAGTTTGCAGCCCAATGCGGGTAGCCAAGGTGAATTTGCTGGTCTTTTGGCCATTCGCGCTTACCACCTATCGCGTGACGAAGCGCACCGAAACATTTGCCTCATCCCATCGAGCGCACACGGAACTAACGCAGCAAGCGCAGTAATGGCAGGCATGAAGGTGCACGTTGTGAAATGTGACGACGAAGGCAACGTCGATATGGGTCATCTTGAAGAACTGTGTAGCCAACATTCAAATGCACTTGCTGCCCTCATGATTACGTATCCGTCTACGCACGGTGTGTTCGAAACAACTGTCACCAATATTTGCGATCTCATCCATCAGCATGGTGGTCAGGTTTATGTCGATGGTGCGAATCTCAACGCTCTTGTAGGCTTAGCGCAACCCGGCAATTTCGGTGCCGACGTGAGCCACCTCAATTTGCATAAAACATTCTGCATTCCCCATGGCGGAGGTGGCCCAGGGGTCGGCCCTGTTGCCGTGAAAGCACACCTTGCAGCGTTCTTGCCTGCAGTGCATCAGTTCAACTCACCAAAACCACTAGAGGCAACAACAGTAGGACCAGTTTCGGGCGCACCATTTGGCTCTGCAGGAATATTGCCTATTCCCTGGATGTACATCAGCACCATGGGGCCGCACCAATTGCGCTACGCAACCGAGCGAGCCATTTTGCACGCCAACTACATAGCGAAAAAGTTAGGTACAGCGTTTCCTGTTCTGTACACGGGAAAGAACAACCGCGTCGCCCATGAATGCATTCTCGACCTGAGGCCACTCACGAAGTCAACAGGAGTCACCGTTGACGATGTTGCTAAACGCCTCATGGACCTTGGCTTTCACGCGCCCACAATCAGCTTTCCTGTTGCAGGAACACTCATGGTCGAGCCAACAGAAAGTGAATCGCTACGGGAAATTGATCGATTCTGCGATGCGATGTTGCTCATTAGACAAGAAATACGCGATGTTGAAAACGAACTCATTGGTATTGAAGAATCACCGTTGCGGTTCGCGCCACATACCGTGGTCGACGTCGCTGGCGAATGGACACGGAAATACAGCCGCAGCACAGCGCTATACCCCAGCGTCACCGGCCTTGCCCGTAGCTACTTCCCCCCAGTTTCGCGTATTGATGCGGCATCTGGCGATCGCAATCTTGTCTGCAGTTGTGCGCCTCTCGAAGAATACGCTGAAGCTCACTACCAACCGTCTTAAGGAAAGGCCGAGCAATGGAAAACGAAGATCTTGCGGCACTACTTGGTTCCGCTCAACAAGTGCTCCAACTTCTAGTGACAACCATGGAAGGTGCAGCAGAAACGCTGCAAAATATTAATCGCGCTGCTGTTCGCATTAACTCGCTACTCGACGAAATTGAAGAGCCGCTTCGTACTGTTATCCCTTTTCTTGCAAAAGCAGCTAAATAGCTTTTTTGTAGAACGGGTACGACACCACGCGCCCCTGCAGTTCAGTTCCACGCACATCAATGACGACTTCGTCGCCTATTTCAGTATTTGGGTAAACGAATCCGAGCGCAATGCCGTGTTCAAGTATCGGCGAGAAATTGCCACTCGTGACCGAGCCAATGACGACTCCATCTTTCAAAATGGAACTGCCTTCACGTGGAGGACGCCGCCCTTCGGAGAATAAACCTACAAGCTTTTTAGTGACACCATTTTCCTTTTCACGCAGAACTGCATCTTTGCCCTGGAAATCATCTTTTTTCCAGCCAAGAACCCACCCCAGGTTCGCTTGTAGAGACGTAATTCCTGAACCAAGTTCGTGGCCGTGTAACGGAAGCCCAGCTTCTAAACGCAGTGTGTCGCGTGCTCCAAGACCAGCGGGAAGAGCTCCATTGCTGACGAGTTGCTGCCACAGTTCCGTGGCAACAGATACTGGAACAGCAATTTCAATTCCATCTTCGCCTGTGTAACCAGTGCCAGCGACAACACAAACAGTTCCCATCAGCTCCACGACCTGCACGTGGTTGCGTGGCACTTCGCTTGCTTCTACCGAGATGGAGCTCATTACGCTGCGTGCACGTGGACCCTGTAGCGCGATAACACAACGAGTTTGGGTTGTGTCGACGCCACCTAGGTATTGCACTACGCGATCCGTATTGGAAGCATTGGGCATTACATCGAAAATATTTTCTGCAACCCACCACACAATAATGTCGTCGAGCACATCGCCGGACACAGGGTCGAGTAGATGCGTATATTGCGTTTTACTCGGGGCAATCTTTCGCAAGTCGTTAGACAAGACTTTTTGTAGGGAATTGAATGCCGCGGGACCTTCGACACGAACAGTGCCCAAGTGAGACACGTCAAATACCACTGCAGAATTTCGGCATGCCAGATGTTCTGCAATGGTTCCGGTCGGATAAGAAATGGGCATTTCCCAACCACCGAATTCGACCAGTTTTGCCCCGAGGGCAAGATGCGCTGCGTTGAGTGCAGTGGTGCGCACGCTAAGTCAGACTTCTAGAGTCCAACTACGCGAGTAGCTATTGGGCTCACGACATTGTCAATGACTTGCCAACCCATAGATTTAATTTCAGCGTCGATGGAGTCTTTGACTCCAGACAATGGAAGAACGTTGAGAACACCCTGACCATTGCGCAATACATCGATGAGGTTCTCGCCATCACAAAAGACAACAGAAGAACCGCTAATGACGACATGGGCTGAAGCGACATCGGTATTTAAATTGTTGCGCATGTACCGAAAAACTTCGCGAACTGATTCCAACTTGATGCCCGCATCTAAAAGATTTTTAATAACTTTAAGTTCGAGAAGATCGCCGTAAGAGTATTCGCGTCGCGTTCCACTTCCGGAAGCAGCAGTGAGTGAGGGAATAACTAATTTCGTGCGAGCCCAGTAATCGAGCTGGCGGTATGAGATGCCCACAATGTGAGCTGCCTTAGTACCGCTGAAACCTGCCATAGGGAATTATCCTACGATCTGTTGCACCATGCAACAACAGTCAGTCGAAGAAGTCTTCTGGACTCACATTTTCAATGAAATCCTTGAATTCATCGATGATTTCGTTTTCGTTGTCCTGCTCTACAGCCACATCTTGGCCAACAATCTTCCCCACTAGCTCTAACAAGTCGTCAGAACCGTATATGGGGCAATTAACACGCAATGCCAGTGCAACAGCATCGGAAGGCCGGGCTGATACTGGCTCCACTTCCCTACGGGATACAAAATGAATTTCGGCGTAATAAGTTTCGTTCTTCACCTCAGTAATAACGACCTTCTCAATTTCGCTACCAAAGTTCTCGATAACGGCAATACAGAGGTCATGAGTGAGCGGACGCGGTGGTTCAATACCCTCTAAAGCAGCATGAATGGCCGAGGCTTCTGGCCCACCGATATAGAGCGTCATGACACGGTGGGGTTCAACCTGCTCACGTAATACGAGAACTGGTGCATTCGTAGGCATTTCAATGCGTACACCCACAACATCAAGTTCTTGCATAAGAAAAGAGTACCCGAGCCCTGACGAATGCGCCTAACGCGGATCTATAAATTGCTGAATCGCTTGGCGTACCAATACTTCTCGCAAATTACCTGCATTCGTTACCAATGCATCGAGAATTTCAAGTGACTGCTCGCGGGCGGCCGGGTTCCTCTGGCGCAACAATGGCATCAGGCGCTGTTCGAACAGTGTTGCTTCTTTTTCAGCCGCCAGGCGCCATGACTTCAAGTGCCGAATTTCAATGCCAAGATCGAGAAATGCTTTGGCGATGGTGGCTACTTCGCGAGCGGTTCCTTCATAGAAACTCTCGCCGCCCACTGCTTTAGACACCAAAAGACCGAATTGCTCTAAGGCGTCTATATCGTTCGCCAACAGACCTGAGAACTCCATGAGTGATTCACGAGAAATGGGGCCAATTGCGTCGCGCGCCGAAGCTGCGACCGTTGGTTCCGCAACACGCAATGGTGGTCGCCGTGACGTTGGATGCGCTCTTTCGCTTTGTGCAACTACCTCTGGGTCAACGATGACGAAATCGCCTGTCTCGTCAATATCGCTCGATGGCACGCGCGATACATTTCCGTTGTCTACTGCTGTGAGCACCCGCACTCGTGGCATATCTTGACTCACGTCGGTCACGCTCGATTCGCGCAGTGACCGAGGCAGTTGACTGACCGGGTTCGTGGGGTCGCGCGGCACTGCGCCCGACTCATCGAGACGATCTCGAATAACTCGTAGTGGAAGATAATTAGTTTCTTGCTCACGCAAAATATATTTCAAACGATCTACTTCGGAGTCAGAAAACTTACGATAGCCAGAAGCTGTTCGCTCAGGCTCAATCAGACCTTGACTCTCGAGAAAACGAATTTTCGAAATTGTGACATTGGGGAACTCTTCCAAGAGCAAACCAAGCACTTCGCCAATACTTTTATAATTTCGCTCAGGCATTATCGACAGTTCTATCAAAAAACACGAGGCGGAATTTACCAATTTGCAGTTCGTCTCCATGCGCGAGCACAACTTCGTCTACGCGCTGCTGGTTGACATAGGTGCCATTGAGTGAACCGACATCACGCACTTTGTACTTACCCTCGAAGAAAATGACTTGGGCATGACGACGCGAAACCGTAATGTCGTCAAGAGGAATATCGGATTGTGGATGACGCCCTATGTTCGTTGAACCGGCAACCAAGGCAAACCGATCTCCGTATTGCTCACCGGTGCGAGACACCAGCACTGCCCCGCCAACAGGGACCTCTGCGGTATGGAACACAATGTCATCACTATGCGAGGAGGACTCTTGCAGAGCATCTACACGAGTCAAAGTGATTGTTCGATCGGAAGTGCTGTCGAGCACTGCACCACACACCGAGCAGAACGCCGCTTTGGGCGGGTTGCGATGCGAGCACCGGTTGCAGTACACATAAGCCATTGCTATCCGCCGATAAGCGCTTGATAGGCAGAGCTTGTTAACAACTGTTCGAATTGAGCAGGATCTGAGATTTCAATTTCGCATATCCAGCCGTCACCATAAGGGTCAGAGTTCAGCAACTCGGGGTTCTGAACAAGCGCATCATTTACCTGTGAAACTTTCCCCGATAATGGCGCATAGATATCGGACACCGATTTTGTGCTCTCAACTTCAGAGAAACTCTGACCAAGAGCAACAACAGCCCCTACCGTTGGGATCTGAACGAAAACGACATCACCCAAAGCATCTTGCGCATAGTCAGTAATACCGATGCGAATGCAATTACCACTCAAACTGACCCATTCATGGTCGGAGCTATAGCGGAGATCTTCGGGGATGTTCATGGTCATATTGTACTTCTCCCCGCTCTACCGGCGCGGAGATGCTCAACGATGGCTGGCAAATAACGCCAAGCGGTGAGATAACTCAAAAAGAGCCCCGGCACCACAAGTAGCCATCCAAGGACGAGGAATAAATCTTCCACTGCAATGCCACTATGCGCGAGTGTGAGGGCCGGGACGGCAAACATCAATACGAAGGTTGCCCACTTACCGAGATAGGTCACAGGAAAGCGCTCCATGCCAAATGCCGTGGCAACCACCATCAGTAGACCAATTCCTGCCTCTCGGAACAAAATGAGCCCGGCAATAACCCAGGGAACGGCACCGTCAATACCCAGCGCTATGAGCCCCACAATGAACAACAGTCGGTCGACCGTTGGGTCCAATATGGCTCCCAGAGGAGACACCTGGTTGAAACGTCGGGCAACGTAGCCGTCGATCCAGTCGGTGGCCCCTAGTGCTCCAAGAATAAGAGCAGCGGCTAGACGAGAGTCGCGGCTAAATAGCGCCCACAAAAAGATAGGGAGACATAACAGCCGCACCAGCGATATGAAGTTAGGAACGGTCAACACACTTTTCCGGTTGAAGAGCTCTGACATACCCCCCGACACTAGACCGCTATTGTTGCGAGATGACGGCAAACGAAAAAAACGCAAATGGCGATCACGCTGGGCAGGTTGTAGTAGTTACTGGCGGAGCGTCGGGCCTAGGAGCGCGCTTTGCCGAATTATTCGCAAGTCGCGGAGCGCACATTGTCATTGGAGATATAGCCGAACAAGCGGCCCACAAGTTGTCTGTTGCGTTAGGCGGCACCAGCATCAAATGTGACGTCACCAATTCGCAAGATGTCGATGCTCTAGCCCAGCACGCAGTTTCACACTTCGGAAAAATAGATGTGTTCATCAACAATGCAGGCATTGCGCCTATCCCCAATGAAGAACGCTTCGCCACTGCTGTCGCCAACCAAATGTTGCGTCTAGAAAATAATGTGGGCGCAACAACACCCCTCAATGTCGTTACCGATATGACCGATGGCGAATGGGATCACATGTTGAAGGTTCATCTGTACGGCACCTTCTACGGCTGTCGTGCCGCTGCGCGCTATATGACTCCGCAGCGTTCTGGCAGCATCATCAATATTTCCTCTGTGCTTGGGCTTCGCCCAACGGCCATGGCTCCCCACTACTCCACTGCCAAGGCAGGAATCATTGCGTTAACTAAATCTCAGTCACAAGAGCTTGCACCATTGGGAGTTCGCGTTAATGCTGTTTGCCCTGGTTACATTGATACGCCTCTATTAGCTCCTATGAACGAACTCATGAAAGTTGCCATCGTTTCGCAAATTGGCATCGGTCGACTAGGAACCGACGACGAAATTGCCGAGATGGTTTCCTACATCGCATCTGCAAAGGCGTCGTACTGCACAGGGGAAGTTTTCAGCGTTACTGGTGGCTACTCCGGATGAGTTCAGTATTTAGCCTCATTCTTCAAAGAAAAATACCGGGCCATTTTGTTTTTGAAGACGAGAATGTTTTCGCCATTATGACCATTAACCCCATTGCAAAAGGTCATGTTCTCGTTATTCCAACGCAAGAAGTTGATGAGTGGACCAACGTCGATGAATCAACACGACAAAAGCTATTCACATCGGCCCACCGCATTGCCGAGGCACAAAAGGAAATCTTTCCGTGCGAACGTGTTGCGCTCATCATTGCTGGTTTTGAAGTTCCGCATTGTCATCTTCACGTTATTCCGGCCACAACAATGCAAGATGTTTCCTTCAGCAACGCGGCAGCTTCGGTTGACCATGACGAACTCGCAAAATTCGCAGAACAAATTTCTCAAAAGCTTTAATCAAACAGTGTTGGCAACACTTGCGTGGGTATTTGAGCAATATTCTCAGCAGAATTATTGCGCACCGCGTTCACCCTGGTAGACACCTCACGCAGCTGCAATGGATTGCCCGCCCACGACTGCAACAACTGAACTGATTCTTCAATGGGACCAGACAGCCATGTATCAACATTTGACGGTTCCAAAATTGCTGGCATGCGATGGTGGACCGAAGAGAGACTCTCATTTGCAGCCACAGTGATAATGGCAACTTCCTTCACGGCTGCATCGCCAACAACACGCGTATGCCATAACGCGCACATGTTGATGAGTTTCATTTCTTTTGTGGAAATGAAATACGGGATCTTTTGCTGTGCATGATGTGTGGTGAGCCACTCGTAATAACCATTCACCGCCACAACACATCGCCCGCTCGCGATGAGATCTCTAAACATGGGTTTTTCAGTGATTGTTTCTGCGCGGGCATTAATTACAGGTGAACGACCTTCATTTTGTGACAGCCACAGTGGCTGCATCCCCCAATGCAATTCATCTAAAGACGAATTATCTCCCTTTCGCCGCAACGACAGCAGTTGGTTGGTGGGGGCAACATTGAAATTTGGAGTATCACTGTCTGATAGCTCACCAATATCAACACCACCGAAATGTTCAGAGATCTCTTGGGCAGAACTCGTAATGACCAATCGCCCGCACATAAAGCGAGTTTAAACAGGGCCTCTGGGGCAGACTGTAATTGTGATATTCGATCTGCATGTCAACCAGTCACTTGTTTCTTATGAAGAGTTGTACGCCCTCGCTGAAGCAATCGACAATGGGCCATTCCAAACGATGTGGGTGCTCGACCACTTTGCCGCACTCCAGGAAAATGTGGCCCACCCCATGCTCGACCCATTCGTACTGTTGGGTGCCTTGGCCGCCAAGACAAAATCTCTTCAACTGGGCATTTTGGTAGCTAACGTCGTAAACCGGCAACCAGCCGTCCTTGCTCAAGCATCTACATCGCTGCAATTCATGAGCAATAAGCGCTTCACCCTAGGGCTCGGTGCTGGTGCATCTCCTACGTCACGATTTGCCGACGAGCACCATTCTCTAGGAATTGAGTTACAGCGCAAGATGGCCGACCGACATGCATACCTAGTGCATTCTGTACAGACCATACGTTCCATCTGGAAGCGCGACACAAACACAACGCCCCTCATCGTCGCTCCCCCTACAGAACCGAACATCACCATTGGTGTCAATAGTTCAGAGCTCGCCGTGCTTGCCGCTCAGTTGAACTGTTCCGTCAATATTCGCTGGAACCATGAAAACCTTTCAAGCATCCTCAGCGCATATCAAAACGAGGCAAAAATGCGCGGCACGAACGCAAGCATCTCTGTATGGATGCCTTGGAATTTAGAGCACACTAAAAATCAAGAAGCGATTGCTCCATTCGCAGACCTGGGCGTCGACCGAGTGGTCTTTCTCACAACACAGCCGCAGCACTTCAGCGAGCTGCTGAACCTAGGAAACTTTTTGTTCCCATAACAACTCGAGTTTGAAGTTTGCTGTCTATAAGTTTCAACACCTTCAAGAGTTGGGCGCTTGTCATGCTGACACACCCTGATGTTGGTTTTGTTTTACCCGATGCATAGTAAGAATGCGAGTGAATAAATATTGCACCCCCATGACCCCGAACAACAGGATTCATGTTGAAGTCGAGAACAATGCTGCGTCTGTAAGGACCACCTTTAGCGATGCGATAAAGATCTTCATCACCCCTCACACACTTGCTTCCCTTCACCATGGTGTTATAAGTCTTTTCCGATTGACGCAAGATCCAGCAGTAATTTTCGCGAATGCGAATGTAGGGGAAACCATTTTCGGGTACAGGAGCAATACCAAAAACTGATGGTATGCCATAAGAGCCCATGGGCGTAGTGCCGTCACCTTCGCGATGACGCTCAGAGAAACCACTTCTTCCAATACGAACGGGAATAGAACCAAATTGCTTGTGCCAACCCACTTCACTTTTGATGTACACAGACAACATGGCAGAAGAGCTTTCTTTCACTACATTTTCCACGACAACAAGCTGCTGAGCTTCACCAATAAGTGCTTCTCTTATGTTCAGAACCTGAATGTCATCGGCGTGTGTTGTCGCAGGGGATACAAAAGAAAGAATCACCACGCACAAAGCGAACTTTGCAAAGACTCTCAAGGTCGAGGAGCTGCCACTTTTGGATAAAAAGTTTCGATGTGCTTTGGCAAACTATTTTTCACGAAGGCGGAAGTGTCGTCGGCAAGAACTTCAGGCACGCCCTGTTCTACGCCATCTAAAGTACGTTCCACCACTTGCTGCGGCGAGGTCTTTGGCATATCAACTCCGGCAGCCATATCGGTATCAATGAATGCTGGGTGCACGGCAACAACAAGGGTTCCTTGACGAGCTAATTCAAGCCGTAAACCATTAGTCATCGACCAAGCTGCAGACTTTGACATGGCATAAGTAGCAACTTCTTTCATGGTGAGCCACGACACTGCCGACAATACGTTTACGATGACGCCCCCACCATTAGAGGCAAGTGCGGGAGCAAATGACTTCGACAAATTGAAGGGTCCCCATACATTAGTTTCAAACTCTGCCTTGGCATTCTCTAAGGCATGATCGGCCATAATACGGCCACCTATAACAACACCTGCGTTGTTAATTAGCATGGTGATATCGCCACACTGCTCTACCGCAGCCGCAATGTCGTTGGCATTTGTGACATCGAGCTTGATGGGCACAACACCTGGAGTTGTAATTGTTTCCGGCTTGCGTGCTGCGGCGTACACCTTGGCGGCTCCACGATCGAGCAGCTGACGAACATACTCAGCACCGAGACCGCGGTTTGCTCCAGTGACCAAAACTACTGAACCTGCAATTTTCATTTGAGAACCCTTCAGTGTGAATAACTCGAATTTGCACGAGTAAACAATTGTCGGGCTGGCGGGATTTGAACCCACGACCTCTTGTCCCCCAGACAAGCGCGCTAACCAAGCTGCGCTACAGCCCGTGCGACAAGTCTACGAGAAAAGGTCGATTACCCTCCAAGTGAGGTACAAAACGAGAGCCCCTAGGAGCATCTTGAAGTGCCATGGCGCCTTTGCTTCTGCCTCTGTCATTCCAGCGAGCTCACGCAAATTCAAGTTCTCGGCAGTTATTTTTCCATGCGCATTGGGCAACGAAGGCGTATCGCCACAATTGGGGCAAGACCCTTCTGCAGTCATTGCAGTTGGGGTGAAATATTTTGCACATGGTTCACACCAAGGCATGACCTACTCCGCCCTACGCCTAACGCGCAATTTGATAGGTGTAGATCCGAATTTAAAAGCTTCACGAATAGAACGTTCGAGATACCGCAGGTAAGAACCTGGAAGTTCTCGGTTAACAAACAACGTGAACGTTGGTGGATCTGATGCGCCTTGCAAGGCGTAAAGCACGCGTGCTCCGCCTGCAGCAGGATGCTTTTGCTGCGCATCAGACATCACGCGGTTTACATCGCGTGTTGGTACACGTCGGTGATATTGCTCAATAGAGTCTTTCAATACTGGCAACAAGCGATGAACGCCTTTGCCGGTTAATGCTGACACTCGCAAAATTGGCGCATCGCCAATGAAGTACAACTTGCGCGCCATTTCAGCTGTCACCTGTTCACGGCGCTCCGTATCGAGAACTTCCCATTTATTCAAAATAACAATGAGCGGGCAGCCCGCTGCATCAATACGTTCTGCCAGACGTTGATCTTGGCTTGTGACGCCCTCAGTTGAGTCGATAACGAGAAGCGCAATGTCTGACTCGTCAACTGCACGCAAAGCTCGCACGAGTGAGTAGTACTCTGCTGAATCGTCAATTTTCGAACGACGACGCATACCCGCAGTATCTACGAGAATGAGTTTGCCGTCTACTGTTTCGATCAAAGTGTCGATGGCATCACGTGTAGTGCCAGACATGTCGTGCACAACGCTGCGCTCTTCACCGACAATTTTGTTGAACAAGGTGCTCTTACCCACATTTGGTCGACCAACAATGGCCACACGAGGCACACCTTTCAGCGCAGGGTCAGATGGCTCTAAGTGCGAGTTATCGACTTCCTCAAGTTCGGGTGCTTCTTGAGTATCGAGACCGAGCTCAGAAATGATGACGTCGAGCAGGTCACCAGACCTACGCCCGTGCAAAGCAGAGACCGGCCACGGTTCACCAAGACCCAAAGAGAGGAAGTTCCAGCGATCGTTCTCGCGCCGCTCATTATCTGACTTATTTGCAACAACAAGTACCGTTGCTCCCGACTTACGCAACCACATACCAATGCGCTCGTCATCATCGGTTGCGCCAACAGAGGCGTCGACGATAAAGAGGACAAGATTTGCTTCTTTCACCGCTTGCTCTACCTGGCGCGACACCTTTTCTTCAAGGTCGCTTCCACCAGGCATCCAGCCTCCAGTATCGGTCACGCAGAATTCACGACCTAGCCACGAGGCGTCGTGGGTGTTCCTATCGCGAGTGATTCCTGGACGGTCTTCAACAATGGCAACTTGCCCGCCTACGAAGCGATTGAACAGAGTACTTTTACCGACGTTTGGGCGACCAACGATGACAACATGGGGTTTCATTGCATTACCTTTTCCAGAAAATTACGTAGTGCATGACCATCGGTCGGCAGAACAACAACCGACGACGGAAGGTCCTCGAGTGTCATTCCGTCAAGAAAGCGACCTTCCGACAAGCACACATCGGGTAGAAGAAACACGCCACATTCGACATGAGACAACATGACTGAGCGAATATCTTCACCAACCATCAAACCCGAGACTGCAGTATTGCCCCCAAAATAGTTATTTACTACGGGCAAAACTGAAATTCGGTCTCCATAATCACTTACAAGCGCCGAAATAACACTTGCCGCGTACGCACCAGTCAAAATACCAACCTTGCCAGAGGGAGAAGTGACCGAGGGCGCACGCCGAGTGAGCTCAACTGGCTGACTATGAACGACACGCAAACCTGTATCACCCGCAGGGTTTTGAATACTTGTGTCGCGAAGGGATCTGTATCCGCCAGGTGTTGCTCCATCGACCGAGGCAAAGAATCCGCTCGTTTGCTGTGCGAGAGATTCATCATCATTGATCTTTCGACCGTGGAACTCTTCGATGAAACTTGACACAATTCCCACGCCATCTTCATACATCGGGTATCCGCCATAAGACGCCGCCTCAGGAAAGGTCATGTTGCCGAGGAGATAGAACTCATCAGAAGGCCAAAACATCTTTTTACCGATGAGTTGCTCTGCAATCAATTGGTACTTCTCGCACAACTCCACAACATCGGCTGCTTCTTGAGAGGTGTGAACGCGAAGTTCCGCTTCAGGATTAAATTGGCTTAGGCCCAGCGGAACAATTGCAACTGCTTCAAGAAGCGGGAACTGGTCGAGAACATCTATCAGTGTGCGTTCAAGGTCTTCACCGTTGTTGTGGTCTGGGCACACCACAATTTGCCCACGAACTGCAATTCCATTTTCGAGCAAGACCTTCAGCCATCGCAGGCTGACTGCTCCCCGCTCATTGCGCAACATATCGGCGCGTTTCCACGGGTCGCTCACGTGGATGCTTACATGTAGCGGAGACAATTTCTGATCTATTACTCGCTCGAGGTCTGCTTCAGTGAAGCGTGTCAGCGTTGTGAAGTTGCCGAACAGAAAGCTGAGTCGGTAATCGTCATCTTTGAGGTAAAGGCTTTTGCGAAGATTCTTTGGCAATTGATAAATGAAGCAAAAAGAACAATGGTTGTCGCATGTTTGCACCCGGTCAAAGACGGCGCTGGAAATTTCCACACCTAGCTGTTCACCAGCCCGTTTTTCAATATCAAACTCAAAAGGCATTCCATTTCGATCTATATCGAGAGAAATACTTGCCTCATCAACCGCATGGTGCCATTCAATGATGTCGCGTACTACTTGTCCGTTGACACTCAGAACCACGTCGCCCACAAGTACACCCGCTTGTTGGGCAGGGGAATCTTGATGAACCGCCACAATACGGGCGGTGAGTTCGGTGGAAACAGACACATAGAGAGGCTACTTGCGCCTCAGCGAACTAATGTGTAACGCATATGGACCCCACTCCACAAGAAGCACAAGGCGCCGGCGCCTCTGATTCGAGAGTGGAGCGCGTGCTGCTCGCTGCTCCACGCGGTTTTTGTGCCGGAGTCGAAATGGCAATTAAGGCTCTTTCTTGGATGGTGCGTACATTTCCTGCTCCTGTGTACTGCTATCACGAAATTGTTCATAACCAGCTTGTTGTTGAACGCTTTACAGACTTGGGAGTTATTTTCGTCGACGATATTTCCGAGGTGCCTAACGCGATGCCCATTATGTTGTCGGCCCACGGTTCAGCTCCAGAGGTTGTAGAAGAGGCCCGTCGACGAGGCAGCTATGTTGTCGACTCTGTATGCCCGCTCGTAACGAAAGTGCACCACGAAGTAAAGGTGCGATCGGCCAAGGGGTACCACATTGTGTATGTGGGTCATGAAGGGCACGAAGAGGCTGTGGGCACTATGGCAGTTGCCCCCCAATCTATATCGCGGGTAGAGACCGTTGCCGACGTCATGGCGCTTCAAGATTTTGACCAGCCTTTAGCGCTCCTTGCGCAAACCACTCTTTCGCATCGCGATTGGGAAGGTGTAGCTCTAGCAGTGCGCAACCGATTTGCCGATGTTTGGTCTCCTGGTCGCAGCGACCTTTGCTTCGCAACCACAAATCGTCAGAGCGCCCTCATGCAAATGGCCGATCGTTGCGACAGCATTATCGTTATTGGTTCTTCGAACTCCTCAAATACTCGCGCTCTTGAACGCCTCGCCATTGATTCAGGTTGCAAGCGTGTACTGCGCATCAATAGTGCAAGTGAACTTCCACACGATTTATTTGGGCAAGTAGGCGTGACTGCCGGAGCATCTGCGCCAGAAGAACTTGTGGAGGAAGTCCTGCAATTCCTCCGTCCCACAAATGGCATTGAGGAAGTGCGAGTGACCGAGGAAGACGAGTACTTCCCTCCGCCGCGTAATATTCGCGAGTTGCAGTCGAGCACGCTCACTGCTTGCTACACCATGCTCGGAGTACCTAACACGCTGCGACGCAACATTGACGACAGGAAGACCGCAGCAAGCGATGTACTCGATGCATTAAGACAACAAGACAGCACACCAGCACATGATTAGCCCTACTCTCGATTCCTTCCGAATCTTTCTTCACCTTTTGGCTGCTGCCGTGTGGGTGGGTGGGCAAATTGTTCTTGGCGGGCTCGTGCCCAAACTCAGAAAGTCGCACCCTGAAGCATTGGCCACCACCGCTCAGGGCTTCGCACGCGTTGCGTGGCCCGCTTTCGCAGTACTCGTTGTTACTGGGTTCTGGAATATTTTTGATACCGATATCACCGCGCTCGACACTTCATACCAAATAACGCTCGGAATTAAACTTGTCCTTGTAGCCGTGGGAGCCATAGCAACTGTGGCACACAGCGCTTCACCCGATAAGCGGGTAAAAGCAATTGGCGCAGCGGTCGGACTACTGAGCTCACTCGTTATTTTCTACCTTGGAATTTTGTTGTCAAGCGCTGTTTAGTTGCGCGGAACTTTGCTCCACGCAATATCGCGGTCCACTCGCACATCACCAGGCAAGCCAAGAACCCGCTCACCGAGAATGTTCTTCATAACCTCGGTGGTGCCGCCCTCAATTGAGTTGGCACGACTGCGCAAGAATGCCTTTTGCATATACTCGAAACCCATCGCTGTTTCGGGGCGTACCATTTCGTACGAGCCGTACAACATTCCGTCGGCACCCATGAGCTGAATACAGAACTCGTACACATCTTTGTTGAGGTTTGCGCTTTCCATTTTTCCAATGGAACCTTCTGGCCCTGGAACACCAACCTTGCGCAATTGCCCTGCACGAATGTTTGTGAGACGCAATACTTCTGCTCGAGACCACAACTTCATTAGATCATCGCGCGTTGCTTTATCTTTACGATCGCTCGGCAAGTCGTTCCACAATTTTACCGCGCCTGAAATAACACCCGTTCCACGTGGCGGCACTGCCCCACCGATAGATACGCGCTCATTCATTAGGGTAGTGAGACTTACTCTCCAACCATCGCCGGCTCCACCCAAAATTTCAGAATGCGGAATACGTACATCGGTGAAGTACACCTCGTTGAATTCTGCCTCGCCTGTCATTTGACGCAAAGGACGCACTTCTACTCCAGGTGCCTGCATATCGACAACGAGAGCGGTGAGACCAGCATGCTTCACAGCTTCTGCATCGGTACGAACAACGAGCAAACCGAAACGCGATAAGTGCGCAAGAGTTGTCCACACCTTTTGTCCATTAACGATCCACTCTTCACCATCAAGCACACCCTTGGCCGAAAGGCCGGCAAAGTCGGAACCTGAACCGGGCTCTGAAAAGAGCTGGCACCACACTTCTTCACCAGTGAAAAGTGGACGCAGGTACCTCTTCTTTTGTTCTTCACTGCCCCACTCAACAACAGTTGGGCCGCACATGCCATAACCAATTGGGTTGCGGTAGTAAGGGTTGGGAGCTCCTGCTTGACCGGTGCGCTCATTCACAATTTTCTGATAGCGCGGAGACAGACCAAGACCGCCATGACCAACAGGGAACTGCACCCATGCAAGACCCAGGTCGAACTGCGCGCCTAAAAAGGTCAGCGCATCGGTGGTGCTTGGTGGGAATTCACTGAGCAATTGCTCGACGAGTTGGGTGACGAGAAGTTCTTCTGAAACTGTTGCGGTAGTAGACATACTCCTAAGTTACCGCACGGTTAGAGCCCTTGCTAAACGAAGCCCATAGATCGAGGATCGGCTACTTTGGGGGAATGTTCCCAGGAGATTTTGCCCAGTCAACACCCAATAAACCTGCCTACATCATGGCCTCTACCGGAGAGGTCGTCACCTACAAAGAGCTCGACGATGCAGCCAACCGGCTGGCGAACCTGTTGCGTGCTAGCGGTTTTGAAGTTGGCGACCACATTGCCATTTGCATGGAGAACCATCCACGGTTCTTTGAAATCATTTGGGGCTGCCACTACGCAGGGCTCATTTATACGGCCTGCTCTAGCCGGCTCACCAGTGATGAGCTGTCCTACATTGTGAATGATTGTGGTGCCAAGGGTTACATCACGTCTAAGTACAAATCAGATCAAGCCGCAGAGATTGTTAATGAAATTCCCAATGCTGCGCTACGCCTAATGCTCGATGGAACAATTCCAGGATTCGACTCGTACGAGACAGCTGTTCAACAGCACAGCACCGAACCACTTGCAGAGCGCATCAGCGGAATGGACATGCTGTACTCAAGTGGCACCACGGGGCGCCCAAAGGGTGTGAAAGGTGTTCTGCCGCGAACCGAACTCACTGCACAAAATGGTGTGGCGAACCTTGCACAAATGCTTTTTTCCATGACTCCAGATGCGGTGTACCTCTCACCTGCGCCGCTCTACCACGCAGCTCCACTTCGGTTCAATCTTGCAACGATGTTCATTGGAGCAACCTCAGTCATCATGGAGCATTTCGACGCTGAGGAATACCTGCGTTACGTTGAGAAATACAGCATCACCCACAGTCAACTTGTACCCACCATGTTCGTCAGAATGCTCAAGTTGCCCGCAGAGGCACGCCAGCGATACAACCTCTCCTCTTTGAAGGTAGCAATACATGCTGCTGCACCATGTCCCGTTCAAGTGAAAAAGCAAATGATTGAGTGGTGGGGTCCCGTCATTCACGAGTATTACGCGGGCACTGAAGGAAATGGATTTGTTTACTGCAACTCAGAAATGTGGCTTGCCCACCCGGGCACAGTGGGTACATCCATACAAGGCGTCATTCACATTTGCGACGAAGAAGGAAATGAGCAGCCTCAAGGTGAGTCCGGAACAATTTTCTTTGAGAGTCAAACACAATTCGAGTATCACAACGACCCAGAGAAAACGAAGTCATCGCGAGACCCACAAGGCCGCGGTTGGTCTACTCTTGGCGATGTTGGCTACTTAGATGCAGACAACTTCTTGTTTCTCACCGACAGAAAAGCTTTCATGATCATTTCAGGTGGAGTAAATATTTACCCTCAGGAATCTGAAAATGTTCTCATTAACCACCCTCGGGTTGTAGACGTTGCGGTGTTTGGTGTACCCAACGATGAATTCGGCGAAGAAGTAAAAGCCGTTGTACAACCAGACGTCATGCCTGCAAATGCCTCCGAGGCAGAGGCTCTCGCCAAGGAACTCATCATTTTTTGCAAGAGCCAGTTAGCCGACTTGAAGTGTCCACGGAGCGTCGATTTTCGACCCGAACTACCTCGCCACCCCACCGGAAAACTTTACAAAAAGCTTCTCAAAGATGAATACTGGCAAGCTGCTGGCCGGTCAATCTAGTGACATCGCCACACCCGTTTTTCTCATGGGGCGCCTCTCACGCCTTTGCACACCGCGGTGGCGCCAGCGATGCCCCAGAAAATACGGTGTCGGCTTTCCAGATGGCAATCGACTTGGGTTATACATATCTCGAAACCGACGTGCACGCCACCAGCGATGGAGTTCTTCTCGCATTTCATGACGACAATTTGCAGCGCACCTGCAATCACCCTGGAAAAATCAGCGAGCTCACTTATGAGCAGATTCAGGAAGTGAAAGTTGAGGGAACTGAACACATCCCTACTCTCCAAGAGCTTTTCACGTTGTGGCCAGAAGCGCGTTGGAACATTGACTGCAAAAGCGACTCGGCACTTTCTCCACTGGTAGACGCACTCAAGACGAACAACGTTGCAGAACGTGTGTGTTTAGGTGCCTTCAGCGATCGTCGCCTGCGCCAGTTGCGGGAACAATTGGGACCGCAATACGCCACGTCACTCGGACCAAAGGGTGTCGCTCGTCTTCTTCTCGCTGTAGCTGCAGGAAGGCCCTTGCGCTTTCCTCCAGGAATTCATGCCGCACAAATTCCCCCTAAGCAAGGCCCGATACCCCTGGGTTCCGAGAGGTTCATAGACATTGCTCATCGCAGTGGGCTTTCTGTTCATTATTGGACTATTGATGATCCAGTTCAAATGAATGAGCTTCTTGACAATGGTGCAGACGGCATCATGACCGACAAACCAGCAGTCCTAAAGGAAGTTCTCATGAAACGGAATTCCTGGCGAAATAATAACTTTACGAAATAGAAACGCTTCCTGCAGGTAGGCGTACGCAGAGCCGGAACGGGTTTAGTAGGTTGTGCTCATGCGTGTCGATACCAACTTTTTCTGCACAGTGCCCATGCCAGATGCCGGTGACCCCAGCATCTCTCCCACAAGTCGTAGATACGACAACGACGCTGTAGTTGAATGTTATAAAAACCTTGTTGACTGGTCGAAGACTGCAGACGCACTGGGCTACGACACCATGTGGCTCACCGAACACCACTTTCAATATGAGGGCTACGAGGTACTTCCGAATCTCATTTTGTTTGGCATGCATCTTGCCGGGCTCACAAAAGATCTGCGTCTGGGACAAATGTTTAACGTTGTTCCGCAGTGGCACCCTTTGCGATTGGCCGAAGACTTTGCCCTTGCCGACATCATCACCGGAGGCCGCATGGAAATTGGTGTCGGACGCGGCACAGTTCCTCGCGAGGCATGGAGCCTCGGAACAGTTGTTGCATCGGGCGACAACGCAATGTCTGCCGAACATGACCGCATTAACCGCGAGACTTTTGAAGAAGCGATGGAAGTCATCAAACTTGCATGGTACGAGGAACGGTTTTCCTACCGAGGCAAGCACTTCGTCTTCCCCGCCGACGGAATTCCAGACCGTGGCTCCATGGTGAACGATCTCACTTTGATACCCAAGCCGCAACGCATCGTTGACATTTACCAACCCGTCACTTCGCCAGAGACAATTGAATATGTTCCTCGGGCTGGACACAAGGCTGTGTACTGGCTCCAAAACGCTGAGAGCCAGAAACAAAAGTGGGATCGCTTTGCAGAGATTCGCGAAGAAATGGGCAACCCTGTTGCCCCAGGTGAAGATCGATGCCTTGTAATGAATATGCACGTGGGCAAGACACGTGAAGCTGCCATGCGACGCGGTCGGCCTGGGCACGATGAATTTACTAAATTCCTGTCGCCTTACGGCCGATTCAGTTCGTACCGAAACCCCGATGGATCAAAAGTTCCTTTCGACTTCAACCCCACTGTTGAACAGTCAGTGGAGCAGAAAATTCAAATAGTCGGCTCCATCGATGACGCTGTTGACACACTGGGATATTGGCGAGACCTTCTCGATTTGAAGCATCTCTGTATTTTCTTTGACTTCCCAGGCTTAAGCCGCGAAGAGATGAACGAGCAGATGCACTTGGTTGCCGAAGAGGTAATGCCACAACTCGGTGAAAAGATGGATCGACGACCCACAACTACTCCAGGTCCATTGAAATAAGCTCTGCGCGCATGTCTTGCCAGATCATTCGTAATGCTCGCCTATCAAACGGGAGTTGTGTTGACGTATATCTGAAAGATGGCACTGTAGAAAAAACAGAAACACGTGATGCAACAGCCCTAACCAATGACGCTGACTTTGACGCCAAGGGTCAACTACTACTCCCCGCCCTTGCCGAGCCACACGCACACCTCGACAAGGCTTTCTTAGCTGAACGAATTCATAACCCAACTGGCGACCTCATGGGCGCCATTCACGCAGTTCACGAAAATGCGCACACCCTGACATTTGACGACATCGTTGAGCGAGCATCGCGTGCAATCAAGATCTATGTAAAAAATGGCGTCACACGAATACGAACCCATGCCGACACATTTGATGGTTCAACATTGCAGGTACGTGCCCTACGCCAAGTAGCCAACAACTTTCACGACATTTGCGACATTGAAATTTGCGCACTCATCCAATGGCCATTAACCGGGAAAAAGGGTGAGCCCAGTCGCATTCTTGCCGAGCGCGCACGCGCCGATGGCGCAGACCTCATTGGGGGCTGCCCTCATCTCGACACCGACCCCGCAGGCGCCAACAAGGTTTTTCTCTCACTCGCAAAAGATCTCGACTGCAATTTAGATTTGCACGTAGATGAGACCCTCAATGCTGAGATGCTTTCTCTGCGTGACCTGGCAAAGCGCATCATTGCTCAGGCGCCACAATTCAGCGTCACCGCCTCACATTGTGTGAGTTTGGGCATGCAAACCAAAAAGATGCAAAGACAAGTAGCGCAGTTGATAGCTGAGGCCAATATTGCAGTGGTGACCTTGCCTCAAACGAACCTGTACCTACAGGGACGCGAACATCAATCTGCAATGCCACGAGCGCTCACCGCACTCTCAGCCCTGCAAGAAGCCGGGGTCACGGTGATGGCTGGAGGCGACAACCTACAAGATCCCTTCAACCCCATGGGGCGTGCCGACCCTCTTGAAGCTGCTGCTCTACTTGTTTCTGCCGGTCATTATTTCCCGGAAGACGCGTATGGGGCCGTCAGCAGCAAAGTTCATGAGTGCCTAGCAAAAGACCCGCCATTTCTCGCTGTGGGGTCTGGCGCAAACTTCATCCTCACGCCTGCCGAGTCGATACGCGAATTCATTGCATTCGCTAACCAACCGCGTTCCGTGTTTCGCAATGGGGTGCTCATACATGACACATTGGAAATATAAATTTATTTCCCGAAGTTAAATATCGCAATTTCTTTCAGGGCTGAGCAGAAGTTGTCTACCGCACCGTCGAACAGCGTTTTACCAAGTTCAGCGTTGGCGACTGTTGGGTCACCAACGAAACCTTCATCATTGAAGTCGTTTGACAGCCACCCAAAAGAGACTGAACCGCCAAATTTAACGTGTTGATTCTGCGCCATTTTTTCAGGGATCCGCCGAACAGCCAGTGCCATATCGACAAGGTCAGGCCGCAAATACAACATGATTGATGTTTCATCGGTACCGGCGTGCACTCCCATACCCAATTCATTGGCTGGCGATAACCCACCCTGATCTGCAGGGACCCCCGGGTGAGCTAGAAAAGTTTTTAAACCATATTTGAGCCGCAGTTCACGGTTTGCAACAGACACGAGAGAGCTATTGCCACCGTGCCCATTCAGAAAGACGAGACGCTCAACCCCCGTCTTGGCGATACAGCGACCGATGTCGTCGAGTACGCGCAATAGCGTGTCGGCTGTGAGCCAAATTGTTCCTGGGCTCCAGGCATGTTCATTAGATTTTGTAAAGGCCAAAGGCGGCAACAGCCAAACATTAAGACCTTCGCCGATTTTCTCAACAGCGGCGTTAGCCACAGCATCGGCAATGACCAGATCGGTGTTGAGCGGAAGATGTGGACCATGTTGTTCAATAGCACCAAGCGGCTGCACGATAATTGCCGTATTGTTAAGAACATGTGCAATTTGAGGTGCGCGCAAATTTCCAATGAGCCTCGAGGTAGAAATGTTCGCAGAAGTCATTCCTCAAAAGTACACGAAAAAGATTGACAAATTTCAAGATGCAGCAATCAACTAACGGAATGCTTCAAGATTCCTACGACGCCATCGTTATCGGTGCAGGACACAACGGGCTCACCACTGCGGCCTATTTAGCCAAAGCGGGCTTGAAAACTTTACTTGTTGAAGCGCGCCACGACGTAGGAGGCACCACAGCAAGCGACACCTTCGCCGGCTGCAGCATCAATATATGCAACTGTGACCATCTTGCCATTCGTACCAATCCACTCATTGAGGAGCTTCATCTCGACCAACATGGTTTGGAGTACATAGACATAGATCCTGCACAAATTAATGGGTCATGGCATAGCGACTTGTGGTGGCCATCGTTTCATGATCTCGACCAAACGTGCGATGCCCTATCGCAAGTACTGCCGCATGAAGTGGGCAACTATAGGAGATACGTCAAAGATGCCCTTCCTGTTATCTCGCTCATTTTGGATAACGCTAACAACGTGCCTTCACGGAGAAAGCTCGTAGCCAATAGCGCACGTCGTGGCGGCCGTGGGCTTGCACGCTTGTTGCAATGGAGTCGTTCATCAGCCGCAGAAGTGTTGGAAAGTTATTTCTCCGCGCCCGAAATCATTGGACCCGCACTTGTGGAGGGTCCGACTGTTTGGGGGGTTTCACCGCACACACCACACACAGGGCTCGGTGCCATCACCCTTGCAATGCGCCACTCAGCACAAGTGGGGCGCCCCGTCGGCGGCAGCGGCGCCCTTCCGATGGCTCTTTTGAAGGCCTACCAAGCATTTGGTGGAGATTTACTTTTGTCTTCACCTGTCTCAGCCATTCTTTGTGAAGATCAAAAGCTTTACGGAATTGAATTGTCTGATGGTCGTGTTATTCATAGTCACACCGTTATTTCTGCATGTAACCCTCATGACACTTTTGTGAAGTGGCTCAAAGGCGCCCCCTCATCAGCTCATTCATTTATTGAGCGCTGGCGCAATTCCCCACAATCGCAAGGGTACGAATCAAAGATCGATGCAGTTTTTCACGGGGATGTTCAGTACAAGGCTCTTCAACACGATCGTTACAGAAATCTTCTCGCCACTAATGAAGGCTGCACTTTTGTGATCGCACCGAACACGCAAGAACTTCATGATGGACACACCATGATGGCCAACGGACAGATCCTTTCCAAGCCCGCATTTCTTGCAAATACACCAACTTTCTCCGACTCCACACTCGCCTCACCAGGAACAAACATCTTGAGTTTGGAAGCGCTCTTCACGCCATACAACTTCGTTAATGGATGGGAATCACTAGACGAACCATCACGCTGGTTATCGCTCTATGACACTTTGCTGACAGAACCACTCACCCCGAGAATCTCGGCATGGCGAGTGAAAACTCCTGCGCATTACGAAACAGAATTCTTCCTTCCGCAGGGTCATGCAACGAGTTTTGCTGGCGGCCCAATGTCGATTTTCTTCTCACAGCAGCCAGAGTTATCGCGCTACACCACGCCTATTAAGAATCTATACATCACAGGCGCTGCGACATTTCCTGGCGCTGGTGTTTGGGGCTCAAGCGGCCGCAATGCCGCACAAGTGGTACTCAAGAGCCTTTAGGCGTCGAGAACCATATTTGCTTTTTTGACTACTGGCTCGCGATCGCTCCACGGGAAATTGATCCACTCATCTGTTTTTTTCCACACATAGTCACAATGAACTACAGAGTGGGACTTTTCATAGAGCGCGGCAATGCGTGACTCAGCAACACGACCATTGCAAAACTCAGTGACCAGTTTGAGAGTATGACCAGTATCGGCAACATCATCGACAATCAAGATTTTGGCGTCTCTTACTTCTTCAAAATCGGGAACAGGTGGAAGAATCATCGGCATGTCAAGACGCTGATTAACGCCCGTGTAGAACTCGACGTTCATGGTGTATGTGTTTTTAACGGCGAGTGAATAGCCCAGCGCTCCGGCAAGGAATAGACCGCCTCGAGCAATGGCCAAAATCATGTCGGGCTCGTAGCCACTCTCAGCAATTTTCAGTGCGAGGTCATGTGATGCGACCCCGAAACCTTCCCACGTGAGGATTTCTCGCTGTTGCGACACAATTGCTCCTAGATGCATAAGGCGGCTGACACCGCGTGACACCACAAACGTAGCCGCTTAGCACTCATATGGACAATGTCTACAGCCACTGGTGCAGCATGTTGCTCGTGAAGCCAAGAAAGCTGACGTCATCACACTGCGCTGTGTGACGGGGTCGATGTACACAGGATCTCCCTTTTCGACGGCTTTTTGATGTGCGTCGAGAATTGCAAGACGGAGTTTTTCCACTTGCTCTGATTTTCCTTGTGGTAACCGAGAAGGAATTGGTTTGTACAAAAAATCAAGGCGCAGGATGGAGGGTTTCATGTTTCACCCAAATTGCTTCTCCAGAGGCATTCAGCAACTCTTGATCTCCAGCGGAGTCTCCGTAGGCATACCTAAATACCAAGCCTGGCTGAGCAGACGACCACTCTCGAAAACGTTGAATTTTCTCGACTCCCCTGCAGTTTTCACCAAACAGTTTTCCGCTGAAGGATTGACCGTCGTCGGAGTCGGCTTGTACTTCCAAACGAGAGGCAAGAACATGCTCGACGTCAATTCTGTGCGCTATGGGGCCGAGATAACTTTCGAAAGATGCAGACACAATAACTACCGTGTGACCTGCCTTTTGATGCCACCTCAACCTTGCACATGTATCGGACCGCATCCAGTATTTCAATACGTGGTCCGCATACTTCTCGGCAATGTTGTTGGCTTTTTCCACCGAAATTCCCTCGAGAGATTTTGCGAGCACATTTAGTTTCAAGAAATCACGATCGCGGGCGACCACTGCTCGTAAGTTACGAACGAGATCAGATGCGAACACCTTCAGCACTTTGCGTTTCGGCACTAACAGAGAAATGAAAGGCCACACTGTGTCTCGCACGGTCAACGTGCCATCGAAATCGAAGGCAACCACGGTGTTCGCCCCCTGAACCGACGCATTTGGTCCGGCCTGCGCAACCCAAGAACTCGCTAGTTCGTCACTCACGACTTGACCGTAACATTTGCTTACGCATTTCCCAGTACATTGGCCAACTCTTACTCACTACCTCTGGATCCTCTACCGAAACATTGGGAACCTGAAGAGCCATTAACCCGAAAGCCATTGCCAGTCGGTGATCGTGATGGGTGGCAAGCGTGTCGCCATGAAGGGGGTGCGGGGTGATGAGTATTCCATCGTCAAGAACTTCAACATTTGCGCCACATTTATGCAACTCAGACGCCAAGTCGCCCAGCCTGTCGCTTTCTTTGTTACGAATAAAACCAACCCCAGAAATTGTGCTGGCGCCTTGCGCAAAGAGAGCAACTGCGGCAACAGTAGGAACAAGGTCAGACGTATCTTTCAGATCAACTGATAAACCTTGCAGAGTCGATTGAGGGTCTCGCGATAACTTCACACCATTTTCCAGCCATTGCGCGGTGCAACCCATTTGCTCTAAAAGCGAAACAAAACCTGTGTCGCCTTGAAGTGATACCTGTTTTAGGCCAGGAATGAAAATTTCGCCTCCGCAAATAGCGATTGCCCCAAGGGGATACGAAGCTGATGACGCATCGGGCTCGACGAAATATTGAGTGGCCGTATATTTCCTGGGCTGAACACAAATGCTCAGCAGATTTTCTTCTTGAACCTCTACAGATACCTCTGCCCCAAAAGCCCTCATCACTCCAATAGTCATCATGACGTACGATTCGGAAACGCGTTCCCCTTCAATGTTTAAGGTGAGCCCGTTGTTCAAATAAGGCGCTACCAGCAATATTGCGCTGGAAAATTGGCTAGAAACCGCACTGGAGAGGGTCAGCTCGCCTCCTTGCACCTGTGAGCCATTTACTACTACTGGTAACGAATACTCCGCCAGTTCGCTGGTTACAGATGCGCCAAGTTTCTGAAGCGCAACATGAAGATCTTCCATTGGACGACCACGCAATGCTTCGAAACCATCAATTCGTGTGTTCCCTTTGCGCAAGGCACCAAGCGCAGTGAGAAAACGAGAAGAGGTACCGGCCAAAGCGGCATGGACGCTGACCGCTTCACTGCTTTCACAGTCGAGTGCTGAAGCAAAACTCACGTTCTCTTCGTGTTGCTCAACGCCTGCGCCTAAAACGCGCAGCGCATCTAACATCGCAACCGTGTCGTCTCCATCGGGCACATTGGAAACACTTGAACCGGCACCTGCCAGGGCGGCACAAATAAGTGCTCTGTTCGCAATACTTTTCGAACCAGGCACTTCTACTGTGCAATGAAGCGGGCCGTTTGCTGTCTCTAAAAGGAGGCGCGACACACTAACGACCCGGCTTGAAGCCGCGACCAATGAGTCCGCCTCGAAGTAACTCAACTTGTGATTTATCGACAAGTACAATGGCGACCCCTCGTTCTCCTTCAGCCGAATGCACTACTTCAAAACTTGCCAGGTTCACGTTGAGGGCAGCAGCCAGAGTAAATATTTCAGCGGCAGCACCAGGCCGATCGGGAATGGGAATGCGAACTTCTTCGACATCTTCAAGGGAGCGAACACGGGCAGGCAGATGTGACCGGGCTTTTCTTGCCTTGGAAAGAAATGTTTCAAGCTCACTAGATTTTGTTCCGTCGATAATGGAGCGCAGTTGACCCAACTCGGCAATGAAATCATCGAGAGTCTCCAAAATAGCTGCACGATTCTCTCTGCAGATATCGAGCCAGATACCAGGCTTGCTCGATGCGATACGTGTCATGTCTCGAAAGCCACCAGCGGCCATACGCAAGACCGATGCATGTTCTTCTGATCGAGCATCGGCAACGCTCATGAGGGTTGCTGCCGCCAGATGCGGAACATGGCTAACCACCGCTATAAGCCGATCGTGATGTTCTGCAGACACAGCAAGAATGTTTGCGCCCATGAGTTGAACGATGGATGCAACTTCAGCGAATACACGGTCGTCAGTGGAATCTGTGGGAGTAAGGATCCACGTAGCGCCTTCAAAAAGCTGGGCGTCTGCCCCTTGAATACCTTCAAGTTCTGAGCCAGCCATAGGGTGCCCACCAACAAAACGAACATCAGAAATGGCCTGCACCACAGGAGCCTTCACACTGCCAACATCGGTCACTATTCCTCGGGTGGCGCGCAGCGCTGCCTCGACCTCGGTTGCTAGTTGTGACACCGGTACCGATACAAAGGTGATGTGGGCGTCTACGTCGAGGCCAACTGAGGAAATATACCCAAACTCCAGCGCTTCATCTTGACGACTCGCTAAAGGATCTATTCCTTGAACACGAAAACCTTCTTGTGTGAGGCGCGCAGCAATGGACCCACCAATGAGCCCGAGACCCACAATATTGACGCTTTGCTGTACCGACACGTCTCTACTCTAGCGATTGGGGTATCTAGCGCCGAGATGATTTCGACATAAATTCACTGAGCGCTTTGCGCTCTGCAAGAGTGAGGTCACGCCACACTCCGGGCTTCAGTTTGTTATCTACTAACGGACCAATACGAACACGTACTAATCGCTCCACTTCCTCGCCAACCGCCTCAAACATTCGTCGCACCTGGCGATTGCGTCCTTCGTGAATAACAACCGTCACTGTGTTGTCGCTTCGCTGGCTCACCTTTGCCGAAGAGGTAACTCCGTCTTCAAGCTCAACCCCTATACGTAGTTTGTGCAATGCCTTATCGGACAAACGCGGTGAGCCACGAAGCATCACCAAATATTCTTTCTCGACACCCTGACTCGGATGTGTAAGAAACTGCGTCAATTCACCATCGTTGGTGAGCAACAAAAGTCCCTCTGTATCAAAATCTAATCGGCCAACAGAAAATACTCTGGGTTCACTTGGCACCAGATCGATGACGGTGTCACGTCCTTGAGGATCACTTGCGGTGGAGATGACTCCTCTTGGCTTGTTGAGTAGGTAATAAACAAAGTCTGGACGAGCACCAACTGGTGCACCGTCGACACAAATTAAATCGACTAGTGGGTCTACACGGCGACCAAGAATTGCGATCTCGCCATTGACCGTCACTCGTTCTTCGCTAATGAATTCTTCACATACTCTTCTACTGCCCCAACCCAAAGCAGCGAGTATTTTTTGCAGGCGTTCGCCCTCATGCAACTCAGTATCTTCGGGTTCTGAATGATCTGACATTTGCGTCACAGATTTTGATCTGGAGCAGAGCCTGCATCATCGAGTGGAGAAATGCGCAATGTATTCTCAAGAGCCTCAACAACACTTGCATCTGGAACAAACTCGGCTAGCGGCGGCAACTCACCAAGAGAGTTGATACCTAATTTCTCGAGGAACAGTTGTGTTGTTCCCCACAGCACCGCCTGACCCGGACCATCGTCATGACCTCTTTGCTCTACGTAGCCTCGTGAATGAAGCGTGCGCAATACCGCATCTGGGTCGACACCGCGCACTGAAGCAATTTGCAAACGAGAAATAGGTTGTTTGTAGGCAACAATTGCGAGTGTCTCTAGCGCCGCAGCTGAAAGTCGGGCACGTTGCCCATCGAGTACAAAACGCTCTACATAGGCAGATACAACTGGATGACTTTGAAAACGGTAGCCACCCGCCACCTGAACGAGCTGGAAACCGTGCCCAGCCTCTTCATACACAGCAGAAAGTTGCGCGGCCATTTCTTCAACAATGGAAACTGGCACTTCGAATAACTGCGCAAGCAATTCTCCGGGAACTGGCTCGATTGCCACCATCAAGATGCCTTCCATCGCCCGAATGATTTCAGGAGTGATGAATGAAGCATCGTTGTTCATATTGAGGAGCTCGTCTGACATGTGAAACCTTTTACTTATCCTTCATAGTCGTCAATAGAGAATGAATTCGCGGTGGCAAAACCTTCATCGCCGATCCAGCGAATTTCAATATCACCAAAGCGGTCGTCTTGGCTGAGTTCAATGAAGCCTTGCTTATAAATTTCCAGAATGGCAAGGAACCTCACCACTACTTCCAATCGTGCCTCGTGCCCACGGGTGAGGTTGCGGAAAGTAATGGCTTTCATGTCTGGCAAAGAGTCCATTAATTCACTCACTGCCTCGGAAACACTCAATCGAACTGGGGCAACGTGGAAAAGGTCAATGTGTGGTTCGGGCTTCGGAGCAAGCGCTTTCAAAATTGCCTTGTGCAGCTTTTGCGGAGTCACGCCCTCCATGAGGTCGGGCAGTAACTCTGAAAATCTCTCGTCGGGACCAGTGGTGCGGGGAAAAGCTCTATCTGCGAGTTCAGCCAGCTGTTGGAATACCAGTGACACATCTTTAAACGTCTTGCACTCAAGAAGCCTGGCGAGCAAAAGGTCACGCTCTTCCCACAGCGCAAACTCCTCGTCGAGGTCAATATTTTCTTTGCCTGGAAGCAATCGGCGCGATTTCAGCTCAACGAGCGTGGAAGCAATAAGGAGAAACTCGGTGGCGATATCAAGATCGAGGTCTTGCATCTTTTCAATTTCGGTGAGGTAGGCGTCGACAATGGTGCTCAGAGAGACTTCGTGGATATCGACCTGCTCCCTCAAAATGAGGTGCAAAAGAAGGTCGAATGGGCCCTCAAACACGGCCGTAGAGACGTCATAACTCACAGATGAAAACATACTCGCCAGAGACCCCTTTCGACGACTACAGTCCGCCCGTGGCTCGTGTCTTATCTTGCATCCAACCAACCGGCGCTGTTCACCTAGGTAATTACTTAGGGGCCCTTCAACAGTGGGTAAATGGGCAACACCAAAATGACGTATTTCATGGCATCGTCGACCTACATGCCTTTACGGTGACTGAATCACCAGGGGTGCTTGGCCAAAACACACTGGAATTGGCTGCAATGCTATTTGCCGTAGGTCTTGACCCGAATGTTGCAACGGTTTTTGTGCAAAGCCACGTAGTTGAGCACACAACACTTTCTTGGATGATGGAGTGCACCGTTTCTTACGGCGAACTATCTCGCATGACACAGTTCAAAGATAAATCGCAAAAGCGCGAGGCCGAATTTGTTTCTGCTGGTTTGTTTACTTATCCGGCCTTGCAAGCCGCTGACATTTTGCTCTATGACGCTGAAGAAGTGCCTGTTGGCGATGACCAAAAGCAGCACATTGAAATTACTCGTGACATAGCCATGCGTTTCAATCATCGCTTTGGCGACACATTTGTTTTACCGAAGGCTGTGACGCCGGCTCTTGGTGCACGCGTCATGGATCTTCAAGAGCCAACAAACAAAATGTCCAAGTCAACGACCAATGAAGCAGGGTGCATCTATCTCCTCGATGACCCTGCATCAATAATGAAAAAGTTCAAACGTGCTGTCACCGATAGCGACAATGAAGTGGCCTACAACCGCGACACCAAACCCGGCATCGCTAATCTGCTCGATATTTTGTCTGCCGCTACTGGCAAAAAGCCACAAGAGCTTGCTCATTCATATTCGCAATATGGCGCACTTAAAGTTGACACTGGTGAGGCCGTTTGCAATATGGTCAGCCCCATACAACAACGCTATTCAGAGCTCATGAATGATCGTGCCGAACTGCAACGTCTTTTGCGCGTTGGCGCTGAAAAGGCTCGTGTAGTGGCAAGCGCAACAGTGGCTCGCGCCAAGAGTGCTGTCGGTTTCTTGCCAGAGTAACTACACCGAGTCGTCGGCTCTATACAAGTTCAATGCAACCGCATCTTGTGCACGACGCGAAATGAGTTCAATAGTGCGCTGCGATGAGCCAATTCTTTGGAGGGCTTCAACTCCCATTACTTCGTGTTGGCGATACCACCGCCATCTCTCACGTCGAAAACTACCGATCGTTGCCGCGCTGCGCGCCATACGACTCATCGGTGAAATGGCCTTAGCGACGTCGTGCAGCAATGCGGCACTCTTTTCCGCCGGAGATGAATTGGGTTCCAATTGCTCAAATATATGTAACACCTGTAGTGAGTGCGCCTGGTCTGTGCCAGACATCGCGCGCCACAATCCAAACTCTGAACTACTCAATACTTCTTGCACCATTGCGAGATCATCAGGCGCCACAGTGCCTAATTCGTTGCCCATTGCCCTCCATCGTCTATACAGATGCACAAATTTTTTCAGCATTTATCGCCGTGCCCTAGGGTGTGACTCTCCGTATACCTGCCACAAACGTTCTTGCGATACGCGGGTATACACCTGAGTCGTGGCAATGGAGGCATGCCCCAACATTTCTTGAACCACGCGAAGGTCTGCTCCATGATCTAACAAATGTGTTGCACATGAATGACGTAAAGCGTGGGGCGATACATCGCGATCTATTTTTGCCCGAAGCCCAGCATCTCGAACAATATTGAAAATTACTTGGCGACTAATTCGTGCACCGCGGTTGGTGAGAAACACGGCATGAGAATCGTCTCTGCGGCGCTCTTGCGGTTCTAGTGCGCTGCGACCAAGTGCAGTCCATTGACTCAGCGCTCCATGAGCTATGGAGCCAAACGGCACAACTCGTTCTTTGGATCCCTTACCAAAGAGCCGCACCAGCGATGACTCCATATCGAGATCAGACAAATTAAGCCCGCATACTTCAGAAACACGCGCTCCCGTTGCGTATAGGAACTCAATAACTGCCCGGTCTCGTAACTGCCGTGGTTCATCGCCAATGACTGAACCAATGAGTCTTGTCATTTCATCTTCGCTCAGCGGCTTGGGAATACCTGCTGGTTTACCGATGCCTTCAGCCATGACTGCCGGGTCATCTTTGCGAAAGTGCTCTTCCACCATAAACCTGTGCAGCATGCGTAGTGCAGAGAACTGACGCGCAAGGCTCGACTTCGCTGCCCCGTTTTCAAGTCGCACGGCGAGGAAATGTTCTACATCTTCCACCTGCGCTTTCATGAGCGTTGTACGCTTCTCACGCAAATACAAAAGATATTGCGCAATGTCTCGACGATACGCCTCGACGGTATTTACTGCGCGTCCACGCTCAACTACAAGCCAAATGAAGAATTCCTCGGCAACCTCCGGAAAGACCACGTCGGATGTGTCGATGTTTTTCAGAGCAGATCTTTCACCCACTGCAAACCAATAATTGTCTTTGCATCGGTCAGTTCCCCACGTCGAACTTCTTCAAGGGCTTCAGCTACCGAAACAACTCTCAGCTGCATGTGCTCTTCCTCTGGTCCGTGGCGATCAATGGGAACATCGCGCAGGCCACATGCCGCAAAAATTTCCACCATGGAATTGGTAATTCCAGGAGCAGATGCCATTGACCCAAGCCTGACGAGAACAAGAGCTTCTAACCCGGCTTCTTCGGTCAATTCACGATGAGCGGTTACTTCTGGGGGCTCGCATTCGACATCGCGCATTCCGGCGGGTATTTCCCACATCTCTTTTCCAAAAGGCGCACGAAACTGGCGAACCAAAGTGGTCTTCACGTCCGAAAGTTGGGCACCTTTCAACTCGGCAAGAGAATTGACATGCAACACCACTACCCCAACGGCACCCGGAGAATCGACATACGTGCGCACAAAAGCAGTACCTGAGGGATCTTCAAGATGGTCTTCAACGAGCGTCCATACAGCCCACTTGTGTAACAACTTCTTCGAATGAGAGACGAAGCCCATGCTTTAGTGCTGCGATGTGGAAGAGGCGCTCAGTGAGCTTTCGCGATAATTCAAAGCTGCATTGATGAGCCCAATGAATAAAGGATGCGCACGGTCTGGGCGACTCTTGAACTCTGGGTGAGCCTGAGTTCCGACCCAGAATGGATGACCGGTGAGTTCAATGAATTCAACCAAACGCTTGTCGGGCGAAGTTCCGCTACACAAAAAGCCACTGTCTTCAAAACGAGTACGGAACTGCGCATTAAATTCGTAGCGATGGCGATGGCGTTCGCTGACAACGGGCTCTCCGTACATTGCCGCTACCTGAGACCCAGGGGCGAGCACTGCGTAGTAGGCACCTAGGCGCATGGTTCCGCCCTTATTAGAAACTTCACGCTGGTCGTTCATGAGGTCGATAACAGGAGCCGTGGTGGACGGATCGAATTCGGTTGAATTTGCCTGCGTTAAACCCAGCACGTGACGAGCGAATTCAATAGTCATCACTTGCATTCCTAAGCACAAACCAAGACAGGGCAAATTATTTTCACGTGCGAACTGCGCAGCAGCAATTTTTCCTTCAACGCCGCGACCGCCAAAGCCACCAGGAATGACGATTCCATCGAGATTGCTCATGCGACCTGCGGTAAGGAGGCCTTCTACCTCTTCAGCTTGAATCCATTCCAGTTCTACTTTTGCACCGTGATGAAAACCAGCATGCTTCAGACTTTCTACAACTGAAAGATATGCATCTTGCAATTCAACATATTTTCCGATGAGACCTATACGTACTGGGCGTACTGAATTTTCTACACGCTCAACGAAGTTCTCCCACGAGGAAAGATCGAGTTCAGTATCTAAACGCAGAGTGTCGCAGGCGACAACATCGAGACCTTCTTCGTGCAAAATAATTGGCAGCTCATATATGTTGCGTGCATCGGCGGCGTTAATAACGTTTGCCTCAGGAACGTCGCAAACATTGGAAATTTTGCGCTTCAAACTTTGGCTGAGTGGTTCTTCGCTGCGGCAAACAATGATGTCGGGCTGAATGCCACGACTACGCAACTCGGTAACGCTGTGTTGTGTGGGTTTCGTTTTTTGTTCGCCGCTTGGGCCAATGAACGGCACCAGTGTGACGTGAATGTAGCAAACGTTGTCGCGCCCAGCTTCGTTGCGGAATTGGCGAATGGCCTCTAGGAACGGCAAAATTTCAATGTCGCCTACGGTTCCACCCACTTCGGTAATGACCACATCGACATCGTCTGTAGAAACACGATGAATACGGCGCTTAATTTCGTCGGTGATGTGCGGAATGACCTGCACTGTTTTTCCAAGGTAGTCACCGCGACGCTCTGCCGCTAAAACTGCTTGATAAATAGACCCCGTGGTCGCATTTGAACTACGCGACAAGTTTTCATCGATGAAACGTTCGTAGTGTCCTAGGTCGAGGTCTGTCTCGCCACCATCATCGGTAACAAACACTTCACCATGTTCAAAAGGATTCATGGTTCCTGGGTCAACGTTGATGTACGGATCGAGCTTTTGCATGGTGACGCGCAACCCACGCAATTTGAGCAAACGTCCGAGCGACGAAGCAGTGAGACCCTTGCCAAGCGAGCTCGCAACACCACCTGTTACGAAAATATGCTTTGGCATTTCACTTCTCCCGTCGGCTTGTGTCAACAACTCCTTGACGGAATGTCAACTTACCATGAAAATGCCCGTTAGGAGGTATGCGTCAACAGCTCCTGCGCATGAGCGACGGCTACCTCGGTGAGCGCCCCTCCCGACAACATGCGAGCAATTTCGCTCTCCCGCGCTGGCCCATTGAGTTCACCCACGCGGGCGTAGGTAACTTTCTTGACGACTTCTTTTGACACTCCCAATTGCTGATGCGCTTGAGAAGCAACTTGGGCAAGGTGCGTGACCACGAACACTTGGTGCCCTTTACCCACGGCAGCCAAAGCCCTACCGACAGCCACCGCTGCTGCACCACCAATACCTGCATCAACTTCGTCGAAAATAAGAGTGGGGGGCGATTGCGTCAGCACCAGTCGTAACGCCAACATGACTCGCGCGAGTTCTCCACCAGAAGCGACTTTCGACAATGGCAAAGGTGGGCTTCCAGGGTTGGCCGAGAGCAAGAAATTGAGTGCATCGCCGGCCGGGTCTTCAGACTCTGGAGCAAAGTTCACCTGGAACACCGCTTCGGGCAGTGCCAGGAGCCGCAGATGCTTCTGTACTGCCTTGGCAAACTGAGGAGCGCCTTCAACACGTTTTTGTCGCACCTGCGCCTCTGCTTTTCGCACGCGCACGTTTGCTGCGGCGATAGACGATTCAAGCTCACGAGCACGTTGTTCATAGCCCAATAGGTCATTGAGACGCTCAGAGGTGGCACGGCCGTACTCCAGCACATCGGCAAGCAATGGCCCATACTTGCGACACAGGTCGCTGAGAGCCTTGCGCCTGGCGCTGACCTCGGCAAGGCGCTCAGGGTCTTCTTCGCTGGCGTCAGCGAGATCTCTGATGACTGCTGCAGCATCGTCTAGTTCGGCTGCCAACGAGGAAAGTCGCTGTGTCACTTCTGCGAACGCTTCTTTACCCTGCAACAAACCAAGTGCCGAACGCAGCGCATCGCTAGCGTTGGTTGTTCCCGCCGAGACTTGCGTGTTTGCATCGCAAAGGAAGGCGTAGGCGCCCTTCAAAGCTGCCTGATACGACTCTGCATTACCTAGTGCCTCTTCCTCTTTGCGTAGTTCTTCATCTTCTGCGCCTGAAGAAATACTTGCGGCATAAATTTCTTCTATTTGGAATTGTAGAAGGTCAATTTCTCGCACCCGAGCGCGCTCGTCTCCGCCTAACGATTCAAGATCTTGGCGCAATTGGCGAAGTTCGCTTTTTGCCTGAGCGACGGGAGAAATATCGACACCCGCAAATTGGTCGAGAGCTACACGTTGGGCCTTTTCGTGAAGAAGACTCTGGTGCGCGTGTTGACCGTGAAGATCGACGAGATCGGCGCCCATTTCGGCGAGTTGGGCAAGTGTTGCCAAACTGCCATTGATGTAGGCCCGAGAACGCCCTTGCACAGGAATAACACGGCTCAAAATAATTTCTTCGTCGCCGATGACGAAACGACCCTCTACGCGCGCTTCATCACAGCCATGACGAACCATTGACACATCGCTTTTGCCACCGACAAGCAGATGGATGGCTTCAATGATCATGGTTTTACCCGCGCCAGTTTCACCCGTAAACGCAGTGAGCCCGTGTTTAAAGACAAGAGTGACCGAGTCGATAATGCCTAACTGATGAACGTGTAATTCCACCAGCATTAATCGTCTCCTAGACCAAACTTCTGTCGCAAAATGTGATGAAACCGCTGCTGGCCAATAAGTAAGAAGCACGCCGTAGCGGCATCGCTGACGACGCGCACTTCATCTTCTGGACCAAGCGCAAGGAAGTGCAAACCATCGACCGACAAGGTGACATCGCGATGCCCGCGCACCGTAATTGATACCTCTTCGGCGGGGTCGAGAACCAACGACCTATCGAACAACATGTGTGGAGACACTGGAGTGAGCACCATTGCCCGATGTTGTGGTGACAAAACAGGCCCACGCGCCGACAAGGAATATGCAGTTGAACCAGTGGGCGTTGCCACAATCAGACCATCGGCTGAATACGTGGCGAAAACACTTTTATCGATTGCTACTTCTAAGCGCACAGTATGGCCCGACTCCACTTTTTCTACGACTACTTCATTCAGTGCCCGTAGTGTGTGCCGACCACCATCTTTTTGTGCCACATTTATTTTGAGCATCATTCGATTTTCAAGGCGCGCATCTTTGGGCATGACCCCTGCGTGCAGAGACTCGAGAACATCGAGCAGTTGCGCTGGTTCCACACTGGTCAGATAGCCGAGCGTTCCAAAATTGACTCCGAGAACCGGAACGTTTTGGCCACCTAAAATTTGAACTGCTCGCAAGACGGTTCCGTCGCCACCGAGCGAGACCACTAGGTCGGGTGACGTGGAATTCTCTACTGTGAGATCTTCGGCATGCACAATAGAAACCTTGTTTGCGTCGCCCCACGACTGAACGCGAACAGCGGCTTCGCACGCATCGGAGCGTTCCTGATTGACCACAAGCAAGAGTGATCCCAAGTGGAAAGACTGTGGTTGCGAAGAAGCCATATCTATATCTTTACTCATCGGTGTGCACTGTTGCCCATAGGAAGAACTCAATATTGCCACCAGCCCCAGAGATGGGCGACTCATATTGCCCATGCACACGACAACCAGCCGCATTGAGGGCCTCTGTGACGCGGTCAACGGCATCTTGTCGCACTTGCGGGTCGACCACTATTCCCCCAGCAGGCACGTCGGAACGTTCTGCTTCAAACTGGGGTTTCACCAAAAGTATGAGCTCGGCTCCGGCACCAGAGAGAGCAACTATGTGGGGCACCAATTGGGCAAGTGACGTGAAACTCACATCGGTCACCACTATTTGCGCAAGACCACTATGTTGGCCTTCCCAATGAGTGCGTAGATCTTCGGGAGACAATTGTGAAATGTGTTGGCTCTCCAAAGAGGTGACCGCCGCGTGGGTCAACATTTTCTGGTGCAACTGACCACGACCCACGTCGACAGCCACCACGTGTGCAGCACCGTGTTGCAACAGACAATCGGTAAACCCACCAGTGGAAGCCCCAATGTCGAGGCAATACGCGCCTGACACATTGATACCGAAGTGCTGAAGAGCGCCTTCAAGTTTGATTCCACCTCGACCCACAAAACGATTAGCTATTGGTGCAACATGAACAGTGTCTCCTGGGGCCACCATGGAGGCAGCATTGCTCACCACTGCCCCATTTACCCGCACACGATTCTCGGCAAGCGCTATTTCCACGTCGGCCGCGCTCGGCAACAAGCCGCGATGCAAAACTTCACGCACTACTGAGCGACGCTGCTTCATTGGCGCGCCAGTCGAAGATCGCCTGTGCCGGAGGTGTTATTCAAAAGGATCGTTGCGATATCGCAAAAGGTATTGCCTGTGTAGTCAAACGAAATACCGTCGACGGGGCCAGCGCATTTCTCTTGCACACCCGACCACACCTGACCATAAGCAATGCCAAGTTGCTGCGCAAAAGCTCCGTCGGTGTCGGGTCGGTCGCCCACCATTATTTGTCGTGCAACGGGCGTTGACCCTGCGCGCGACTGCACGAGTTGAGCCATGGCGTGGTGAGGCTTTCCGGCCATCATCGGGGTGAGTTGCGATGCATAGGCATAAGAGGCAATGAGCGAGCCTCCCCCTGGCAAAATTCCTGTCTCTGTAGGAAACGTGGCGTCGTCGTTCGTACCAATGAGGCGCGCCCCTGCCAATAGACACGACAACCCCATGTGTAGAAAATCGAAGCAAAAGTCGCGATGCATTCCAACAACAACCGCATCAATATTTGCTGGGATAAATGTGCTGTCTAACAAAGCATCTCGCACGTCCACTACTCGAGCACCACGATTCCGCACTGCTTCAATGACGCCTGGGCCCGAACATGCCAACACACTTTCAGTTGGCTCGATGAGTGATGCAGCTGCTTGGGCGCTCGTCACCACGTTGCCGACAGCAGGAATGCCCATGTTGCAAAGTTTCTGTTCTTGATCGGCGAGACGTGTTGAAGAATTGTTTGTCACAAAATTGACTTGCCAACCCGCCTGGCGCACAGCCGCAATACTTTCGGGAACACCTGCGATGACCGAGGCCCCACGCCATATGACTCCGTCGAGATCACTCCAAATGATGCCCGCAGCGCCTTCAGTTTTGCTTGTTGCACCCATACCTGCCACCCTTAGAGTGTGCCTCATTTTGAACCATTCTCAGCGCTTCGTTACACCAATGCCACAACTGACCTCTTCACACTGAGTTCCCCTCCCTACGACGTCTTAAGCACCGATGACCGTGCCCATTACGCATCACAGAGCCCCTGGAATATTGTCCATGTCGATTGCCCTCTCGATGCCGACGGTTCAGAGCGCTATCAAAAAGCTGCAACAGATATTCGCAACTGGATCTCGAGCAAAGTGCTCACATTAGACCCCACCCCCTCGTACACGCTGTACCGCATGTCATTTCTCGATTCGACAGGCAAAGAGCGCCACACGGTTGGGGTCATAGGGGCGCTCGAAGTTGTCGATGTTGGAGCGGGAGGCGTACTTCCTCACGAGCAAACAACGCCAAAAGCCAAGACAGACCGGCTTGACCTCACAAGGGCTACTCAATGCAACTTGTCTCCGGTGTGGGGCTTATCACTTTGCAGTGGTCTGACTGAAGTGCTTCTTGCACCTGGCGAACTCATGGGTGAAATGACCGATGAAGACGGTGTAGTGCACCGCGTTGAACGCGTCACCGAGGCACAACGCATTGAGGCCATTCGCTCGGCAATTGCCAGCGCACCCGTGGTCATAGCCGACGGGCACCACCGCTATGCCATTTCGCGCACGTACCGAGACGAAATGCGTGCATCCAATTCTCCCCTCGCACCAGCTGCTGGCCTCACCATGACTTACGTAGCAGAACTCGTCGAGGAGCAGTTGAGCATTGCTGCCATTCATCGCCTTATTGCTTCGGTTAGCCCAACACAAATGGAAGAAATTCTTGAACGTTTTTATACACGCGTGAATGACAGTGTTCTATCGGAACTCACATTGTCGAATATGAATGCCGAGAAGGCAATCTGTCTTCTTCGTCCTGATGGATCAACAACGTTGTACACCGAGAAGGTCGAAAAATTCTCTGCGGTACGTGCACTCGACAGCGCTCGTCTTGAGCATGCAATCACAGCGTCAATTGGCTCGCTAGAAGCAGCGGGCATCTCTTATCAACACGGCACGCACGAAGTGCTTGAAGCACTACAAGGCGGGCTCGCACAATGCGCAGTTCTCATTCGCCCTGTGTCGCTCGCGGAAATACGCCGCACAGCTGATGAAGGATTATTGATGCCGCCTAAGTCGACATTTTTCACTCCAAAATTGCGCACGGGTTTAGCTATGCGCCCTTTAGAAGTTGATTAACACTTTACGTATTTGAAGCGGCGTAAATGGACGCGATTGCACTGTCGAGTGCTGCATTGAATGCGGTGTCGGACTGCTGGGCCGACAGGCCTTCGGTGAGCGCACGCGAGAAGCTAGCAACGACGCCATTGTTCTTGCTGAGTTTTGTGTTGGCATCGTCACGCGAGTAACCGCCAGACAACGCAACAACTCGCAACACGCTTGGGTGCTTCACAAGATCGAGATAAAAATTGTCTTCTTCGGGAAGAGTAAGTTTGAGCATGACGGGCTGATCGGCGGGCTGCGCATCGAGTTCTTTAAGAAGTGCTGCCTTCAACAAAACTTCAGCTTCTCTTTTGCTCGGGCTGTTGATATCTACTTCTGGCTCGATGATGGGCACAAGACCGGCAGCAAGTATTTGACGACCGACTGCGAACTGCTGAGCCACTACTTCGGAAACACCTTTTGCGTTTGCGACCTTGATGACCGAACGCATCTTTGTTCCAAAAATGCCATTGGTTCGTGCCTTGGCCAAAAGAGCTTCGAGCTCGGGCATGGGCTTCATTAGCTGCACGCCGTCTGCCTCGTCGCCAAGGCCTTTGTCTACTTTGAGAATAGCGATGACCTGCTTGTGGCTCCACAAGTACTCTGCACTACCCACACCATCGATGCTGCGGTCCATGGTGCCTTCAAACAAAATGGCAGCCAATACGCGCTCACCGGTAAAAGCTGGGCTCATGACCATTCGGCTTCGCATGGCATGAATGATGTCGAACATCTCGTCTTCATTGCTGTATGCGGTTTCGTCGACACCATACAACTTCAATGCTTTTGGCGTACTTCCGCCGCTTTGATCTAAAGCGGCGATGAAGCCTTTACCGGTGCGCATTTGCGTAAGTTGCTGCTGGTTCACAGTGGGGCCTTTCGGGAAGAACTTCTCTGAAAACACTAGCCAGTTTGTGCCAGCGAGCAAGAAGTTCCTGATTTACCAGGTTTTTGCAAGCTCTTTTTGAATCTCGGCAAGACTCTTTTTGACTGCCACCTTGCGGCGTATATTGAGCACTTGCTTTGCCAGTAGCTCGGTACGGCTTTGCACTGCACCGCCCGCACGATAGAACCGGCGCCGGACGCTGCCGCAGACCATGACCTCTTCACCTTCTTGGAGAAGCGTCTTTACCGCTGTGATCCAGTTGACAGGAACCGTGAACCTTCCTTCGTCGCTTTCTGTGACAACGTCGAAGGATGTGGCGAATTTGCCTGACCCTAAGATTCTTTCGACTGGGGCATTAAGTACGACGCCTTGAATAACTACAACGTTCATATGTTCTCCACTTCTCGCAGTTGTGACGTAGCACCAGGTGCCACATGAGAAGGAGCAAAGCTCAATAAGAAGACAGTAACGAAGGGGTGTTAGCGCACTGGCCCAAGATGTGAGAGGCGGTCTGCAACATCAACAAATTCAGCGTCATATTGCATCACACGAGCAAAAAGACGACGGGCTTCAACAATATTTCCTGAACGGTCGTGCAGATCTGCCGCCATGTACCACTGGCGTAAATGGTAATCCTGTACGCGCTTGGGAACGTTGAGAACGGAATCAAAGAGATGAACAGCGTCAGCAAGTTTCCCCTGATCTGACAGTGCACCAGCGGCCACAATTCGACCTTCAGCAAGCACCGATGGGTGTGGAGACAGATCTTTGATTTCAGTCCAAATTTGATTCACTTTGCTCCACCGACGCAATGCCCGATATGCATCGGCAAGTACCGGCAACACGGTGGTACGGGCAGGATCGAGAACTCGAGTTGCTTCTAGTTCGTTGACCGCGGTACGCCATTTTCCTTGACGATAAGCGCACAAGCCCGTCATTTCATGTACGAGCGCAAGACCTGGCAACTGACGCGAAAGAACTTGTAGCAATCGTGCAGCATCTTCGTAGCGCTCATATTCAAATGCGTCAATTGCTTTTTGCAAACGCTCTGTTGTCGACTGCGACTGACGAACGCCAACACTCTTTTCAACATCGCGTGAAATATCGGAAGGCAACGGACGATCACTGCGGGGAATGCCCGGTACACGGTTCTCGCCACGGTTGTCGCCTTGACTACGTCCTCGGGGAGCAGCCCCGCGCTGAACAGCCTTGCGGGCAGTTTTCTTTACAGCACCTTCGTCGACCCATTCAACTTTCTTGCGTACGGGTCTAGCTGTGGGTGCGCCACTTCCTTCGGTACGACGACCACCTGTGCGGGCATACACCTCACGTGATTTTTGTTCTGCGGCAGTGAGGGCTGGCCGGGCAGGACGACGATCATCGGAATCGCGATCTCGTGAAGCGCGACGGTCGTCGGAATCACGACCTCGCACCGGGCGACGGTCATCAGAATCGCGACCACGAGTAGGACGACGCTCTGAACGATCGTTGCGCCCAGAAGTACTCTGTGAGCGTGAAGGGCGCGGACGGTCGTTCGGCATAGGGCAACACTCTACGTTGCTCACCTGAAAATCGGTACGATGCCTCTATGACTGATGACAATGTGCCACAACAAGCCCAAGTACGTATGGAGATCGCCGACGACAAAAAGGCTGGTGTTTATGCCAATGTCGCTGCCGTTTGGCACGGTCCTTATGAGTTCACGCTCGATTTCGGGGTTGCCGGCATGCCAGAACACGATGCCTCTGGGGAACTTTTTGTACCCACACCTGTTGTTGCTCGAGTCAAAGTACCCACTTCAGTCATTTTTGAAATAGCTCGTGCTATTGCCGACAACGTAGATCGCTATGAAAAGACATACGGACCCATCCCCCAGCAAAACGTAAACCCTGCCGAATAAATTACGCGTTACGCACAAATGCCGTCACAGAGTCGGCAATCATTTGCACAGCTATTGCAGCGAGAATCATTCCGGCAACACGTGCAAGAAGTAGCACGCCCATCGGACGCACAACACGTTGAATGATGCCGCTAAAACGCATTGCAATGAACGAGACCATCAGAGCAAGCGCAATCGCACTCGACACACTCATCCATTCACCAAATGAATTCGTTTGATTGAAAAACAAAATGGTCGCCACTATGGCTCCAGGCCCTGCCAGTAATGGAGTACCTAACGGAACGAGCGCAATAGAAGTACGTTGCTCTGGTGTTGCTTCAAGAAAACCGTCATCGCCGCCTTTGTTGTACAACAACTGCATCGCGACCAATAACAACAACAAGCCACCTGCTCCTTGAAGAGCAGGTACAGAAACATGCAGATAATCCAAGATGGTTTGACCGCCAAGTGCAAACAACATGATGACGAAAAATGCGGTGCAAATTGCTAAAGCAGCTGCTCGATGGCGCTCTTTGTTGTTGAGCTGCCGAGTAACTGCCAGGAAAATAGGCACGTTTCCTGGTGGGTCAAGAATGACCAGCATGGTCACAAGTACCTCACCGAAAAGTTGTGCGTTCATGCAGTGAAGTTACTGCTGCACTGATAGGTGCAAGGTGATGATCGCAGGTACACAAAAGCCCCCCGCTTTCGCGAGGGGCTTTTGATTCGATTAATTCGGCGGCGTCCTACTCTCCCAGGAGGTCTACCTCCAAGTACCATTGGCGCTGGCGGGCTTAACTGCCGTGTTCGGGATGGGAACGGGTGTGACCCCACCGCCATGGCCACCGAAAATTGTTGTCAAGGGGATCCCGAAAAAATTCGGGTGAAGTCCCTCAAAGACTCCAGAGCAAGCACGAGCGTGTATCTAACCAAGCCCTCGGCCGATTAGTACCGGTCAGCTGAACGCATTACTGCGCTTACACTTCCGGCCTATCAACGTGGTGGTCTCGCCACGGGCCTTACTGCGCTAACCGCATGGGAACACTTATCTTCGAACGGGCTTCCCGCTTAGATGCTTTCAGCGGTTATCCCTTCCGTAGGTGGCTAACCAGCCATGCCCTTGGCAGGACAACTGGCACACCAGAGCTACGTCCGTCCCGGTCCTCTCGTACTAGGGACAGCCTTCGTCAATGTTCCTTCGGCTGCGGAGGATAGAGACCGAACTGTCTCACGACGTTCTGAACCCAGCTCGCGTACCGCTTTAATGGGCGAACAGCCCAACCCTTGGGACCTGCTTCAGCCCCAGGATGCGATGAGCCGACATCGAGGTGCCAAACCTTCCCGTCGATATGGACTCTTGGGGAAGATTAGCCTGTTATCCCCGGGGTACCTTTTATCCGTTGAGCGACCACGCTTCCACACGCCATGGCCGGGTCACTATGCCCTACTTTCGTACCTGCTCGACCTGTCAGTCTCGCAGTCAAGCTCCCTTGTGTCATTGCACTCGACGGCTGATTGCCAACCAGCCTGAGGGAACCTTTGGGCGCCTCCGTTACAGTTTAGGAGGCGACCGCCCCAGTCAAACTACCCGCCTGGCGCTGTTCCTGATCCGGATAACGGACCAAGGTTAGAGTCCCGAAATACGCAGGGTGGTATTTCACCAATGGCTCCATGAAAGCTAGCGCCTCCACTTCATAGCCTCCCACCTATCCTACACAACGCAGTTCAAAACTCAACACCAAGTTATAGTAAAGGTCCACGGGGTCTTTTCGTCCTTCCGCAGCTAACGAGCATCTTTACTCGTACTTCAATTTCGCCGGGTCTATGGTTGAGACAGCGGGGAAGTCGTTACGCCATTCGTGCAGGTCGGAACTTACCCGACAAGGAATTTCGCTACCTTAGGACCGTTATAGTTACGGCCGCCATTCACTGGGGCTTAGGTTCACAGCTTCGCTTTACAGCTAACCGTTCCCCGTAACCTTCCAGCATTGGGCAGGCGTCACAGCGTATACTGCGCCTTGCGGCTTGGCACGCTGCTGTGTTTTTGGTAAACAGTCGCTACCCCCTGGTCTGTGCCACCCTCTCGAGCTCAGGACGCGAAGTCCATCACCCTAATAGGGTCATCCTTCTCCCGAAGTTACGGATGTATTTTGCCGAGTTCCTTAACCATAGTTCTCCCGATCGCCTTAGTATTCTCTACCTATCCACCTGTGTCGGTTTGGGGTACGGGCGGCGTGTCTACTCACTGCTGGGCTTTTCTTGGCAGTATGGCATTGATGACTACTCCTAAAATGGATCGGCATCGCGTCTCAGGATTAATGACCCCAACTCTCATCGGGGTCTCCCTACTCGCTTACCCGGGGACTACCATCGCCCCGGATCACCTAGCCTTCTGCGTCCCCCTTCAGTTACCCTCCACCCTCTAGATGGGCTCGCCCGAAGGCAGCCCCCATTTCGTTGATTTTGGGCTTGACGCGTACACGCCGGTACTGGAATATCAACCAGTTGTGCATCGATTACGCCTTTCGGCCTCACCTTAGCTCCCGACTTACCCTGGGGGGATTAGCCTTCCCCAGGAAACCTTGGATATTCGGCGGAGGGGTTTCTCACCCCTCTTTCGCTACTCATGCCTGCATTCTCACTTGATGTCGCTCCACTCAGGATTCTTCCTGGGCTTCACAGCAACATCAACGCTCCTCTACCACTCCATATATTTCAATGAAGTCCATAGCTTCGGCTCTAGACTTGAGCCCCGTTAAATTGTCCGCGCAGGATCACTCGACCAGTGAGCTATTACGCACTCTTTCAAGGATGGCTGCTTCTGAGCCAACCTCCTGGCTGTCTATGCAATCCCACATCGTTTTCCACTTAGTCTAGAATTTGGGGCCTTAGCTGATGGTCTGGGCTGTTTCCCTTTCGACCAACGAAGCTCATCCCCCGTGGTCTCACTGCTGCACTCTGGAGTTCCGGCATTCGGAGTTTGGCTGGGTTCGGTAAGCTTGTAGGCCCCCTAGCCCATCCAGTGCTCTACCTCCGGAACTGAACATGCAACGCTGCACCTAAATGCATTT
>Ga0315905_10000064_pt1 | contig 108420 bp, 110 predicted proteins | sample LakEriMetagenome_5_FD_203522 | JGI IMG/M metagenome (GOLD analysis project Ga0315905, IMG submission 203522) | Freshwater fungal communities from buoy surface, Lake Erie, Ohio, United States - Buoy 4 MA121 | ecosystem: Environmental > Aquatic > Freshwater > Lake | place: USA: Lake Erie, Ohio...
TACGTCCGCCTGCCAAGGGCAACCAATTCACCAACCGTTAAAAGTTTCTTCGTTACCATCTTTCAACAAGGCTTAAAGGAGCGTCCGTGCTGTCGAACCTGAAGAACATCTTCAAGGTCGCTGACCTTCGCAATAAAATCATCTTCACACTTTTTATTGTGATGGTGTACCGGTTCGGTGTTGCGTTGCGAGTCCCTGGCGTCGATTCAGGTGCCGTACGGCAACTGCGTGAAGCGGCAAATTCGCAAGGAGCCTTGGGCTTTTTGAACTTGTTCTCGGGCGGCGCTTTTGGGTCTTTCTCAATCTTTGCGTTGGGCATCATGCCTTACATCACTGCAAGCATCATCATGCAAGTGTTGCAAGTAGTTATTCCCAAACTTGAGGAATGGCAACAAGAAGGGGCCACAGGGCAACGCAAAATTACTCAGTGGACCCGTTATGTAGCCATTGGTATTGCCACACTGCAAGGTGCCGGACTCACTTTTATTTTCGGACAAGGACGTGGTTCAGCATTCTTTGGTGCTGCTACACAAGCTCCCGATGTTGTACTGCTCGACCCGTTCATGCCGCGTGCGCTTTTGGTCATTCCATCGCTGGTTGCCGGAACCGCATTTCTCATGTGGCTTGGCGAACTCATTAGTCAGCGTGGTATTGGCAACGGAATGTCAATGGTTATTTTTGCTTCTATTGTGAGCGGTTTGCCATACAGCTACTACTCCATTTTGCAGAGCAAGAAATTTATCGTGTTCGCAATTCTTGTTATTGCTTCCATGGGAATTCTTGCAGCAGTAGTGCGAGTAGAACTCGGACAACGCCGCATACCTGTGCAGTTCGCAAAGCGTGTTGTTGGTAGGCGTATGTATGGCGGACAAAGCACGTACATTCCGCTGAAGGTCAACCAAGCCGGCGTTGTTCCTATTATCTTCGCCTCTTCTATTTTGTTGCTCCCTGTGCTCTTTTCAAACATGTTGGGTAGCGCCGAAGGCTGGCGTGGCAGCATTGCCAAGTTCGTGAACGACTATTTGGTGAATAGCCAAAACATGTTGTACATCACAGTTTTCTTTGGTTTCATTGTGGCTTTCGCCTACTTCTACAACTCCATTGCATTCGACCCAATTCGTCAGGCCGATCAGTTGCGACGTCAGGGTGGGTTCATTCCAGGTATTCGACCTGGCCCGCAGACAGAACGTTTCTTTGCAAAAACGGTCAACCGAATCACATTGCCAGGTGCACTTTTCGTGGCCTTTATCGCAATCTTGCCGTACATCATTTTGTGGGTAGGTGACGTTCAGTCATTCCCATTTGCCGGCACAACTGTGCTCATCGCCGTGGGTGTGGCGCTCGAATTGATGCGTCAAATCGATAGCCAATTGATGTTGCGCAATTACGAGGGCTTCTTGAAGTAGTGCTTCGGCATTACTAAAAGGATTTTCGTAGGACACCTCGCAAGCTAATGAGCAGCGGAACACGCATCGTGTTACTTGGGCGCCAAGGCGCAGGTAAGGGTACGCAGTGCTTGCGTTTATCGCGACACTACGTGGTTCCCCACATCTCTACCGGCGACATGCTGCGCGCAGCGGTTCGGGAAGATTCCGCACTAGGTCGCAGCGTTGAAAAGATCATTGGTGGCGGCGGGTTAGTAAGCGATGAGCTCATTATTGAAGTTGTACGAGGGCGATTGAACAAGGCCGATACTCAACAACGCGGTTACATCTTGGATGGCTTCCCGCGAACAGCGGTGCAAGCAGAAGCTCTCGATCTCATTGCGCAAGATCGGCCGCTATTAGGGGCGGTCGATTTAGTGGTTCCACGTGACCTTGTATTGAGCCGACTCTCGGTGCGGCGCGTCTGTCGCGACTGTGGGGCCAACTACACGGCCACTGGGGTCGTTCGCTCGCCGTGGTCCTGCGACACCTGTGGAGGCGACGTTGTATTGCGCGACGACGACACCCCAGATGCCATTAACCGCCGCCTCGACCTCTACGAGAGCCAAACAGCTCCATTGATCTCCTTTTATGGTGCAACCAACCGTCTCCATGAGGTCGATGGGGTGGGCAGCCAAGATGAGGTATTCGACCGTATTACCGAGGTAATCGACCGGGCTGGAGGACGCTCGTAGGCCTGCCAAATTTAATTTGGTCGGAACCGTAGCAAATCTGCCAAGGCCATTGGGGTTTTTCATGCCTACCGATAGCATTTCACTTCGCCCCTATTAGCCGTCATGGTCGGTGGGTGGCACCGCAAGTCTCAATATTCATCCGTCAGTTCATAATTCTGTCCGTCTTAAGGAGTCTCTTCTGGCAAAACAAAAGGAAGATGCGATCGTGCTCGAGGGCACTATCACCGAGTCGTTACCCAATGCGATGTTTCGCGTTGAGCTCGAAAACGGTCATCAAGTCCTCGCGCATATCTCTGGAAAAATGCGTATGCATTACATCCGAATTCTTCCTGGCGACAAAGTGCAAGTAGAGCTCACCCCCTACGACCTCACCCGTGGTCGTATCACCTACCGATTTAAGTGAGAAGGCCATGAAGGTCCGTCCAAGCGTTAAAAAAATATGTGAAAAGTGCAAAGTTATCCGTCGCCACGGCAACGTGATGGTCATTTGCGAAAATCCGCGACACAAGCAGCGCCAGGGCTGACCCCAGGCAATTAAAAAGGAAAAATGATGGCTCGTATTTCAGGCGTCGACATCCCGCGCGAGAAGCGGTTGGAGATTGCACTCACCTATATTTTTGGCGTTGGTCGTCCGACCGCGCTCAAGATGTGCAAAGAACTTGACCTCAATCACAACACACGTGTTCGTGACCTCACCGAGGAAGAAGTCAACCGTATTCGTGGTTTTATCGATGCAAAATTAGTTGTAGAAGGCGACCTTCGTCGCGACGTACAACAAGACATCAGACGTAAAATTGAAATTGGTAGCTACCAAGGTATCCGCCATCGTAAAGGCCTGCCAGTACATGGTCAGCGCACACACACCAATGCGCGCACACGTAAAGGTCCTAAGAAGACAGTCGCCAATAAGAAAAAGGCAGCGAGGAAGTAATGGCTAAGCCAGCAGCAGGTGGACGTCGTCCACGTAAGCGCGAACGCAAAAACGTCTCAACCGGCGTTGTTCACATCAAGAGTTCTTTCAACAACACCATCGTGTCTATTACCGACACACAGGGCAATGTCATTTCATGGGCATCTTCTGGCGCAGTTGGTTTCAAAGGTTCACGTAAGTCCACTCCTTTCGCTGCGCAAATGGCAGCAGAAAAAGCTGGCAAAGCTGCAATGGAGCATGGTCTTCGTCGCGCTGAAGTGCATGTAAAAGGTCCAGGTTCCGGACGCGACACTGCGTTGCGTTCTATTCAGAACCTCGGTATCGAAGTTTCAGGAATTAAAGATGTCACCCCGGTTCCACACAATGGATGCCGTCAGCCAAAACGTCGGAGGGCATAACTCATGGCTCGCTACACCGGACCAAAGGTGCGCATTTCGCGCCGCCTCAACGTCAACATTTTCGAAAACGAAAAAGGAAGCAAGGCTCTCGAGCGCCGTCCTTTCCCACCAGGCCAGCACGGTCGTACCCGTCGTCGTGGTGCAGGCAGCGAATACTTGGCTCAGTTGCAAGAAAAGCAAAAAGCAAAGTACATCTACGGCTTGCTTGAGCGTCAATTCCGCAAAACCTACGAAGAGGCAAACCGTCTAGCAGGACCAACTGGTGAAAACCTTTTGCGCCTTCTTGAACAGCGTCTCGACAATATTGTGTACCGCGCAGGTTGGGCAAGTACACGCCCGCAGGCACGTCAGTTCGTAAACCACGGACTCATCAATGTCAATGGCAAGCGCGTCGACATTGCATCGTTCACGGTGAAAAAAGGCATGGTTATTAGCCTTAGTGAAAAAGCTCGCAACATGATTGTTATTCAGCACAACATCGACGTACTCGACCGGTCAGTTATTGGTTGGTTGGAAACAGGCGATGGTGGAAAGCAAGTAACTGTGCGCGACCTGCCACAACGCGAACACATCGATGTCCCCGTCCGCGAACAACTCATCGTTGAGTTGTACTCGAAGTAAACCTCAGTAATTGAAGGAGAGCATCATGCTCGTCATCCAACGTCCAACAATCGAAGCAATCGGAGAACCCGAGAACAACCGTCAGCGTTTTGCTGTTGGTCCACTCGAGCCAGGCTTCGGTCATACCATCGGCAACTCACTACGTCGTACGCTTTTGTCGTCTATTCCAGGTGCTGCCATTACTACGGTGCGTTTCGAAGCTGCTCTTCATGAGTTCGACACCATTGAAGGCATTGCTGAAGACATCACAGAAATCATCTTGAACTTGAAAGACATCGTTGTGGTGTCCGAAAGTGATGAGCCAGTGGTTTTGCGTCTCGATGTTAAAGGCCCAGCAGAAGTTCGCTCCGGCGACATTATTTTGCCAACTGGTATTGAAATCTTGAACAAAGACATTCACATTGCTTCGCTCAACGGAAAGGCACAACTCACTGTTGACCTCACCGTAGAGCGTGGTCGTGGTTATGTTTCTAGTGACCGCGATTCAGAGAACCGCGTGATTGGTGTTGTGCCTATCGACGCAATTTTCTCGCCAGTACGTCGCGTAATGTTCGACATCGAGCCAACACGTGTTGAGCAGTCAACAAACTACGAGCGCCTTGTGCTCGACATTGAAACTGACGGCAGCATTGAGCCACGTGAAGCTTTGTCATCTGCTGGTGCAACCTTGCGTGCACTTGTCGATCTTGTTGCAAGCTTGTCCGATGAACCACAGGGTCTTGAACTCGGTGAAGTAATTGGTCACAACATTGGTTCACCAGACCTCGATCTTGCAATTGAAGACCTCGATCTCTCAGAGCGTCCTCGTAACTGCTTGAAGCGCGCACAGGTCAACACCATCGGCGAGTTGCTTATGAAGAGCTACGACGATCTTTTGAATATCACCAACTTTGGGCAAAAGAGCCTTGACGAAGTAATCGCCAAGCTCGACGAGCGCGGGTTGACATTGCGCCCATAAGCGCAACGTTTCTATTAACAATCATTCGGTACTAAAGGACAAGTCATGCCAGCAACACCACGTCGTTCAAAGCGCTTCGGCGGCAGCGCATCTCATCAGCGCCTTCTTTTGGCAAACCTTGCTGCATCACTTTTTGCAGCCGAGGGCATTGTCACCACAGAAGCAAAAGCTAAGGCATTGCGCCCCATTGCCGAAAAGCTCATTACGAAAGCGAAAAAGGCTCAAGAAGAGTCTCCAATGCGAGTTCACCGCATTCGTCAAATCCAGGGTTACCTCGGTGACAAAGAAATGACCAACAAGTTGGTGAATGAAGTTGCTCCGCGTTACACGCAGCGCAATGGTGGCTACACACGCATTTTGAAGCTTGGTGAGCGTCACGGCGACAATGCTCCAATGGCGCGCATTGAACTTGTGTAATCCATAAGTAGACCGTTTCGGTTGAAAAACAATCATGAATACAAACACTGAGCCCGCCTTACGGCGGGCTCGTTTGTTAGTTGCGTACAACGGGGCCGCGTTTCACGGTTTTGCTCTTACTCCCGGAACCGTCACCGTTGCCCAAACCTTGAACGACACCATTGAGCAAGTCACCGGAAGCCCAGTTGCAGTGCTAGGTGCAGGACGTACTGACGCAGGTGTGCACGCTTGGGGGCAAGTGGTGCATGTAGATCTTGCAGACACCGCAGACCTCGACCGCTTGGTTTTTAGTGTGAACTCGTTACTTGACCCCGACATTGTTATTCGCAAATGCGAATGGGTCACACAAGAGTTCGATGCACGTCACTCGGCTTTGTGGCGCCAGTATCGCTACACCGTTTTAAATGCACCGGTCAATAACCCATTTCTCGCTGCAACAAGTTGGCATATTCGCCGACCGCTTTCTGTGCCGCTCATGCAGTTGGCAACCGATTCACTTATTGGCTTGCATGATTTTTCTTCGTTCTGCCGACAACCACAGCAGTCGGGTGTGAATCGCAATGCAGAAGGCCCATCAATGATGCGCCGCGTACATGTTGCACAGTGGCACGACGCAGGAAATGGAATTCTTACATTCGATATACGTGCAAATGCTTTTTGTCATCAAATGGTGCGTTCCATCGTTGGCACACTGGTTGATGTTGGTCTCGGTCGTCGCAAAGCCGGAGAGATGTCGGGAGTTTTGCGCGCAATGAGTCGGTTGAATACTCCACATATTGCACCTCCGCAAGGGCTCTGCCTAATGGACGTGGGGTATCTCTCTTGAACTCGTTGCGCATTCTCATTGGTTCTACACCTGTGGGCCCGTTGGGCTCAGGAATTGGTGGCGGCGTTGAACTGACCTTGCATAATTTGGTTTTAGGTTTAAGTGCGCGTGGGCATCGTGTGGAAGTAATGACCCCAGAAAACTCACTTCATGTGGGGCAACACACACATCAAATTGCAGGAACGTTGCAACCTCTTGGGCATCTTTCACAACGAGATGAGGCAATTTGTATTCCGCCGCATTCAGTGTTGGCAAATATGTGGGCCTTTGCTCGTGAGCAACAACATCGATTCGATGTCATTGTGAACCTTGCATACGATTGGTTACCGATGTACATCAGCAATACATTTCAGACTCCCATTACGCATTTGGTGTCGATGGCGTCAATTACTGATGCGATGGATGGTGCCATTCATGAACGATTGTTGAACGCACCTTTTTCAGTAGCGATGCATAGCGAAGCCCAAGCAGAAACTTTTGCATTAGGTCACCAGGCGCGCATCATCGGCAGCGGCGTAGCCGTAGAGCGTTACGACTTTGTTCAACACGTGGCCGACGATGCGCCGTTGGGGTTCATTGGGCGTGTGTCGCCAGAAAAAGGAATCTTGGATCTGTTTCACATCGCTTCGGTGACACAGAGGCATGTGAAGGTGTGGGGGCTCATGCAAGACACTTTGTGCTGGGAAGAAGCGCGGCGGGCGTTCCCCAGCGCCAATGTGACCTATGAAGGGTTCTTGCCCACCGATCAACTGCAAGGCGAAGTGGGGCAGTGTGCGGCTGTGCTGATGACCTCAAAATGGGTCGAGGCCTTTGGCAATGTGGCAATTGAAGCAATGGCCTGCGGGGTCCCTGTGGTGTCGTACCGCAGGGGGGGGCCAAGCGAAGTCATTGTGCACGGGGAAACCGGGTATTTGGTGGAGCCAGACGATATTGGGGGGATGGTGGCTGCGCTAGAGGGGGTGCCAATCCTGTCTCGTCAGAAGTGCCGCGCCCACGTGGAAAAGGAGTTTTCCACCAATGCTTTTGCGGTCCGCAGCGAAATGTGGCTGCAAGAGGCCGTGCGGCAGTTTCGTGCGGTTTCATGAGGGCAGATTGCCGAATTGGGCCGAACGCCCCTATCCTTTAACAGCCCCGATCTGTCAGGTTCGGTGGCCATCAACAAGGCTTCTTTGAGGCTCAGAAAGAAAAACGAAGTACAACAATGCGTACATATTCTCCCAAAGCATCTGAAATCACTCGCGCTTGGCACGTCATCGACGCTGAAGGCATGGTCCTTGGTCGTATTTGCACTGAAGCTGCTCGCTTATTGCGCGGAAAGCACAAAACAACTTTCGCTCCACACATCGACACTGGCGATCACGTCATCATCATCAACGTCGACAAGGTAGTTCTTACTTCGGGTAAAGCCGACAAAGAGATGTTCTATCGCTACAGCGGCTACCCAGGTGGTCTCAAGAGCGAAAGCTATGCACAGTTGTTGGGTCGTAAGCCTGCAGAAGCAGTTCGTTTGTCTGTCAAAGGCATGTTGCCCAAAGGCCCACTTGGCCGTCAGCAAATGACCAAGCTCAAAATCTATGCAGGTGCAGAACATCCACATACTGCACAGGCTCCTACTCCTATTGTTTTTGCTCACGCAAAAGCACGTTAATTTTTCGTCCGTCTCACTCGCACTCGTATCAAAGGAATCACCGTGGCAACAAAGCCTCTCACCCAAACAACTGGTCGTCGTAAAGAAGCTGTTGCACGCGCGCGTTTGCGTTCCGGTACCGGTGTAGTAACAGTTAACGGACGTACATTTGAAGATTATTTCCCCATGGCAACTCAGCGCATGGTTGTTGTTGAAGCACTTCGCGTAACGAATGCCGAAACAACGTACGACATCGATGCAACCATGCACGGTGGCGGCGTCAATGGTCAAGCTGGCGCATTGCGTATGGCCATTGCACGTTCACTTATTGAACTCGATGAAGAACTTCGTCCAGCACTGAAAAAAGCAGGACTCCTCACGCGCGACTCGCGCCGCAAGGAAAGCAAGAAATACGGCCTCAAGAAGGCACGTAAAGCCCCTCAGTTCACCAAGCGCTAAAGAGCTTTGCTGCGGTTCGGCACCGACGGAGTTCGTGGCGTTGCACTTCGCGACATCACTACTCTTGCCGTTCAGTTATACGCTCGCGCCGCTGCGCGCGAACTTCACTGTTCACTTTTTGTCGTTGGCTTCGACACCCGTGAATCAAGCATGCAACTGGCGCGTGCGGTAGAAACTGGCTTTATTGCAGAAGGCGTAGAGGTTTTGTGGGCTGGAATGTGTCCAACCCCAGCGGTTGCCTTCTTTGCCGAACACTGTCAGGCAGGGGCCGCTGTTATTACCGCCTCACATAACCCATATACAGACAATGGGTTGAAGTTTTTCGGTGAGGGAGGAATAAAACTCACCGACGAAGAAGAATTGCGCATTCAAAATACTTATGAGTTGCTCATGCAAAGTGAAACGGCAGAGATCGCCAATACGGGTCCTGGGGAAGTGGTGCTAGATCTCGATGCATATGAAGCGCACATTTGTGCCTCAATCACGCAAGTTACTACCGACGTCAAGATTGTTATTGATTGCGCAAATGGGGCAATGAGTGAAGTTGCGCCGCGAGTGTTTAAAAAATTAGGTGTTGCCCCAAGCTTTATTCACTGCTCGCCCGATGGGAGAAATATAAACGAAGCATGTGGTGCAGCGCACCCTGAGTCGTTGATGAAAGAAGTATTACATAGCAACGCAGACATAGGAATTGCATTTGATGGCGATGGTGACCGCGTCATTGCAGTTGATGGCAGTGGCAAAGTAATAAATGGTGACGAACTTATAGCTCTTTTTGCATTGCAATTAAAAGCGCGCAACGCTCTTGTGAACAACACTGTTGCTGTAACAGTAATGACAAATATGGGTTTTCATATTGCCATGAAAGATGCAGGCATCAACGTAATCACAACATCTGTTGGTGACCGATCAATTTTATTAGCATTACAAGAAGCAAAAGCCTGCTTGGGTGGTGAACAAAGTGGCCACATTATTTTCACACAACATGCAACCACTGGCGATGGCTTGCTGGCTGCCGTGCAACTCCTTTCCGTACTTCGCTCCCGGCAACAAAGTTTGCAAGCAGCTTCGCAAGAGGTAATGACGGCGCTTCCTCAAGTGCTCATTAATGTGCCAATACAGGGTCAAGTCACACCGCAAGATCTATTAATTGAGCATCGCGCAGCAATTTCCGAGGTGGAACAATTGTTGGGTGACCAAGGGCGGCTATTAGTGCGACCGAGTGGAACAGAACCACTTGTACGGGTCATGGTGGAGGCTCAAACATCTGAAGAAGCCCAAAAATATGCTGAACGTATTGCCCACGTATTGAGCCACTCTGCCTCTGGGCAAGACAGGTAAAGTACAACTATGTGCGGAATTATTTGTGTACTGAGCCGAAAAGGCAATCGTGCAACTCCCACACCAGATCACATTTTAAATCTGTTCCTCGCGGCCCAAGCTCATATTGAACTTGCCTCAACCGATTTTGTGCAGGCAGAACTTGCGAGCGAGGCGCTAGAGGCAATTAATACATTGCTCAAAGGCGATGCAGGGGTTCGCGCCATGGTGGGCAGCCACGATTTGGTCGATGGCATTCGTGGTGCCCTCTTGAAGTTAACCCCTCAAGTAGAGAAGTACGAAGCTTCTTTAGAGGCAAGCCAAGACGCACATCTCATTGAAAATACATCACATACTGTTTCCGCAATTAAAGATGCGCTGTGGTCTATTGCTGAAGATCGTCTGCGCACCGCACGCGAGGTTTCATTGCTTGCCGGCATGCACGCATCTGAGGAATCACTTCATGGCTATCTCTCTATTCAGCAGGCTCTATCTGCTATCGATCGCATGGAAGTGCGCGGCAGAGATTCCGCGGGTATTGGTGTAGTGGTGTGGGGGCATGGCCTCACGGAAGATGTTGTTTTGGGTGACGATGCATTACGAAATGCATTTGTGCCGCGTCATGAAGACACACTCTTTACCTCACGTTCAGTACGTGTTGAAGGCGATGCTTGGGTATTTGTTTACAAAGCTGCAGCAGAAATTGGTGAGCTAGGTGACAATACAAAAACTATGCGTCAACATGTTTTACAAGACGCATTATTGAGACGCTTGGTATCGGCCAAAAATGCCCGAGTCAGCGTCATTGGTCATACTCGTTGGGCAAGTGTAGGAATCATTTCTGAGCCGAATGCGCATCCTGTTACTGGTGAGGAAACGAACAAAAAGCAGCCTTTGGTATTGGCAGTGTTAAATGGCGATGTCGACAATTACGCAGATCTCAAAGTAGAACACGATATTTCTGTTGCGGCTTCCATCACCACCGACGCCAAAGTAATTCCCAGTTTGGTTGCTCGTAGTTTGCAGGCAGGTAAACCTTTACAACAGAGCTTCCTCAGTGCTGTCACGCAATTCGATGGATCAGTTGCCATTGCTGCGTTGAGCATTGACCACCCCGACAGTGTGATGCTTGGATTGCGTGGTAGTGGCCAGGGTATGTGTATTGGGCTCGCCGAAGATCGTTTCATCGTTGCTAGTGAGCCGTACGGAACCGTCGAAGACACAGTCAACATCGTGCGAATGGATGGCGAATCGCTGGTATCTCCCGACCAACCTGCAAGCCGTGGGCAGGTCATTCAACTTTTAGCCAGTGATGCCGGAAGTATTCAAGGAATGCAACGCGTGAGTTATGACGGATCCGCTTTACCAGTCACAAGCGATGACGTTGTCGACGCAGGAGTTACTACACGTGACATTGATCGTGGAACTTCACCGCACTTCTTGCTGAAAGAAATTCTTGAAGCACCAGAGAGCTTTCGCAAAACGCTGCGCGGTCGCATTCATGAAAACAACGGTATTTGTGAAGCAGATCTTGATGAAGATGTGTTGCCACAAGAAGTAGCCAATTTATTGGTAGCTCGCAAAATACGTCGTATTCGCATCATTGGTCAAGGAACCGCTGCTGTTGCTGGTAGCAGCATGGTGGCGCTACTCAATTCATTGTCAGAAGACGCTTTTGACGTAGATGCTTTAACGGCAACTGAATTCTCTGGGTTCGGTCTCTTGCCCGATATGAGCGACACGCTGGTCATTGCAGTGAGCCAAAGTGGAACCACAACCGACACCAACAGAACCGTTGATCTTGCACGTGGCCGCGGTGCTCACATTATTGCAATTGTGAATCGTCGTAATTCCGACCTCGCAATGCGTGCCGATGGCGTGTTGTACACATCTGATGGTCGCGATATTGAAATGAGCGTGGCAAGCACCAAGGCTTTTTATGCACAAGTGGCTGCTGGCGTTTTACTTTCGTGTGCCATTTCTGCCGCAGCAGGGGTAGGAAGCAGCCAAGCTCGACATCGTGTATTGAACTCGTTGAAGTCAATTCCCGATGCGATGCGAGAAGTCATTCTTGAACGTCCACACATTGCCGTGGCCGCACATCGGTTCGCGCCGGCGAAAAGATATTGGGCTGTCGTAGGAAATGGTCCTAACGCAGTTTCTGCAAACGAAGTACGCATCAAACTTTCTGAATTGTGCTACAAATCAATTTCTTGTGACATTACAGAAGACAAAAAGCATATTGACCTTTCCTGTGAGCCAATGATCTTGGTTTGCGCTGCGGGGCTCGTTGGCGGAACCGCTACAGACGTGGCAAAGGAAATTGCCATTTACAAGGCGCATAAGGCAACCCCAATTGTTGTTGCAACACGAGGCGACCAACGATTCGATGCCGCATCTGCGGTCTTAATGGTTCCAGAAGTAGATGCGTCGGTTGCCTTCATACTTTCGGCAATGGTTGGGCATCTCTTCGGGTACGAAGCTGCACTTGCCATAGATGCAACAGCTTTACCTCTACGTGAAATTCGTGAATCCATTAAGGAAATTGCGGGTTCTTACGCAGAGCCAATTCAGGTTGTCTCTCAAATTCGTCGTCATGCAGTTCAGCCAGCAGGGCGATTCTTCGATGCACTCTCTATGGGCCAGTATGACGGAAGTCTTGAAGCATCAACGGCGGTGCGTTTAACATCAATTCTTTATGATGTTCTGTCTAAAGATCCAATAGACGCGTATCAGCGCCACTCTGGGAAAGTAGTCACTCCAGCAGTTTTGCTTGACGATCTCATCAATGCGCTAACAAAAGCAATAGATGAACTCACACGCCCAATTGACGCAATTAAGCATCAAGCAAAAACAGTCACAGTAGGAATTTCCCGAAACGATGAAGGCCTTATGGACAGAGCCTTGGTGCAAGCAGTCCTGGCCGCAGGTGTCTCGCGAGATCGTCTTGCTTATCGCACACTCAAGATTCTTGCCGATCTTGATGCCGCCGTTACATCGGTGAATGGTTTCACTAGGTATGGCATAGACGGCAGCGAAATAGACGAAGCAAATATTTCAATCATTGAACGTGGTGGTATTTCTATCGATTTGAAATCACGAGTAGATGGAATTACACGCTTGGTGGGAACAAAACATCGTGTAGCAAGCAATCAGGAAGTATTAGTTGCTCGTGGAAGATCAGACAATCGAACAGTTATTTTCATTCCAGAATTGAAGTCTGGTGAAACTACAGGCATCACATTGCTTCATGTCACCTTCGCGCAACGACTCAGTGCCAGCGTTATGAAATCTGTTTTGCAAGGTTATGACGACCGCTATAACCGCCTTGTTGACTGGGTGAAGGAAACTGAAAGCGAATTCCGCGATGATCTGCTTGCAGACATTGATGTTGTTGATGCCCTCATATTGCCTATTTCAGACACTGCAAATAGGTGGCGGACTCAGCAATCATGATTGGCCTTGGGGTAGATGCTGTAGACATTGAACGCTTTCGCGAAGTGTTAAACCGTACTCCTTCGCTGAAGACTCGAGTTTTTACAAGTGCAGAGCTAGAACTAGCCGAGACACGCAAAGATGCAACGGCGTCGTTGGCAGCGCGATTTGCTGTACGAGAAGCAGCCATGAAAGCACTTGGTGTGGGTTTGGGTGCTTTCGATTTTCATGATGTTTCGGTCCGTAAAGCTCCGAGTGGTGCTCCAGAACTCATTGTTTCTGGCCGGGCTCAAGAACTTGCTGAACAACAGGGAATTACGCAGTGGCGAGTATCTCTGAGTCATACGCACATTGTTGCTGTGGCGGTTGTTGCCGCATCGTAATAGCGCCGTACGCTAAAGCCATGGAGGCTGTCTTTACCCCAGAGCAAATGCGATACATCGATGCTCATAGTGCGGTAGATGTGGCTGTATTTATTCGTCAGGCCGGTTATGCGGTAGCACAAGCTGCGTTGCGCATGCTTGGCGGGTCATATGGCAAGCACGTAGTTGTTCTTGTAGGAAAAGGCAATAACGGTGAAGATGGGAGAGTTGCTAGTGAATTTCTGCGCGCACGAGGCGTCAAGATTTCAATGTTTTCCTCGAACGAAATTCCTGCGCAACTTCCAGAATGCGATCTTGTCATTGATGCTGTTTACGGAACAGGTCTGCGTGACGAATTTTTTGCTCCTATCACGAACGCTCCTGTTCTTGCTGTCGATATTCCGAGTGGAATTGATGCGACCACCGGAGAGTGTCGTGGTGTTCCATTCGTAGCGCAACAAACGGTCACATTTGGCGCGCTGAAGCCGGGCATCGTTTTGCAGCCAGGGCGAATGCATGCCGGCGTTGTCACTGTGGCGTCTTTAGATTTGCCATTAGATTTGGGCAAAAATGTAGACGAGAAAACAATCAACGTAGTTACACACAGCGATGTTGAACAGTGGGTTCCGCCGCGTTCCCCAACAACACATAAATGGAAATCAGCAGTGCGCGCAATTGCCGGCTCCAAAACAATGATGGGTGCCGCCCAACTCAGTTGCGCCGCTGCGTATAAAGCAGGTGCAGGTATTGTGCACTTGACGTCCATTGGTGGAATACCCGAAACAATTGCCCCACTTGAAGTGGTGTATCGGTCAGTTTCCGAACTTCATTGGGCCGACCAGTGCTTGTCAGATATTGAACGTTTCGCATCTGCCCTCATCGGACCAGGTTTGGGTCGAGGTGATGAGCTTGTAGATGAAGTTTTTCATTTTGTTTCGCGTTGCCCAGTGCCTTTGGTTATTGATGGCGACGGCTTACAAATACTGGCTTCTTCGCGAGACGGTCAACGCAGAAACATGGCTAACTTCTTTGCTCAGCGCACGGCGGAAACGGTGCTTACACCTCATGACGGCGAATTCAGTGCCCTGACGGGGGATCGGCCGAGTGCAGATCGCATTGCCGACACCCGCAAGGCGGCAGCAGCCCTGCAGGCAGTTGTGCTCTTGAAAGGTTCTACCACGGTGGTGGCAGAACCAGGTGGAAATGTTCTCTGCATTACAAATGGTGATACTCGACTCGCAACAGCAGGGTCGGGCGATGTTCTCACAGGTGTAATTGCTGCGCTGCTTGCGATGGGGCTCGATGCTTTCCATGCTGCAGCAGCCGGAGCATTCATTCATGGAAATGCATTAGAGCGGCTTCCCAAATATGGTGTAGTGGCATCAGATATTGTGCAAGAAATTCAGGTTGGTGGCTATGAGTGAATCTAATGTAAAGCGATGGGCATGGGCTGAAGTAAACCTTGCTGCCTATGCCAACAATATTCAGTCTCTGAAAACTCTTGTAGCACCGGCAGAAGTGTGGGCAGTTGTTAAAGCGAATGCCTATGGCCATGGTGCAGTACCAATTGCGAAATCTGCACTTACTGCTGGAGCTTCTGGGCTGTGTGTTGCACTGTCGAGTGAAGTGATGGAACTCAGAAATGCTGGCGTGCAGGCCCCGATACTCGTTCTGAGCCAGCAACCTTATGAATCACTTCCTATTTTGTTGCAACATGGGGCAACGCACACGGTCTACTCAATTGAGTATGTCAATGAGCTAGTGAAGCATGCAATGGCGCTAGGAGTATCTCAAGTTCCTGTGCACATTAAAATTGATACCGGAATGCATCGTGTTGGTGCAGCACCGCAGTTGCTAACCGAGCTTGTTCGCCATGTGCAAGAGCTTTCTCCATGCATTGCCCTCGAAGGAATCTATACACACTTTGCAAATGCAGATGAGCCAGAGCATCCGGCAAACAATGAGCAAAGTCGTTTATTCGCCGAAGCTCTCAATCAGTTAGGTCATCTGTCGCAAAGCCTTAAAATTCATAGTTGCAATTCTGCTGCGGCAATTCGGTTCCCACACGAAAGGCGTTCATTGGTTCGTGTCGGAATTTCAAGTTATGGCCTGAGCCCGGGGCCAGAACTCACCGATGACTGCAGTGACTTAGAGCCAGTGATGTCGCTGAAGGCTCGCGTATCACATGTTCATGTGGTGCAGCCTGGTCAAGGTGTGTCGTATGGGCACCGAGCAATAGCCGAAGAGGAATGTGTTGTTGCAACCATTCCAATCGGGTACGCCGACGGCGTGTCTCGCAAGTTATGGAGTGAGGGCGGAGAAGTACTGATTGGTGGAAGGCGCTTCCCCATGATGGGGGTCATCACCATGGATCAACTCATGGTGAATTGTGGTCCAGTGGGGCATTGCCAGGTATCGGTGGGCGATGAAGTGGTTTTCATTGGCAAACAAGGATCTGAAGTCATTACAGCTACCGATTGGGCTAATGCATTGGGCACCATTGCATATGAAGTTACTTGTGGCATTGGTGCGCGCATTGAACGCCAATACGTTGAAGTGCATCACTAGCATCTGAAGTACATCTTTATATGAATTTATTTGCTTCTTCTCCCATTGCGACCCGCGAAATTGCTGCAGTGGTTGCTTCGTATTTACGCCTTGGCGACACGGTGGTACTTGCGGGTGAAATGGGAGCCGGAAAAACTTTGCTGGCTCAGGGCATTTGTGCGGCGCTAGGAGTAACCGAGCCAGTGACTTCACCCACATTCAACTTGGTACACACTTATGCGGGCAATGATGCAACGGTGCACCACGCCGATCTTTATCGCTTGAAAAATAGAGATGAAATTGCCGACCTCGCACTTGAAGAGTTCTCTCAACAAGGAGACATCGTCCTCATTGAATGGGGTGACGTTGGTGACGACGTCATTGGTGAGCATCTTGAAATTCGTATTGGCCTTGGCGAACAAGATGAATCTCGAGATATTGAAATTCGTGCAGTGGGAAAGCGCTGGGAACTTCGTTGGCCACGTTTGATTGCGGCCACCAAGTTGTATGCACGTGCTGATGCAGATTGGGATGACCAATGAAAATTTTGGGCATCGATACATCGAGTGAACAAGTAAGTGTGGCTGTAGGAGATGAAGAGAACATCTCTGCAAGTTTCCAACTTGCGAGTGATCGGCGTCATGTTGAATCGCTTATTCCTGCAATTGAACTTCTCTTACGTAATGTTGGAATCAGCATTCATGAACTCAGTGCCATTGCGGTAGATCTTGGCCCCGGACTCTTCACTGGAATGCGAGTCGGAATTACTACGGCACTGACGTTGTCAGACATAGCTGAACTTCCTCTTATTGGCTTAGATAGCTTGCAGGTTCTTGCCCATGGCGTAGAGCGCGTTGCATTGCAGGAATTAGATGATGCAGAAATTGTTGTGCCAATTCTTGATGCACGGCGCAATCAGGTGTACTGGTCAATGCATCGTATTGATCACGCGTCAGGCGGGTCATTGGAAGAGTTACGAGAACCACGTGTTGGTGAAATTGAAGAGCTTGTTGAAGATCTACTAGATAGGTCACAAAGATCAGTTGTTCTTGGAACTGGTGCAGTGAAATATGCAGCGTCTCTTGTTGAAGTTCCTGATCTTGCACTTCTAGGGGAGCGCTCCGGAGCACATCATTTTGCCTTCAATCCGCACCTTCCACATGCCTCAACTCTGGTATCACTTGCGGCCAAAAAGTATGCGGCTGGTCGTATTCAAGGCGACCCTATTGCTCCCATCTATTTACGTGCTCCCGATGCAGAAATTCAGTGGCTAACACGATGAGCATCATGAGAAAGCCAAATGACCTGAACACACCTGTGCTCGATATTCTGCCGATGCGTCGGAAGCACTTGAAGGCAATCATGCCTATAGAAGAAGTGGTGTACCCCCGCCCATGGACACTCGGTGTGTTCCATGCCGAGATCGAACTGGTGCGCCGCGAACAACGCTTTTATATTGTGGGACAAATTGGCGAAGAATTAGTGGGGTACGGTGGCTTGTTGTTCACCCCAGACGATGCCCATGTCACCAATATTGCAGTTCACCCCGAATGGCAACGGCGTGGAATTGCCACAGATCTTTTGTTGGAACTTGCATGGAAGGCGCGCGAGCGCGAATGCCAAGCACTCACGCTCGAAGTGCGAATGAGCAATACTCCTGCACAAGAGTTGTATCGGCGATTTGGTTTTGCACCAGCAGGCGTGCGGAAAAAATATTATGAAAATGTTGAAGACGCAATGGTGATGTGGTGTCACGAGGTGAGCAGTCCTGAGTACGGTGCGCGGTTGCGAGAAATTGAAATGGAACGTGCCAATGCACATAGATAATTCAACAGTCGTGCTTGGTATTGAAAGCAGTTGCGATGAAACAGCGGCTGCAATTGTGATGGGTGGAAACGACGTTCTTTCATCGGTCGTATCTAGCCAAATTGATATTCACGCAAAATTTGGTGGCGTTGTTCCTGAAGTAGCTAGCCGTGCACATCTTGAACTGATGCAGCCCGTGATTAATGAAGCAATTCAGTTGGCTGGCATTGGTGCAGAACGAATTAATGCAGTTGCAACAACCATCGGCCCCGGCCTAATCGGTGCGCTCCTTGTTGGCGTCTCTGCAGGGAAGGCAATGGCCTACGGCCTAGATATTCCCTTTATTGGTGTCAATCATCTTGAGGCGCATCTCTATGCAGCACTTCTTGAAGAGCCGCAGTTGCCGTTCCCCTCGGTGGTGCTTTTGGTGTCAGGTGGGAACACCTTGCTCATTCACATGACAGCTCCTGGTGTCTACTCGTTATTGGGAGCAACAATTGACGATGCCGCCGGCGAAGCATTCGACAAAATTGCTCGTTTTCTCGACATCGGGTACCCGGGTGGCCCTGCTATCGATGCTGCAGCACAATTAGGAAACCCGCAGAGTATTGAATTTCCGAGAGCAATGTTGCATGACGGTCTCGATTTTTCTTTCAGTGGTCTGAAGACATCGGTCATTAACTTTGTTCGCAAAAATCCGGATGTTGCTTCACACGACGTTGCCGCTTCATTTCAACACGCGGTGGTCGATGTTCTGGTAGTAAAAACATTAAGAGCAGCACAACAAGTTGGAGCAAAAAGTATTGTCCTCGGCGGTGGAGTCGCTGCGAACACTTTTTTGCGCAGTGAAATGCAGCGAGTGGGCAATGGGGCCGGATTCCATGTGGCATTACCAAGCAAGGCAATGTGCACCGACAACGCAGCAATGATTGCTTCGGCAGGTTGGTATCGACTGCGAGATCACGGACCATCTGGCCTCGATATTGGTGCTATTCCGCATCTCTCGCTTACCGGTTCTACAGTGCGTGGCAACCGCGGAGAGAGAAAGTGAAAACAATCTCATGTTGAAACTTGGTTCGCATACTCTTCAGGTGCCCGTGGTCTTGGCGCCAATGGCGGGCGTTACCAATGCACCATTTCGTTCGCTGTGTCGACAGTTTGGCCCAGGGCTTGTGTACGTAAATGAAATGGTAATGGCTACAGGCTTAGTGCGATTCAGCCCGAAATCGCAGCGTCTCATTACCTTTAGCCCAGATGAAGATCTGCGCAGTGTTCAACTGTATGGGTCAGATCCAGAAATTATGGGCAAAGCAGTTTCACAACTTGTAGCCAACAATGCTGTTGACCATATTGATCTCAATTTTGGTTGCCCGGCCGCCAAGGTAACGCGCAAGGGTGGTGGAGCCGCAGTGCCACTAAAGAAAAACTTATTACGCGCCATCATTCGCGCGGCAGTGAGTGAAGGTAAAAAAGGTGGCATTCCAGTTACCTGCAAATTCCGTATGGGAATTACCGACGACCTGTTGACATATCTGCATACGGCAGAAATTGCCGGTGAAGAAGGTGTTGCATGGGTTGCTCTACACGCTCGAACTGTTGAACAACATTATGCAGGGCAGGCTCGCTGGCCGGCTATTGCCACCTTGAAGTCGCACTTCCCCGATCTGCAAGTACTTGGTAACGGCGATATTTGGGATGCACATGATGCAGTAAAGATGATGGAACAAACAGGATGCGATGGCGTTGTGGTTGGCCGAGGGTGCCTTGGGCGGCCTTGGTTATTTCGCGATCTTGTCGATGTATTTGCAGGACGCGACATTCAACCAACACCATTGCTTGGTGACGTGGTAGACGTCATGTTGCAACATGCACGCATGCTCGACGCTCATGCCACTACTGCATTACCTGGTGAAAACATTCGTGGTGCAAAAGAATTCCGCAAACACGCTGGCTGGTATCTCACGGGGTATCCCGTTGGCGGTGAAGTGCGCAGGAGGGCATCAAACTGCTCAACCGTTCAAGAGTTAGAAGAACTCTTCGAAGATGTAGATCGCAGTATTGCAATTGTTGAAGGTGGCGAACGCTTTACACGAGGACACACCAATGGCCCCATTAAAGTTGCATTGCCACCCGGATACCTCGAGAGTCTTGATGACATGGTTGTCCCTGATGACAACAACGAGATGCAACTCAGCGGCGGATAAGAATTATGCGTGTTGTCCTTGCTTCGCGCTCACCGCGCCGACTCGATTTATTAGAACGCATCGGAATTTTTCCTGAGGTAGTGCCAGCAAATATTGATGAGACACAGCGACCGAATGAATCTGCAACTAAATATGTGCAACGCCTCTCGCAGGAAAAGGTGCAGAAAATTGCAGATCAGTTGGGCGTGACCAGCGATGTTGTCTTTCTTGGTGCCGACACATGTGTGGAACTTGACGGCGTTGTACACGATCAGCCAGAAGATCGTGAAGCAGCGCGGCGTACATTGAGCATTTTGTCGGGCCGTACACACCATGTGCACACAGCTGTTACCTGCTTGTCTGAAAAGGGGAGCACCACCATCATCGACACCGCGCGGGTCACCATGGTGCCAATTTCCACCCATCTCATGGAGTGGTACCTCGATACGGGGGAGTCATTTGGTAAAGCAGGTGCTTATGGCATGCAGGGTTTCGGGGGTGTGCTCGTCGAGCGGGTCCAGGGGTCAATGTCGACTGTGATTGGGCTGCCGCTGGCCCCGACGGCTCATCTTTTACGGGTTCTCGGCGCGGACTCGGGGTTGCGGTTGCTAACCGACCAAAACTGGCCGTATCATTAGCACTCACTCCTTGCGAGTGCTAACGCCTTGCGGCGTGGGTGCTCACAGAGTGAACCGTTATCCATATACATCAGCGCCATTGGAGGCCTGCGACATGAACCTTAAGCCGTTGGACGACCGTATTGTCGTGAAGCCAAACGAAGCCGAGCAGACCACTGCCTCGGGTCTCGTTATCCCCGACACTGCCAAAGAAAAGCCCCAGCAGGGCACCGTACTCGCCGTTGGCCCAGGCCGCTGGAGCGATGACACGGGTAAGCACTCAGCGCTCGACATCAAAGTTGGCGACACAGTTTTGTATAGCAAGTACGGCGGTACTGAAGTGACTTTTGGTGGAGACGATCTCCTCATTCTCACCAGCCGTGACGTTCTCGCCATTGTGGCGAAGTAAGGCGTAGCAATGTCAAAAATTCTCAAGTTCGACGAAGAAGCACGTCGCGCACTTGAAGCCGGTGTCAACAAATTGGCCGATGCGGTCAAGGTGACACTTGGACCAAAGGGACGCAACGTAGTTCTCGACAAAAAATTTGGTGCACCAACCATTACCAACGACGGTGTTTCTATTGCGAAAGAAGTAGAACTCGAAGACCCATTTGAAAACATGGGTGCACAGTTGGTGAAAGAAGTTGCAACAAAGACCAACGATGTAGCCGGTGACGGCACAACAACTGCAACAGTTCTTGCTCAGGCCATGGTTCACCTTGGTTTGCGTAACGTTGCTGCTGGTGCAAACCCAATGGGTTTGAAGCGCGGTATTGAAAAAGCTGTTGCTGCTGCTGTTGAGTCAATCAAAGCTCAGTCAAAAGAAGTAGACGACAAGCAAGATATTGCGAACGTTGCAACTATTTCTGCTGCCGATTCAAGTATCGGAAATGTTATTGCCGATGCCATCGACCGTGTTGGTAAAGATGGTGTAGTCACAGTTGAAGAGAGCAACACCTTTGGTATCGAGCTCGACTTCACTGAAGGAATGCAGTTCGATAAGGGCTACCAAAGCCCTTATTTCGTCACCGATGCAGAGCGCCAGGAAGCGGTTCTTGAAGATCCGTACATCTTGCTTTACGCATCAAAAATTTCATCTGTGCAATCCATGCTTCCAGCTCTTGAAGCCGTCATGAAGAGTGGTCGCCCGCTCGTCATCATTGCTGAAGACGTAGAAGGTGAAGCACTTGCCACACTTGTTGTGAACAAAATCCGCGGTACTTTCAACTCGGTTGCTGTGAAGGCACCAGGTTTTGGCGATCGTCGTAAGGCAATGTTGCAAGACATGGCAGTTCTTACTGGTGGACAAGTAATCAGCGAAGAAGTTGGTTTGAAATTGGAAAATGTCACGCTCGACCTCTTGGGTCGTGCAAAGCGTGTCATCATCACCAAAGACAACACCACCATCGTCGACGGCGCTGGTGAAAAAGATGAAGTCAATGGTCGCATCAGCCAAATTAAGGCTGAAATCGACAACACCGACTCCGATTGGGATCGCGAAAAACTTCAAGAGCGTCTTGCGAAACTTGCTGGCGGCGTTGCCGTTATCAAGGTTGGTGCAGCAACTGAAGTTGAGTTGAAGGAAAAGAAGCATCGTATTGAAGATGCTGTTTCTGCAACTCGCGCAGCAATTGAAGAAGGCGTTGTAGCTGGTGGCGGAACCGCACTTGTGCGTGCTCGTCCTGCAGTACTCAAAGTTGTTGAGTCGCTAACTGGTGACGAAGCAACAGGTGCACGTACGGTGTACGAGTCACTCACATCGCCAGCACGTCACATTGCCGACAATGCTGGCCTTGAGGGCGCAGTAGTTGTTCAGCGTGTCGAATCAGAAAAGGGTGCCATTGGCTTGAATGCAGCCACAGGCGAATTCACCGACCTCATTAAGGCCGGAATTTTGGATCCCGCAAAGGTAACGCGTGCTGCTTTGCAAAACGCCGCATCTATTGCTGCTCTTGTGCTCACCACAGAGTGTCTCGTGGCCGACAAGCCCGAGAAGCCAGGTGCAGCACCAGCCGGCGGCGGCGGCGGAATGCCCGGTGGAATGGGAATGATGTAAGTCGTTCTTTTCCTTTTGGAGAACTGAAAGATCCCGGGTCATTGACCCGGGATCTTTTTTATCTACGCTGAGGGAGTGGTACAACACAAGTCATCTCGCGCACAGCGCTTAGGTCTTTTTCATCAAGTTGGCGACTATGCAGTGGCTTTAGGTTTTCTTATTCTCATTACTCGAGCTACATACCCATTGGTGTTGGCAATACTTGGCCTCATTGCATTGTTGAATGCCGCTTCTACACAAGGGCCACTTGCTGCGTATCGGTTGATGCCTCGCAAAATTCACGATGCAATAGACATGGCATTAGTGCTCGGAGCAGTCTTGGCCGGATCCATTGGAAGCCAACCGGCCGCGAATCGGTTCTCACTTTTCGCCCTAGCAGTCATACAGGGGTTCATCATCTACCTCTCACGAGTGACGAAGCATGCCCGCTTGTAGGTAACCTCTCCCTATGGCATTTGAACGACCACTTCCCGATCTAGACAAACTCATTACCGCATGGGAATCATGGGAAAAAGGTGAAGAAGCACCTGGTCGAGTACTTGCCAACTTAAAGACGGCTGGTCTCGCCGATATCTTGCGCCAACTACAAACTTCAGGTTGGGCACCTTCGGCTTAGGCCACTTTCATGCGCGCAGGTGGACAGCAGAAAATTCCGCGTCCAGCGCAGTGGGAAAAAGGTAGTGCGGCACCGTGGATTGGTCTCGACTTTGCGCCACTCCAATCACTTGAGCATGTCGTTGCTCAAATAACTGCACATTCGCCGCAAGTTGCTGTAACAGAATTAATGCCAGAAGCGCGAGCAAGTGCGGTTTTGGTGAACTTGTACCAGGGTACGTCGGGTGTGGAAGTAGTTCTCACTAAACGTGCAGCGCACCTCAAAAATCATAAGGGTGAAATTTCTTTTCCTGGGGGTCGAGTTGAACCAGATGAACAGGTTCACGAAGCTGCATTAAGAGAAGCAGTAGAAGAAGTGTCGCTGCCTGCACACGATGTCACTTTGGTGGGTGAGCTCGACCACTTACTTACTTTCGTGAGTAATAGCTACATCATTCCCGTTGTAGGAATTCTGCCGTATAAGCCAACACTAGTTGCATCGCCAGACGAAGTAGATCGCATCTTGCATGTTCCATTGCATGAACTTGTGCGAACCGATACATATGCCTCTGAAGTATGGGAAACGCCAATAGGTTCGCGCAATATTTATATGTACCACCTTGACGATGAAACTATTTGGGGTGCTACCGCACGAGTGCTCACCCAGCTATTGCGCATTTCCCTCAATATTTAGTTCAGCTGCCTAGCGCTCTTACTAGTTGATAATAAGTGCGAGCCCAAGCCCTGCAGTTCAATCGCTGAGAAATTCCCCGAGGTTCGCAGGTAGAGAGCATGTCGTTATAAAACTGCAGATCGACCTTGAAGCGAAGATCTTCAGTCCAAAAATTAATGCCTGAAGATCGGCTAATTAATTTAAAGCTTCGGTATCCAAAATCATGCCGACGACAAGACATAGCGAAATTAAACGAACGTCCTGTATTGCCTACTAACGGACTACTGCAATAATCGGTTGTCCAATCGAGTTGCGGGAATTGTTTTCTGTAAGTTTTTTCAAAACGAGGGAATGCCGACAACGAGGTAGCAAATGCTCCGCGTTCAATGACGGAAATTGATTGAGCCAAACTATGTGGCGATGGGGCAACAAGTGTTGCGGCAATAAAAGCATGTGCGAAAACTGCACCCATATACGCTCCTGTCAGATACGTATGTGTGTGCAAAGAGTTGCTTAGAGTGCCGCAATTTCTTTCAGGGCCTGCACGGTCATAATTGCCCCAATTGCAGCCTCTTCACCTTTATTGCCTTCTGTGCCACACCTGTCAAGTGCTTGCTGCAGGGTGTTAACAGTGAGTACGCCAAAGGCAACGTGTACACCCGACTGCAACGCGGCTTGCTGTAAACCAGAAGCGGCTTCGCCCGAGACGTATTCAAAATGGGGGGTATCTCCACGAATGACTGCGCCAAGAGCCACAACTGCATCTACTTTCCCAGACTGCGCTAGCGCTAAGGCTGCAACGGGTAGTTCAAAAGCCCCGGGCACCCAGATTGTATGAATACCTTTTGGGGCAACTCCATGGTTGGTGAACCCTTGAACAGCGCCAACACGCAATGCGTCAACAATGTCAAAGTTAAAAGTTGCACAGAGGATGCCAAAGCGCATGCCGCTTCCATTTACTTTTACGTTGCTGAGTCCATCATTTGGTCCGTGCATTTTTTACTCCATTCTTCAGACGAATTATTTATCCATATCAATGAGGTGACCCATGCGCTCTTTTTTAGTACGCAGGTACTTCTCATTTTCGGGTGTTGATGCAATTTCAATTGAAACTCGTTCTACTACCGCAAGCCCATAACCTTCAAGGCCACCATATTTTGCAGGGTTGTTGGTCATGAGTCGCAGTTCTGATGCCCCGAGGTCGGCAAGAATTTGCGCCCCAATGCCGTATTCGCGGCTGTCGACCGGCAGACCAAGTTCAATGTTGGCATCTACTGTGTCGAGGCCTTCATCTTGCAAAGAGTATGCGCGAATTTTGTGACCTATTCCAATGCCGCGTCCTTCATGGCCACGTAAGTACACAACAACGCCACGGCCCTCTTCAGAAATTTTCTGCATAGCTGCAGCAAGTTGCGGGCCACAGTCGCAGCGTCGACTACCAAACACATCGCCCGTCAGACATTCGCTATGTACACGAGTGAGAACTGAGCCTGGTGCTGAAATATCACCTTGTGTGAAAGCAAGGTGTTCGATGCCGTCAACAGTATTGCGATAGGCGTGGCATGTGAAGATGCCCCATTCAGTAGGTACGGGAGCAGAACTAATGAATTCCACGAGCCGCTCGTTGTGACGTCGATGCTCAATGAGCAAGGCAATAGAAGACAACAGCAAATTGTTCTTGGCGCAAAATACACGCAGGTCATCGAGGCGCGCCATGGTGCCATCGTCATTTTGAATTTCACATATAACGCCCGCAGGCTGGCAGCCAGCAAGTTTGGCAAGGTCTACTGCAGCTTCGGTATGACCTGCTCTTTTCAGCACGCCACCTTCGCGGGCACGTAGCGGAAAAATATGCCCAGGTCGAGCAAAAGCTGCATAAGTGGCCCTGGGGTCAGAAAGTGCTCGCAATGTCGCTGCGCGGTCGGCAGCAGATATTCCTGTTGCAATTCCTTCCATGAGGTCGACCGACACAGTGAAAGCTGTGCGGTGGCTTTCTGTATTTTGATCGACCATGGCGGGAAGGCGAAGTTCATCACAACGCTCACCAGTGAGTGGTGCGCATACAACACCCGTGGAGTGGCGAACAATGAATGCAAGTTTTTCCTGCGTCGCAAATTCTGCAGCCATGATGAAGTCACCTTCATTTTCGCGATCCTCATCGTCAACGATGACTACCATTTCGCCGCGGGCAATTGCTGCGAGCACCTCAGGAATAGAAGCAAACCCATTGCGTTCGGGTTGTGATGCTGTGCTGTTCATAATTTTTCCTTTCGCACCTCAACAACGACTTCTATGTCGGTATCGAGTTGTTGAACTGATGAAATAGTGCCGCGCCACATGTCGGCAATATCGCCAACTGCGTCGCCGCTAAATATTCCGGGAGCATTGTCGCCGCCGGCTATGGCCGGGGCAAAGTGAAATACGTATCTGTTCACTAGACCGGCACGATGAAATGCGCCAGCTACGTGATGACCACCTTCAACAAGCAACTGCAGTACATCTTCACTGCCAAGTTTGCGCAGCAGGGTGGTGAGGTCCCCGCTGTATTCAGTGCATGGGTGCACTTTTGCCTGTGGGGGTGCGTTACCAAGAACAATGCGTCGCGGTGAAGATCCTTGCGCATCGCGAACAGTGAGTTCAGGGTCATCTGCGCGAATAGTTCCTGCACCAACAACAACGGCGTCGCTTTCTGCACGTAATTCATGAACACGTTGGCGAGCAGATGCACCAGTAATCCATTGGCTGGTGCCATTTGCCGCCGCAGTTTTACCATCAAGCGTGCTTGCCATTTTGAGAACTACAAACGGCATGCCAGTAGTGCGGTGATGAATGTAGGGAAGGAGCTGTGAGTGCACTTGGCCCGCAAGTACTCCAAGTTCCACTTCAATGCCCGCAGCACGTAGAGCGCTGATGCCAGTGCCAGCCACTTTCGGGTCGGGGTCAACTATTCCCACAACAACACGTTGAACGCCTGCGTCGATAATGGCTTGGGTGCAGGGGCCAGTTCGACCAGTGTGTGAGCAGGGTTCAAGAGTGGTGTAGAGAGTTGACGCACGGGCTGCTTCGCCAGCGCGGCGTAAGGCGTGAATTTCTGCATGTGGCCCACCGGGAGCCGAAGTGCAGCCTTCATAAGTGGAACCATCGACGGCAACGACAACAGCACCCACCCATGGGTTCGGACGCGAAATAAGACGCGCCTGCAACGCCGTGCCAAGTGCACGGCGCATGAATTGTTCATCGCGCACGCTGGGCGTGCTCGCATTATTTGTCATGCCTCCACCTTGCTCCCATCCGGACTATGACCGTCGGTATTGGAGTTTCACCAATTCGGCCCAATCACCGAAGTGAAAGGGTTCGCAGACTGTGACTGCCGGTTGGGACTTGCACCCGTACCCCGCAAGGAGTTGTTTGTAGTTGTATTCGTATTGCGTTCCCTACGTTATAGGCGATCGCGGGCTGTGGCGCATTCAGCTAGTCGCGAGGTGACCACTTTTGGTTGGGGTCTGAGACCTCGGTCGCTTTGCGCTTGTCTGCGCGAATGACATTGCGAAAGATGACGGTAAAAACGATGGCGAGGCCAATAATGATGAGCCCGAAAGTGGCGTACTGCAAACTTCCACCACGGTCACCAGCTTGGGTGGGAACTTTCCCGCACCCTGGCTTTGGGTATAGCCCAATGCAGTCGCTGGGTTCGCGATCTATGTCGTAGGTGTAGAGGGGATCGGTGATGGGCGTCTCTGAGCTAGCAGGGCTCATTTGCGCAAAGCGCAAGGTGTACGAGGTGGTGGCAGACACTGATGAGGGAAAAGCGACAGATGGCACTCCGCCATCGTCACACGGCAAGGTCGCAGATGCCAAACGGGAACTATGGTCATAGCGATGTCTGATACTTATGACACCGTCTTAGTGGTCGATTTTGGGGCTCAATACGCCCAACTCATTGCGCGCCGTGTGCGCGAGGCCCATGTGTACTCAGAAATAGTGCCACACCGCATCACGGCAAGCGAAGTACAGAAAAAAAATCCGCGGGCAATCATTTTGTCGGGTGGACCCAAAAGTGTGCATGTTGAAGGTGCCCCGGTGCTTGACCCTGCCATTTACGATCTTGGCATTCCTATTTTCGGAATTTGTTATGGGCACCAACTGATTGCGCAACAACTTGGTGGTGAAGTGTCACGAGGTGGCCGCGGTGAATATGGTCGTGCGCTGTTCACTCGCAATAACGAGACCTCACAGTTGTTGCATGATTTGCCGTCTGAGTATTCGGTGTGGATGAGTCATTTCGATTTTGTTGCGCGTATGCCAGATGGGTTTACCTCGTCGGCCTCTACGCCCGATGCACCCATTGCTGTCATGGAAAACGCACAACGCAAAGTGTGGGCAGTGCAATTCCACCCAGAAGTGGTGCACTCTGAGTACGGACAAAAAATTCTTGAACGTTTCCTGATCGAGCTCGCTGGCTGCACTCCTAATTGGACAATGGATTCCATCATTGACACTCAGGTCGCAGCAATTCGTGCGCAAGTAGGAAATGCGCGCGCTATTTGTGGTTTATCTGGCGGTGTTGATTCATCTGTTGCTGCCGCACTTGTTCATAGAGCAATTGGCGCACAGCTCACTTGCGTTTATGTTGATACTGGGCTCATGCGCAAAGGTGAAAGTGAACAAGTAGTCGAGATGTTCCAGCGCAATATGGGCATCGAACTCATTCATGTGAGTGCCGGTGAAAAGTTTTTCAACAAACTTGCAGGCGTAGTAGAGCCAGAAGCAAAACGTAAAGCAATTGGTGAACTCTTCGTGCGTATTTTTGAAGAAAATACTGGTGGAGTGACCGACGCAGAATTTCTGGTACAAGGAACCTTGTACCCCGACGTCATTGAAAGTGGCGGAAGTGATGGCACAGCATCTGTCATTAAAAGCCATCACAACGTAGGTGGCCTGCCAGAAGATATGACCTTGAAATTGGTTGAGCCGCTGCGCACACTTTTCAAAGACGAAGTGCGCAAGCTGGGCAGTGAACTTGGCCTTCCCGATGAAATGGTCTGGCGTCAACCGTTCCCGGGTCCGGGGCTTGGCGTGCGCATTATTGGCGAGGTCACCCCTGAGCGTGTTGCAACTCTGCAAGAAGCTGATGCCATCGTGCGCGAAGAGGTGCGGCTAGCTGGTCTTGAACGAGAGATCTGGCAGGCCTTTGCTGTACTTGCCGACATTCGCTCGGTGGGTGTGATGGGCGACGAACGTACCTATGGGCACCCCATCATCATTCGTGCCGTCACGAGCGACGATGCCATGACAGCCGACTGGGCGCGTTTGCCCTATGACCTATTAGAGAAAATGTCGAACCGCATCATCAATGAAGTGCCGGGCATTAACCGCGTGGTGTACGACGTGACCTCGAAGCCACCTGGCACGATTGAGTGGGAATAGGGCATTTTTCCGCTTATTTTGGCTGATTTCAGGCAAAAAATGAGAAATATCGACCCAATATGGCCCCTCGCGAGCAGTCGCTCGTAGGCTCAAAGGGTCATGTTCGTACGCCCCCGCGCCCGACTGATCGCCTTGGTGGTCGCTCTCAGCAGTTTTGCTGGGCCTACGTTGTGGGCCACTGCCCCTGCATCAGCTGCCTCGAACAATATCCAAAACCAGGTGAACGCCATTTTGAACGAGCTCGACCAGCTCGAAGGCCAGATGGATGCCATTTCTGAAGATTACGCAGCGGCGTTATCGAGGCAAGATGACCTTGTCGTAGAAATTGAATCTTCTAAGGCAAATGTTGCGCTGAAAGAAGCCCAGCTGGCTGGAATGCGCAAAGACCTCTTCGGAGTCGCCAAGCAGGCGTTTATGAGTGGTGGTCGTACCAATAGCTTGACCTCGCTCCTCACCGATACGGGTGGGTTGAATGCCATGGTGCAGCGTGAACATTATTTGTCGGTTGCGGTCAATGCTGGAGCAAACTCGAGCGACGAGCTTGATGCCCTTGTGGAAGACCTCAACTTGGAGCGCAAGAAGCTAGAGAAGAAAAAAACTGAAGCAGAGAAGCAAGCTCAGGTAGCAACAAGCCGTTTCAATGCGGCAGAAAATTTGGCGAACGCGTACCAGTCAAAGTTGGGTCAAGCTCAAGCAGACCTTGGAGAAGCATTACAAGCAGAGCGCAACCGCCGTGATGCAGTGGCGTTAGAACAGTCGCGCGCCATTTCGGCGAAGTATCAGTCGCAAGCAATCAACATTAAAGTGAAGTCTCCTTCTTCGCGCGCAGGTATTGCGGTTCAATCTGCGCTGGCACAAATTGGCACCCCTTATCAATTCGCTCGCAGCACGCCAGGTGTTGCATTCGACTGCTCTGGGCTCACCTTGTATGCATGGGGTCAAGCTGGCGTCAGCCTGCCGCATTACTCGCGCGCACAATTCCAGCGCGGTCCGAAGATTCCTATTTCTGCTGCTCAGCCAGGTGACCTTATCTTTAGCCGAACACCCATTGGGCACGTAAGTCTGTACATCGGAGGCGGCCGAATGGTGCATGCTCCTCGTCGTGGAGATGTGGTGCGTATTGCTCCGGTCGACTGGGGTCGGGTTGTTGGAGTAACACGTCCGGGTTAAGTCGTCGTGCGCTGCAGTAATCTGTAGTGATGCAAGGTAGCCATCATGATTGAGATCAATCGAGTTTCGCAGTGGCTAGAAAGTCATATCGAAGGTCTACGCGGCCCATTTGAATTCAACATGATTGCTGGTGGTCGTTCAAACATTACCTATCGCGTTGTAGATGCTGCGGGTACCCAGGTGGTTTTGCGTAGACCTCCTACAGGTCACGTATTAGCTACAGCACATGACATGGCGCGCGAGTACCGCATCATTTCTGCTGTTGGTAAAACTGAAGTGCCTGTGCCAAAAACACTTGGGGTGTGTACAGATCTAGAAGTAAATGGTTCTCCTTTCTATGTCATGAGTTACGTAGAAGGCGAAGTGCTCGATTCGCAACTAAAAGCACGCGTCATGACTCCTGAGTCGCGTCGTACAGCGAGCGAGAATCTCATTGACGTCATGGTGGCATTGCACAACGTCAACATTGACGAAGTAGGTCTTGGCGATCTTGCCCGACGCGATGGGTATATCGAAAGGCAAATCAAACGCTGGAGCGCGCAGTGGGAAAACTCTAAGCAACGCGAGCTTCCTGAAATGGATGAGGTTGAACGGCTGTTGCGTAAAGGAATGCCTGTGCAACACGGTGCAACAATTGCGCATGGCGATTACCGATTTGGCAACTGTCTGACCAACACCGCAACTGGCGAGATCAAAGCAGTTCTCGACTGGGAGCTGTGCACTCTGGGCGACCCGCTTGCCGACATTGGGTACTTAGGTGTGTATTGGAGTGATCCTGGCGCTCTTGCACGAAAGGAAAATGATCCTTCGGGCTTGGAAGGTTTTCCTACGTACAAAGAAATGGTGGCGATGTACGGGCAGAAGTCTGGTCGTGATGTGAGCAACATCGATTACTACGTTGCATTTTCTTCATGGCGGCTCGCAGTCATCTCTGAAGGTGTGTATGCACGGTATGTGCATGGTGCAATGGGGAAATCTGACTTCGACCCAACACCGCTACAGCGTTCTGTTGAAATGATGGTTGAGTCAGCACTTCACGCATTGCAAGGGGGCAAAAAGTGAAAAATGAAACTATGCAAGAACTAGTGGGTTGGGAACGTGGTTCATTTTCTGCTGCAAATATCACGCATACGACCTACCGCAAAGGCAGTGGCCCAGGTGTCGTGGTCGTACATGAAATTCCTGGCATTACGCCCGCCGTTTTACGTTTTGCCGAAGAAGTAGTGCAAGCAGGTTTCACCGTGGTCATGCCGTTGCTTGTTGGTGAAGCAGGTAAAGAGGTGAGCGGCAAATACATAGCGTCATCAATGTCTAAAATTTGTGTGTCACGAGAGTTCACGACGCTTGCAGCTCAACAGACCTCACCAGTGATCTCATGGTTGCGTGCGCTAGCGCGGCAACTTCACGAAGATGTTGGCGGACCAGGTGTAGGGGCTATTGGCATGTGCTTCAGCGGTGGTTTCGCATTGGGCATGATGCTCGATGAGCGAATGATTGCGCCTGTGCTTTCTCAACCGTCACTCCCGTTTGCTATCGGTAAAAAGAATTCAAACGACCTCAACTTGTCTGCAGACGATGCAGTTGTCATCGCTAATCGAGCGGCAGCGGGTTGTCAGGTATTGGGCTTGAAGTTCAGCGACGACAAGCTGGTGGGAGACCGTTTTTCTGCGCTTCGCACATTGCTTGGTAGTGCATTCATTGGCATTGAGTTTCCCTCAGTGTCGAAGAAAGATCATTCTGTTCTCACAGAGCAGCGTGTTGATGAAGGTGTCGAACGCGTTATTGCGTTTTTACAAGAAAAACTTCTTACGCCAGCCCAGCAATAGCCATATCGCGCGCTGTTTTGTAGTCGGCCTTGCCATTTGGTGCCCGAGGAATTTGAGTAACAAACACCACGCGTTTCGGAGCTTTGTATCCGGCTAGTTGAGTTTTCACGTTTGCAATGATGGTTGCTTCTTCCACCTTGGCGCCTGGTGAGAGCGAGGCAACGGCAGTTACTGCCTGGCCAAATTTTTCATCATCAATGCCGACAACGAGACAGTCGAGAACACCGTCAACGCGCTTGACTGCTTCTTCAACTTCCTCTGGAAATATTTTTTCACCAGCAGAGTTGATGACTTGGCTTCCACGGCCAAGAAGCGTGAGGGAACCGTCGGCTTCAACTGTTGCCATGTCGCCTGGGAATGAATAGCGCACACCGTTGATGGTGCGGAATGTTTTGCTCGACTTCTCTGGGTCTTTGTAATAGCCAATAGGTACTGCGCCACCGGCTGCAACTTTGCCAATTTCGCCAGAACCAGGTTGAACTTCGCGATCGTCTTCCGTGAAAACCTTTGTGGTGGGGGCAACAGCAAATTTCGCAGTTTTAGGAGGAAGCCCCTTCATGCTGATGGAGGTTCCCATAGAGCCTTCACTTGAGCCCATGGCATCGAGCAGCACAACGTGTTCAATGCGCTCGAGCAACGCTTCTTTCACTTCTGAAGTCCACATGACGCCCGAGGAGGCGATCATTTTCAAACTGCTCGCGTCGTAAGCGGTGCCTTTTGCGGTGGCCTCGTCGAGTGCGCGAATCATTGGTTTCACAAATGAGTCGCCTACGACAACGGCAAGCGTTGCCTTTTTGTCTTGTATTACCTGAAACAATTCGTGCGCATCAAAACTGCGCTTTTGCAAAGTAACGACGTGTGCTCCACCAGACTGCGGCATCATTGCACCAATCCACATTCCGGTGCCATGCATGAGGGGGCAACCAGGAATGGTGATGGGTCGAATGCCATTTGCGTGAGCATCGCGAACAGTTGTGCTGAGTTGCGAAAACTCTGACGGTGGTGTCATGCCAATAAAAGCCAAACCTCCATTCACGAAACCTTCAGCCAACGAACCCATTTGGTACATCACGCCTTTCGGCATGCCTGTGGTTCCGCCGGTGTACAGCATGTAGATGTCGTCTTCGTCGCGCGTGATGCGCGGCATTGGGTCGTAGTCGGCTACCAGAGTGTTGTACGGAACGGCGGAGACAACATGGTGCTCACCGTCATCGCTCACTTCAACAAGCAATTTCAATTTGGGAAGTCGGTCTACAACGCGTGCAACGCGATCGCCGAGTGAAGAGTGAAAGAAGAGCGCTTCGGCATCGCTGTTGTCAAGGAGGTAGAGCAACTCTTCGTCGAGATAGCGATAGTTCACATTGACGGGCACGCCACGAAATTTGAACGTGGCAAATTGTGCCTCTAAGTACTCATTCGAGTTATAGAGGTAGAGACCCACTTTGCTTTGTGGCTGGAGGCCAGCGTCAACAAGTGCACTAGCAATTCGCGAGGCGCGCTGCTCGTATTCGGTCCAGGTGCGCGTGACCGTTCCTTGGGTGACGGCTGGAGAGTCGCCAATAGAGTCGGCAATAGATTCCCAAATAGTTGCAAACTGTTTTTCCATAGTAGGAATCTAGTTGACTTTTGTCACAACCTTAAATTGCGGGTGAGAAAAACTAGAGATGCGGTCAAGAATAAGTTCAACACTGCCCAGGCTTTTTGGGGCTGTGAATAAATGGCGCACCAGAAGTCCTTTGGCGGCTTTTGCATCGTGGCCGCCAGCTTTCCCGTTCGATGTTGTGACGAGATCAACGGAAATATAACCCTGAAGCTGTGACTTGCTGGGAAGAAATATTCCTCGGTGGTCTTGCGGCAACATATCGACAACAATGTGGTCGGCGCAGAAATTGTTGATTGCCGTTGTCACGGGCTCGCGCCAAAACTTTGACATTGTTTGCACAGGTAAACCTTCGACAGAAAAACGAGCACCCATTTTTAAGCGGTAGTCGGGGGTGGGGTCGGCACCAAGGACGGCGCCGAGAAGTCCGCTCACCACCACGATGTGTTCACGAGCAAAACTGTGTTGGGTAGGTGTCAAAGTAGGGAGGTCGAGATGACCCCACACCACCCCGGTGTAGCGCTCGCAGGCAACAAGAGTGGGCGAGCCGGCAAGAGATGAGTTCGCATATTGGGCGCGTTCAAGGTGTTTGCCCGATACGCCGAGGAGCGCCGCAGAGCCACCGTCTGCATCGCGAAGTGCAGCAGCAATTGCTGTGCGCGGAGCGCCAAGAGCCTTTCCGAATACCCCTTGGGAGGGAGCCCACTTCGTTTTCGGCAGACCACCTTGGGCTTTTCCTTCTGAAGGGGGAAGAAGTACAAACATGTTTTTCTTTGTGGGCATACAACTTGAGGCTCTCGTTTGTGACGTGGAATGCGACTTGCCTACCGTGGGGTAATAAGATGCAAATGCATCCGACGGTAGGAGACATGTTGTGAAAGTACAGGTAGATCAATCGAAGTGCCAAGGGCACAACCGATGCTATGCCATCGCCCCCGAACTTTTTGATGTTGACGACTTGGGCAATGCTTTTGCAATTGGAGATGGGGTCGTTGAGTCGCACCTTGCAGAAAAAGCGCGCCTGGCCGTTGCCAACTGTCCCGAGTACGCCATCAGCATTGTTGAATAGCAAAGAAAGTTTTTATGACAACACTTGACGAAAAATCCATTTATGGTCCTGTCACCAATTGGCAAACCGACTTCGACCATGCAGACCCGTCGTACAACGAGAATGCACATGAAATTTGGAGCGAATTACGCGGCACATGCCCGGTCGCCCACACCGAGCGTTATGGCAATACCTGGCTTCCAGTAACTCACGAGTATGTGCATGAAATTGCCTACGACACTGAACACTTTTCTAGTCGCGGTGTAGTAGTCGCAACGGTGAAGCCAAGTGACCTTCCCGACGCCATTCCTGCGCCCATTGGTGGCGCACCCCCAATTACGTCAGACCCACCATTTCATCAAGATGCGCGCCGAATTTTGTTGCCTGCGTTTTCTCCTAAAATCATTGATGAGTGGGAACCAGAAATTCGTATTTTGTGTCGGGAACTCATTGCCGACATGAAAACAGCCGACGTTGTCGATGCGGCAGTGCAATTTGCACAACACATTCCGGTCAACGTCATTGCCCGCATGCTGGGCTTTCCTCCAGAAGATGGTGCAATTTTCCGTGGTTTCGTGCACGATGTTTTGGAAGCCATCAACTTGGAGCCTGGGAAACGGGCAGAAGCTTTCATGGCTCTCGATGCGTACGTTGCGAAGCAAGTGCAAGATCACATTGACAATCCGCGTGATGACCTTACGAACTTTTTGTTGAATGCAAAAATTTACGATCAGCCACTCAGCCTCCAACATGTTGGTGGCAGTATCCTCTTGCTGCTCATTGCTGGCATCGATACAACGTGGAGCGCAATTGGTTCAAGCTTGTGGCACCTCGCAACAAACCCAGTAGACCGTCGTCGATTGGTCGACAACCCTACTCTCATGCCAACAGCTATTGAAGAGTTTCTTCGTGCATACGCACCAGTCACCATGGCGCGTGTTGTAAAAGATGACTACAACTTTCACGGAAATGAGATGAAGCAAAACGACTGGGTACTTCTACCGTTCCCTGCTGCTAACCGTGATCCAGAAGAATTTGAGAATGCCGATCAAGTGCTCATTGACCGCGAAGTGAATCGCCATGCTGCATTTGGGCTCGGTATACATCGCTGTCTCGGGTCAAACTTGGCACGACTCGAACTGCGCGTTGCAGTTGAAGAGTTCATTGCGGCGTTCCCCGATTTCGAGCTTGCACCCGATGAAGTAGTGAAATGGAGCGTTGGCCAAATTCGCGGCCCACGTGAATTGCCAGTTCGCATTAACGCCCGTACCCTCTAGGGGTGCTGGACCTCAATACTCTTAACCCCGATCAATACGATGCGGTGGTGCACCAAGGTGGGCCACTGTTGGTGGTTGCAGGGGCAGGTTCAGGAAAAACACGAGTTTTAACGCAGCGCATTGCATGGCTCATTGAGGGTGGCGTACACCCCATGCGTGTTCTTGCTATTACTTTCACCAACAAAGCTGCTGGTGAAATGCGTGATCGCGTGGAAGCGTTGGTTGGTCCGGTTGCGCGACAAATGTGGGTGAGCACCTTTCACGCAGCATGTGTTCGCATACTTCGCGCTCATGCCGATCTGTTGGGTTTCCCTAAAACCTTTTCCATTTATGACCAGTCAGATGCTCAGCGTCTCGTTGGTTACGTCATTCGCGATCTTGGGCTCGACGTAAAGCGATTTCCAGCACGTGGTGTTCAGGCACGAATCAGTTTGTGGAAAAACGAATTGCTCACACCGGGTAAAGCAAAAGATCGCGCTACCGGAATGCTCGAGTCGAAGCACGCCGATGTTTACATTGAGTATCAGTTGCGTTTAGAGCGCGCGGGGGCAATGGACTTTGACGATTTGCTCATGCGTACGGTGCAACTCTTCAAGCAGCACCCCGATGTTCTTGGTATGTACCAAGAGCGCTTTGAGCATATTTTGATAGATGAGTACCAAGACACCAACATCTCGCAAAATGAAATTGTTCTTATGCTCGGTGCAAAGCATCACAACGTTTGTGTTGTGGGCGACACCGACCAATCGGTCTATCGTTTCCGCGGTGCAGATTTTCGCAACATCATGCAGTTTGAGGAAGCCTTTCCCGATGTCACCACTGTGGTGTTGGCACAGAACTACCGCAGCACACAAAACATTTTGAATGCAGCCAATGCAGTAATTTCCAACAACATTGAGCGCAAGCCGAAGAACCTCTGGAGCGACTCCGGAGCAGGCGACCCCATTGTGCGTTATTACGCCGATGATGAGCACGATGAAGCGCGCTGGATTGCGCAGCAAATTCACGATGCACATGAAACCGATGCGCGCCAATGGGGTGAAATGGCCATTTTCTATCGTGCGAATGCGCAAAGCCGTATTCTTGAAGAGTCGCTCATACGTTTTGGTGTTCCCTACAAAATTATTGGCGGCACTCGTTTCTACGAGCGTCGCGAAGTAAAAGATGCTCTCGCTTATTTGCGTGCTTCAATTAATGAAACTGATGAAGTAAATGTGAAGCGAGTACTCAACGTGCCGAAGCGTGGCATTGGCGATACCAGCGTTGACAAACTCGATGCATACGCCCGCAATCATGGCCAAGGTTTTTCCTTTGCGCTTCACAATGCGGCTGCAGCCTCGGTAGGCGGAGCAGCATTAAAAGGGATTACCGCATTTCTTGCATCGCTCGATGAAGCTGGTAACCATCAGAGCGAAGGTCCAGCAGAAGTACTGCGTTTAGTACTGAAGAGTTCGGGTTACACCACAGAGCTGGAAAACGAAGACACCGTCGAGTCGGCAGGTCGCCTTGAGAACCTTGCAGAACTCATCGGCTTTGCAGAAGAGTTCGATTCTGTTGACGATTTTCTTGAACAAGTTGCGCTCGTTGCCGATACCGACCAAATAGATGGCGATAATCGCGTCATGCTCATGACTTTGCACGCTGCAAAAGGCTTGGAATTTCCCGTTGTATTTCTTGCAGGATTCGAAGAAGGCGTGTTCCCGCACAGCCGAAGCCTTGCAGAGCCTGAAGAGATGGAAGAAGAGCGACGCCTTGCATATGTAGGTATTACGCGTGCTCGTGAACTGCTCAATGTTTCACACGCATGGAGCCGAAGCTTGTACGGCAATACTCAATACAACCCGCCATCGCGTTTCTTAGAAGAAATTCCACATGAGCTGTTCCGTATTGAAGGCAACGCGAACGGTCAAAGTTTTTCTGGCGGAGCTTCTTCAATTGGGTCCGGGGGTTCAAGCCGTCGCGAGCGCACTTATGGCAACTCATTCTCAGATGAACACACGAATCGCGTTGTAGATGCAGCCATTGCTGCTGGCCGTACTGCTGCGCCAGTAGTGAATGCCAATGTTTTGTCCGACATTAAGGTGGGCGAAGACATTGTGCACCCAACATTTGGTGAAGGCGTGGTCATCGACATTAAGGGCGCCGGCGAAAAAGCAGAAGTAACCATTCGCTTTCGCGACAAAGGCACAAAAATACTCGCCCTGGCTTGGGCGCCTTTGAAAAGACTCTAAGTTTTGAGCCGCAGTGGTGTCTTGCCAGGTGGCACATCAGAAGTAGAGTGAAGGTCATGAAGGCAGCACTACTTGTAGAGAGTTTGACGGGAAACACCTGGAAGGCCGCTGAAATGATTGGCGCCAATTTGCAACAATCAGGCTGGAGCATCACGGGTTTGTCGCCGGTGCGTAAACCCGATCATGGCTCTATTCAAAATGCCGACATCGTGTTGGTGGGTACATGGGTTCACGGACTCTTTGTTGTTGGGCAAGCACCATGGGGTGCAGGTGCACTGGCAAAACTTCCTGCAATGCGCGATAAAAAAGTTGCAGCATTTTGTACCTTTGCATTGAACCCTGCAAAAACTCTCGACACCATGACGCGTATTTTGGAATCGCGTGGTGCAGAAGTTGTGGGCGGCCTTGCACTTCACCGTGGCAAGTTAGGTGAGCACACAGAAATTTTTGCCGACCGTTTATTGTCGGCGCTTGCTACTTCGTAGCACGCAAGTCAATATACAAAGTGGTGCGGTTCTCTACTAGAGGCCGAACATCGGTTGGCGTTGCCAACTCAGTGAGTTGTATCTTGCGGTCCGAACAATCGGTGAAAGTGCGAGTCTCTTTTACTTGCGTGGCAAGACAGGTCTCGTCGCGATCGGCTGGGTAGGCATAGAACACCCTCCAACCCTTGGCAGGGTCGGTGCCTTGGTGGTCAAGAACAATGCTGCGCTTGCCATCGGGGTCACGTAGGTCGGGGTAGAGGATGGGGCCAGACTCTGTGACAGTTTTCGCAACTTGGCTGACCGAGCCCACGCGAAAGGTTTGATCGCCAAGGTTTGTGATGCTCTCGGGGTTGCGAGAAATGAGGGAAGCTGCTCCCCATAAGGCCAAGAAGAGCAGTGCAAAAAAGACAATTCCTGCCCCAACGGGGGCAAAAGCTCTTGCGAGGGGGGACTTGAGTCGAGAAGATGCCACCCCCACAGTGTGGCGGGTTAGAAGGAAGATGCCTCAACGGCGTAGGGTTTCTTTCTTGTGAAGAGGCCTTACCGAGTTGTCGTAGCTAAACCAGGACTTGACGGTCACGACCGTGGTGCAAAAACCATTACACGTGCCCTTCGAGACCATGGATTCGAAGTCATCTATACGGGTTTGCATCAAACCCCAGAGCAAATTGCAGAGACTGCTCTGCAAGAAGATGTTGATGCAGTGGGGCTGTCACTGTTGTCAGGTGCTCATCTCACATTGTTCCCCCGCGTCATGGAAGAACTCCGTGCACGCGATCTCGGAGACATTCTCATTTTCGGTGGTGGAGTAATTCCCGATGCCGATGCACGAACTTTGAAAGAACAAGGCGTTGGCCAAGTGTTCGGACCAGGCTCGTCGTTGAAAGCCATTTGTGCTTGGCTAGAGGAGACGCTCGACGCAGCGCAATAATTTTTTCAAGTAGTACGCGTTATTTTTGCAACCAAGTTCTCAATTAATAATAAGGAGTAAGAGTGGACCTCTTTGAATATCAAGGCAAACAATATTTTGCCAAGTTCGGTATTCCTGTTTCAGCGGGTGGCGTAGCAGTCACTGTTGACGAAGCAGTGAAAGTTGCTGATGCGTCGCTGTACCCAGTTGTAGTGAAAGCTCAAGTGCAGGTAGGCGGTCGTGGAAAAGCTGGCGGCATTAAGTTGGCCAACAACGCCGACGAAGTACGTTTGCACGCAGGAAACATTCTGGGAATGGATATCAAAGGCCACGTGGTCAAGCGCATTTGGGTAGAACATGCGTCCGATATTGACGAAGAGTATTACGCATCATTCACACTCGATCGTGCTGCGAAGAAGCATCTTTTAATGTTGTCTGCTCAAGGCGGCGTGGAAATTGAAGAAGTTGCAGAAAAAGATCCTGATGCAATTGTGAAGTTGCACATCAACCCTGTAGACGGTCTCAGCGAAAAAGTTGCTCGCCAGGCAGCAGTTGATGCAAAGATCCCAGCAAAGGCACTCGATGGTGTGGCAAAGATTTTGGTTCAGTTGTATGACTGCTTTACTGCAGGCGACTGTGACCTTGCGGAAATCAACCCACTCATCTTGAAGCCAACTGGTGAAGTGCATGCGCTTGACGCAAAAGTGAGCCTCGATGGAAACGCTGAATATCGTCACCCAGAATGGGCCGAATACAGTGCAACTGAAGAACTCGACGACCGTGAGCAACTCGCACGCGAAAAGGGCTTGCAGTACATTGGCCTTTCAGGAACTGTTGGCATCATTGCCAACGGCGCTGGCTTGGCAATGAGCACGCTCGACGTTGTGAACCAAGTAGGCGGCACTGCAGCAAACTTCCTCGATATTGGTGGTGGCGCAAACGCTGACCAAATGGCAGCAGCCCTTGAAGTAATCAACTTCGACAAAGATGTGAAGAGCATTTTCATCAACATCTTTGGTGGAATTACACGAGGCGAAGAAGTTGCCAAGGGAATTGTTGAAGCAATGAAGCGCGTCGACTTGCGTGCACCCATTGTTATTCGACTCGATGGCACCAACGCTGAAGAAGGACGTGAAATTTTGGCTTCTGCCGGAATTCCAGAGTCCAAATTAATGAGTAAGCCAACAATGCTCGAAGCAGCCCGTGCTGCTGTAGCACTTGCGAACGGAAAGTAGAAAACACCATGGCCATTTTTGTAAACGAGAACACCAAGGTGATTGTTCAAGGACTCACCGGAGGTCAAGGAAAATTTCATGGGTTGCGTAACCGTGCTTACGGAACCAACGTTGTTGGAGGCGTAACACCAGGTAAGGGTGGGCAAGATGTTGAAGGCATTCCTGTTTTCGACTCTGTCGCCGATGCTGTAAAAGCAACAGGTGCCGATGCCTCATTTATTGCGGTTCCACCAAAAGCTGCTGCTGCAGCAATTTTGGAAGCAGCAAAAGCCGGCATCACGTTCATCGTGTGCATTACAGAAGGCATTCCTGCCCAAGACGAAGCAAAAGTATTCAACACGCTTCTTCGCGATTATCCAAAAGTACGTTTGCTCGGACCAAACTGCCCAGGAATCATTAGCCCAGGCAAATGCAACATCGGCATCACTGCTGGTGAAATTGCAGAGTTGCCTTCTGCTAAGGGTCCAAACGTGGGCATCGTTTCACGTTCAGGGACACTCACGTATCAGGCGCTTTATGAATTGAAGCAGCAGGGAATTGGCGTGAGCACTTGCGTAGGAATTGGTGGAGACCCTGTGCCAGGAACTTCATTCGTTGATTGTCTTGCAGAGTTCCAAAAAGACCCTGAGACGCACGCAATTATCATGATTGGTGAAATTGGTGGGTCTGCAGAAGAAGAAGCTGCAGAGTTCATTAAAGCCAATGTGACAAAGCCAATGAGCGCATACATCGCTGGTGTTACTGCGCCGGCTGGTAAGAAAATGGGCCACGCCGGAGCAATTGTTTCTGGCGGCAAAGGAACGGCACAAGGCAAGATGGACGCATTGCGTGAAGCAGGCGTAAAAATTGGTTTGAACCCAACTGAAGCTGGTTCGCTCATGGCGGAAATTGTCAAGGGCTTAAAGTAAGTCACCAAAGTAATTCAGAGAGTTTGAACAGTGCCCCGCGCCCTTCTCAGTGTCTATAACAAAACTGGCATTGAAGAATTCGCGCGGGGCCTTGTTGCATCTGGGTGGAGCATCATCTCGAGCGGCGGTACGGCAAAGGCGCTCATAGAAGCGGGCATCAACGTCACCGATGTTGCCGACCTCACCGGCGTGCCCGCAATTCTCGATCACCGTGTGGTCACGCTGCACCCCAAAGTGCACGGAGGAATTCTTGCCGACACTTCACTGCCGCATCATGTGGCCGATATGGCCGAGTACGGCATTGAGGCAATTGACTTAGTTGTGGTGAACCTGTATCCGTTTTCCAGTAACCCCAGTGTTGATCTCATCGATGTTGGTGGTCCTGCAATGATTCGTGCAGCTGCCAAAAACTTTGCGCGAGTGGGTGTGGTAGTTGAACCGTCTCAGTACGCCCCAGTACTTGCTGAAATTATGGCAAATGGAATGCTGAGTTTAGAAACACGTCGCCAACTTTCAGCACAAGCATTTGCTGCGACCCGCGATTACGACAAAGCAATTGAGCAATGGATGAGTGGAGATGCAAAATCTTCGTTGTCTTTGCAACTAGAGCACGTTTCAGATTTGCGCTACGGAGAGAACCCGCATCAAACGGGCACTTTGTACCGGTTAGAAGGTAGCCACAGTTGGTGGAACTCTGCAGAACAACTGGGCGGCAAAGAGATGTCGTATCTCAATGTTTTTGATGCCGATGCTGCATGGAAACTGGTGCATCAATTTTCTGAAGCCGCTGCTGTTGTTGTGAAGCACGCCAACCCTTGTGGCGTAGCAACTGGGGCAACACTTTTCGATGCGTACCAGCGTGCACATGCGTGTGACCCGGTGAGTGCGTTTGGCGGAATCATTGCTCTTAATCGCGAGGTTGATGAAGCAACTGCTCAAGAAATCTGCAATGTATTTACTGAGGTTGTTGTTGCTCCGGCATATTCAGAGTCGGCAATTCAGATTCTCCAAGGTAAGAAAAATTTGCGCATCATGCGAGCAAGCGCCCCCGAGCTACCCGAATATGAAATTCGCAGCGTGAGTGGTGGTGTTCTTGTGCAAAGCCCCGATGGCGTGGATGATGACCCGGCAACATGGACTGTGGCAGGTAGCGCTCAGCCCACACCAGAGCAGCTACAGCAGGCTGGCTTTGCGTGGAAGGTCTGTGCCGCGGTGAGCTCAAATGCCATTGTGGTCACACAAAATAACGAAGCAGTGGGTATTGGCGGGGGCCAGCAAAACCGTCTCGATGCAGCACGGTTGGCGTGCGAGCGCGCAGGGACCCGAGCCATTGGTGGGGTAGCAGCAAGCGATGCTTTTTTCCCCTTCCGTGATGGGCTCGATATGTTGGCAACCGCTGGGGTTCATGTCGTTGTCGAGCCAGGGGGCAGTGTTCGTGACGAGGAAGTCATTGCGGCAGCAAATGAACATGGCATTGTGCTCATCTTCACTGGCACGCGCCACTTCCGTCACTAAACTATTCAAATGGCCCGCATTACGGAACTCCTCGCTCGCGGTCGTACATTTTCTTTTGAGTTCTTCCCGCCAAAGACCGATGCTGCGCAATTATCTTTGGGCCGAACAATTGCCGAATTAGAAACTTTGCATCCAAGTTTTGTCTCGGTTACTTATGGCGCCGGTGGAAGTACTCGCGAACGAACTCGCGATCTTGTTACATGGATGCGTCATGAAACATCTATCTCGCCCATGGCACATCTCACCTGTGTAGGGCACACGCGCAGCGATATTGAAGAAATCCTTCAGGCATATACAGACGCAGGTGTTGAAAACATTCTGGCTTTGGGTGGCGATCCACCAACTGACCCTGCCGATGTGCGCCCAAGCGACTATGGCTTTGCCTCCGATCTTGTGAACGAATTGCGAGCGGCTGGCCAGTTCAGTATTGGTGTTGCTGCACACCCAGAGGTGCATCCGCGCAGCACATCGCGCAGCGATGACCGTAAATTTTTGGCAGAAAAAATGCGCACGGCCGACTTCGCCATTACCCAATTTTTCTTTGATGTAGAACACTATGTGCGCCTTGTTGAAGAACTTGCGGCACTCGGAATAGATAAGCCCATCATTCCAGGCATCATGCCAGTGACCAATAAAAGTCAAGTACTACGCATGGCAGAAATGTCGGGGGCGGCTTTCCCGCAAGATCTGGCCCAGCGACTTTCCAAGGTAGAGGACCCAGAAGAAGTGCGAAGTATCGGAGTAGAAGCAGCAACCGAGTTGTGCGCCCAATTGCTTGATGCTGGTGCTCCAGGGTTGCATTTTTATACGTTGAATCGGTCAAGTGCTACGCGTGAGATCTATGCAAACTTGGGGCTCCCGGTTGTCTCGTCTGCCACCTGATTCCACCGGCGGCTTGCGTACACAAGCAGTAGTGCCATATTTGCCTGGCCTCGACGGGTTGCGCGCCGTAGCGGTCATTGCGGTTATTTTTTATCATGCAAACCACTCGTGGTTAGAGGGTGGCTTTTTAGGCGTTGAAGTATTTTTTGTGATTAGTGGTTATCTCATCACGCTTCTTCTTGTTGCTGAATCGCAGCGCACAGGAACAATTAACTTGCGTGAATTTTGGCTACGTCGTGCACGCCGCTTGTTGCCAGCGTTATGGACCTTGCTCGTAGGTATCACTGTTTATGTTTCGTTGTTTAAACGCAGTGAGTTAGGAACCCTACGCGGTGACGTGTTTGCAGGTTTTTTCTACATTTCCAATTGGTTCCAAATTCATACAGGTAGTTCGTATTTCAGTGCTTTTGCTTTCGCCCCATTGCGCCACCTGTGGTCGCTTGCAGTTGAAGAGCAGTTTTATTTGGTGTGGCCACTGCTCATGTTTGCACTATTGAAATTGTCACGACGCCGACTGCCGCTTATTGGTTTATGTTTTTTTCTCTCTGCAGTGGGCATTGCAGTATTAATTGCGGTCATGTATCGCACCGGGCCAATTTCTAACCCAACCGATACGGCAAACCAGTACTTCTCGTTTCTTGGCCGCGATGTGGCGCGCATTGACTTTGTGTACCTCTCTACTATCACTCGCGCGAGCGGATTGTTCCTTGGTGCCGCCCTTGGTGTCTGGTGGCGCCCTTGGTATATCGCTCAGGCGCGTATTGCTCAACGATCAGCATTTGTAGATGTAGTTGGGGTTCTTGGTTTGGTTGCGCTTGCGTTCATGGCATGGCGCTTCACCAACGTGGTCACTGGAGCAGAAACAGGAAGTCACGGCTATGACCTTTTGTATCGCGGCGGCTTCTTCCTTGTGGCATTAGCAACGGTTGCAGTTATTGCCGCAGTAACGCATCCTTCAACTTTTCTTGGAAGAGTTGTTTTAGGAAACAAGGTTTTTGTTTGGGTCGGCGTGCGCTCGTATGGTTTGTATCTCTACCACTGGCCTATTTTCCAAATATCTCGCCATATTGCCGGCAACGCGCTGAGTTGGGGACGTTTTGCATTTTTGATGGCCTGTACGTTGCTGGTTACTGAAGCGTCTTATCGATTCATTGAGACTCCCATTAGGAAAGGGAAGTTGGGTGTGTGGTTGCGCACTTGGCATGGCGCACCTACTCAAGAGCGCAAGGTGCATCGACGCAAAATGATGGGCATTGGAGTGGCGCTTTCTCTGACCCCAGTTTTTGCCATTGCAAATTTGTCAACGGCAAAAATTGAACTCGACGCAATTAGCCAGAGCTTGGTCGATGCCGACGGGTTTATTACGAACCTCATGCCCACCACCGTGCCATCAACCATTCCTACAAGTTCCGTCGCTGGTCAAGTAACAACATCAACGGTCGCACCAACAACAGTTCCCGCGGAACGAATCGATGTTTTGGCGATAGGCGACTCTGTCATGTTGGGCGCTGCGCCAGAAATGACAAAGTATGGCGTGACGGTTGATGCGCAAAAGAGCCGCCCATTTAAGGCCGCTTTGCCAATTGTGAACTACGTGAAATCTATTAATGCCCTTGGCAGTGCCGTGGTCATTCACTTGGGTACCAATAGTGGCACCTCACAAGAAACAATTGACAGCATCATCAGCGTGTTGGCCGATGTTCCCCAAGTGTTGGTGCTCACCAACTCAGTGCCCGGAAAAGACTGGGAGGCATCAAATAACCGCCTCATTCGGGCGCTCCCAGAGCGTTACCCCAATGTGCAGATCATCGATTGGAAGAAGTACGCCACAGACCACCCCAAATGGCTCTACGACGACCTCACGCACTTGCGCCCTATGGGACAGCGCAAGTACACCGCGCTCATTATGGAGGCTTTAGGGCGCCCTGGACCACAGTTTGAAGACGCTGTCTTAACTGCTCCGGGGCAAACGACGAGCACCTCGAGCACTACCTCCACAGTTGCCCCGCGGGCAACCACTACTTCCGTGAAATAGGTTGCGTCGCTTCGGCTTGGGTGGCGGGCACGTGCGACCTACGATAGAGGTCTATGACAACCCCCGTACGAGTCGCCGTTACTGGCGCAGCAGGCCAAATTGGCTACAGCCTTTTATTCCGCATCGCATCTGGAGCAATGTTGGGTCCAAACACCCCCATCATTTTGCAGTTGCTTGAAGTTACACCCGCACTTGGCGCACTAGAAGGCGTCAAAATGGAACTTGAAGATTGCGCATTCCCGCTTCTTTCGCAAGTGGTGTGCACCGATTCTGGTGATGTTGCTTTCGGCGACGCCGATGTTGCACTGCTTGTTGGCGCAATGCCTCGTAAAGATGGCATGGAGCGCGCCGACTTGTTGTCGGCAAACGGCGGCATCTTTAAACCACAAGGTCAAGCAATTGCTGCGAATGCAAAAAAGAACATCAAGGTGCTTGTGGTGGGTAACCCCGCAAACACCAATGCTCTCATTGCAATGAATAACGCAAAGGGAATGAACCCAGGTCAGTTCACAGCAATGACCCGCCTCGACCACAACCGCGCTATTTCTCAGTTGGCAGCAAAACTCAATAAGCCAGTGTCGTCAATTAAGAAGATGACCATTTGGGGCAATCACTCCACTACTCAGTACCCCGATCTTTTCCATTGCGAAGTTGATGGCAAGAATGCTGCAGCAGCAGTGAATGACCAACAATGGCTCGATGAAACTTTCATTCCTACCGTTGCCAAGCGTGGCGCTGCCATCATTAAGGCCCGCGGTTTGTCGTCGGCAGCCTCGGCAGCAAATGCGGCTATCGACCACGTTCGATCATGGGCAAGCGACACGCCAGAAGGCGATTGGGTCTCAATGGCGGTTCCCTCCGATGGTTCCTATGGTGTGCCTGAAGGACTCATTTCATCATTCCCATGTGTATGCAAGAACGGTGAATACAAAATTGTTCAGGGTCTCGACATCGATGCCTACAGCCGAGGAAAAATTGACGCATCGGTTGCAGAGCTTGTTGAAGAGCGCGATGCAGTGCGTGAACTTGGGCTGATCTAGCACTAACGAAAATATTTGTAATGTCAGTAGCGGCCCTCGTGAATATCAACGAGTGGCCGCTTTCTGATTTTCAGACCACTACGCAATTACGTGAAACATTTCAGCGTGATGGTGTTGTGGTGTTGCCAAACTTCATTTCGCCCGATGTGGTTCTGCGCATGGTGGCAGAAACTGAAGAACTCATTGCGCTGGCACACCGCTCGGAGTCTCATAAAACCGCTTATTTAAGCACTCCAGACGACTCTTTTCCTGTTGGTCATCCCCGCCGCACCGTGCAGTCGTCTGCTGTGGAAGTGATTGCCTATGACCACGTACCTGCACATCATGCTGTGCGTGAACTGTATGAGTCCGATGAGCTCATGACATTTGTAGCCGCGGTTCTTGGGCAGGAAAAGCTTTATCGATACGCAGACCCTTTTGGTGCATTGAATCTTGCAGTCATGGGCGAAGGCGACCAATTGGGTTGGCATTTCGATATGACCGACTTTGTGGTGTCGCTTGCATTGCAGCCATCGCAAGCTGGTGGCGAATTTGAAAACGCACAAAAACTTCGTACATCAACTGATGAAAATTATGACAATGTGCAAAGTGTGTTATCGGGCAACGCAGATGACCGTGTTCGCGTAGAGCCAATGCATGCCGGAACGCTCATGATTTTCAATGGTCGTACATCACTGCACAAGGTGACGCCTGTTGAGGGAAGCACCTTGCGCATTGTTGCACTGTTGGCGTACGACACAAAGAGCGGTACCGATTCATCAGATGAATTGAAGCTCTCGCGATACGGAAGGTTGCCTCAATGAAATCTGAATACGGAGAATCATTCGTCGGAGAAGGAACCAACGCCGCACATATCAACACGGTGCTTGGCGACAGGGAAGGCGCAGTAGGAATAGCATGGGCAACAGGGTTAGCAACGCCAAGTACTGGGCATGCGCGTTTTGTAGCGGTTGCTGCACCAAACCAACCGCTGCAGCCAATGACACTTTTTGTTAATAAGGCAACCATTGAAACCGAACGTCATGGTGATCTCACGTGGGGTGCTGCTCAGCATGGAGTGGCACGGGGTGTGCAAAAAGCGCGCGATAACGGCGTCTTTGGTACAAATGATTTACATGACCTTGCACTCATTGTGGCTGTGTGGGTGAACCCGCTTGCCGATGATGCTGTGCAAGTTGAAGAAAATAATGCCGAGGCAACGTATCTTGCGCTGAAGTCGGGCAACTATCTGTAGACGGTTATTTGCGCTACTTCTTCGAAGATGGGGTCGAGCGCAGCAAAAATTTCTTGGCTTTGCAAAAGCATTTGTGCGTCGCCACCGATGCGAATTGCACCGGTGATGAATGCATCTTCAGCCGCCATTTCACCCGTAGCTACTGCAACAGCAGTTTCCCATTCTTGTTCAAGACGCACATGTTCTGGGTCGGCTGGGCCGGCACCAAATGTGACTGCATTGTCTCTTACTTGAAGGTGGTACAAGACGGTGTCTTCTGGGCCATCGCTGACCATTTGGGTAATACCAATGTTCAAGGTAGAGCCAAGTGACTGCAGGTGCGCATTTTGCGCAGCACGTGTGCCAATTGCTTCAATCCAGTCGAGGCTGAGGTAGCGAACAGTGCTCATGTGCTTGACCGAAATCTCTTTTGATCTCCGAGCAATACCAGCCCGCCGCTCTCCAACAAGTTGTGAATGTTGAAGAGGGCGAGCATGGTGTTGCGTAGTGCGGAATTACTTAGCTACAGATGAGCCAACAAGCGGCGGTGCCTTGCGACTTGAGAAGGCGAGTGCGCCAATCAAGATGATGAGCGCTGCACCTGCAATTGCAAACCGTGCACCATCGTTATCGCGCAAGCTGATAACAGCTGGCAAAATAAGGAGTGATACCAGGTTCATTACTTTGATGAGCGGGTTCAATGCAGGACCAGCTGTGTCTTTGAATGGGTCACCAACGGTGTCGCCAATAACTGCAGCTTTGTGAGCATCGCTGCCCTTGCCTCCATGGTGTCCGTCTTCGATGTACTTCTTGGCATTGTCCCATGCACCACCAGCATTGCTGAGGTAGTTCGCCATGAGTTGGCCGGTCACAATTACTGCTGCAAGGAATGCACCAAGAGCGGAGTAGTTGATACCGAATCCAACGATGACTGGGGTGAGCACTGCAAGAAGTGCAGGAGTGGTGAGCTCGCGCAAAGATGCTGCTGTACAAATGTCGATGACTGGGCCGTAGTCGGGCTTTTTGGTTCCGGCCATAATGCCACCGTCTGCAAACTGGTTACGCACTTCTTGTACAACTACAGCAGCAGTACGGCCAACGGCGCGAATTGCAAGTGCAGAGAAGAGGAATGCAACCGAGCCACCAATGAGGAGACCAATGAAGGTCTTCACATCGGCAACGTTGATTTGCGTTTCAATAGCTTTGAACACGTCGCTACCTTCAAGACGCTTATCGATGAATTCGGATGTCTTGCCGTAGAGCGCAAGGTTTCCTTCGTTATAACGAAGGCCAAGTTCACCAGCAATGGTTTCAATGTACGACGCAAAGAGTGCAACAGCTGCAATAACGGCAGAGCCAATTGCGAATCCCTTAGTAACAGCTTTTGTTGTGTTACCAACAGCATCGAGGCTCACCATGATGCGTTCTGGTTCGCCATGGAACTCACCGCTCATTTCAGCAATACCTGCGGCGTTGTCTGAAACAGGGCCGAACGTATCTTCCGAAACAATGACGCCAGTGGTGGCAAGCATTCCCATGCCGCACAAAGCAACAAGGTAAAGCGAGAACTGCAAGTTGCCGCCGCCGAGCATCAATGTGCCAGCAAGCGAAAGAGCAATTGCCACTACTGCGTATACCGAAGACTCAAGACCCGAAGCGGTTCCTGCAAGAACAACAGTTGCGGGGCCGGTTTGGGTTGCTTCAGCAATTTCTTGTACCGGGCCATATTCGGTGCCGGTGTAGTACTCGGTAAGACGACTTACTGCTTGAGCAAGGATGAGTCCAATGAGTACTGCGCCAAATACGCGCCAACCAACATTTGACATCACTGTTGAGTCGTTACCTACATAGCCAAGAGCAAGTAGAAGTGTTCCTATAACGGTGATGATGCCTGCGGTAAGAAAGCCACGGTTAATTGGCTTCAATGCATTGGTTTCGCCTTCTTTTGCCTTCACAGCAAAGATGCCGGCGATTGATGCAATAACACCAATGGCGCGTGCGGCAAGTGGGAATACCAAGCCGAGTGCTGGGTTCATGTCGACTGACTTGAACGCTGCAACACCAAGGATGATGGATGCAACAAGTGTTACTTCATAGCTTTCGAACAAGTCGGCAGCCATACCAGCACAGTCACCTACGTTGTCGCCTACGTTGTCAGCAATAGTTGCTGGGTTACGTGGGTCGTCTTCAGGAATTCCTGCTTCAACTTTGCCCACAAGGTCTGCACCTACGTCGGCAGCCTTAGTGAAGATTCCGCCACCTACGCGCAAGAACAGCGCTAGGAGTGATCCACCAAAACCAAAGCCAATGAGCATTGCTGATGACGTATTTTGGAACACTGCAATAATGAGCGTTGCACCAAGAAGTCCGAGACCAACGGTGAACATTCCTGCAATACCGCCAGTGCGGAAAGCAATTTGCAATGCCTTTGGCATGGAGCCAGTTAATGCTGCAGCTGCTGTTCGCACGTTTCCGCGGGTTGCCAAGGTCATACCGATATAACCAGTAAGACCAGAAGCAAAACATCCGAGGATGAACGAGATGGTGCGGAAAGTACCTGAAGCCATGTAGCTCAGTTTTTCAACACCTTCTCCGTTCTCAATTGACACCGAGGTGAGAAACACCACGATGGCAACAGGAACAAGGATGACTGCGATGGTACGAAACTGACGCTTGAGGTATGCCCATGCGCCTTCTTGAATCGCCAAAGCGATTTCTTTCATTTTTGGCGTACCTTCATCTTCGGCAAGAACCGATTTCATGAGGTAAAAACCAACTGCTATGGCAAGCAACGCTGACAATGCAGAAAGAAGCAAAATGAGCCACTCTCCGCCTTGCAGTGTGAAATCCTGCCAACCGCCTTCTGATGCGAGAAGTCCTGTCACGTGGGGTGACCTTTCATATGGAGGGGTAAGGCGAACCTTCCCCAGGGTTTGTTTCCGACCTTGAGAGTGTAGGTAACTCACCCACCTCAGGGCGAATATGGTCACAAAACAGTTCACCTTTGTTACTAGTCGGTAACAAAGACAGCGTGAATTTTGTCGCCCTTTTTGAAGAAGTTCACTTGTTCGGGTCGTGGGGACTACCGTTTTCAACGCAATGGCTCTTCTCGGGTTTCCGGGCGAGTTTTTTTGAAAGGCACTCTTCGATGGCACAAGTACTCGAATCACAGCGTGGACCCGTCACGGGCACCGCTGTAGGGAAAAAGAAGCGTCGTCCGTTTTTGCTCGACCTCTACAGCACCGCTGTGGGCAAAAAGTACGTCATGGCACTCACCGGAATTGGTCTCATTGGTTTTGTGGTGTTCCACATGATTGGCAACTTGAAGATGTATTACGGCCAGTCAGATCTTGACCATTACGCAGAGTTCCTCAAAGAATTGCTCTATCCCATTGCGCCAAAGGGCGTCGTGCTGTGGCTATTGCGCGGTGGATTAATCACCATGGTGGTTCTACACATTCACGCTGCTTATTCATTGACGCAGTTGAACCACAAAGCGCGCCCAGTGAAATACCAAAGTGAGCGCGACTATCAAGTTGCAAGTTTTGCAAGTCGCTCAATGCGTTACACGGGCGTCACTGTGTTGTTGTTTGTTATTTGGCATTTGCTCGATCTCACATTTGGTGTTGTCAATACCGTCGGAGCCGACGGAGAGTTCGTCAGGGCCGATGTTTACGACAATGTGGTGCGCAGTTTCGAACGCTGGCCAGTTGCATTGTTTTATATCGCGGCAAACATCATGTTAGGAATCCACCTCTTTCACGGAGTATGGAGCCTTTTCCAGTCAATGGGCTGGAATAAACCGCGATTCAATGAATGGCGACGTTCAATTGCAGCAGGAGTTGCAACCATCGTTGTTGTAGGAAATGTTTCATTCCCGGTTGCGGTGCTTGCTGGCATCGTGGGCGGCTGAGAGAGCAGGACATAAGGAAAAATCATGAGCACACAATTGAACTCAAAAATCCCTGCTGGCCCACTTGGCGACAAGTGGTCCTCGTATAAAGAAAATGTGAAGTTGGTGAACCCCAACAACAAGCGCAAATTCAAAGTGATTGTGGTGGGAACCGGTCTTGCCGGAGCATCTGCAGCCGCAACGCTTGCAGAGCTTGGTTACCAAGTAGACGCATTTACTTTTCACGACTCACCTCGACGTGCGCACTCCATTGCTGCACAAGGCGGCATTAACGCTGCGAAGAACTACCAAGGCGACGGCGACAGCGTGCATCGCTTGTTCCACGACACCATTAAAGGTGGCGACTTCCGTTCACGCGAAGCAAACGTGCATCGCTTGGCAGAAGTATCGGTCAACATCATCGACCAGATGGTGGCTCAAGGTGTTCCATTTGCTCGTGAATACGGCGGTCTTCTCGATAACCGCTCATTTGGTGGTGCTCAAGTAAGTAGAACTTTTTATGCTCGTGGTCAAACTGGTCAGCAGTTGTTGCTGGGTGCATATCAGCAACTTGCACGACAAATTGGTTTGGGCGGAGTGCGCCTATTTAATCGCACTGAATTAGTTGATGTAGTCACGGTAGAAGGTCGTGCAGCAGGAATTGTTGTGCGCGACTTGATGACCGGGGAAGTTACTTCACATGCAGCGCATGCTGTGGTCATGGCAACTGGTGGGTACGGAAACGCATTCTTCTTGTCAACAAATGCAATGTCGTGCAACGTCACTGCTGCCTGGCGCGCACACCGCAAGGGCGCATATTTCGCAAACCCTTGCTACACGCAAATTCACCCAACATGTATTCCGCAGAGCGATGAGTTTCAGTCGAAACTCACACTCATGTCAGAGTCACTGCGTAACGACGGTCGTGTTTGGGTACCGAAAAGCCCCGATGAGAGCCGCAGGGTTGCAGATATCCCAGAAGAAGATCGCGACTACTACCTCGAGCGCCTGTACCCATCGTTTGGAAACTTGGCTCCACGAGACATTTCTTCCCGCGCGGCAAAGCGCTTGGTAGATAAGGGTCAGGGTGTAGGGCCACTCAAAAATGGCGTGTATCTCGATTTTGCCGATGCGATTGCGCGCTTAGGAAAAGATGTTGTTCAAGAGCGCTATGGAAACCTCTTCGACATGTACGAGCGCATTGCCGGAGAAAATCCGTACGACATGCCTATGCGTATTTATCCTGCATCGCACTACACCATGGGTGGCTTGTGGGTCGACTACGAGCTCATGACCAGCATCCCTGGCTTGTATGCAGCGGGTGAAGCGAACTTCTCAGACCACGGTGCAAACCGATTGGGTGCATCTGCGTTGATGCAGGGTCTTTCAGACGGTTACTTCGTGTTGCCGTACACCATTGGTAACTACTTGGCCCCAATGTTGAACCAGGCAATTCCGAGTGTCGATCATCCCGAATTCAAAGCTGCTGAATTGGCAGCACGCGAACGGTTCAATGGGTATCTCAATATTGGTGGAACACGGTCACCCGATTGGTTCCATCGTGAAGTCGGAAAAATCATTTGGGACTACTGCGGCATGGAGCGCACCGAACAAGGTTTGGAAAAAGCCCTGTCGGAACTTCCTGCCTTGTACGACGAGTTCAAAAAAGATCTTCGTGTAACAGGCAGCGGTGAAAGCCTCAACCAGACACTTGAAAAAGCTGGTCGCGTCGACGACTTCTTCCAACTCGGTATGTTGATGTGCCGTGATGCCCTCGAGCGTCAAGAAAGTTGTGGCGGTCACTTCCGGTCGGAATATCAAACGGATGAAGGAGAAGCGTTGCGTGACGACGACAAGTTCTGTCACGTAGCTGCCTGGGAATGGTCGGGCGATCCTATGACCGCAAAACGTAACGTTGAAGAACTCGAATTTGAAAATGTCCACCTCGCAACACGGAGCTACAAGTGAGTAATCATCTCAAGGACATCATCCTTAAAATTTGGCGTCAAAATGGCCCGCAAGACGCAGGCCACTTTGAAACGCACAAAGTCGACGAAATTAGCGACGAAGCATCGTTTCTTGAAATGCTCGACTACTTAAATGAGCAACTCATTACCGATGGCAAAGAAGCCATTGTTTTCGACCACGACTGCCGTGAGGGCATTTGCGGAACATGTTCGCTCATGATCAATGGTCAAGCACATGGTCCAGAGCGCAGTACCGCAACATGCCAGTTGCACATGCGTAAGTTCTCAAGTGGAGCTGAGATTGTTATTGAGCCATGGCGTGCTGCAGCGTTCCCCATTATTAAAGACCTCATGGTCGATCGCTCTGCATTTGACCGCATCATTGAGTCGGGTGGCTTTATCACCTCCGTCACCGGTGGTGCTCCAGATGCGAACCTCATTCCTATTCCAAAGCCAGTAGCCGATTCCGCAATGGACTCTGCCGCGTGCATTGGCTGTGGTGCTTGTGTGGCCGCGTGCCCGAACGGTGCTGCCAACCTGTTTACCTCGGCAAAAATTGCGCACCTCAACTTGCTTCCACAAGGTCAAGCAGAGCGTTACAAGCGTGCTGAATCAATGATCGAAAAAATGGATGAGTACTTCGGCTCGTGCACAAACCACGGCGAATGTGAAGCTGCGTGTCCGAAAGAGATTTCCGTCGATGTTATTGCCTTGGCAAATGCCGATTATCGCAAGGCAAAACTTAAGAACAGGAAATTCATTAGTCGAATCTAGTGGGCTAACGTGAGGCTATGACCCTCCATGTCGCGCCTTCTCATTTACCCACCACGTTAGGTGGGCTTCGTACATCGGGCTGGATCTCGCGTCCAGTCAAAGAGGAATTGCGGCGAAACGCCATTGCAAAAATTGCAGCGGGCGAACCACTTTTTGCTGGCGTCATGGGATACGAAAATACCGTCATGCCACAACTTGAGAACGCGCTTCTTGCCGGACACGACGTGGTGTTTCTTGGTGAGCGCGGGCAAGCAAAGTCGCGCATCATTCGTTCGCTCACTGGGTTGCTCGATGAGTGGATGCCCATTATTGAGGGCAGCGAAATTAATGACGACCCATATGCCCCTGTTTCGCGACATGCGCGTGATCTTGTTGAGCAGATGGGTGAGTCAACTCCTATTGCATGGGTGCATCACTCCGAGCGTTTCGGTGAAAAACTTGCAACACCCGACACATCAATTGCCGACCTCATTGGCGAAGTTGACCCCATCAAAGTTGCAGAGGGTCGTTACCTCAGCGATGAACTCACGTTGCATTACGGGTTGGTGCCACGCACGAATCGCGGAATTTTTGCCATCAACGAATTGCCAGACCTTGCTGAACGCATTCAAGTGGGTTTGTTGAACGTTTTGGAAGAGCGAGATGTGCAAATTCGTGGTTACAAAATTCGACTTCCACTTGACGTGATGTTGGTGGCATCGGCAAACCCCGATGACTACACAAACCGTGGGCGCATTATCACTCCGTTGAAAGATCGTTTCGGAAGTCAAATACGTACGCACTATCCGTTAGAAGTGGCAACGGAAGTCGCCATTATTGAACAAGAATCTCGCCCGGCAAGTATTGGCGATGTTGAAGTTGTGGTTCCCGACTTCATGAAAGAAGTCATTGCAACTTTCAGCCATCTTGCGCGACAAAGTAACCACATCAGTCAACGCAGTGGTGTCAGTGTTCGTTTATCTGTAAGTAACTACGAAATCATGTGTGCAAATGCTGTTCGTCGTGCATTGCGAGCCGGTGAGACCAATGTTGCTCCTCGGGTGAGTGACCTTGAAGCACTTCCTGCATCAACATCTGGAAAAGTAGAAATTGAATCGCTTGAAGAGGGTCGTGAAGGCGTCATCGTTGAGCAAATTGTGAAAGCAGCTGTGTTACAGGTCTATAAACGTCTTGCTACTCCTGCCACTGTGCACATCGACAAAGTCAACGAAATTCTTGCTGCGTTCGAGTCGGGCACGCTGGCTCATGCGGGCGAAGACATCACGTCATCACAGCTGGTTCAGTTGCTCACCGACATTCCTGCTCTGAAGTCGGTCGTAGAAGTATTTGTTGGCACCAATGCAAATCCGGCAGTTTTGGCGAGCGGTGTGGAGTTTGTGCTCGAAGGTCTGCATCTTTCAAAACGATTGAACAAAGATTCTTCAGGAGTGCGTGCTACGTATCGCGCTAAAGCGTAAGTAGCCAGGCAATATTGTGAAGAATCTCATTATCACCGGTGGCTGGGCGCATGAGTTTTCAGGTAGTGCCCAAGTGCTCAGCAATGTATTAGCTGCTGAACCCGTCAATGGTGAAGTCGTTCATTCCGTCGTTGTTGACGGCATTGACAACGCAATTCAGGCATTGCACAAAGATCAATTTGATGTTGTCACTGTGTATGCCTGTTGGTTCACCATGGCCGACGAGCGCTACAACTCTGAGCAGCGCGCACAGTGGGCAAGAACAACCCCAGTAGAACTGCGTGAGGCAATTGCGGCACACGTGAAGCGTGGCGGTGGGTTGCTTGCATTGCATACCGGCATCATTTGCTTCACCGACTGGCCCGAATGGCCGCAGTACTTGGGCGGTAGTTGGAACTGGGGATCCTCGTGGCACCCCGCTGTTGAAGTATTTGCTGCGCGCTGGGCGAGCACACTGCGCGAGCCACAACAGCATCCCATCGTGCATGACCTTGGCGAAATTGTGGTGGAAGACGAGCGTTACTGCGAACTTGGTGTGGGTCCCCATGCGCAGGTTCTTTTAGAGTCCGACGGCCCAGAGGGAGTTCAGGCCTCCATGTGGACGCATGAACAGGGTCCGTCACGAGCCGTTTTTAGTTCACTCGGGCACGACCACCGGTCGCTCAATAATCTGCAACACGGCCGGCTCCTTCGCCGCAGTATTGCGTGGGTCGGACAACTTCCTGACACCGTTGTACGAGAGGTGCATTAAGCAACTACCATTCACTCGTCTGTCACAACAGGGGGAATTGAATGTCGTTAGTTGGAGCACGCGTACTTCGTAAAGAAGACCCAAACCTTATTACCGGAAATGGACAATATGTTGACGATCTGCAGCCCGCTGGCTGTACGTCAATGGTGTTTGTTCGCTCAACCGAAGCGCATGCAAAAATTCGGTCCATAGATACAGCTGAAGCATTGGCCTTGCCTGGCGTGCTTGCCGTGTGGACCTCTGCAAATATTGCGCAACTTGCAAACTGCCCAGGTGGGCTGCCAGGTCTCGACCAACCATTACTTGCAAAAGATGTTGTTCGTTTTGTTGGTGAAGGTGTTGCAGTTGTTGTGGCAACCGATCGCTATATTGCCGCCGATGCAGCTGAACTCATTGTTGTCGATTATGAACCACTACCTGCTGTAGCAAGTTTGGGTGCAGCAATGGCACCAGGTGCCGTTGTTCTTCATGAAGCCCTTGGCGGCAACACAGTGCATTTCCAAGATTTTGAGAATCCACTCGATGATGTATTCGCAGCAGCGCCTCGCACTGCATCGCTGCATATTGTGAACAACCGCTGCGCACCTTCACCTATTGAACCCAATGTGTGTCTTGCCGATTGGGGACGCAGCGGCCTCACGCTCTGGGCAGCTTTTCAAGCTCCTCACCATTTGCGCAACACCATTGCTCAATACTTTGGCATTCCACAAGACTCCACACGCGTTGTTGCTCCCGACGTAGGCGGTGGATTCGGCGCCAAAATTAACTTCGTGCCTGAGTTCTTCTTAACGGCATTGTTGTCGAAAGAAATTGGCAAGCCAGTGAAGTACACGCAAACGCGTAGCGAGTGCTTGGTGGCCATGTTGCATGGCCGTGCTCAGGAGCACGATGCAAGTGTTGCATTCGATAACGATGGTCGCATTTTGGCTTTGAAGTTAACGGTTACTCAAGATCAAGGTGCATACCCCAACGGCACTGGCATGGGTCTTCCTGTTCTCACCACCGCAATGGCTGCTGGCTGCTATCGCATTCCCGCAGTTGCTATTTCGTGGCGAAACGTTGTTACCAACACCACTCCAGTTGCTGCTTACCGCGGTGCAGGGCGACCAGAAGCTTCGTACACCATCGAGCGACTCATCGACCTCATTGCCGATGAAACTGGTGTTGACCCAGTGGAAGTACGCCGCAGAAACTTTATTCCGGTTGATGCGTTTCCTTATGCAACGCACAGCCCGCTTGCTATGTACGACAGCGGTAACTTCGCCGGTGCGCTCGATGAATTGTTGAAGCATGTGAATTATGACGACTTGAAAAAGGAACAAGAAAAGCGTCGTCAAGACCCTGCTGCAAAACTTCTTGGTATTGGTTTTTCATCGTGGTTAGAAATTGCCGGGTTCGGGCCACCTGGGTCGCTTGAAGCCTTTGGGCACTTGGCCTCGTGGGAATCGGCACAAGTGCGTATTCAGCCCGACGGCAGCGCCATTATTTTCACCGGCGCATCGCCTCATGGTCAAGGCACTGTTACCACCTATGCACAAATTGCAGCCGATGAACTCGGTATCGATTTCGATCGCATCAGCGTGAAGCATGGCGATACGGCGGTTGTTCCGCAAGGTATCGGAACCATGGGTTCGCGTGCGGTTGCTGTTGGTGGCGAAGGTGTGAAAACTGCAAGTGGCCGCGTGTATGAAAATGCAAAACGTATTGCTGCGCATTTGTTGGAAGCAAGCGCTGAAGACATCATCATCGAAGATGAAAAATTCTTTGTAAAGGGAACACCAGCACGAAGCGTTCCTTGGAGCGAGGTTGCATGGAAGAGTTTCCAACCATTAGAACTTCCCGGTGGAATGGAACCTGGCGCGCTTGACTCCACAGTTTTCCAGCAAGTTCCTAACTTCAGTTTCCCTTCTGGCGCATATTGCTGTGTTGTAGAAATTGATCGTGAGACGGGCGGAGTCAATATTGTCAACATGTATCTCGTTGACGATTGCGGAACAGTAATCAACCCACTCTTGGTAGAAGGCCAAGTGCACGGCGGGGTAGCCCAAGGCATTGCCCAAGCGCTCTACGAGCACATGTTGTACGACCCAAGTGGCGTACCGCGCACGTCTACATTTATGGATTATCTCGTGCCAGCAGCGTCCGATCTGCCTGGGTACGTGACGGGTCGCATCAATACGCCAAACCCAAGCAACACTTTGGGAGCCAAAGGCGTAGGCGAGTCGGGTTCAGTTGGCGCACCACCTGCAGTAGTGAATGCAGTTGTCGATGCGCTCAGCCACCTTGGCGTGAAACACATTGACATGCCAGTAACACCAATCAAAGTATGGAACATTTTAGAAGGGGCAAAGTGATGACTATTCGTACCGCAATCACAGTGAACGGCAAAGACACTTCGCGCGAAGTAGAAGCTCGCACGCTTCTTGTTCATTACCTACGTGAAGAATTAGGTTTGACCGGTACCCATGTGGGGTGCGACACCTCAAACTGTGGTGCATGCACGGTTCTCCTCGATGGAGAAGCAGTGAAGTCGTGCACCGTGTTTGCCGCACAAATTCACGATTGCAATATCACCACCATTGAAGGTGCAGCACAGGCCGATGGGTCATTTAGCCCTATTCAAGAAGGATTCCGTCAAGAGCACGGCCTGCAGTGCGGCTACTGCACACCAGGAATGATTATGGCTTCCACGGCGTTGTTAACAGAAAACCCGAACCCAACAGAAGAAGAAATTCGCCATGCGCTTGAGGGCAACCTCTGTCGCTGCACCGGCTACGAAATGATTGTTAATGCGGTTCGCTGGGCAGCAGAAAATCCAAACTTCACATCTGGGGGTGCCAAGTGATACCTGCACAATTTGACTACGTTGAAGCTACATCGGTAGCCGATGCAATTCGTTTACTTGCAGAACACGGTGACGAAGCAAAACTTCTTGCAGGTGGGCACTCGCTCATTCCTCTCATGAAGTTACGTTTGGTGACTCCAGCAACACTCATTGACGTAACGCACATTAAAGAGTTGTCATACATTAAAGAAGATGGCAACAACATCGTTATTGGTGCCCTCACACGCCACCGCGATATTGAAGAGTCCGAACTGGTGAAGAAGCATCTTCCACTCGTCGCACATGTTGCTGGCGAAGTGGGCGACCCTCAAGTGCGTAACCGTGGAACCATTGGTGGTTCATTGGTGCACGGTGACCCGGCAGCAGATCTTCCTGCAGCTGCGTTGGCAACGGGTGCAACCATGGTCATTGCTGGCAAAAATGGTGAGCGACGTATTTCAGCGCAAGACTTCTTTGTTGACTTTTTAGAGACCGATGTTCAGCCAGGAGAAATACTCATAGCAATTGAGTTTCCGAAGCATACCGATGCAGGTTGGGCATATGAAAAGTTTGTGCGCCGTGCAATGGACTACTCCATTGTTGGCGTTGCACTTCAACTAGGAGCAAAACCTGGTGTTGCGCTTGTCAACATGTCGAACAAACCGCATCTGGCAGTGTCAGCATCACAGGCAATTGGCAAAGGTGCAGCAATTGCCGATGTGCTTGCGGTCATTAACGACAACACAAACCCACCAGAAGATCTCAATGCAACTGTGGAGTACCGTCAACATCTTGCACGCGTGCTCACACAACGCGCATTTGCTACTGCTTCAAAATAGTTATGCCCATTCGTGCCGAGGTTCTGAAAGACCGTTGCATTAGTTCTGGGCGTTGTGTTGGCGACGAACCAAGCGCTTTTCGTTTCGATGCCGATGAACTAGTAGAACTTCTCGATGGCGTCACAACAATGAGTGAGCAAAGGCTTCTGCGCATTGCACGTGATTGCCCAGGTGAAGCAATTGTGCTGTACGACGACAACAATGAAGTGATTGAACTGCACTAGTCAATTTTGAAAATGCGTTTGGCGTTACCGCCAAGAATTTTTGCTTTGTCACTTGACGACAAGTGCAACGCCTCAATTTTTTCCATGTACTTGTCTTCGAGGTCCCACCCAGCGAAGTTGCTTCCCAGCAGTACCTTGTCGGGGCCTTCCGTTTCCACCAGAAAGGCCAAGGCATCTTGGCGGTGTACAGCGGTGTCGAAAGAGATCTGAGCCCACTGGTCGGCAAAGGGGCGCGTGAGGAGGCCCTTGCCCCACGGGCGACGTTCGAGGGCTTGCTCGAGGCGCCCCTTTTGGAAGGCCGCAAAACCGCCTCCGTGGGCCACATGGACGTGCAAACCAGGGTGGCGGTCAAGAATGCCACTGAAGAGGAAATGAGCAACAGCCAAGCCCTCGTCCATGGCAAAGCCAAAAATGATGTCGAGATCCCAAGGGTCAAAGAAAGGGTCGGAGCCCCCGTAGCCCGTACGTGGTTCGGGGTGTAAGACCACCGGAACACCTAGGCGTTCGTGTTCTGCCCATAGTTCTTCAAATTGTGGATGCGATAGAGGAATGCCGTTGATGTCTGTACCGATGTACGAGCACAAGAGCCCAAGTTCGCTCACTGCCCTGTTGAGTTCTTTGCATGCCTCTTCAGGGCTTTGCATGGGCAAAGTGGCTGCACCAAGCAGGCGCGGGTGAAGGTCGCCTGTGAGTGCAATTTCGTCATTCGTGCGTTGGTGGAAACTTAAGGCATCGGCAATGGGTTGATGATAAAAGTACGTAATGGGGTTTGGTGAAACGAGTTGCTTGTCGAGGCCAAGTGCATCCATTTGTTCAATACGCATCTGCGCATTAGAAAAAGCACTGTTGACAAACTTCACATTTTCTAAAACATAGTCAGCTGCACGAAAGAACTGGGTTCCGTCATCGCGAACTCCCATTTCAGGGCCAGCATGCCCGCAGGTATTCATGACTCCTTCTAAAAGAATGTGGGCATGTACGTCGACCACTTCATGATGCGCATCTGCAAGAGTCATGACACAAAACTTACTGGGTAGTTCTTCCACACAGGGCGTCGTGTGGCCACATCTAGCTCTGGTTCACGCGTGAGGTGGGGTATGCCACCGCGCCGCAACACCGCTTGCAACATGACAACAATTGCGCCGTATAAAGGGGTCTCTTGTTGTTGGTCTTCACCGAGGCCACCCGCAAGCTCTTGACCTAAACAGGCATGAAACCCAGTGCCAAAGGTGAGACCCCAACGAGGTGCTTGCGTAGGTGTGGTGCGGTAAGGGTCGAATACATCGGCGTTTGAACCAAATATTTCTACGTCACGATTCGCGCTCACCATATTGATGGCAACAGTGGCGCCGGCCGGAATGTGCACGCCGCACGGTAGGTGAACATCGGCTGTTGCTATGCGTGTTGCCTCGGGGCTTGCCGGATGGAGTCGTAACGACTCGTGAACAAAGCGTTGCAACAGCGCAGCATTGGTGGCTAACTCAGACAAAGTTCCGTTGTGTTCAGACTCCCACGTAAAACAGTGGTGAAGCGCATGTACAAGTGCGCCAGAAGTGGAGTGAGAACCCACCCAAGGGAAATAAGCAATTTCACGGGCAATTACATTGTCGGGCAAGACAAGGTTGTCTTGGTTTGTGAGCAACACTGTTAGTACATCGGCGGGCAGGTCATTCCACTCCAGGTCACCTCGTGTTGCCTGTGCAATGAGATGCTCTCGACGTTGTCGTGACGCAGCAAAGTACTCGGCAAGAAAAGTATTCAATGCCATATTTCCTTCATTAATGATGTCGTTTTTATCTCCCGTTGCGTGCACAACAGTTGATGCGGCAGCAAGTTTTGCCATGAGACCACTCATTTTCTCAAAGCTTGCAAGGTCGGCACCAATGTCGATGCCTGCAACAAGTGATGACAAGCGCATCATGGTGCGTCGCACAATTTGCACCATGTCGCCTTCGGTGGGGTCAGCAAGCTGGCTGAAAACATCGTTGATGAGTTGAGGAATCAGTTCTTGTTCCCACTGCAGGAAGGTGTCACGTCTGAAAAGTCGGTTTTCCAATCGCCGACGAGCGAGGTGGTCGGGGCCATGAAGGTTCACAATGACGCCGTCCATGAGCGCAGTGCCTTCGTCGTACAGCCCTTGACGCAAATCGCGATGACGCAAAGCATCGCGAGCCTCATTCCATGTGGAGAGGCGCACGACAGACTGTTGCATGCAGTTAGCCGAGGAGAACTGAGTAGGAGCCCCAGTAAGGGCGGCTAGTTGCCGTATCCATTTGCGGTGGATGTGCAGGGTCGGGTCGAACACCACGGTCGAACATTGATTGCACGGCAACAGTAGAAAGGCCGTATTCGTAGTCAGATGTTTCTTGTGAGCGTTCGTTGAGACCCGCTGCAAGTTCTTGGCCAATACACGCATGCATACCCGAACCAAAAGAGAGCCCCCAGCGACTAACAGTGGAATCGGCGGGTTGACGGTGCGGATTGAACTCTGCTGCATCGGCGCCATACATGGCTACATCGCGATTCACTGCCATGAGGTCAATTACAACAGTGGAACCTTCCTTGATAACAAGACCACTACGTAGGGTGACGTCTTCAAGTGCGCGGCGCATTGCAATAGGGCTGGAAGGGTTCAGACGAATTGTTTCGTAAACAGCATGTTGAACAAACTCACGATTGGTGTGAACGAGCTCGCTATCTTCCGGGTGTTTTTCAAGCCATGTAAACAAGTTGTCGAGTGTTCGCACAAATGCCGTTGCCGATGTGTGTGCACCCGCAAGAAGGAAAAAAGCAATTTCACGCACGAGCGTATGGTGCTCAATATGCAGGGCATCTTCGTTGCGTAACAGCACGGTGAGAATATCGAGCGGCAGCGTGCTTTCGGGAGCATTGCCTGCGGCAACTTCAGCAATGAGTGCTTGTCGTCGCTGTACGGAAGGAGCAATGAATTCCGCATCAAATAGTGACATTGACTCTGTAATTTCGCCCTTGACCACTTCCGGGTCACGAGTGGTGTGAGCAAGTGTTGCACCTTCAATGAACTTCATCATGTAGTTGTATAAGCGATCGGTTTCTTCAGGTGTTCCTGTAGGGCGGTCTACGCCTGCGTTGTGTGCAGCGAGGTTCATCATGAGTTGATGCGACATGTGCACGAGTTCTGCGGAGCCCTGTGCAACATATGGTTTCAAGGTGGCATCAATAATTGAAGGGAAAAAGTCGCGCTCGTAACTCACCAGTGTTTCGCGACGGAACAAACGATTTTCAAGTCGACGTCGGGCGCGGTGTTCGTCGCCATGAAGGTTGACGAGAACACCAGACATCACTATTTCGCCTGCGTCGTAAAGTGCCTGGCGTAAACCCTTTTGACGGTAAATTTCTTTTGCATCGTCAAATGTGCTGACGGTCATTGTTGTTGCTTCGCTCATGATGCCTCAATTCGCTTTAAATGGTGACGCCAAGGCCGAGGCCGCCGTCAATTGCTAGTAGGTCTCCTGTAACCCACTCAGCACACGTGAGATAGGCAATGCCTTCAGCAATTTCTCGTGCTGTTCCCGTGCGACCAAGTACGTGTTGATTTGCCATCGACTCTAAACGTGCCGCCGCTTCTTCATGCGTGAAGTCGCCAGAGCGTTCGTTAATTTCAGTGAGTACAGCTCCAGGGCGAACTGCACCTACACGCACGCCCTTCGGGCCAACTTCTGAAGCGAGCACTTTGACGAGTGCTTCAAGTGCACCTTTGGTGGCGGCGTAGGGGGCTGCGCCAGGGAAGGCGCGTTGCGTATACACCGAACCAATGAAAATGATGCAGCCTTTTCTTTGCACAAGGTGCGGCAAGGCTTCTTGGCTGAGCAACATGCCTGCAACCACATTGGTGTGGAAAATATCGAGCAACGACTCTTCGGTCCAATCGCCAATGGAGCGGCGCAACATGTTGCCGGCATTTGAAATAAGTGCGTCTATGCCGCCACCATGTTCAGCACAGCGAGCGACAATTTTTTTGAGATCGGCTGTTTTTGTTACGTCGGCCACAACCCAGGTGCATAGCGGGCCAATGCTTTCTGCAACTGCGCGAATTTTCTCTTCTCGCCTGCCACAAATTGTTACTTTTGCGCCGTTCTCTGCGTAGTAGCGAGCGGCCTCTTCGCCAATACCTGAACCACCACCGGTAATAAGAACAGACATGTCTTTCATTAAACGCATGGAGTCCTACTTCTTCTGTGAATCTTTAATGCCGACTGAGTCAACACTTGCGGGGCGCGGAAGGCTAGAGATAACGCTCATAGTGACGCCGCCATCGATGAGTAAATTTTGACCAGTCATATATGACGATTGTTCGGATGACAAAAAGACAACCGTGTTGGCAATATCTTCGGCTGTTCCTAAACGGCCAAGTGGAACACGCGACTCGCGTGCTTCGCGTACAACTGGGTCAGCGTAAATGGGGTCGCTCATGCCAGCAAGGATGAGCCCTGGCGCAATTGCGTTCACGCGAATGCCTAACGGGCCCCATTCAATTGCCATTTGTTGAGTCATGAGCGCAATGCCCGATTTCGTTGCACCGTAGGCGCCTGCATTTGGCCCGGGTGCAACACCATTCATAGAAGTGACATTGATGATGGTGCCTTGAATGTTTGCATCAATCATTTTTTGAGCAACAGCGCGAGCCATATTGAAAGTGCCAACGAGATTCACATTAACCACTGCAGAGAAATCGCTATGGCTAAGTGTGAGCAAAGGCCCAAAGCGCACAATGCCGGCGTTGTTCACCAGGCAGTGCGGTGCTTCTCCGAAAGTTTCGAGAGCTGCAGCAACGGAATCGGGTTGCGAGATATCGGCAACGAGTGCAATGGAGTGTGGAATGTTGGCAACAACTGTGTTTACATCGGCTTCATTGGTATCGAGAACACCAACAACCCAGCCTTCAGCAGCGAGTCGTTGCGCAATGGCGAGTCCAATGCCACGGCCAGCACCAGTGACTATTGCTCGTTTCATATATTCCCCTTACGTTTCGTTGTACTGTGTCGGCAATGACCCCTGAACAGATTGTGCTCAGTCTATTTACTGCGGTGGAAAGTGGCGATCTTGGCGCCATTGGTGCCCATTTTGCCGAAAATGCCACCTATTGCAACGTTCCCTATGAGCCGGCCGAGGGGAGAAGTGCAATTGTGGAAATGTTTCGCCCCATTGTGACGCGTAGCGAACGTATTGAATGGCAAATTCGCTCCATTGCGACCGCTGATCATCGAGTGCACTGCGAACGGCTCGATTGTTTTTGGATGAAGGGCCAAAAATATGCGGTGCCGTGCCATTGTGTGGTGGAAGTTGACATGGTCGCACAGAAAATTACTGCTTTTCGAGATTACGTAGATATTGGTAAGTGGCACGAGACCTTAGGCAACGTACTTACTTCTGATGAATGAGATTCCATTTCAACAGTTGTGCCGACCATGGCTCAATGCGTTCTCCGCGCAGCAGTGAGCGCTCAGGAACTTCAGCCAAAGTAATTGCACGCCCTTTTTTGAAAAGATGGCGAAAGGAACTTTTGTCTCCTAAAACCGCAACATCTTTTTCAGGATGGCCATCGAGCACCAAAATGTCGGCTTGTGTGCCAGGAGCAATAATGCCTACTTCGCCAAATTGCTGAATTGCATGTGCATTGGTATGGGTGGCACACGAAATTGCTTGCAGTGGAGTGAGACCCATGTGCTGTACAAATACTTCCATTTCGCGTGCGTGCCAGTTGCCGTAGGGAGTAATTGAGAAGCCACTTTCGGAGCCGCAGAGCAGTGGAACCCCGGCGTCGTACGCTTGGCGTAGTCGCGCACCAGTGTGCTCCAACTCACCGGCAAAAGTAGATTGCACGCTTGCAGTTGCGCCTACTTTTGCACCGTATTCGGCCAAGTTCGCAAGGAAGGTGAATACAGGCCCAACGGCAGTTTTCCTATCGATAATTGCTTCAAGTGCTCGATCTCCAAGGAACGAAGCGTGCCAAATAATGTCTACGCCAGCAAGAACAGCATCGAGGGTTGCTTGGTCGCCGCGACAATGCGCGGTAACGGGAATACCTAAATCGTGTGCGGTATCGCAAACTGTTTTCAACTCATCACGAGTCCACACTTGAATTTCTCCACTGCGTGCGGGAATGACCCCGGTGACATGAATTTTGATGATGTCGGCGCCATCTTTAATTTGGCGGCGCACAACACGCACCATTTCATCGCGGTTGTGAACAACTTCGGCGTAGCCGGCAGTGCCATGATCGGGAATCATGCGACCCGCAGTACCGCCCACTGCGGTCATGAGCGCAAAAGTGCCCGACTTCATGGAAGGTCCTTCGGTGATACCTGCATTGATGGCATCGCGCAGTGCGGGCCCAATATTGAAAATGCCGTCTACATCGAGAATGCTGGTGACACCTGCTTGCAATATCTTCTTTACATTGTGGGCGGCAATGAGAGCCGCTGTTGCCGGCTGGCGATGGTTGAAGAGCTCATCATTACTGGCTGGTTCTCCCAAGGTCACATGAGTATGGGCGTCAATGAGACCGGGCATCACGGTGAGGCCAGAGACATCAATTTTTTGTACATCTTTGTGAGACTGAGCAAGAGCGTCGGCCGCGGTGCCCACTGCAACTATTTTTTCACCTTCAATGAGAACCGATGTATTGAGTTGCGGAGCCGAACCCGTGCCATCAATAACTGCGCCGCCATGAAACAATGTTGTTGTCGACATATACGTGATGTTAGGTGGTGCAAGTCATGGTTTCCATGCCTGAGGGGTTTTTCAGACGGTTATTGCAAATTCCTGCAGGCATTCCGGATTCGCCAGTGCTTCAGTATTGCGAACAGGGCGGCTGTTAACGATGTCGGTCACTGCTAACTCGCTGATCTTTCCTGAACGGGTGCGGGGAATGTCGGAAACAGCAATGATGAGTGCAGGTACGTGGCGTGGCGAAATGAATTGACGTAAACGCTGGCGTAGGGCTTGCTCTAGTTCGGGTGTGCATTGTGAGTTGTTGGCCATGCGAAGGAAAAGAACAATACGCGTGTCGTCATCCCACTCCTGGGCAACGGCAACCGACTCAATAATTTCTGCAAACGTCTCGACCTGTGAATAAATTTCCGCAGTTCCCATGCGTACTCCGCCAACATTCAACGTGGCGTCAGAACGTCCGTGAATGACAAAGCCATTGTGTGTAGTACGCGATGCAAAGTCACCGTGGGTCCAAGTGTTCTCAAAGCGCGAGAAATATGTGTTGTGATATTTATCGCCCGTTGTATCTCCCCAAAATCCAATTGGCATCGAGGGAAACGCATTGCGGCAAACAAGCTCGCCAGTACCGGTCAGCAGTTCTTCGCCATTGTCATTAAAAATAGAAACATCCATGCCCAACATGGCGCCTTGAATTTCGCCTGCATAAAGAGGGCTAGTGGGGTTGCCACCCACAAAACATCCGCACAGATCTGTGCCCCCAGAAATGGAAGCAAGGTGTGCGTCGGCTGCAAAGTGTTCATACACCCATTCAAAACCTGCAGCGTTTAACGGAGATCCAGTAGAGCAGATGGTGCGTAGGGCGGGAAAACGGTGAGTGCTTGCGGGTGAAAGTTCGGCCTTGCGACACGAGTCAATAAATTTCGCCGACGTGCCAAAAAGTGTGATGTCTTCTTTTTCGCAGAGGTCAAACAACATGTTCAAGTTGGGGTACGCAGGGTTGCCGTCGAAGAGAACGATGGTGGCCCCCGATGCAAGCGCAGAAGTTAACCAATTCCACATCATCCACCCGCAAGTAGTGAAGTAAAAAACAGTGTCACCAGGGCGAATATCGCAATGCAGTTGCTGTTCTTTGAGATGCGTCAGAAGAACACCTGCAGCCTTATGAACAATGCACTTCGGCATTCCAGTTGTTCCCGATGAGTACAAAATGAGACCGGGGTGATTGAAAGGGAAGAGCGACCGTTCCACCGGAACGTCACTCCCTGAAGCAAGAAAATCATTCCAACTTTTCGCCAGGGGCAAAGAGTTCACTTGTGTACTTAGTGTTTCTACAAAAATGACATGTTCAAGTGATGGCAAAGCCTCAACAATTTCTTGCAACCTGTCACCGCAGGAAAAGTTTTTTCCCCCGTACGAGTAAGAGTCTGCTGCAAGTAAAACACGAGGTGTGGTTTGGCTAAATCGGTCAACAACTCCTTGCACTCCAAAGTCTGATGACGTTGAGGTGAAGATGGCGCCAAGTGCTTGCGATGCAAGGTACAAGACGATGGTCTCTGGCCTATTGGGCATCCAGGCCGCTACGCGGTCGCCCGCTTGCACGCCGTACTGTCGTAGTGCATGAGTTGCTCTATTCACATCTGCGTGCAATTGGTCCCATGTAATGCAGTGACGTTCGCCCGATTCTGAAACGTAAACAATTGCGTCGGCATTTGCATTGTCGCGAGGTTGCAAAAAAGTGTCAACGATGTTGAGCATCGCGTGCGGGAAGAACTCGGTTTCTACAATGCTCTCTGAAGAGATACGAACAGCGGGTTCGCCTGGTGAACCAACAATGCCTGTGTTATTCCAGATGGCTTGCCAGAACTCGTTTGGTTCCCGCAAACTCCACTCCATTGCATCAGTGAATGATGAGAGATGGTGTTGTGCAAAAAATTGGGTGAGCGCAAGGCCTGACCTTTCCTCATCAGATACTTGCCAAATTGGGGTGCTCATGGTGCGAAAGGGTACAACTACTTTGAGAGTGAAGAGAAAGCAGGCAGTGAGGTGAGACCCGCAGTGCGCTCAAGGCTGCTGAGCCAAACATGTTGAAGCGCCAAGCCGTCGCTTTTCAGGTCATCCACCATCAGCGACGTGAACGAGAGCAATTCGGTCAATTCTCCGTCGGCGCTCGTTGAGGGAATACCAGAAACACTCAGTGGTGTTCCCGAAAAAGCCTCGTATGCCCACTGCAAAGTTTCTATTGCTTGGTCACGCCAACGTGGTGGCTCAAGTCGTTCACCGCGAGGCGGTAAGTGAGTGAGTGAAAGAGCAATTTCATCGGCACTGCGTAGTAAGCCATCGAGTTCTCGTTCATAGTGACCTGGTAGCGATATTCGGCCGCGCGTAATGGCCGACTGCCATACCGTGCGAACCTCTGCGTTCGCGCCCGGGTGAGTTGCGTCTAACGAAAGCGCAATTGGCGACCCGTGCAGTAATCGACATGCATGATTCCACGAATGCAAAACGTTAGTAAATGCATCGGCAAATTTTCCATCGTCGGAAACAAACGGAGCGATGGTGCCAACTCGCCATCCATCGTGGACTAAGGAAATAGGTGCTTCAAAGGGCATCCACCCAGCAACGTGGTTTCCCACCACTTCAGCAACGGTGTCGACATACCGCGGCCACCACTTTTCGGTCGCTTTGTTGTCGGAAAATGAACCTTCATTCAAAAACCAACGGGGAAGAGTGGTTCCACACAGTGTGACCCAAGTTTCTATGCCGGCATCGGCAAATGCAGAGGCGTGCCCTTCAAGTAGCTCTAAATGTTTCCCACTCGGTTTTCCTTGTTGTGGAAATACGTCGTTCCACGACAGACGCCAACGTAGAGAGGTGAGACCGTGTTCTTTGAGCGCCAGCAATTCAGAAAGAAGTATCTCTACGTTCTGCTCTGGAGAAAAAGTGAGGTGGGTTCCAAAAATAGGCACGAGGTGCGTTACATCACAAACGGTGAACGCGTCCACAATTCACCGGTGTCGTTGCGGTCGGTGAGAACAGGGTCGCCAGTAACTGAACACACTTCAACAGGCTCGGAGAATCCGCGTAACACGAGGGGCTCGTGAGGAACAATGCGCACGCCTTCAGGAAGTTCTTCAATTTGATCGGTCGGAATGAGTACTTCAAATGCGCCGGCGGCATCGCAGAGTCGTGCCGCAGTGTTGACAGCAGAACCGATGTAGTCGTCGCCTTCAAAAAGAAGTGCGTAGCCCGTTGCAAGGCCAATACGCAATGTGAGTGGGGCACAGGCAGTTGCCGACCTGCGCTGAAGCTCCATTGAAAAGACGATGCCGTCAGATTGCTCCATGGCAACGATCATGAGACCGTCTCCAAGCCACTTTGCAATGCGCACACCGCGTTCAGAGGCCACGTCGCGTGCGACAGAGCGAAAGGCAGCCAAAAGTCGCCCTGCGGCGTCGTCCCCTTGGGTTTCCGTGAAATGCGTGAAACCGGAAAGGTCAACGAATATGAAAGTACGTGGCACGCGCATGCACCCCCTAGGTTAGGCGAACTAGGTTGGTTTCATGACCACAAGGTTCACCTATTCCCGCTGGGACGGCACTCAAAAGGGTTTTGAGGTCGATGCAGAGTCGCTCTTGGAAGCGGTCACCGACGACCTTTTGTACCACGGAGACGTCAACAGTGCCTTGCGGCGGCTCATGCAGCAGGGTCTCACCGACCGCAATGGCGAGCGCATTGAGGGCATGCGCGACATGATGAACAAAATTCGCGAGCGTCGTGAGGAACTATTAGAACGTTCCGATCTCGGTGGTGTGTACAGCGAAATTTCCGAGGCGCTCGACGACATCATCGACGAAGAACGTCACAAGCTCGACCAAAATGTGTCCGATGCGCAGGCGAGTGGCGACGAGCGTCGTCTCGACACCGCACAACAATCCTCTGTTGAGCATCATCTGGAACTTGAAATGCTTCCGCAAGATCTCGCGGGCAAGGTCAAGGGTTTGCAAAATTACGATTTCCAGTCGAATGAGGCTGCGGCTCGTTTTGAAGAACTCATGGAAAAACTTCGTGAGCAACTGATGCAGCAATATGTCGATCAGATGAGTGGCGAAATGCAAAATATGTCGCCTGAAGATATGCAGCGCACAAAAGACATGATGGCTGCACTGAATGAAATGCTCGATAAACGTGAGCAGGGTGAAGACCCACAATTTGAAAAGTTCATGAATGAATTCGGTGATTTCTTCCCCGAGAACCCGCAGAACCTCGATGAACTTTTAGAAATCATGGCCCAACGCATGGCCGCAATGCAGGCGATGATGAATTCCATGACACCCGAACAGCGGGCGCAAATGCAACAACTCTCCGAGCAGTTGCTCGAAGACATGGATCTACGTTGGCAAGCCGATCGGTTAAGTGAGCGCTTACAAAACCTTGTTCCGGGTGCCGGCTGGGAGCGTCAGTATCAGTTCAATGGTGACGAACCAATGGGCATGGGTGAAGCCATGAAAACCATGCAGCAACTCGGTGAACTCGACCAAATGGAAAGCTTTATGCGCAACGCCACCACTCCTGGGGCACTTGCTGAAGCCGACCTCGATCGGGTGCGAGAACTACTGGGCGAAGACTCTGCACGTTCGCTTGAGCGCCTGGCTGAACTCACCAAAATGCTTGAAGAATCAGGCTTAATTAACCAAAAAGAAGGCAAGTTAGAACTCACGCCAAAAGGCTTGCGCAAAATTGGGGCCAATGCATTGCGCGACCTTTTCGGGAAGTTGGCAAAAGACAAAATTGGTCAGCATCAAATGCGCGAAAGCGGTGGTGGCCATGAGCGTCGTTACGAAACAAAGCCCTACGAATACGGCGATCCATTCCGGCTCGATCTTCAACAAACTCTTCGCAATGCAATTCGCCGTCAGGGTGGAGGAACTCCGGTTCAACTCTCACCAGAAGATTTTGAGATTGAACGCACAGAACATGTCACCTCCTCATCGACAGTGGTGATGATTGACCTTTCCATGTCAATGCCCATGCGAGATAACTTCTTGCCTGCAAAAAAAGTTGCGATGGCCTTGTACTCACTCATCACTTCGCAATATCCGCGCGATTACCTAGGGCTAGTTGGGTTCAGTGAAACTGCCCGCATATTGACTCCAGAACAGCTGCCCCCAGTCTCATGGGATTTTGCGTACGGAACAAATATGCAGCACGGGTTTTTGCTCGCTCGTCAATTGCTGTCTAAGCAACATGGCACAAAGCAAATCATCATGATCACCGATGGTGAACCCACTGCACATATCACTCCGCAAGGAGACGTATTTTTCAACTATCCACCCGTGCGAGAAACGGTGGAGTCAACCTTGGCTGAAGTCATGAAGTGCACCCGCGACGGAATCGTCATTAACACCTTCATGCTCGATGCCAATGGTGGTTTGCGGCAGTTCATTGAGCGGCTCACCGAGATCAACAAGGGTCGTGCTTTTTTCACCACACCGGAAACTTTGGGTGACTATGTGCTCGTCGACTTCATTGAACACAAGCGTCGGCTCAGCCGGTCGCGTTAGTACATACATACCGAAAACCCCTGTAAATGAGCCGAAAAAGGGCGTTGTGGGTGTAAAACATCAATAAATACGGGGTTTTTTGGCAACTTGTCGAAAAGCGACGATGTCACGGGGGGAGTCCTCGGAGGGGCATAATGAGCGCACTTGCTTATTTCATAAGGATTTGGCAGAATGACAGCAATGTAATTACAGCCCTGCCATCACTGCATGCCATTTCTGGATGTTGGTGATCTGCAGAGCGGGAGGCAAGTGAATGCAATTCCCAGAAACGGATGAATTGAGTACAGAACGTGGTTGGCAAGATCAGGCCAACTGTCTTGGTGTTGACCCCGATCTCTTCTTCCCTGAAAGGGGTGCTTCTACTCGTGAAGCAAAAGAAGTGTGTCGCGGTTGTGTGGTGCGAGGTGAATGCCTCGAGTACGCATTAGTCAACGGAGAAAAGTTTGGTATTTGGGGTGGGCTCTCTGAGCGTGAGCGTCGTCGCTTGCGCCGTGCTCGTGCTCAAGCAAATCGCCAAGCCATTTAATAACGTTTACTGCGCTTTAAACAATGTATCGAAGCGAGCTTCGATTGTTTTGTCAACTCCAATGTCGAGTTGACTCCAGCGGCTTTGATCTATTTTCGTTAGTGCTCTCAAGGGCATCAGCCCAACGAGTTCTGCACGTGCGATGCTGCCGTATTCAGCAACAATGTCGTATGCCGTGTCCACATTGATGGTGTCTAAATCTGTCAGATTCATGCTGATTTGTGCATGCCCATGTACCAAAAAACTCAATGCGCGTAGGCCCGGTTGACGAATGCTCAACACAATCTCACGTGCAGTCTGCATTGTGGTGTTGGCAAGAAAAATGTTGTAAGCAACCAAAACTTCTCTGACACCTACACAAATTGCGCCAGCTGTTGGGTGTGCAATACGTGGCCCAACATCGGGAAAAAGTGAAGTCCACGCCGTGCGGCGAATATCGGGAAGCGTGCGTTCTGGTCCGTAGTAAAAGCTAGGAACACCAAGTTCCTTCGCAGCCCATTGTGCAAATGCATTGCGTTCATGAATTGCTTCGTCGAATGTGGTGTTCCCCAGTGGAACAAAGGGCACCACATCAACCACTCCAATGCGTGGGTGCACACCTGCATGTTCATGAATATTGAGAAGGTCAACGGCACATGCGGCAAGGTGTCGGGGGGCATGTGCGCCGTGCAGGGTAAATACGCTGCGGTGATGGTCGGGGTCGGTATGAATGTCGAGCAGATCGGCGGCTACCACTGCGCTCATATTGGCCAATGTTTTGGGGCTTTGGCCCTCGCTGATATTGACGACGCACTCGAGCACAGGGTTATTTTTATCTCATCTCTTGGCCGACCGGTGGTAGGTTAAGAGGATGTTCGCATTTCTTCAAGGCCCAGAACTCATCATCGCTGCTGTTGTTGTACTCGTTCTTTTTGGCGGCACGCAATTGCCGAAGTTTGCAAAGAACCTTGGTCAGGCACAAAAAGAATTTAAAAAAGGTCTTGCAGACGGCCAATCCGACAAGTCTGGCGATTCCGACTCCAAGTAATTCGCTGCCGCGTTGCTTATGCAGCGCGTCGTTGAGACTTCAAGCGGCGCCGGGCACGTTCACTCATGCCGCCCCACACGCCGTGTTCAATCTGCTCCGCGAGTGCGTATTCCAAGCAGTGGTCGCGAACGGGGCATGTAGAACAAATCTTGCGCGCCTTGTCGACCCCAGCACCGTCCGAGGGAAAGAAGATGTCGGGCTCAACAAGGCGGCAATTGCCAAGCGACATCCATTCAGTTGAACGATAAGAACCAAGAGTGCGTTGGTCTTCATAGTGCTGGATATCGGTTGTGGTCATGGCGAGCCTTTACTGGAAGGGGAACTTCGGTCGTACAAGGGTTCTGACGCTGCAAGCCCGGAATAAGTTCCCGAGAGGTCATGTGGCCACTCTGCGGTATCCTGTGGGCTCCTAGGAGGTTCCCGTGTCCGATATCAATGCCACCCCAGAAGCGCCACGCGCACATGCCCGCATCGTGTATCTCGGCCCTGTTGCTCCCCATTGGGAGGTTTACGGCGCCTATGGCGACCAGGCCCTCATTGACGAATTCCGTACTCGCGTGCTGGCCCGCTTGGTGCTACTTACCCGCGACGACCCACAATTTCGCCGCAACAGCGAGCGCATTGCCCGTGATGCAGAGCGTGAGCTCATCACCATCGAATGGGACCTTGGCGATTCCGTCAAGCTCTAAACACTCGAAGTGTGCAAATTCTCCCAGTAGCAACTCTGCGTTCATTTTGTAGACAGGGAAACAACCTATGGCACAACGGGAAAGAACCTACTCTGCTGTGATCGACGAACGCTTTTTCAACCGTGATCTCAGCTGGCTCGCCTTTAACGAGCGGGTATTGGCAATGGCACGAGAAGAGGGCATTCCGCTTCTCGAGCGGGTCAAGTTTCTTGCCATTTTTTCTTCGAACCTCGATGAGTTTTTTCAAGTACGCGTTGCGTCGTTAAAAAATAAAAAAGCTACAGGAGCTACACAGCGCAGTGCTGATGGGCGCCACCCACGAGAACTCGATCTTGATATCAGCGACACGGTGCATCGGTTAGTTGCCGAACAAGAAGCGCTTTTGCGCGAACAGATTCTGCCAGAACTTAAAAACAATGACATTGTTTTGCAGCGCTGGGAAGATGTATCGGCTGAGGAAAAAGCAAAGCTGTCGCGCGAATTTGAACAGCGTATTTTCCCCATTCTCACCCCGCTCGTTGTAGACCCAGCTCACCCATTCCCCTATGTGTCGGGGCTTGCGCTCAGCATCGCGGTCATGTTGCGTGACCCTATTAATGGCGAAGAACGGTTCGCTCGCCTCAAAGTTCCGCCACTTTTGCCACGGTTCTTGAAGCTCAATAACTCTCAGCATTTCATTCCCATTGAAGAGGTCATCATTGCGCATCTTCCTGCGTTGTTTGAAGGCATGGAAGTACAAAGCGCAACTACCTTCCGTGTCTCGCGCGATGCCGACCTCGATGTAGACGATGAGGAAGCCGAAGATCTTCTTGAAGCAATAGAAGCCGAGTTAATCCGTCGTCGTTTTGGTCGAGCAGTGCGTTTGGAAGTTCGTGATTCCATAGATGAGACAGTTCTGCAATTACTGATTGAAGAATTTGAAGTTGAGAATCACGATGTCTATAAATTCAACCTTCCGCTCGACCTCACCAGTTTGTTTGCAATTAGCTCTTTACCGGTTCCCGCCTTGCGCGATACCCCTTGGCCAGCAGTTACTGCAGGTCGACTAGCGGCGGCAGGTGAGCAAGATCGCTCCATTTTCAGTGTCATTCGTGAACGCGACCTCTTGGTGCATCATCCATACGAAAGTTTTGTTACCTCAACGCAAGCTTTTATTGAAGAAGCAGCAAACGATCCTCGAGTGCAGTCAATAAAAATGACCTTGTATCGTACGTCGGGCGATAGTCCCATTGCGCAGAGTCTTATTCGTGCAGCAGAGCGCGGTGTGCAAGTGGTGGCGCTGATTGAACTCAAAGCACGTTTCGATGAGGCAGTAAACGTCACCTGGGCCAAGCAGCTTGAACGTGCAGGAGTGCACGTGATGTACGGAATTGTTGGTTTGAAAACCCACGTGAAGTGTGCGCTAGTCGTGCGAGAAGACGGCGATGGGCTGCGCCGTTATGTTCATTTTGGAACGGGTAACTACAACTCGAAAACCGCAGGGCTCTACGAAGATCTTGCAATTTTTACATGCAATCCTGAACTTGCCTCAGATGCTTCGCGACTTTTCAATCACCTCACTGGCTTCAGCAGAAATGATCATTATCAACATTTGCTAGTTGCTCCGAACTATTTGAAAGAGGGTCTCATTGACCTCATTCGCCAAGAAGCACGTGCAGGAAAAAATGGTTACATCCGTTTGAAATTGAATTCACTTGCTGACTCTCAAATGATTGAAGCTCTCTACGAAGCAAGTGAAGCGGGCGTAAAAATAGACATCACTGTGCGCGGAATCTGCGGCATCAGACCAGGCGTGCCCGGAATGTCGAGCAATATCACGGTGCGTTCTGTTTTGGGAAGGTACCTAGAGCATTCGCGCATTTACATGTTTGGAAATGGAAATGGACCTGGGGTGCCACGCTGGTACATCGGTTCTGCCGACCTCATGACGCGCAACCTCGACCGACGTGTTGAAGCGCTTGTCCCTGTTTTGCAGGTAAAGCACCAACAATGGTGTGAAAAAGTGCTGTCCGATCTCAGTAATGCCACTGCACCACATTTTGTTCTCAATGCCACAGGTCGTTGGGTTCGCGAAGGAGACTCCTTTGCCTCGCGTAATGCTCAAGAAGACCTGTACGTGTGGGCTAAAAATCAACAAGAGCGCCGTAACCCATAAGCAGGGTATTCTGTGAGCGACGAGTTATAAAGGAGACAAGGCAATGGAAGAACTACGCAAAGGTTTTCACCACGAACTCGATGAAGTTCGACTTTCGCTTGCACGTCTTGCGGCCTCGGTCATTGAAGCCATTCCTCGTGCCACAAACGTGTTGTTGTCGGGAGACCTTGAAGGCGCCGAGTATCTCATTTTGGCCGATGATGAAATTGACTCACGGTCTGTTGCGCTTGAAGATCGTTGCTATCAGCTCTTGGCGTTGCAGGCTCCGGTAGCAGGCGATCTACGTCAACTCATTTCCATTCTTAAAATGGTCGGTGAAGTTGAACGCTCTGCAGACCTCACGGTCAACATTGCAAAGGCGGCTCGGCGAATTTATGGTCATGCTCTCGATCCAAAGTTGCGTGGCATTATCACCAAAATGGGTGAGCAGGCGCAGCAACTGTTTACTTCTGCTTTGCAATCATTTGAAGAGAACGATATTGCTATTGCAGGAGCAATTGACGATATGGATTCGTATCTCGATAGCTTGCAACGCCAATTTGTTCAGGCAATTTTTGAAAGTCACGCTGCGGGAAACATCGATCTGCAAGTTGCAATTCAATTAGCTGTGGTGGCTCGTTTCTACGAACGCATTGGAGACCATGCGGTAAACATTGGCGAACGCGTACTGTTTATTGTCAGTGGATGGCGTCCGGAACATAAAGGCGCTGCCCGTCACGCTGCTAAATTAGTCCAAGACGATACATATGGCATTCCGATTCCCAAATCCACTGCCACAGAAGGGTAAGCATTCATGCTTATTGGCGGAATCATCATTGGCCTCATTATCGGCTTCATTGTTTCGCGCATTATTTTTCTACGTAAATCAGTTACCGCTAACACCCAACCGATTGTTCCGGTAGCAGAAACGCCCCCCTCATACGCAGAAGCTCCCATTGCTCAACTCGATTCAGTGTTGAATGCAATTCCACTTGGAGTTGTTGTGACCGATGAGCAAGGAAACATCAGTTTAGGTAATCACGTCGTTGCAGGAGTTGAAATTTCACGACACATTGATGTGTTGGTAAATGAAGCAGCAGAGCGCATCATCAAGAAATCGCGGGAGAATGGTACGGCGGTACGTGAAACTCTCGAGTTGTTTGGGCCCCCACCACGAACCTTGGTCATTGAGGCGCGGCCTCTTGAGGGCTCGAAGTCCATTGCAATTATTGAAGACATTTCGGAACGTACGCGCATTGATGCAGTCCGCACCGACTTTGTGGCAAACATCAGCCATGAATTAAAAACTCCAGTAGGAGCATTGTCAATATTGGCCGACACCATTCGCGATGAAGACGATCTGAAAGTCATTCATCGATTGTCAACAAAAATGGTGAAAGAAGCAAACCGCATGGCAAAAACCATCGACGACTTGCTTGAGTTGTCGCGCATTGAACTTGATGCCTCTGCTGTTCCAGAACCAGTCAGTATTTTCTCAGTTGTTGCCGAGTCAATTGACCGCATGGCTTACTTTGCGGCTCAGGCAGGTATCGGCATCGTTTCGCAACTACCAGAAGCCGATTGTGTTGTGAAAGGTGATCGACTCCAGTTGGTTTCTGCCGTATCGAATCTTGTAGATAACGCAGTGAAGTACAGCGAAAAGGGCGACAAGGTCACTGTTCGTGTAGCCCCAGGCGTTGAAACCATAGATATCTCGGTGAGCGATGAAGGTATTGGCATACCCCAAAGTGATATCGACCGTATCTTTGAGCGTTTCTACCGGGTCGACCGCGCCCGCAGCCGAGGCACCGGAGGTACGGGGCTTGGGCTTTCTATTGTGCGTCACGTGATGAACAATCATGGCGGTTCGGTGAACGTCACCTCACAGGAAGGTGAAGGTTCAACCTTCGTGCTCACTCTTTTGCGTCCGAGCGGTAATACTGCAGTGAACAACATATGAACGCCACCACCACCTCCCACACAGTTCTCGTCGTTGAAGACGAGGAATCTTTTGTAGATGCACTACTCGTTGGCCTCAAAAAAGAAGGCTTTCGTGTTGAGGTTGCCCGCGATGGTTTGGAAGCGCTCGATATGTTCGACCGCATTCAGCCCGACATTATTCTTCTCGATGTCATGTTGCCGAAAGTGTCGGGCATTGATGTTTGCCGGCAACTGCGTAAAAAATCACAAGTACCAATCATTATGGTCACTGCAAAAGCTGCAGAAATCGACACGGTTGTTGGCCTAGAAGTTGGAGCCGACGATTACATCACTAAGCCTTACCGACTTCGTGAGCTCGTTGCACGTATGCGCGCCGTATTGCGCCGTGCTCCTCTCGACCAGGCTGGTGAACTCACTGAAGGCGCATTGCAGGTTGGTGACATTGCGCTCGACCCAGAACAACATGAAGTGGTCATCCGTGGTGAAAAAACGGCTTTGCCTCTGAAAGAATTTGAATTGTTGCATTTGCTGCTTGCAAATGCGGGGCGAGTGTTGCCTCGAGAAACACTTATTGATCGCATCTGGGGCAACGACTACGTGGGCGATACCAAAACGCTCGACGTGCACATTAAACGTTTGCGAGCAAAAATAGAGTCAGACCCTGCGAACCCCGCAAAAATTATTACCATTCGCGGTCTTGGCTACAAGTTCGAACGCGTTCGCAACTAACTACTTGCTGTAACAACGTATGCCTATCATGGCATTGTGAGCAGAGGTCGTCCGTCTAAAAGTGCTGGCTCCATAGGGCTTCCCGCGCGACCGCTATTCTTCTCGCTTGCGAGAACCCACGTATTTATGACCGCAGGCGAAGCTGCAATGACCGTTGCGCTTGCTAATTCATTGTTCTTGTCTATGAGCCCCGATGCGGCGCGTGGAAAGGTTGTGCTCTTCCTTGCGCTGAGTTTGGCCCCATTTGCAGTGGTCTCGCCGCTCATTGGTCCAGTAATTGACCGCATGAAAGGCGGTAGACGACTCGTTGTGTGTCTTGCTGCTTCTGGCAGAGCAATTGTGACACTTCTCATGATTGGGCGCATCGACTCGCTCACACTTTTCCCACTCGCTTTTGCGGCAATGGTGTTGTCAAAAACCTATTCCATTTCGAAATCGGCACTTGTTCCTACGGTGGTGAAATCAGAGTCTGATCTAGTGGAAGCAAATAGCAGGTTGGGTCTATTGGCCGGCGTCGTTGGCTTTGCTGTGGCTATTCCTGCGGGTCTGTTGCAACTCATTTCCGATAGCGCGCCGTTGTTCCTTGCAATCGTATTTTTTATCGGTGCTGTGGTGTCGGCAACACAATTACCCCGAGGTGAGCGAGTATCGCAAGCTCCACCAACACAAGCAGAGCGAGACGAACTTCATTCTCCACGGTTGCTTCGCGCCTCACGCACTATGTGGCTCATGCGAGGTCTTGTTGGGTTCATGTTTTTCCATCTTGCTTTTTGGTTGCGCGACCAGAAAGCAGGAACATTGTGGTTTGGTTTTGCGGTCGGGCTTTCCACACTTGCAACCATGTCGGGCAATGCATTGTCGCCAATGCTGCGTCGTAAGTTGCATGAAGAAACCATGATGTTGTCGGCGCTATTAGCGCTCACCATTTGTGGCTTTGTCACTACTTATGTTGGCGGGGTTACAGGAGGCGTTATTTTGGCGGCAACTGTTAACTGCTCAGCAGCAATTTGTCGCTTAGCTTTCGAGTCGGTAGTGCAAAGCGATGCCCCCGATGCAAACCGGGCGCGAGCCTTTGCAGTTTTTGAAACGCAAAATCAACTGGCGTGGGTTTTGGCGGGGTTGCTACCGGTACTTTTTCGCATACCTGGTGATGTTGGTTTTGCAATCGTTGGAATTACAACAGCGTTAGGAATGCTGATTTTTGTAATGTGGGGTCGGTTTTCTATTCGCATTCAAGGCGGGCGAGCCATAGGCCTGGGGCGTCGACCTCGGCGGGGGTAGGAAGAGCCGATTCGCGTGAAAGTACACCAAGAAGCATTTCGGGTGAACTGCGTTCAATGACTCCAGCAACAAAACTTTTACCTCGCGAAACCACTGCACGCGTGTAACGCACGCCTAAGAGGTGCTCTACAAAAATGTCGGCTGGAGATTCTTCAATGCGGCGTCGGCGAACGGCTTCTGCAATAGATCCTGCTCCACCCAAAACGCGTTGAGCAACGGTGTCAACTGTCCAGTCGATAATGCCCACAAGAGTGGCAAGAAGTGCATCGAGTGCGGGCATCATGGCTTCTTGTTCGGGTGAAATAACAGCCCCAAGCATAATTTCAGGCTGCGAAAAAGCTTGTTGCAGCGCAGCCATGGGGTTGTCAGAATCGACCTCAAGATGTGTCATGCGTTCAAATGCAGCTGACGGGTCGGGGCGAAATGCTTTCACATGTTGTTCCACTGCTTGCAACAGTCGACGGCGAATATGTGGAACCTGCAGAACTGCGTGTGCAGCAAGTTCGTGAATGAGCACCCACATACGCATGTCGGCGTTCGGCAAACTCCAATTTTCTGCAAAGGCATCGATGGTGCCAGGAACAAGCAAGACGGTGTTCTCGGGGCTGCGCGGTAACAGCAGGTCGTATTGACCAAACGCCTTTTGTGCCAGTTGCCCAATCATTGAGCCCACGGTCATGCCGAGAAGTGATGGGGCCATCATGCTTGTGAGGTTGCGCATCATCTGCGACATTGGGTCGGAGTTTTCGAGGTCAATGTCGGTGTGTGCGTCTGCATCGATAGGCGACGGTTGGCTGAGGGCTACGGCGAGTTCGTTAAAAAGTGGCTTATAGGCATTGAGTGTTGACTGGCACCATTGCGACGGTGTGCAGTATTCAAACTTTGCCTGGCTCAACGAGTGTTGTGCTTGGTCGCCAAGCACATCGCCAACATGCATCACCGCAATGGGTATGAGTTGTTCCATTGCGATGCGCGCAGCCGGGTCAACATTGGGTTGGCCACCTTCGGTTGAAGTGCCCATGAGCGCAAACTGCTGTGCGATATCCCAATTGAGGGGGCCTTGGCCAGCCATTGCTTTCATCATGTCGCCAAAAAATGGCAGTCCACCAAAGGGGTTGTCGCCCATGCTGTTTTCACCCATAGGGCGATGTTATGCCTCGTCGAAGTGAAACACATGACGCAGAGATGATTGGGCGAAAGAGGTACGCTGAACTTGTGTACGGACCTGTTGACTCCTCTCTTTGGATCGCGGTCACAAATGAAGATTTGCCGGTAGCAGCCGCATACGAATGGAGCATTTTGCCCAGCTGCGGTGCGGTTGTTCTTTTCTCAGGCACAATGCGTAATCATGCCGATGGGCGTGATGAGGTGAAAAAGTTAACGTACGAAGCCTACGAAGAACAGGCCGTTGTTCGCATGCGCGCCATTGCAGAGGAAGCGCAAAAATCGTGGACGGGCATCGGAAGAATCGCAATGATTCATCGGCTCGGAGACCTTCAGCTAGGCGACAGTGCCGTCATTGTGTGCGTCTCGTCGGGCCATCGTCCCGAGGCGTTCGAAGCAGCGCGTTTTTGCATCGATGCATTGAAGGCTTCTGTCCCTATTTGGAAAAAAGAAGAGTGGGCAGGCGGCTCCGACTGGGGAACACGTAGTCAAGACATCGGAAAAGTAACTTCGCCTCAAACAGAAAGTACGCAATAACGCCATGCAAGCAGCAATGTATATTTTTACTTTTCTGGCAGTGCTCTGTGCTGCTGCGCTGGGCACCATTCTTTTGCGTGAAAATCGTAAGACAGGAATTTACGACGGCATCGATAATTTCCGCCGTCATATTGACGCGTTATCACCCGATGCTCGGCGAAATGTTGTTGCCCGTCAAATCAAAAATGACGATTCTGGACAGAGTCGCTCACCGCGCTTGTAATACGGCGTACACTAGAAACATCTCATGGCACGCGACCTTGCAATAGACCTTGGCACCGCCAACACCCTTGTTTACATGAAGGGTAAGGGCATTGTGCTCAACGAGCCCTCGGTGATCGCAGTCAACCGTAAAACGGGTGAAGTGCTGGCAACTGGCCATGAAGCATGGAACATGATTGGTCGTACACCGGGGTACATCGTGGCTGTTCGCCCGCTTCGTGGTGGTGCCATTACCGACTTCGATATCACCGAGCGGATGATTCGATTGTTATTGCAGCGTGTTGGCGTGTCTCGTTTTACTCGGCCAAAAGTGGTTATTTGTGTGCCATCGGCAATTACAGAAGTAGAACGTCGTGCGGTTACCGACGCCACGCGTCGAGCAGGAGCTTCCGACGCACAGCTCATTGAGCAGCCAATGGCAGCAGCAATTGGCGCCGAGTTGCCCATCGACGAACCTGTGGGAAACATGATCATTGACATTGGCGGCGGAACCAGTGAAACCGCGGTCATTTCTCTTGGCGGCGTAGTTGCTCTTGAAGCAATTCGCGTGGGTAGTTTCGACATTGACGCCGCAATTCAAACCTACGTACGTCGCGAACACGGAATAGCTATTGGTGAGCGCACAGCAGAAGACATCAAAATTCAAATTGGCACTGCTACACCAATGCCGAATGAACGTGGTGCGCAAGTACGTGGGCGTGACCTTGTTACGGGCCTGCCAAAAAATATTATGTTGACCCCAGAAGAAGTGCGTTTTGCCATCGATGAAGTGGTGTCTCAAATTGTGAACTCAGTAACGCGCTGCCTATCAAAAGTGCCGCCAGAAATGGCGCAAGATTTTCTGCAGCGTGGCATGTACCTAGTAGGTGGCGGTGGTTTGTTGCGCGGTCTTGCACAGCGTATTGAAAAAGAAACCGACGTTCCCGTGCGCATGTCGCCAATGCCGCTTGAAGCTGTGGTGTTGGGTGCCGGACACTGCGTAGAGAACTATCAAGTACTGCGCAGCATGTTCATGGGCGCTCGCCGCTAATACTTAGCCTCGAACAAGTTGTAAAACTTTGCCGTCCAAGGTGAGTACGAAAACATTTCCTTGAGTGGTGCTTCGTACCGCAGTAATTGATCCAACATCTCGCTGCATGATGGTCTGCTTTTTCGTTGTTTGACCAGACACCCAAATTGCAGTTATTCGTCCGCTGCAATAGTCGCCAAAAATAAACCAGTCTTTCCAGGCAGGTAGTTGCGGGTCGCGAACTCGCGTACCGCCAGAAATAGAGCATCCTGCATCTCCGTGTTTGTAAGTAAAAACGGGCTTTTGATGAGGTTGTGCGGGTTCGTCTTCGTTGAAGCGGGTATTGGCTTCCCAAGCGCTCCAACCGAAACTGATGTTCTTGCCAGCACCTTTTGCGGCCCAGGCAACGTTCACTTCTTCCCACATATTTTGCCCAACATCTGCAATCCATAAATTGTTGGAAGAGTCAAACTCGAAGCGCCATGGGTTGCGCAGTCCCCGAGACCACACTTTGAGATCGTTTGTTTTTTCATTCTTTGCAGTGGGTGAGAGCGAAAGAATCTTTCCTAATAGCGAGCTCATTTGTAGTGCTAAGCGTTGTGGGTCTCCACCGGAGCCACCATCGCCCGTGCCAACGTAAAGACGACCTTCTGGACCGAAAGCAAGTCCGCCACCGTTGTGGTTGGCATATGGCTGTTTCACCGTGAGCAACAGAGTGCGCGTGGAAACAATTGCAGTATTGGCTGCAGACATTGCGTAGCGAACTACTTCTGTATTGCCCTTCGCATTGGTGTAGTTGACGTACAAGTATTTTCCATTGGGGTGAAACACAAGTCCTAATAGCCCGCGTTCGCCACTTGCCGATGTGTATTTCCTCACGTCTAAAGCAATGGTTTTCTTGCTTTTGACAATTCGTTGAACAACACCGTCTTGCTCTGCAACATACAACGCAGAGTCATTAGCGCGTGTAGCAATGTCAACAGGCAATTTCGCTTTAGCGACAAGAACAAGATTGGTGCTGTTTGTGCTAGCCGAAACTGGCAACACACTGAGTAGGCATGTGGCACTGAGTAATGCACCAAGTAACAGCAGTTTTTTAGGCATCATGGTTGATGCGCGTGAGTCCTTCTTGAATGACAGTCACAGCAAGTTCGCCACTTGCGGTGTAGATAGAACCACCAGCAAGGCCTCGTGCATTTGATGTTGAGATGGAGTACTGATCGTAAAGCATCCATTCATCGGCACGGAATGGGCGGTGAAACCACATGGCATGGTCGAGGCTTGCCATTTGCACGCCCTTGGAGTTCCACGAAAGTCCGTGTGGCAACAAGGTGGTATCGAGCAGTGTGAAATCGCTGGCGTACGTTGCGATGCACGTGTGCAAAACCGGGTCATCGGGAAGACGTCCGTCGGCGCGCATCCACACGCGCTGCCCGAGCGAAGGGTTGCCTTCGCGAGCGAAAGGGTCGGAGTCAACATAGCGCAGGTCGATAGGACGCGGACGGTCGTACCACTCGCCAATGATGTCTTTGTAAGGCGCCATGCGCTCTTTGAAGTCGGGGAGTGTCTCTGGGTCTGGCACACCCGATGGGCCCTTAATTTGATGATCGGGGCCAGGTTCAACGGTGTGAAACGAAGCCTGCAAGTTGAAAATAACCTTGCCATGCTGAATGGCAATGACGCGGCGGGTGGTGAAACTACGGCCATCGCGAAGGCGGTCTACCTGATACAAAATGGGTTTGCCAGGGTCGCCTGGGCGCAAGAAGTATGCATGAAGCGAATGAACTTGGCGGTCGGTCTCGTCGACCGTACGGGCGGCTGCAACAAGGGCCTGACCAGCAACTTGACCACCAAACACTCGTTGGCGATTTTCGTCGGGAGATTTACCACGAAAGATGTTGACCTCAATGGGCTCGAGATCTAAAAGGTCGACAAGGTCATTTAGTGAGGAAGTCATGTTCCTCCATGTTGCCACTTATTGGGGCAAAAAACTCTGCTTATTTCCGAGAATTCACCTCTCGCGATGCTGATCTACAGTAGGTGGTTATGGAAAACACTCAAACTTCATTTCCAAAAGGGTTTCTGTGGGGCACTGCCACCGCAGCACATCAAGTGGAAGGTAACAACACCAACAACGATTGGTGGGAGTGGGAACACCGTGTTGATACCCCATGCAAAGAACCAAGTGGCGACTGTTGCGACCAGTATCACTTGTACCCAAACGACATCAAGCTCATCGCTGATCTTGGTTTGCAGGCATATCGCTTCAGCATTGAGTGGTCGCGTGTAGAGCCAGCCGAAGGCGAGTTTTCACTGGCTGCTTTGCAGCATTACAAACGTGTTATTGCCTCGTGTTGGGAAAATGGAGTACAGCCCATTGTGACATTGCATCACTTCACAACTCCATTGTGGGTTGCTGCTCAAGGTGGGTGGGAAAACCCTCGCACTGCAGATCTCTTTGCGCGCTATTGCGCGAAAGTTGCACAATTCATGGGCAGTGATGTTGCACGTTGGTGCACTATCAACGAACCAAACATGGTTTCCACTATTGGGTATCTCATTGGGCAGTTCCCTCCAGGCAAACGCAGTAAATCATCAAGAGATACTGTCAACGCAGTTTTTTGTGATGCCCATATCAAGTCGCGCGATGCAGTGAAATCTATTTCTTCGGCCCCCATTGGTCTCACGCTGGCAATGGCAGAATTCCAAGTTGATGAACAATCTGAAAATCCAGACGAAATTGCAATGGCTTATGCAAAACGACAGAGCGGTTTTGACGGCCTCGAGACATGTTTTCTTGAAGCCGCTATTGGTGATGACTTTTTCGGAGTGCAGACCTACACGCGCGAAAGATTCAACGCGCAGGGTCGTATGAAACCAGACCCCGATTCTCGACTCACCATTATGGGCTACGAGTACTACCCCCAAGCTTTAGAGGCCACCATTCGTCGCGCCTATACCGAAACACGAGGCGTGCCCATCATGGTAACCGAAAATGGCATTGCGGTAGTGAACGACCAGGAACGTGTTGAATACGTCAGCGAGGCACTGCACTGCGTTTTGCGTTGCATTGCCGACGGCATCCCGGTGGAGGGGTATATGTATTGGAGTTTGCTCGATAATTTTGAATGGGCCTATGGGTACGGGCCAACCTTTGGTCTCGTTGGGGTCAATCGGGAAACACAAGAGCGGCACATCAAACCAAGTGCTCGCTGGCTGGGCAATGTTGCTCGAGCAAATGCACTTTTGCCTCTCGCGTAGAGCCAAAAACGGGCTACTATTTTGCCTGTGTCATTACTTCCTTTAAACCCAGATGAGCTCTTGTCCACCACGCGCGCAGTACGTAAGCGTCTCGATTTCTCAAAGCCTGTTCCCGATGAGGTCATTCGTGAGTGTGCAACTGCTGCCATGCAGTCACCTTCGGGCAGCAACATGATGACCATGGGGTTCATTGTGGTCAAAGATGCCGCCAAGCGAAAAGCAGTGGGCGATGTTTACCAACAGTGCTATTCCATGTACAAGTCAATGGACGGTGTGTACATCGGTTCCATCGATAAGGGCGAAGCCAGTGCAAATGATCAGCAGAAGCGTTCTGCAGATTCTGCCGACTTCTTAGGTGAGCACATGGGCGATGCACCTGCACTCATCATTGGTTGCACACAAGGCGCTCGCCTCGATGGTGCTCCAGCAATGATGTCAGCGTCAATGCTTGGCAACATTTTGCCTGGCATGTGGTCATTCATGTTGGCAGCACGTGCGCGTGGGCTTGGTACCGCTTGGACCACTGTGCACCTCATGATGGAACAGCAAGTAGCCGACATTTTGGACATTCCTTTCGACACCGTGCAGCAAGTGTGCTTGTCGCCATTGGCCTACACCAAAGGAACCGATTTCAAAGCAGCTGCTCGTCCACCAGTCGACAGCATCTTGCACTGGGACCGTTGGTAATTCACACCAATCTGCGTCGCCATGCAGTGGCGGCAAAGGGGTTCATGCCAGAAGAAGAGGGCGATGCGTTATACAACGCTGCGGTATCTCTTACTTCTGACATAGCACATGCACCCATGCTTGAAGTGGGGTCGTATTGCGGCAGGTCAACTATTTGGCTAGGCGCTGCTGCACGCGAAAATAAAAGTGTTTTGTTTGCGGTCGACCATCATCAAGGTAGTGAAGAAAACCAGCCAGGGTGGGAGTCGCATGACATCACGTTGGTCGATGCGCATACCGGCAGGCTCAATACCTTGCCCACCTTCCAACGAACAATTACCGACGCCGAACTGAACGATGTTGTTATTGCAGTAGTTGGGCATTCGCCTACCGTTGCTCAAAGTTGGACAACCCCGTTGTGCTTTTTGTTTATTGATGGTGGACACGGTGTTGAGCCCGCTCGTGCCGACTATGCGTATTGGACCCCACATGTAATGGTGGGTGGCTTGTTGGCAATTCACGATGTGTTTCCCAACCCGGCCGACGGCGGTCGCCCCCCGTATGAAGATATTTACTTGCCCGCACTTGCCAGTGGAAAATTTGTTGAAGTCAGCGCAACGGGAAGTTTGCGAGTTTTACAGCGACAGTGAATTTTGGTTTTCTACTCGTAAAAACCATCGTGCATAAAAAGTCGAGCACCAGGCGAAGTGCCTGCAATGGCGTCAGCAGCCAAAATAATTGCGGCACCCGTGTACGCCGTACATTCATTTTCAGGAAATGAAATGAGTTGCGGATGCACAATTCCTGTGAGGTAAGACCCGTCGGCGGTGCGGTGTGGGCGAGTCCACTGTAGAAGTTTCTTTGCTGTGTCAAGATCGCCAATTGCGGCATAAGACAGTGAGCATTCAGCAGTTTCGGCTGCGGTAACCCATGGTTCGTCGCTTACACAGCGCACTCCAAGGCCTTCCATGACGAAAGTGTCGTAGAACATCGCGAGGCGATCTTTTGCTTGAACAGATTCTTTTGCGCCTGTGAGAATGGGGTAGTACCAGTCCATAGCGAAGCGTTCTTTTGGTTCAAAAGCCTTCAAATCGGTGCGCACTACATCGTCAATGGTGTCGGCGGCACGCAGATAAACATCGGCGTGGTCATCGAGAAGTGCAGCCACCATTGCGCCACAACGCAACGAATGCCGAATGGAACACGACCCGGTGAGCAGTGAATAGTCCCATGGGGACTCATCAACTTCTTTGGCCCACAGAATGGTTCCATCAGAACGCCGCATGGAAAGTACCCATTGCAGTGCGGCTTTGGCTGTTGGCCACAGGGAGTGCAAAGTCTTTTTATCGCCAGTGCACAGCCAGTGATGCCAGAGACCAGCAGCCATATACGCGCACACGTTGGTATCGAGTTTTGCTTCTTTCACACTTCCATCGGAGTGGTAGTAGTTGTGCCATGAGCCATCGCTGCGCTGAACGTCGGCAAGCCATTCATATGCACGGCGCGCCTCGTGATGCATCCCGAGGGTGTCGAGGGCCATTGCTGTTTCTACATGATTCCAAGGGTCGCAGTGCCCGCCAATGTTCCAAGGAATCATTCCGCTGGGAAGTTGGAGGTTTGCAATTGATGCCGCCGTTTGCGCAAGTTCATCATGCGAAATGACACCGGGAATATTGATGGTGTGATTCATGCTGCCCGCGCGTGATCATGTGATTTTTGTGAGTAGACCACGTAGCTCTTACCAAGAATGGGGCTCAGTATTCGTTCTGCGTACTTGGTAGACGTAGGACGTTTCATAATGTCCCATTCGAGAAATTTCTTGTATGCCTGCACGGCCTTGTGTTCTTCGTTGCGCGGCCCAACAGCACAGCGCAACCACCAGTAGGGGCTATGCAGTGCATGTGCATGGTGTTGGCTTTTAATTGTGAGCCCTGCTGTGCGTAGTTTTGCTTTCAATTCGGTTGCGCTGTAAATACGAACATGGCCACCCACCGATTTTGGTGCGTAGTACTCGTCGGAAAGCATCCAGTTAATTTTCTCTGGCCACCAAGTAGGAACAGTGACGCCGAGTATTCCACCTGGCTTCAGCACGCGATACAGCTCGGCAATTGCTGCCGTGTCGGCATGAATGTGTTCAAGTACTTCCGATGTAACGATGCGGTCAAATGTATTGTCGGCAAAAGGAAGCCGAGTTGCATCGCCACGCAGGCAGGCAATGAATTGATCGGCTGAAATTTCACCAGCTTCTGCCATTGCAGCAAAAGTATTGCGAGTAGCTACAACTTCATCTGATGCGTAGTCGAGCGCCACTACTTTGGCTCCCAAGCGAGCAGCTTCAAATGCGTGACGGCCAAAACCTGCTCCAGCATCGAGAAAAAGGTGGCCAGGTTGTAATTGAAGCTCAGAGAATTTCAGGGTAAGCATTTGTTATTTACCACTTCGGCGTCTAATGCGGTTGTGTGGCATGTCGAGTACTTCGCGATATTGCTCAACAGTGAGTTGCGCACAGTGTTTCCAACTCCATCTGCTTGCAACGCGTTCGCGACCTGCAAGACCAATGCGCTCACGCAAGGTTGCGTCGTCTAAGCCGCGTCGAATTGCAGCGGCTAATGCCTCGGCGTCTCCGGCTGGGCACTGCAGTACGGTTTCGCCATCGGTTCCTGTGACTTCAGGTAGCGCACCACCATCGGTAGCAACAAGGCAAATTCCGGTGCTCATTGCTTCAATTGCGGGAAGGCTAAAACCTTCATAGAGGCTTGGAACCACGGCAAGCTGAGCCTCTGCGTACAGTTCCACAATTCGTTCGTCGCTCACACCAGATACGAAGTCAATTGCATCGGTCAGGCCAAGCGACGCAATGAGGTCGGCGCTATGACCTGCTTTTGGTTTTCCAATAATGGTGAGTCGCACATCGCGTTCTGTGCGTAGCTTCGCAAGTGCTTCCAACAAGTATGAAAGGCCCTTCAGCGCAACGTCGGCAGATGCGGTGGTAATGAGTTGACCTGGTTTGCGTTGCACTTCAGGAAGCGGACGGAATAGTTCAGGGTCAACACCTACTGGAACAAGACGCATGCGGTCTTTGCTCACACCCATATCGGTGTGGATGTCGTTGATGGAGTTCTCGCTGACCACAACAATGCGTGGCATTTTGGAAGCAACTTTGCCTTGCATTTCCACAAATGAGTACCAGCGGCCAATTCCGAATCGCTTGTAACGACTCTTCGTGTGGCTCATCTCTAATTTGCGATCTTTGGTAATGGGGTGATGCAGAGTGACGATGGTGGGAATAATTTTTTCTATTTTAAGAATGTCGGTACCCAAGCACTGGTTGTCGTGCACCAGGTCAAAATCGTTCACTCGTTTCTTCAGTTCGCGATATGCGCGCATGCTGAAAGCTTTTGGTTCTCCAAAAGTGCCTTTGAGAAACTGGGCGGCCTCAACAATGTTGGGAAGATTGTTGAGCTCCCAATAAGCCGGGAATCGACCGGGGTACTGGTCGTTGAAAATATCGAGGCTGGGTAACTGATGCAGGGCTACGCGAGGGTCGAGAATGGGGTACGGCTGCCCGCCAAATACTTCAACATGGTGCCCTAGGTCGGCTAAAGCCTTAGTGAGGTGACGGGTGTACACGCCTTGTCCACCAACGTGGGGCTTGCCACGGTAAGTGAGGTACGCAATACGCAGCGGGCCATGGGGGTCGGCCGAAGGTTTCATAGGCGGCTCATGCTACCGCCTGGTAGGTGCGCTCAGCCTGAGGTCTGCCCCTGTCCTTTTCGCTGATGGCGAATAAGGAGAAAAGCAAAGGCAATGAGGAGGAAAATAATGACCGGCGAATCGCCTAAATGGGAGTACCAGGTTCGCCCAGCACGTAACTCAATGTCGGCAATTTCTAAACGACGCTCACTGACCTTCGAGCGTTGTGAAACTTTTCCACTCGGGGAAATAAATGCAGAGAAACCTGTGGGCGCTACTTGCACAACAGAGCGCCCAAACTCGATAGCACGTAATTGCGACGACGCAATTTGTTGAGATTGCAAAAGTGTTCCGCGATACGAAGAGCCGTTGGTGGGGTTCTTGATAATTGATGCTCCACGCTCAATTCCTTCATTCACGCGGCCTCCAAAAAATATTTCCCAGGAAATTGGAGTTGCGAATGAAATAGACGGAAGATTTCCGCCGCTAATGGTGGGATGAGAAAGCGGAATGACGCTTATTGCTGGTGTCTTCCCCTTAATTGCGTCAAGGCGCACTTGATGAACAGGTGCACCGAGGGCTTCTAAAAAACCTCGCATAGGAATAAATTCGCCGAAGGGAACGCGACGAACTTTTTCATAACGATCAATGATGTCGCCTTCAGGAGTAACAACAACTTGAGCATTGGCAAAATTGTCGGGCGGCGCATCATCGGTGACGCCAATTGAGATTGGTGCATTGAGCCGTTTTGCCTCTTCAGCAATTTCTTTGGCTTCGCGCGAGTTGCTAAACGTTGGAACGTCAACAACATTTTCTGGCCATATGACCACGTCAATTTTCTGATCGGGGGTCAGGGTTTGCGTAGCTGTCAGGTGGCGTAAAACAACATCGCGTGGGTTGGTGTTGGTAGCCCGCGTTCCTTGTGGTCCACCCCCTTGCACATAGGCAATGCGCAGTTTCGTATTGCCGGGGAAGTTCTCTGCTGTGGGCGCAATTGCAAGAAGGAGAACTCCTGTAGCGACGCAGGGTATGACAAGTCGAAATCGGGAGAAAAGAATGACGGCAAACTGCCAAGTGAGATACGACACAAGCAGTGCACCACCAATTCGACCAAAACTCGCGAACCAAGTGTTTGATTGCGTCATCGCAAGAGTTGCTATTGGAACACCACCAAATGGCCAAGAAAAACGCAGAGCTTCAACAAGCACATGCGCTATGGGTTGCAGGAAACGTCGTGGTTCTCTGGCGAATATCAATAATTCAGCAACACCATGCAGACATGAAAAAAAGATCACCGTAAAGATGTAGCCAGGAATTGAGATGTACCAGATCCATGCCAAAGTAGGCAGGAACCAGCCGATGCCGAGAGAGAAGCCCGCAAAAAAAGCCTGTTTTCTCGATGCACTTTTTTGTGAAGCTTTATAAAAAATGCCTAGACCAATGAAGGCAAAGGGCCACCAACCCCAGGGTGGCATAGCGAATGCAATGCATAGGCCAGCTAGCAAGCTGCGGTTGCGAACAAGTTGCATAGGCAACTTCACGGTTTCTTCTTGTCGGCGAATTTTACGAGTGATGCTGTTACTACGTAGCGCTCCTTTGTGGAGCGAAGCGGATGGCAGGCAAAAAAGGTTGCAATAGAGGCTCGGGTTTGTCGAGTAATCCACACATCGTTAGGTTTTACAATCTGCTTCTTGGTCACCTTGTATTTTGCCGTACCCGTTGGCATATAAAAGTAAATAAAATCACCAATTACAATTTTGTCGATGTTGAAAAGAGGACGCGTATGACTTGTGCGGTGACCTGCAATAACGGTGTTGCCTGAACTGCCCGGAAGTGCAGTATTTCGCCAAAGACCAAACCCTTTAGCCAACGATGCCTTACCGATGCCTACATGGAGGGGAGCAGTGACCCCAATTGAAGGGATAGAAATACTGCCTAAACTTTCAAGCCTTGGTGTAACTGCAGCTTGTGTTGGCGCTGAAGAAGAAAACGAGATGAGTGATACAAATAGTGCAGTAGTGACGGCAGCCCGCAAATACGTTTTCATTGCAAACTCGTAATGATCTTCTGGGCGCTCACGACACCTTGCTGCACGCAGGACGGAACGCCAATTCCTCTGAAACTTGCTCCTGCCAAGAACACCTGTGGCATTTTTTCAGCTAAGTGTTTTTCTAGATGCTCAACATGGGCAACATGGTGCGGGCGGTACTGAGGAAAACTCTCTTTCCAGCGGGTAATTCGTAGTGCTGTTGGCTCAAGATCAACAAGAAGATGGCGCTTAATATCGGCAAGAACGAAAGAAGTTAATTCTTCATCGGAATGTTCGTGGAGGGGCATTGCGTCTCGGCCAAGTGACACTCGCAGAATTGCAGAATCAGTGGTGTTGAGATGTGCCCATTTTTGAGACGCAAAAGAAACTGCTGTAATAAACCTTTGTTCAGGCTTCGGCACTAAGTATCCGCTACCACTGGCTGTTGGTGGAAGAGATGCTTTGGGCACCGCAAGTGCAACCATCACCACGGAAGCGTGTGCACTTTGCGCAAGGAGTTGCGAAACTTGTGGCACTGATTCTGCAAAAAAGCCAGCAGAGTGTTTGGCAGGAGAGCACACAACAACGTGGTTCGCGGTAAGTGTTTCACTTGCGCCATTTGCTGTGAAGTGAACTGAGTATTTCCCATTGCCAGAAGCGGGCTCGACCGAAGAAACATGCGCATCGAGGCGAATGGTGCCACCAAGTTTTTCAACGGCGTCTTGAGTTGCCTTAATTAAGGAACCCATACCAGCGAGAGGAGCTCCAAAAATAGGAGTAGCAGCAACCTCGGCTGTGGGTTTGGGCATACGCCGAGCAGTGAGCAAAACACTGCGACTGCTTGATGCGAGTGCACTCAACTGCGGAACCATCTCAAGTGAGAAGTGATCGGTGTCGGCTGCGTAGATGCTGCCAACGAGGGGGTCAATGAGCATGTTGTGTACTTCATTGCCAAAGCGCCGACGCATGTAAGTGCCAATGGAGTCACTTGCAGTAGAGGTGCGTGGCAGCACAAGGTCGAGTGCAGCACGCAATTTCCCTAGAGGCGAAATAAGCCGTGAAGTAGCGAGCGAGGAAAGTTGTGTGGGTACACCCAGCAGGAGTCCGGCAGGTAGGCGATGTAAACCATTGCGCCATACGGAAGCGTGCCCAGATGTTGGTGAAGTGAGTTGGCTACCCAGCCCGACATCGTTTGCTAGTTGAGCAGCAAAGGGCACACGCAACAGAAATGCATCGGAACCTTCATCAACATGCGGCAGACCTGCAAAAGGAGATGTGCGAATAACGCCACCTGTTGTGGGCTGAGATTCCAGAAGTGTGACCCGTAGGTGTGGCGCTGCAGTGAGAAGAGAATGTGCACATGACAGACCGGTAATACCAGCGCCAATAATGACTACATGATGTTCTGCAGAGACGGATTCTTCTGGCATTTTGCCTTAATTCATTGGTTGGCTGCATGCACGCGGTGAGCAAGTGCATTCATTATTGCTCCATTGTCATTCACGCATTCTGTTCGCGCAAATGCGAGCCCATGTTGCTGAGCGCGATGCAAGGCCTCAATGTCGAGGTCAAAAAGTACTTCAAGGTGATCAGCCACGAAGCCACATGCGCTAATGAGTACACCTGCGTCAGGAGTTGTTTGCGAAGCAAGTGAATCGATGACGTCGAGAATGTCGGGACCAATCCAAGGTTCTGGGGTGCGACCAGCAGATTGCCAAGCAATTGACCACTGAGTGTTCTCTTCGAGTCCTAGTTTTGCCGCAACTGCAACGGCGGTTGATCGAAGTTCGCTGGGGTAAGGGTCGCCGGCATCAATAATGCGTTGTGGAAGCGAATGGGCAGTGAAGAGCACATGGGTGTTGGCGGGCATTGATGCCAATTTTGCAGACATGTCGGCTGCGAGAAATTCAATGAATGCCTCTTCGGTGGCCCAGCTTGTGATGCCCACAACAGAAATGCCATGAGGCGTTGCTGCTTCTGTTGCACGACCTACGTATTGGCCGATGCTGTAAGAAGAATAATGCGGGGCAAGCACAAGGGCGATAATTTTTGTGAAACCTTCAGCAGCAAGTTGTTGCACTGCATCTTCAATCATTGGCGCAGCGTGTTTCAGTCCTAAAGCAACGTGGTAAGAGTCTGGAGCGATGTTATTAAGAGCTATCTGCAAAGCGTCACGTTGAGATTCGGTGAGTGCGGCAAGGGGCGACAAACCACCAATGGCCTCGTAACGCGCGGTGAGGTCGCTCAGTTGTTCCTCGGTGGGTACGCGACCTCTGCGAATATCGGTGTAATACGGCAAAATTTCTTCACGGCTACGTGGGGTTCCGTATGCCATCAGAAGAACTGCTGTTTTTGCGTTGCTCATTGCGCTGTCCTTTCATGAACATGTTGCACGATTGCGTGGAGTACATCGGGGTTGCACTGCGGCGTGACACCATGACCAAGGTTGAAAATATGGCCGGGGTGTTGTGCATTGCTGGCTAGCACTTCGTCTGCTGCTGCAAGCGCTGGTTCCAGGCCTTCAAGAACACGATCGGTATTGAGGTTTCCCTGAAGCACAACATTGGCCCCAAGACGTTCGCGCACGGCTTGCAGAGTAATAGTCGCATCAATACCCATGATGGAAGCACCTGCTTCGTGCATGGCTTCAAGTAGATGCGAACAATTGACTCCAAAATGAATGCCAGCTACTTCTGGATGCAATTGAGATAATTCGGTGAATACATTTTTGGTGTGCGGAAGAACATATTTCCTGTAGTCGTCAACTGTGAGTGCGCCTACCCAGCTATCAAAAATTTGAAACGCTTGTGCACCATGTTGAATTTGCGCAGAAACAAGTGCAACAGCATGTTGCGTGAGTCTTTCCATCACGCTGTGCCACAACACGTCGTTGCCACGCATCATGGCAAAAGAGTTTTCATAAGTTCTGCTTGGCCTTCCTTCAATGAGGTAGCTCGCAACAGTAAATGGGGCACCAGCAAAGCCAAGAAGTGGTACTTGGAGTTCTTTCACCAACATGTCAATTGTTTGCATGACATAGTGCATGTCTGTTTCGGGTTCAAGAGAGCGTAGTCGAGCGAAGTCATCGTTGGTGCGCAGGGGAGTAGGGGCCACAGGGCCGGTACCAGGCGCTACGTCGATACCGAATCCAACGGCATGTGAAGAAACAACGATGTCGCTGTAGAGAACTGCCGCGTCGACGCCGTATCGCCGTACGGGCTGCAATGTAAATTCTGCAGCCAGCTCGGGGTTTTTAATGGCATCTAAAATGCTTCCTTCGCCCCGCAAGGCTCGGTACTCGGGAAGGCTGCGACCAGCCTGACGCATAAACCACACAGGGGTGTGCGATGCGCGCTCGCCACGGGCGGCTGCGAGAAATGGAGAAGGGGACTCAATAGCCCTAGCGGGTTGGCCAGAATGAGGTTGCACCTGGACAGGCTACCTGCGTTGTTGTTGCGTACGAAGTTGAGCTTCAATGCGAGCAATACGGGTACGGGCCTCTGGGTGAGACGAAAAGATCTTCTCGTGCCACTGCTTTTTTGCCAAGCGGAGCTTGCGGGAATCATGATGCGAATTCTCATGGCTAAAAGTGAATCGAGAAAGTGCCGCGGACAACTGTTTCCCAAAGCCAAGTGACACTGCGCGCGCGTCGGCCTGGAACTCGGCGTTTTTTCCCACGATGTTGTTTAAAAGGTGGGCACTCACGAGTGAGGCTTGAAAAATCCAAGCGACCGCAGCAAATAGAGAAGTAATGATCTTGCTCGGTAGTCGGAAATACTGGTGACGTTGCACGAGAAATTTTTCAATGTGAAGTGCTGTTCCTTGTAGAGAGAACCCCAGACGCGCACACGCAATGATGGGCAAACTCAGCCATTGCCCAATTGATAATGCAACGGTATGTGCGCCAAGGTGGTGACTCATTTCATGGGCTACCACACCAGTGAGTTCAGCATCGCTGAGATGTTGCACGGCATATGAACTCACAACAAGTATGTGCCCACCACACGCGAAGGCGTTGATATCGGAGCTTTCATCAATTGCAACAATGAATCGCGGCGTATGTAGCCGAGCACTCTGGGCAACAATTTTTATCATTGGTGCAAGTCGTTCCATTTCCTGTGCATTCGGAGTACGAGTACCCAGAAGTCGCACTACCAAAAGACGCTGCGCAGGAAGAAAAAACATGAGACCGGCACCAAGTGCAATAACGCAATGGAAAATGAAAAAATTCATCGAGAAAATGAGTGAGGAACACCACCAGAAAAATGACGTAGAAACAATCCAGGCCGGAAGAAGTGCAATGACGGGTATGACGGCACTGAAGGCAGATGATTCCACCGATTTTCGTCGTTGCCGCATAGTTCTAGGCTAGACACGAAGGCGAGCCAATCATCGAAACGTTCTACACTGTGGGCATGGCAACTCATGAGGTAATGGCTGGTGCAGAAGCGTGGTCTCATCAAGGAACTCTCACCACAGGTGTTTTGGTGGTGCATGGCTTTACAGGCAACCCTGGTTCAATGCGTGGTCTCGCTGAGGCATGTGCTTCGGCTGGCTTTCATGTAGAAATGCCGCGGCTCGCTGGGCACGGAACCGACGTTGAAGACATGTTGCCTACAACGTGGAGCGATTGGTTGCGCGATGCCGATACTGCTTACGCCATGTTGGCGTTACGTGTGGAAAAAGTGGTGGTCATGGGTTTGTCAATGGGCGGCACACTGACGTTGTGGCTAGCCGCACAGCACCCAAGCATCGCTGGCATTGTTTGCGTGAACCCTGCTACTCAGGCAATGCCTGATGAAATAGTGAGTGCTATTGAAGGCATGTTGACAGAGGGCACTGAAGTGATTCCGGGTATTGGAAGCGATATTGCTGACCCTGACACAACGGAAAATGCGTATCCAGGCACACCCATTCGTCCACTGCTTTCTTTCATTGCCGATGGTTTAAAACCACTTGCGCAGCAGTTGCCGAAAATAAAAGTGCCGTTGTTGCTTTTTTCGTCAACCCAAGACCATGTGGTCAGCCCAGCCGATAGCGATTTCGTAGTTGCTACGTACGGTGGACCCGTTGAACAGGTGAAACTAGAGCGCAGTTACCACGTTGCTACTCAAGACTTCGATAAGCAACTCATTTTCGATGGCGCAGTCAATTTCGCTTTTGCTGTAGCGGAAAGTTAACTCAATGTCGCATCTGTACATATGGGCAAGTATCCCGAGCCCTTCGACGGGAACATTGAACCTCGGGCCTGTGCGCATGAATGCTTATGGTCTCATGATTGCGCTTGGCGTAGTAGTTGCCGTGTGGTTGTGGGGTAAACGTGTTGAGGCTCGCGGCGTTGGCACGCGTGAAGACATCAGTTCCATTGCAATGTGGGCAGTTCCTGCTGGCGTTATTGGCGCACGTCTATATCACGTAGTCACCGATTGGTCGCGCTTCTCTAATAACTACGGCGACATTGTGAAGGTATGGCAAGGCGGCCTTGGCATATGGGGTGGCATTGCCCTTGGTGTAGCTGTCGGTATGTGGGCAACTCGCCGCAAGGGTTTGCCTGTGCTGCTCGTTGTTACTTGCGCTGCACCCGCGTTAGCAATTGGTCAGGCAATTGGTCGTTGGGGCAACTGGTTTAATCAGGAACTTTTTGGCAGAGCAACCACACTGCCGTGGGGCCTTGAAATTAGTGCCGAGAAAACGATGAGCAATGGTTTCCCTGTGGGTACTACTTTTCATCCAACTTTTCTTTACGAGTCACTCGGCTGTGCACTTTTGTGCTTCGTGTTGCTTGCTGTCGATAAGAGAATCTCGTTGCGACCCGGGCGACTCTTTTTTGTCTATTCAGCGGGGTACACCGTGATGCGTTTTTTCATAGAAGGCCTGCGCATTGACGACGCTCATCAAGTGGGTGGATTACGCCTCAATCAGTGGGTATCGCTCGCAGTCTTTGCCGTTTCGGTCGGCTTTTTGGTGCGCGAGGCGCTCTGGTATCGGCGCAGTGAGCCCGATCCGTCTAACGTTCTTCCTTATGGCGACCTCCAATAACACAGCAGCAAACGACACAGTTCTTCTCTCGCACCCGGCTCCCGGTGTAGCGCTACTGACCCTCAATCGTCCCGACCGTTTGAATGCATGGAACGGCGAACTCTCCGAGCGCTATTTCACATTGATGGACGAATGTGTAGCGAACGACGAAGTGCGTGTACTTGTTGTGACGGGTGCAGGAAAAGGTTTTTGTGCAGGCGCCGACATGGATGCATTGCAATCAATTGGTCGTTCATCTGCGGGTGGGTCAAACGCTGGTGCGCAATCGGCAACAGGTGGTCGCTTGCAGTCGTATACAACAACTATTCCCAAGCCAGTCATCGCTGCCATCAATGGTGCATGTGCAGGAATTGGCATGGTGCAGGCGTTGATGTGCGACGTGCGTTTTGCAGCAGCTGGTGCAAAATTCACCACAGCATTTGCACGCCGCGGGCTCATTGCGGAATACGGCATGAGTTGGTTATTGCCACGTCTCGTGGGTACCGCAAATGCGCTCGATGTGTTGTTAAGTGGTCGCGTGTTTCTTGCTGAAGAAGCACATCAAATGGGAATGGTCAACGGTGTAGTGCCCGCAGACCAGTTACTTGCTCACGCAGTTGCCTACGCCAGCGACTTGGCAGCAAATGTGTCGCCAACCTCTATGAAAGTAATGAAGCAGCAGGTCTATGCTGACACCACTGCGGCCATCACCGAATCTGAGCAGCGTGCGCTGGTACTCATGAAAGAATCGCTGACCCGCGCCGATTTTAAAGAGGGAGTCGCCAGTTTCATGGAGAAGCGACCTCCTCAATTTGCTCCCGTTACTCGGTAGCATTCACTCTTGTGTCTGAACGTCTCTCTGCCGCCGATGTAGCCAAAGTTGTACGTATGGCGCGCCTCAATATTTCAGCCGCCGATGTAGAGCGTTATACGCAACAACTCGACGGCATGCTCGATCATTTCGCCGACATCGACAACTTGCAACTTGCCGATGTTCAGCCCATGACCCAGCCGTTCCCGCTCGTCAACGTGTTGCGTGCCGATGTTGAACAGCCTTGCCTCGACCGCGAAGAAGTACTTGGCGCAGCACCTGCCGCCGAACAAGGTCGCTTCCGCGTTCCACCATCTGGAGGCGAAGATGAGTAACTTCACTTCAGCAATATCTATTGCTCAAAATGTTGCAAGCGGCGCGCAGTCGGCTGCGTCTGTTGTTGAAGAGCATCTACAACGCATTAGCCAACGTGAAGAAGAAGTGCATGCGTTCAACTTGGTCACCAGTGCAGAAGCTCGCGAGCGCGCTGCAGACCTCGATGCACGCATTGCCCGTGGCGAAAATGTTGGGCCACTCGCTGGTGTTCCCATTGCTCTTAAAGACAACATGTGCACCCGTGGTGTTCCCACAACATGCTCGTCAAAAATTCTTGAAGGTTGGAAGCCTCCGTACAACGCTACCGTTGTCGACAAACTCTTTGCAGCGGGCGCAGTGTTCGTTGGTAAAACAAACCTCGACGAATTCGCAATGGGTTCAAGTACAGAAAACTCTGCGTTTGGCCCCACGCGTAATCCGCTCGACACTTCGCGTGTTCCTGGTGGAAGTAGTGGCGGTAGTGCAGCTGCAGTAGCTGCAGGTTTTGCAGCAGTTTCTCTTGGTAGCGATACCGGTGGAAGTATTCGTCAACCAGCTGCGCTATGCGGAGTCGTTGGCGTAAAGCCAACATACGGTTTAGTAAGCCGTTACGGGCTAGTTGCTTTCGCGAGCAGCCTCGACCAAATTGGTCCGTTCTCGCACAGCGTTGCCGATGCAGCATTGCTCACCGAAATCATTGCCGGGCACGACCCCATGGATTCCACAAGCATTCCCAAGCCCGCTCCTTCTTTAGTGTCGGTACTTGGTCGCGGCGTAGAAGGAATGCGCATTGGTCGCGTTGCCGACTTGCCCGAAGGCGCCGATGCCGATGTGCTTGCTCGCCTCGACGCAGCATTTATTGCGCTTGAAAAAGCCGGTGCCACCATTGTTGATGTGAAACTTCCTTCGTTGTCTTATGCACTCACCGCGTATTACCTCATTGCGCCGGCAGAAGCGAGCAGCAACCTTGCTCGTTACGACGGTGTTCGTTATGGCAATCGTGTTACAGCAAATGACATGAACACCATGTATGCCGATACTCGTGCAGCAGGTTTTGGCGATGAAGTAAAGCGTCGCATCATGCTCGGAACGTATGCCTTGTCGGCTGGTTATTACGACGCTTATTACGGTAAAGCATTAAAAGTGCGTCGCCTCATATCGAACGACTTTGCGGCGGCCTACGCAAACGCCGATGTTATTTTGACCCCTACATCGCCCACGGTCGCCTTCCCGTTTGGCGCAAAAACAGACGACCCTCTCACCATGTATCTCTGCGATATTTTCACCATTCCTACCAACTTGGCTGGGCACCCTGCAATGAGCGTGCCATTTGGTACTGGTCAGGCAAACATGCCCGTTGGCGTGCAAATTTTGGCACCCACTTTGGGTGAAGAAGCAATGTTCAAAGTAGCCGCAGTGTTAGAGAGTGCAGCATGATCGACAATGGCTTGCCTGAAGGTTGGGAACTTGTTGTTGGGCTTGAGGTCCACGTAGAACTCGCTACCAAAACAAAACTCTTTAGTGGTTCGCCAAACCGTTTCGGCGACGAACCCAATACCAATATTGACCCAGTAACTCTTGGCTTGCCTGGTGCGTTGCCTGTGCTCAATCAGCATGCTGTTGAACTAGCAATGCGTATTGGGCTTGCGCTCAACTGCACAGTGAAGCCAAGCACCTTTCACCGCAAAAACTATTTCTACCCCGACTTGTCAAAGGCGTACCAAATTACGCAATACGACGAGCCACTCAACGTCGACGGCTTTCTTATGTTGCCTGGTGGCGTGCGCATTGGCGTAGAGCGCGCTCACATGGAAGAAGACACTGGTAAGTCAACACACTTCGGTGGTGCAGGTGGACGTATTCATGGAAGTGAATATTCACTCATCGACTTCAACCGCGCCGGAGTTCCACTTGTGGAAATTGTGTCGCATCCCGATGTGCGCACTGCAGAGCAAGCTCGCCAGTACGTCAATGAGCTGCGCGCCATTCTTGTTGCAGTAGGCGCAAGCGATGCCAAAATGGAAGAGGGCTCCATGCGTTGCGATGCCAACGTCTCGGTACGCAAGTACGGGGCCGAACTGGGTACACGTTGTGAAATTAAAAACGTCAACTCGGTGCGTTCACTTGGCAAAGCCATTGAGTACGAGGCGCGCCGGCAAATTGATGTTTTGGAAACCGGTGGCACTATTCGTCAAGAAACGCGCCACTGGGATGAAACCGATGGCCGTACGCACACATTGCGCGCCAAAGTAGACGCCAACGATTACCGCTACTTCCTTGAACCCGACCTCGTCATGTTGGCCCCCGATGCAGAATGGGTAGAACGTGTTCGTGCTGCTTTGCCAGTGTTGCCGGCAGCTCGTCGTACCAACCTTGCAGTACTTACTGGTGCCGAAGAAGACAGCGAAGCAATTGCAGTTGTTGTAGAGCGCGGTCAAGATACCTATATAGAAGAGGTCAAGAACTCCGGCGGCGACCCCGGCCGTGCGTTGGTATGGGTTCAACAGTCATTTGCTGAAGAAGGCAATGCGCCACGCTTGCCCGCTAAAGATCTTGCGGCACTTACCGTCCTTGAACGTGATGGCAAGCTCACAGCAACACAAGCAAAAACTGTTCTTGGCGACATGCTCGAAGCCGGCGGGGGAGACCCTGCTGCCATTGCTGCTACAAAAGGGTTCGAAGCACTCGATACCAGCGTTATTGAAGGTTTTGTAGACGAAGGAATTGCCGCACAGCCCGATGCATGGGCAAAGTATTGCGCAGGTGAAGAAAAGGCAATGGGTGCACTTGTTGGCACCATCATGAAACTCAGCAAAGGCAAAGCCGACGGCAAAGTAGTAACTGCAATCTTGCAGCAACGGCGAGGCAACTAACAGCAATTTGTGGTCCGCTTTGACCCTCCCGCGAACCGAAGTGACGCAAAGCACAGCAACGACCGCGGTGCCCGCCGATTTTGGTTCGTCCTGCATAGTTGGTCTGTCAAGGTCGATTTTCCCGCCACCAAGAAGAGCGTGGTCCTGAACAACGTGAAACCCAACCAGGTGGTAACCGTCCGGGAACCTCAATAAATTTTGTCACCTATATATAGGTGTGAAAACTGTGGGTAGGGATAGCTGAGTCATGGTCATTTGGAGAGTGCGAGTGGTCAAATAATTCATAGCTCGGAATGAGATCGAAGTATTCATTTTCCTGACTTGGAAGGGAGATGGCTGTCCACTAGTTTCGCAGTTATGAATGTCACTAGCCATCGGACACTTTCCCTGCGAAGCACTATCAAACGAAGCTTGCCACTTGTGGCGTTGCTTGTCTTAGGGGCTTGCGGAGGCAATGACTCTGCCACGCAAGACACATCGAATGCCTCTGAATCCACCGCCGCAGGTGCACCAGTTGAGGTGTCGTTTGAAGAGTTCTGCAGCTCTGCAGATGCAAACAATTCAAAGCTTCCACAAATTGAATCAACCGATGATGCTGCGGCAATCACCACAAAGATCAATGCACTTGCTGAAGCTTTGAGCGATACCGCAAGCAAAGCACCAACTGAAATTAAATCTGCTGCCGACAAAGTTGCTGCAGCTGCACAAGCAATGGCCGATTCGCTCAAGAGCGACCCATCACTTGACTCGTTCGATGCAGTGGTTACAAAATTTGCAACACCCGACATTGATGCTGCAACTGAATCTATTAACAAGTTCGTTTCCGAAAAATGTGGAGAAGCTAAATGAGATCCCGTGTCACTAAGTGCGCCATCTTGGCAATTGCTCTTGTAGCAGTTGCATCGTGTGGCGGTTCAAGTTCAGATTCGTCAAGTCCCGATACAACGCGCTTGAAGAACTCAGCTCTAACTGCCACCACCACGACCGTCGCTTCTACGGGAACGCTTCCGTCGAAAGGTTCCGCTGGCGGCGACACCTCAACATCGGAAACAACACCAGCAACAACACCAGCTACAACACCAGCAACAACACCAGCAACGACACCTGTTCCTGTTCCTGCTGCCGTAGCGGTAACCGACCCAGGCAACTTTCAAGCAACGTACTTAGCTAGCGACAACGCACTTGGCGCACCGCGTCCTGCTCTTCCTGCAGAGGCATCACTCACCAGCAACGCTGCTCGTGCAGTAAGTGCAACATGGAACACCGACTCTGCTGGTGTGCTCACCGTTACAAAAGCCGAGTGGGTAGGAACAACTACTCCAATGACTTTGCGTTGGACCATCAGCACCACATCGGCGGGTTCATTGGTATGTGACAACTGTGCGTTCATTACCGCTAAGGCAAAGAGCATCATTAAAGAAGTCACTTCGCAAAAATTGAAGGGCTCGGGAATTAAGTCGATTCGTGGCCTCGACCCAACTGCTCCACAAGTCGGAGCCTTCCTTGGAAATGGTTGGGGAGTCGAGTTCCTTCTTGGTGATCAGACCAACGATTCTGCTGCAACAGGAAACGCAATTCGCGACTTCATGTTGTCGTGCAGCGGCACAACTGCATCGACATGCAAGAACGTGTCTTTGAAAGTTGCTGAACTGAAGTGGAAAAACACACTCTGGTCAACAAGCGACTGCATTTCGGCTTTGCGTAATGGCGGGCCAAGCCAACTCATCGATGGAATTGCAACTGCACTCACGGGTGCAAGCGCAGATACAGCAACTCTCATTAGGGCCCGTGCGGCACTCGATCGTGTTGCAGTAGCAACACCTGAGTATCGCCCCGTTTTTAATACTTCAGGAACTACCCGAACTCTTACCGGTTTCGCTTCAACAGGATGTGCATCATGAAAATCAACGCCCGAGTAATTACGCGAAATGCCACGGTTCTTCTTACCGTTTTTGCGGTGGGAGTGACCTCAGTAATGCCAGCTAACGCCAGTGCACCTACTGACTCTTCGTCGACCACGTCGACATCACCATCAACAACCACGACAACCGCTAACGGTGTCACTACAACAACCGCTAATGGTGTCACAACTACAACAACTGCTGACGGTGTCACAACTACTTCAGTTCCTGGGCTCACCGACGCCACTGTTTTGCCGCTTTACGACGGTCCAGTAGACAAAAACGGCATCGATCAGCCACCCACCGAGCAGGCAAAACCCGATACCAAACAATTTCCTGCTGGTGAAGAAGGCGAAAAAAAGAGCGGCTCTGACCTTTCGGCAGCTGCAAACCTTGTAGGTCCGGCCATTCCAGGTTATGTGTACATGGGAATTGTCTACGTCACCAACATTGGTAATGAAGTTGCCGGTGAAAAGTCACCTGTTTCTTTCACATTGGAATCATTACCAAAATTCGTCAAGTTCCTTGACGCAGCTCCTGTACTTGGCGCCAACTCAGTTGTTGGCGATCGCGGTTGGGATTGCAAAGGCACACAATGCGTACTCGTTGAAAAAACAGACAAAGGAATTGTCAATGCATTGTTGGCAAGTGCCGCAACCGCGCAAGCCGACCTTCGCTTCGATATTGCAAGTGACGCCGTAATTCCTGTTCCACCTGCAGACTTGCTCGACAAAATTAAGGCCGCATCAACAGCCGGCGATCTTTCTGCTTTCAATGCTGCTGTTAAGCAAGTAACTCACTTGTCGGCAGTTGCCAATACGGCAGGCGACATCAATACCAAGAACAACGAAGCAGTAGTGCAGTTGAATGGTGTTGAACAAGATTCTGGCGTTCAGGCTGGTTCAACTCGCCGCGTGAAGTCGGCGTTGGCTGTTAATGGTCAGGGCATTGCCGGTGTATTCATTGAATCAAAAATTAAAGGCCCTGTTTATCCAGGTGGCCCATTCCATATGGAATTGCGTTTCTTGCCAACAGGTACGGAAACACAATCGGGCGCTATTAAGTTCTCAAACGTTGTTGCCCCATTCTTGGCTCTCACTAAAGTAAAAATTAGTGGCGAAGGCTGGAAGTGCGATAGCGAAACTGCACCCAAGTCGTGTACACGTACTGGTGCCGACATCAAGCCTGGTACTTATACCGACCCAATTATTATCGACGCTCGCGTAGGAAAGACAGCACCAGTTGCAGAAAAGCCACAGAGCTGGGTTCTTTCTGCAAACTCAACTACTGCACTTGATGCAACTCCAATTGAAGCAAGCCAAACACTGTCAATTGATGTTCGCGATGTTCCAGAACCAGACACAACGATTCGTCTTGCTCCGCGCGATGAGCAAAGCAGCATCGATCCTCCAGGCTCAGTAGTAGTCGACGCACATGTGCGTTCGGTGTACGGCCCGTCAATGAATGCGCGAATCAAACTCAGCATGCGTAAAGGTCTTGTGTTCAAAGGCTTGGCATCTGATGCTGAAGGCTGGACATGTACCTCATCGACTCCAGAGGAATCTGCGGGTGAAGGTGCAACTGGCCAAGATTGCGTGAAGCCAGAAATTGAATCAGAAACTCCAGAAATAGTTGGATTCACCATTAGTGCCACTGAAGACACTGAAGCTGGTACGGCTCAAGTAATCGCCGCAATTTCTTCGGATAATGAAGCTGCGAAATACAAAGATGCAAACCGCGTTGCTCATACCTTGGTCATCCAGCCGCAGGCTGCACCAATGCCTGGTGTTGAACTCAGCCGTGCCGATGACAAGGGTGCAGTGAAAGTTGTTTCCGATGG